>Ga0134126_10010360_pt1 | contig 11745 bp, 9 predicted proteins | sample KB31752_FD_96881 | JGI IMG/M metagenome (GOLD analysis project Ga0134126, IMG submission 96881) | Terrestrial soil microbial communities with excess Nitrogen fertilizer from Kellogg Biological Station, Michigan, USA - KB3-175-2 | ecosystem: Environmental > Terrestrial > Soil > Unclassified ...
AGTTGCTCTCCGGGGAGGTTCCGATGAGAACTCTTTACCGCGTTGTTTGCGTACTTACAATTTCGACATTGATGTCGGGCTCCGCGCTGATGGCTCAAGCCCAGCAGGACGATCAATACAACGATCAGCCGCCGGTTGCAGATCAGCAATACGATCAACAGAATAGCGATCAAGGCCCGGTCGACCAGCAGGACCAGCAATACAATCGCGAAGACAATCAGTCCACGCCTAATGATCAACAGACAGCGCCGCCCGCTTCGCAGGACCGGGCCGATCAGAGCTACGACCAGAATCAACCTCAAGCTCGCGATGATAATCAAGTTGCTCAGCCGGACCGTGTAGCTCCCGACCTGAGACATGAACAGGGCCCTCGCGCAGAAGATCAGCCGCTGGAAACTCCGCCGTATGACGCGCGGAATGGCGCACCACAGAATAATCCTGAAGCCACAACTCCTGATCCTCCGTCTCGCGCCGCTCGTTTGCAATTCATTAGCGGATCAGTTTCGGTGCAGCCGCAGGGTACCGGCGATTGGGTCACGGGCGAGATCAACCGGCCGCTGACTAATGCCGACAACATCTGGGCCGACAAGGATTCGCGCGCAGAAATCAGCATTGGCTCCGGGATAGTGCGCATCGGTTCCGAGAGCAGCCTAACGATCACCAATATCACCGACAATTTTGTGCAGCTGCAGCTACATCAGGGCGCGCTGATTCTTCATGTACGCCATTTGGACGAAAACGAAAAATACGAGGTCGATACCCCTAACCAGGCGTTCACAGCGTTGAAGCCCGGCGATTATCGCTTCGACGTGGACTCTGACGCTGACAAAACCATCATCACTGTTTGGCGCGGCGAAGGCGAATCCACCGGCGACGGTCCGGCCGTCCGGGTTCATGCCAATGAGCAAGTTCGATTCAGCAATGGCACGTCGATGACGGTTGAATCTCATGCAGCCCCTGCTCCCGATGCGTTCGATCAGTGGGCGAGCAATCGCGACAATCGCTTCGATCACTCTGAATCGGCGCGTTACGTTTCGCCCGATGTGGTCGGTTCTGACGATCTGGATGAGTACGGAAGCTGGCGCAATACTGCGGAATACGGGGATATCTGGACCCCGGCGGTCGCGCCCGGATGGTCTCCTTACACGAACGGCCACTGGATTTGGCAGTATCCCTGGGGATGGACTTGGGTCGAATATGAGCCTTGGGGCTACGCTCCGTTCCACTACGGACGTTGGGTATACGCCGGCGGCTTCTGGGGATGGGCGCCTGGACCGTTTTACGTTCGGCCCTACTATGCTCCTGCATTAGTTGCCTGGTATGGCGGCGGCTTCGGGTTTGGCATCGGCTTCGGCGGAGGGTTTGGATGGTGCCCATTGGGTTGGGGCGAACCGTTCATCCCGTGGTACGGCGTGAGCTTCGGATATTTCTCGCGCGTGAACTTCGGATATCACCGGTTCGGTGACTTGCATGGGATTTACGGTCATAACTTCGATCACGGCCGGCTGGTGTCACGAGGCGGCGAGCAGTTCCACTATGCGAACTTGCACAACCCCGGCGGGTTCACCGCGGTCTCGCGCGACACGCTGGTGAATTCGCGCTCAGTGGCACGCAACAACCTGCGAGTTTCCCCAGGCACTTTGAGCCGGATGAGTGCAGTGCACTCTCCTGGCGTGGCACCGTCGCGCGCCAGCATCGAGGGATCGCGCGGAGGCAGAGCGGCAGTTCCGCCGCAAAGAGCATTCGCGCGTCCGGTTGTGAGCCGCTCGGCGCCGGCTGGCAATCGCGGATCATTCAGGTCAGCCAACAACAGACCGGGTACCTCGATGCATGGGTCAAACCGGGGATTTTCGCCGAACATGAACTACGGTCGTGTAAACAACGGCGGATCGAGGACTTCGCGAGTGCCACAAATGTCTTCGCGAAATAATGTGCCCCGGCCTCCTTCCAGTTCCTACTCGCGCTCTGCGGGTCCGAATGGAACCTATGGACGTGGCGGCTCTTACGGCAGCAGGCCTTCACCAGGCGGACCCCGCGCGTATGGTCGGTCACCATACGGCGGTGGAGCTTACGGTAGACCCGCGCCTTCTTATAATGGCGCACGCGGCCCAGCTTACGCTCCTCGCACCTATGGTCGTCCGGCGCCGTCTTATGGTGGTAGGGCTCCGAGTTACAGAGGTGGATCTTATGGCCGTCCCGCGCCTTCGTACGGTGGCGGAAGAGCCCCATCGTATGGCGGAGGCAGAGCCATGCCCTCGTACGGTGGGGGTGGGGGGCACGCCGGCGGATTCGGCGGCGGGCATGCGCCTTCTGGCGGTGGTGGCGGCCACAGTGGCGGCGGGCATCGATAAATCTAGCAGCAATGCGAACCAACGCCGTCTACGGGCGGCGTTGGTTTTTGCAATTGTGATAGCCCTCAAGATTTTTACCAATAGCCGGTGGGACACGGCCGGGGAAGTGGCGGGTTGGAAAATTAAAGCCGCCGGCACGGCTGCGATTCCAGGCCTCTACAAAATTTTCTCCGTCGGAACCGAGGGCGATGTCTCCCAAATGTGGTCAATCACCTCGGGCTCAGTGAACCTCGTCTCCTAAGGGCGCCAAATCGGGAGTGTCCAGTGTTTGAGCAGTGGGTTTCTGTGGCAAGTCGGGCGGCGATTGAAATTGTCCTGGATCTTTTCCAGCCAGTGCCGCGCTCATGAATTGGATCCAGATCGGCAGCGCGGCGTGAGCACCGGTTTCTTTCGCTCCCAGTGAGCGCTTCTCGTCATATCCCATCCACACGCCGGCCGTTATTGCAGGCGAAAATCCCACGAACCATGCATCGGTGAAATCATTTGTGGTTCCAGTCTTTCCGCCGAGCGGGACCTTCAACCTCGTGGCCGCGACTCCCGTACCGTGCTGCACCACAGCTTCGAGCATCGAGGTCATGATTCGCGCCGTGCGTGAGCTAATTACGTCCTTCACATCCGGATAATCTTCTTCAAGCAGGCGCCCGTCGTAGTCCGTCACCTTTCTCACGAATCGCGGAACCAGTCGCACTCCATCATCAGGAAAAACACTGTACGCCGACGTCTGTTCCATGAGCGTCATTTCGGCTGCGCCCAGAGCTACCGGCAAGTACGGCGGCAGCGGTGATGTGATGCCAAACTTTCGCGCGTAATCTTCGACCGTCTTAATGCCGATCTTGTCGGCGAGCTTGAGCGCAGGAATATTCCGCGACTGCGCCAACGCGCGAAGCAAGGTAATCGTGCCCTCGTATTTATTGTCGTAATTATGCGGGAAATACTGTCCCGACGCAGTTTGAAAAATTACAGGCGAATCCACAACCGTGTCGTCCGGCGTGGCCCCTTGATCGACTGCTGCGGTATATACATATGGCTTGAACGACGACCCCACCTGGCGCAGGGCTTGCGTGGCGCGGTTGAACTTGGACAAGTTAAAATCTCGCCCGCCAACCATCGCGCGAACTTCGCCACTTGCGTTGTCGATGGCGAGCAGCGCGCCCTGCACTCCTGAATCTTGTTCCAGGCTCACTCGCGCCTTTCCACCTGGCGCAATTGATAGCAGTTTTACGTAGACAACGTCTCCACGCGACAGCAGTCGCGCTAGTGGAACTTTCGTCCAAGCCACATCAGGGCGCGGAAGCGTTGCGGTATAGCTGCCGATTTTTATGGTCGCCGCATTAGCCGACACCGCATTCACCAACCCGTGCGTGTAACCGCCGGGTGAGAGCTGCTCTACCCAATCAGGGTGCTGATAGCTTGTGAGCGTCTGGCCCTCGAACAGAATATTTTCCAGATGTCCGCGCCATCCATGACGGCGTTCATACGCGGCCAATCCATCAAGCACTGCCTGATTCGCCGCAGCTTGCCAATCCATGTCGAGCGAGGTGTAGACCCGCAGGCCGCCTGCATGAACTTCATCTGCGCCGTACTTGTTTTCCAGATATTGGCGTACTTCTTCCACAAAATAGGGCGCCAGTGAATTCGGATCATGCGCCACGTTCAACCCCAGCGGCGCATTGCGGGCTGCCTCGGCTTGGGCAACCGTGATCTTCCCATCTTCGAGCATGGCGTCGATGACCAGAGTCCGCCGGTGCAGTGCATGGTCTGGGTGGTTAATTGGCGAATAATACAACGGCGACTTCGGCAATCCGGCAATCAGCGCCGCCTCGGGCAAGGTGAGCTGCCGTGCCGGCTTGCTGAAGTAATATTCCGAGGCTGCCTCGAATCCGTAAACTCCGTGGCCGAGGTAAATCTGATTGGCGTAGAGCGTGAGAATTTGCTGTTTGGTGAATCGCCGCTCGATTTGGATCGCTAGCAGCGCTTCCTGGATTTTGCGATGGAAGGAGCGGTCGGGAGAAAGAAAAAGATTCCGCGCCAGTTGCATGGTAAGCGTAGAAGCTCCCTGGACTTTTCCGCCGGATTCAATGTCGCGAAACGCTGCACCGGCGATTCGCCATACGTTGATTCCCCAATGGCGGTAGAACTCCTTGTCCTCAACTGAAATCAGCGCCTCAATCAACACGGGCGGAAAATCGGTATACGAAGAGACCACTCGCCTCTGCAGTGCAAACGAACCGATGATATTGCCGTTGATATCGTAGAGTTCGCTGCTCGAAATCGGACGATAGTGCTCGAGCGCTTCGACTTGGGGAAGATCGGTGGAATAGACCAACAGAAGCCCGCCGACAACTCCCACTGCGGCGGCGAGCAGCACCAGTAATGCGAAAATCAGCCGGCCAACAAGCCGATTGCGGCCAGTCTCAGCCGACTGCAATTCTTCTAAAACTGCTTTCATGAAAGCTTGTGCTTAGGATAGCAGGAAGGAACGCCGGCACATTGAAAACGGAAACTGAATGGGGAAAAAAGGAAGGTGGGGTACGGGCGCCTCGCCCGTACCTGATTCCGACTAGCCTTGCTTGCTCTTCAACACCTGTATTGCTTTATCCAGCTGTTCATCATGCTCTGGCGCAGTTTTCTTTTCGATATCAGACGGAGTCGCATTCTCATCCTCGTCCGGCACCGCCGCATCATCCGCAACATCGGCAACCACAATGTTCGGTGTCACGGCGTTATCTTGAATCGCTTTGCCTTGAGGTGTGTAGTATTTCGCGACCGAGAGGATGAGCGCGCCGCCCTCGGGCAATTCAATCAATTTTTGTATCGATCCATCGCCAAAGGTCTTGTCGCCCACAACGTCGCCACGGGCATTGTCGAGAATTGCCGCTGCAACAATTTCTGCCGGCCCCGCGGTCCCCTTATTCACCAGCACTACCAAAGGCAATGTAGTGATGGCCTTTGAAGGATCAGCGTTAAACGCTTGTCGAGGATACTTCTGTCCTTGCAGGTAGGTAATCGTCCCGTGATTCAGGAACAGATTGGCCGTGGCTACGCCTTCAGCCTCCTCGCCTTCTGCGCAATCCCGCAGGTCGAGAACCAGCTTTTTCGCGCCAGATTTTTGCAGCGTCTTAATGCGATTGGCGATCTCTTGGGACTTGCCCTTGTTCAGAGCATCCACTCGGATCTGCGCAATTCCGTCCTCGATCATCTTGTCTTTAACCGGGGGAATACTGACGATGTCGCGAGTGACGACTACTTTTTGGGGCTCTGATCTGCGCGCCCGCACCACCGACAGGTTCAGGTTCGATCCCGGCTCCCCGGTCAGCAGGCTGCGAATCTCAGCCAACGACATCTCGCGAGTGCTCTTGCCTTCTATTGCTTCAATGATGTCAGTGTCTTCCAACCCAGCCTTGTCCGCCGGACTTCCCGGGATCACTGCCACCACCGACGCGTAACCGAACCGCTTCGAGATCGCGGCGCCGATGTCTCCCTTGGCACCGATTTTGCGGTCTTTATAAGCTTTGTATTGATCGGCGTTCAGATAGCTGGAGTTGGAATCGAGCGACTCCAGAAGTCCATGCAGCGCGCCGTCGGTGACCGTCGGCAGGTTCGGCTCTTCGACGTATTCGCTTCGAACCCGGGACAGCACTTCGCTGTAAACCTCGAATTGAGGATAGGCGCCGTCGTTATTTGAGGCGCGAACGCCCCGGATTTGTCCCGCCAATGAGAAAAGCAGAACGCCGGCCGACGCGACAAGAATGGCTGACTTAATTTTAGTGGACATCTAACTCCCGAAACTCAAAGCTGTGCTCCTGGGCCCAGCCGAGTTCTTCAATTATATCTGGTTTGATGCGAGTCTCCAGAACTTCGGTGCATGGGGGATTACTGGTGGAGAACGATCTTCTATACATCGGAGCCCTGGGACTCAGAAACAGGATCAGACGTCAAAATCCCCGCCCTGTCTCGCAAAGCTCGCGAGACAAGGGCAGGGCACCCGAAGGTTTTCTGGATGTGAGGGTGCCCCATCCTTCCCGCCTTTTTTGCGGGAGGGTGGCGACTTTGACTTCCTGAGCAGTGCACGTAACTGTATCTGGTGTAATATGTCCGGTTTCGAGGTGACTCATGTTCCGTTGTCTGATTGGTCTCTGCATCTTGGCTCTCTCGCCTTTTATCCACGCCCAAACTGACGATTGGAAGCAGCTTTTCGATGGCAAAGATCTGACCGGATGGAAACATGTCGGACCAGGTTACATGACAGTCGAGGATGGTCTGATTCGCACCCATGGTGGCATGGGTCTGCTTTACTGGACGGGAGGCAAACTGGGTGACTGCGAGATTCGCGTGGTTTACAAAATGCGCGACCACAATGACAACTCTGGCGTGTTTATTCGTATCCCGATCGAGCCGCGCGAAGAGTGGATGCCCGTGCACTACGGCTACGAAGTCCAGATCGACAACCAACCGGAGGATTCGCAGGAAGATGAATACCACGTTACCGGAACCTTGTACTCACTGACCAAACCTCTCGCACGACCGGGCAAGCCTGGTCCCGAGTGGAACACCATGGATATCACTCTCGATGGTCCGCATACGGTTGTCGTTGTGAATGGCGTAAAAGTGACTGACTACACGGAAGGAGGCCCGGTTCCTGAGAAAAAATTCAATTTTGAACCCCAGCGCGGGCCGCGTCCCAACGATGGCTACATCGGCCTGCAGAATCACAGCGATAACGACATTGTGTTCTTCAAAGAAGTCGCAGTAAGGATGTTGAAGAAGTAGGACAAATTTTCCGTACTCGGGAGAGCACTGATTTCTCTGCCTACTCTGCGAATCCTTTGCGATCTCTGTGGTTAAAAGCTTTTCTCTTTCTAGTGCAAAACCAAAGAGCTTTTAACCTCAGAGATGGGGGGGGAACAGCGCAGAGAACGCAGAGTGTGAGTTTATTTGAGAATTCACGCTCTAATCGAGCTAGCGCTGCGGCGAAACCGAAGACGGCTCGGGCAAAACCGGACCTTGTGCTTGAGTTTTTGCGGCGTCTGGATCAACTGCAGTGACTTGGTAATCGCCGTAATCAATGTTCAGAGTTGCCACTCCTCCCATTCGAATGTGGCTCACCGAATGATTGTGAGCGATAAACCAGAAGCCGTCGACTTTTTCCCAATTAGAATCGATTTGCGTGTCCCGCACCCAGAATGACGGGGCCTTGGCGGGTTCGCCTTCCATGCGCACAACCCCAAAGTCCTTCGCATCTACCCAGATCTTTCCGGCATAAAGGAACTTGTTCTCTTTGCGAGGCTTAACCGTCAGAACGTAGCAGGTGTTCCCAGCCGGTATCTTCTCCGTGCCAAGTAAGGTGAAATTGTAATTCTCCGGGCTAAGCTCTATCTGCTTGTGGTTCTTAAATGCCTCTTTCTCGCTATCGAGGAGTTTCAAAAGCACCCGGTTCAACAGCAATTTGGAGCCACTCTCCGAGATTACAGAGAAATCATGACGGTCCGGAGCGCTGTAAGTGGCAAGCACTTCCATGCTGGCGGTCCGGCCGCCGAACAATCCGTGATACTCCAGGTGATACCAGCGCTTGCCTTCGAAGGCGCGCAACTCCGCCGAGCGCCGTGCATTTGCAACCATGATTTTCTCGACGATGGTAGTCTCAGAAAGCGTCGGGGGATCCTGCCCTTTAACATCAGCAGGATCTACTTCGCGGGAAACCAAATACCTGGAAATCTCCTTTGCGGATGGTTCACGCGATATCCGTCGCGAATGGGATGCCTGGCCGAAGCTCTCTGCGGCGATGGCAACGATCAGCACTAAGCCGAATAGCAATCTAGAGGCGCTAATCTCCTGACCGCCGTTAAAGCGGGGAAAGTTCATCTTCTCTCTCTTTGCTCGGCTGCTCAGGAAAGGCCTCTCTGGCGAACCGCTTCTCCAGGTACTTGCGCGCCAGATCTTTCCCTCCCAATCCGAAAGCCAGGGCGAGTCCGAGCATTAGCGCACCGAAGGCCAGAGCAAATGCGATCAAAACGGTATGCGACCCAATGCCGACCACTTCAAAGGCCATCGAAATCACAAACAGGATCATCATCGTCCGCAGAGTCTGGCTGACCAGCCGTGGCGAGGGCAGATCGGCGTTAACTCCGCCAAGCAAAGCAGCGCGGGAAAAGAAGCTGGCCGCCAGCAATCCAAAAAACAAAATAAAGAACGCGAGTACCAGCCTGGGAATGAACCCGAAGAAGTCCGAAATATGCGGCCCCAACCATGGCACCGGCAGCACGCTGATTCCAACCAGAATGAATCCCAGCCATGCCACCCAGAAAACGAAGCGGCTCAACATTTCAGTCGGCGAGGGCAAGGCCGAGGTGCGCAACATTTGCGCTGCTCCTGTGTGCTCCGACCATTTATCGAAACGCGCGATGCGCAACACGCTTCTTACAGCTGCGCGTAGCACAAACGCGATAATCCATCCCACCACTACCAACAACAGCATTTCCAGCACCCGCGGCAGAAAGCGGGCGAAACTCTGCACAATTTCGTTTATCGTCCTTGTCAGCTCTCCTATAAAGTTCTGCCACATAAAAACCTCACTTCCCGCCGTCCCACAAATCGATGAGGTGCGGCTTTTCCTGTTCAAATGCCTTACACAGAGACTTCACGTTACGTTCCATGTCTTCCGCGGAAGCGTCCCGGTTCTGAGTTAAAAATGTATGCGCTCTTCCCCGAAACAGCGGTACCAGCGCCTGCACTATATGGTCGCGTCCGATGACCGCTTTGTGAAATGCGATCGCAAACTCGTACACGGTACGCGCCCAGAGTTCCCCCGAGTAGGCAAACTTCTCCTCCGGCAGGCCTGCCAGCCGCTTGAGTTCGTCATGCGTCGGCGTGGTAAGAATTGACAAGAACACCGGATCCAGTTCTTTCACGCCAAACGTAAACATGTCATACAGCCGCTTGCGATTCAGTCGGGACGGTCCATCGCTAACCGTCGGTTCGCAGCCTATGCAGGGAGCTTCAACCGGGTCGGGCGTCGAACGCCAAACTGAACTGTAGGAATCGAGCGACATAAAAAGCGTGCCCGCAGTTTCGCGCATCGCGGCTACCAAGTCAGAAGGTGCATCCTCTCTTCTCGTTTTGCTTCCTAAAAATGACTGGACGAGTTTGCGCTTGCCGATCGCCGCCCACAAGGTCATCCACAATTCGGTGCCGCGACGGCCTTGTTCCTGATTCCAGATGTCTTGCGCGAGAAACTGGCTGCCCAGATCTCCTGAAAAAGCGAAATCAGAGGGGTATGGCTCGCGCACCGCGCACCCATATAGGACATCGGCCATGGGAAAAACCAGATTGCGGATCAGCAGCCCGTCAAATTTAGGTCTGCGGTAAATAGGCAACACCAGGTCGTTGCCATCACGCAAAACCGGCCTCAGTAAGCGCTCCATCCATTCTGGCTCGAGGGTTGTCGATTCCGGGGAGACTATCGCGCAAGTGCGCGCTTGCAGCAGATCGGTCGCGGCAAGAATGGTGTGTATCGCGATCCCGTTAGCTGGACCGCCTTCATATTGCGAACTGATGCTGTGAAGAGTGCGCAGGGCGTGCACATCGCTAGCGATGCTAAGATCGCTGATCGCCGCCGCCCGCACCAAGTCCTGGGTGCCGTCCCGTGAACCACCGTCGGCATTGATGATGACTGCTCTCTCCCGTGGAAAATACTTCAGCAGTCCCGCCCGTACCGCCTGCACCACTTGGCCGACTGAACGTGCGTCGTTGTAGGTGGGCACGCCCACAACAATGTCCACGTCGCCGACATTCATCAGCTCGCGAACAAAAGCATCCGAGAGTATGCTCTCCTCAGGCAAACGCTTTAGCTATCAGCAGCGAGCTTTGAGCTGTAGGCCTTTGCTCACAGCTCATCGCTCAACGCTCGCCGCTAAATCCTCCTCAACTTAAACCAAAAAAACTGATATGGCGCCAGCGTCAGCAAATACGGCAGGTCGCCAATTCGGGGAAATATGTTTCGACCGAACATTTCCACGAGAATGTTGCCGCGATATTCCTTCAAATCCAATTCGACCGCCTGGGCTTTGCTGGAAAGATTATTTACCGCCAGAAACGTCTCAGTGCCCAGCTTGCGCGTGTACGCCAGCACGCGATGATTTGCGGGATACAGAAATTGTATCGATCCACGCCCAAACACCGGGGTCGCTTTTCGTATCCGAATCAGCCGCTTCATCCACGAAAGCAGCGAGTGGTCGAAGCGCTTCTGCGATTGCACATTGATGGCCTGAAACCCGTAAACCGGATTCAACATGAGCGGCGAATAGAGCGTCTCCGGATCGGCCGGTGAAAACCCCCCATTCCAGCCTCCGTCCCACTGCATAGGCGTTCGCACTCCATGGCGATCGCCCAGATTTACATTGTCGCCCATGCCGATCTCGTCGCCGTAATAAATGATAGGAGTGCCCGGCAGGGACATCAGCAATCCATTCATCAACTCAATCCGTCGCCGGTCATTATCCAATAACGGCGCCAGCCGCCGGCGAATACCCAAATTGATGCGCATTGATTTCTCTTTGGCGTACTCGTCGTACATGTAATCGCGTTCCATGTCGGTCACCATCTCGAGCGTGAGTTCGTCATGGTTTCGCAGAAACAGGCACCACTGGCAGTTCTCCGGAATCTCAGGCGTCTGCTTCAGAATTTCCGTGATCGGTTTACGGTCCTCCAGCTTCAATCCCATGAACATGCGTGGCATGAGAGGAAAATGAAATGCCATGTTGAACTCATCGCCATTTCCAAAATATGCGCGCAAGTCAGCCGGCCATTGGTTCGCCTCGGCCAGCAACATCCGGCCTGGGAACTCCCGATCCATGCGCCTCCGCAAATCTTTGATGACCTCGTGGGTCTCGGGCAGGTTCTCGCAATTCGTTCCTTCGCGCTCGACCAAATACGGCACCGCATCCAGACGGAAGGCGTCTACTCCCATCTGCAGCCAGAATTTCATGATGTCCCACATTTCCTCGCGGACCTGTGGGTTGTCGTAATTCAAGTCAGGTTGATGGCTGAAGAAGCGGTGCCAATAGTACTGTTTCGAGACCGGATCCCAGGCCCAGTTCGAGAGCTCCGTATCCAGAAAAATCAGCCGCGTGCCTTTGTACTTGGTGTCGGTGTCGCTCCACACATACCAATCGCGCCGCGGATTATTGCGCGAGCTGCGCGATTCCTGGAACCAGGGATGCTGGTCGGAAGTATGGTTCAGCACCATCTCGATGATGACGCGAATCCCGCGCTGGTGGGCGGCTTCGAGGAACACCTTGAAATCATCCAGCGTGCCGTATGTGGGATTCACCGTGCGGTAGTCGGAAATGTCGTACCCGTCGTCGCGCAGTGGCGAGGGAAAAAACGGCATGAGCCA
>Ga0134126_10010361_pt1 | contig 11745 bp, 9 predicted proteins | sample KB31752_FD_96881 | JGI IMG/M metagenome (GOLD analysis project Ga0134126, IMG submission 96881) | Terrestrial soil microbial communities with excess Nitrogen fertilizer from Kellogg Biological Station, Michigan, USA - KB3-175-2 | ecosystem: Environmental > Terrestrial > Soil > Unclassified ...
GAGCCGCGAATCTTAGCGAGATCGTCGCGCGGACGCGGCAGCGGCACCGTGACGATTTCATGCACGCGGCCCTGATGCATCACCACCACGCGGTCGGCAAGAAGGACCGCCTCGTCGAGATCGTGGGTGACAAACAGGATTGTCTTCTTGGTGCGGGCGTGAATGTCCAGCAGCTCACCCTGTAAGGTCTCTCGCGTCTGGGCATCGAGCGCGCCGAACGGCTCGTCCATCAGCAGCACTTTCGGATCGATCGCCAGCGCGCGCGCAATACCGACGCGCTGCTGCATGCCGCCGGAGAGCTGGTAGGGCCGTCGGTTCCAGGAGTCGCTCAGGCCCACCAAGGCGAGATATTTCATCGCCGTCTCGCGCAACGTCTCGCCGCGCATGCCTTTCATTTCGAGCCCGAACTTGACGTTGTCGAGCGCAGAGAGCCACGGCAGCAATTCGGCGTGCTGGAACACCATGCCGCGGTCGTAGCCGCAGCCATGCACCTCGTTGCCATCGACGGTCACGCGGCCGCTGCTCGCGGCATCGAGCCCCATGGCAACGCGCAACGCCGTCGTCTTGCCGCAACCGCTCGGGCCGAGCAGCGCGACGATCTCGCCGTCGCGCACGTTGAAATTCACGCGGTCGAGCGCCCGCACGTGCTGAAGCTCGCCGGCCACGCGCAGCGAAAATTCCTTGGATACGTCAGCGAACCTGACCTCGCCCATGCCAATCTCCGTGCGCGAGGCCGTGTTATTTGCCCGCGGCGGCCAGTGCCTTTTCGCGATATTCCGGCGCAACGACGGTCTTCAGATCGATCGGCTTTGCCAGCTTGCCGGCTTTGACCAGTTGCTGTTGGAGCCAGTCAAGCTTGTCCAGCGGAAGCGGCAGATCCGGATCGACAGCATGATGCGCAACAGCATCATCCCAGACAAAACCCGGACGCGGGTCGTCTGCCTTGGCGTGCGTGATTTCCCGCGTCAACGCCACGGTCGCATCTTTGTTCGCGATCGCATAGCGCAGCGCCTTCATCTCCGCGGTCAGAAAGCGCACAGCGTCATCCCCCCGCGCCGCCAATACCTTCGCCGACGACATGATGCAAACGCGCAGGAAGTTCGGCACCGCGTCGCGCCCCGCGATCAACAGATGCACGCTTTTCGGCGCTATCGGCTGGTACTCGTTCGACACCACCGCCGCCTCGACCACGCCGCCGACCAGCGCCTGATAGCGCTCGCGGTCACCGCCCACCGCGGCAAGCTTCACGTCTTTGTCGGAGAGGCCATATTTTGCCAGCGCGGCGCGCGCCAGCATGTCCGGCATCGAATTGGGCGCCGACACGGCGATCGACTTGCCCTTGAGGTCGGTAACTTTCTTTATATCGTTACGCGCGTAAATACCGTGCGGTACAACTACCCAATGACAGCCGATGATTTTGACGTCGGCGCCTTTGGAATCGGCCGAGATGGCGCCCTGTGGGCCACCTTCGTAGCTGTCCAGTTCGCCGGCGATCAGTGCCTTGAGGCCGATCTGGTCGTCCTTTACCTGCGTGATTTCGACTTTCAGGCCTTCCTTCTGGTCGAAGCCGCGCTTGGCGGCCATCAGGAAAAAGCCGGCGTCCGATTTGGCGTTAAGTACGCCATGACGCCAGACTTTGCCGGATTGCGCCGCAGCGGGGGTGGAAATCGCCCATATTGCAGCAAGGGCTACGACTGCCCCAAGCACGGCTCGTAAACGATTGGGATTACGCATGAGTGTTCCTCCCGGTTTTTTTATGGTTTTTGCTTTTGTTCCCGACACTATAGCAAATTTTTGATTGGCCACGATGTTCCCAGGACGAGTTTGCGGGGCTAGCCTTTCCCATGCAAGCGCCACAGAGGCGTGTTTGCACACGATCGCCGGGGCTGCGGCTGGGCGTAGCGGTCCCTAACGTCCAGGGAGCTGGTCGCCATGAGTCAAAAATTCACTCTTAACGTCAACGGCAAGCCGAACACGATCGATGCCGATCCGGACATGCCGCTGCTCTACGCGCTGCGCGACGATCTCGGCCTCAACAATCCGCATTTCGGTTGCGGGCTCGCGCAATGCGGCGCCTGCACCGTGCATATGGATGGACAGGCGATCCGCTCCTGCATCACATCGGTGTCGTCCGTCGGCGATGCAAAAATCGTAACGCTCGCCGGTCTCGGCACGCCGGAAAAGCCCCATCCGCTGCAAACCGCTTACGTCGAGGAGCAGGTGCCGCAATGCGGCTATTGCATCAACGGCTGGATCATGACCGCCGCGGCCTTCCTCGCAACCAAGAAGAAGCCGACTGACGCCGAGATCAAGGATGCCTTGACCGGATTGAAGTGTCGCTGCGGCACGCACATCAGCATCCTCAAAGCGGTCAAACGCGCCGCAACGATGATGGGTTGAGGGAGGCGATCATGACAAAATTCGAAAATACGTCTTCGTTCTCCCGCCGCTCGGTGTTGCTCGGCGGCGGGGCGCTGGTCGTTTCCGTCGGCGCGCCGATGACGCTCGAAATGCTGGCGTCGATGCAATCGGCACACGCGCAAGGTGTAAAACCGCCGCTGACGCCCGATCAGTTATCGTCCTACATCGCCGTCAATGCCGACGGCAGCGTGTCCGCCTACTTCGGCAAGATGGACATGGGCCACGGCCTGCATGTGGCCATCGGCCAGATGGTCGCCGACGAACTCGACGTTTCGTTCAAGAGCGTCAAGGTCATCATGGGCGACACCGCCACTTCGGTGAACCAGGGCGGCGCATCCGGCTCCACAGGCGTCCAGTTCGGCGGCAAGCAAATGCGCGTGGCCGCGGCGGAAGCGCGCCGCGTGCTCGTGGAGATGGCAGCCGGCTTGTTGTCAACTTCCGCCGACAAGCTCGCCGTCAACGACGGCGTGGTCAACGTCGGCGGCGACAAGGCGAAACGCATTTCCTACGCACAGATGATTGGCGGCCGTTATTTCAACGTCCAGCTCGACTGGAACAAGAAATACGGCAACCCGCTTTATGCGCCGGGCAAGGCAAAGCCAAAGAAGCCGGACGAATTGAAAATCGTCGGCCAGCCGATCAAGCGTGAGGACGTCGCCCCCAAAGTTTTCTGCCAGCAGGATTACTGCACCGACATCAAAGTGCCGGGCATGGTGCACGGTCGCATGATCCGCCCGGCCGTCGCCGGCGCCGTGCCGGTGAAGGTCGATGAAAGCTCGATCAAGGACATTTCGGGCGCGAAAGTTGTTTGGGACAAAGGCTTCCTCGGTGTCGTTGCCGACAGAGAATGGGACGCAATCCAGGCCGCGCAGAAACTGAAAGTCGAATGGTCTTCGGTGCAGCCGCCGTTTCCGGATCAGGCCGCGCTCTACGACCACATCCGCAAGGCGCCGGTGCGCAAAAGTGAGGTCGAAAAGCAGAACGGCAATGTCGAGGACGCGTTCAAGAACGCCGCGCGCGTCATCGAAGCCGAATACGAATGGCCGTTTCAGTCGCATGCCAGCATGGGTCCGGCCTGTGCGCTGGTCGAGATCAAGGATGGCCATGTCACCTGCTGGAGCGGGACGCAGAAATCCCACTTCGTGCGGCAGGGCCTCGCCGCCATGCTCGAAATGCCCACCGATAAAGTCCGCGTGATCTGGACGCCAGGCCCTGGCTCCTATGGCCGCAACGACGCCGACGATGCCGCAATGGATGCCGCCGTGCTGGCCAAGGCCGTGGGCAAACCGGTGCGCGTGCAATACATGCGCGACCAAGGCACCGGCTGGGACCCTAAGGGACCCGCCTCCACCCACCACGCCAAGGCCGCCCTCGACGCCTCCGGCAAGGTCGTCGCCTACGCGTTCAACAGCAAGGGCTTCTCGCGGGTGGACGTGAACACCAATGGCAGCAAGCCCTACGATACGCTTGCGGGGCAGACGCTCGGCGTGTCCTTGCATTCCGGCGACGGATTCGGCGTGCCAGCGGAATCCTACGCCTTCGACAGCAAGAAGCTCGGCTGGGAGACGATCCCGCCGTTGCTCGACCGCGCCTCGCCCTTGCGCAATTCTCATTTGCGCGACCCGGTCGGCCCGCAAATCCACTTCGCGAGCGAGTCGTTCATCGATGAAGTGGCGGCTGCCGTTAATGCCGATCCGATAGAATTCCGTCTGCGCCATATCAAGGATCCGCGCGACATCGCGGTGATCAAGGCGGCGGCCGAAAAAGCCAACTGGCAGACGCGGCCTTCGCCACGCCGTGACCAGACCGGCAATACCGTGTCCGGCCGCGGCATCGCCTACGCGCAACGCAGCGGCACGCGCGTCGCGGTAATTGCCGAAGTCGATATCAAACGCTCGACCGGAAAAATCTGGGCGCGCAAGTTCACGGTCGCGCACGACTGCGGGCAGATTATCAATCCCGACGGTCTGGTGAAATGCATCGAGGGCAACATCGTGCAGGGCATCAGTCGGACGTTGTGGGAGGAAGTCACCTTCGACAACAAGGCTGTCACCAGCGTGGATTGGTTGACCTACCCGATCCTCGACATCACCGAGACGCCGGAACAGGTGGACGTAGTGCTGATCAACCATCCCGAAATCGCGCCGAGCGGCGCGGGCGAACCGTCGATCCGCCCGGTGGCGGCAGCGATCGCCAATGCCATCTTCGACGCCACCGGCGTGCGCATCCGCCGCGTGCCGTTCTCGCCGGAACGGGTGAAGAGCGCGCTATCGTAAAGGTCATTTCAACGTGTCATCACCGGGCCGCCGCGCAGCGGCGTGACCCGGTGATCCCGCTTAAGAAAGCTCTATGCCTTCCCAAGCGGGATGGCCGGGTCAAGCCCGGCCATGACACTCGACAGGTTTATATCTTCGCCAGCCGGAAAATCTTTTCCCGCGCCGCTTTGATGACGCCGGGCACGGCCGCGTCGTTGTTCGGCGCCATGATGTGGATGCCCGACACGCCGCGCACATTGGCAAGCTGCTCGATCAGCTCGAGGCAGATGCGCTGGCCTTCGGCTGTCGGATCAGCGGCTTTCTCCATGCGTTCGATGAGCGCATCGGGAATAATGGTGCCAAACAGCTTTTCCTTCATCCAGCGCGCCGATTTCGCCGAGCGCAGTGGCGCAATGCCGATGAGGATCGCGAGCTTGCCGGCAATGCCATGCTCGCCAAGCCGTGCCATGTAGCGTGCGGCCACGCCGGCATCCATGCAGAATTGCGTCTGCACGAATTGCGCACCGGAGACGATCTTGGTATTCAAGCCCTTCGGCACCCAACCAGGCGGCGGATCGATAGGATTGTCAGCGACGCCGAGAAAAAAATCGGCGTGACCTTCGACCTTGCGCGCGGGGGGAAGCTCACCGTCGTCGCGCAAGCGGCGCGCGGTTTCCAGCAGCACGCGCGTGTCGACGTCGAACACAGGCTTTGCTTCCGGCTGATCGCCCGCGCTCGGTTCGTCGCCGCGCAACACCAGCAGATTGCGCACGCCGCATGCGGCGGCACTGATGAGATCGCTTTGCAGCGCGATGCGATTTCGATCACGGCAGGTGAGCTGGAGGATCGGCTCGATCCCGTTCTGCACCAGCAGCGCGGCGGCCGTCAGTGAGCCGAGATGCGGGCGGGCGCCGGCACCATCCGTGACGTTGACGGCATCAGCCAAATCCTTGAGCGGCAGCGCTTTCGCAAGCAGGTCCTCACGCGCAGCCGACACCGGCGGAGTGATTTCCGCGGTGATGACGAAGCGGCCGGCCTGCAATTTTTCCTGCAAATTCATGGCGCTGTTCAAGCAGCAAAATTCAGTGGACCTTGCAAGCCCAACAATGGGAAAAGACCGGAATAGCGCGAATGACGCGCGGTAATGCAGGTCCGGAATGCCAGCGATTGCCAATTCCCTCGACGATGCGCTTGCCCCAATTGCCGACGGCTGTCTGCTGGTGGTGCCGCGCGAAGTCTCGGGCGTGCCGATGGCGGCGACCCGCGCGCTGATCCGGCGCGGCGTGAAAGAGCTTCATCTGGTCGCACTGCCAACTTCGAGCCTGCAGGCCGATCTCCTGATCGGCGCGGGTTGTATCAAGACGCTGGAAACATCCGCAGTGAGCCTCGGCGAGTTTGGGCCGGCACCGCGGTTTTCCGCCGCCATCACCGGCGGCACGATCCGCATGAAGGACGCGACCTGCCCCGCCTTGCACGCGGCATTACAGGCATCCGAAAAAGGCGTGCCTTTCATGCCGCTGCGTGGGCTGATCGGCTCCGACATCTTGAAATACCGCGGCGATTGGAAAGTGATCGACAGCCCGTTCGCAAACAGCGACCCGATTGTCGTGCTGCCGGCGATCAAGCCGGACGTGGCGCTGTTCCACGCACCGATGGCGGATCGGCACGGCAACGTCTGGATCGGGCGTCAGCGCGAACTGGCGACCATGGCGCACGCGGCGGAACGCACCATCGCGACAGTGGAAAAAATCCACGACGGCGATCTGCTCGACGATCCGATCCTCGCTGCCGGAACGCTGCCGAGGTTTTATGTGGAGAGCGTTACGGTCGCCGAGCGCGGCGCATGGCCGCTGCCGCTGCCGGATCATTACGGCGTCGATGCCGAACATCTTGCCTTGTATGCGCGCATGGCCGCGACCGCGGAAGGCTTTGCCGACTATCTCGACCGGTATGTTCATGACAAGCGCGCTGCCTGAGCAAAATTTCTGCGACGAGGAACTACTCGCCGACGTCATCGCCAGGTTGATCGGCGACGTGCGTCACGTCGCGGTCGGCAATGCGTCTCCAATTCCGGCCACCGCCGCGATACTCGCACGCGAGCGCGGAAAAGGCCGCCCTTACGTCTCGCTGCTGCAAAGCCGCAAGCACAATTTCTTCACCGATGGCGCACGCGAACTGTTTGATTGCGCGGGGCAAGGCCGCATCGACGTGTTCTTTCTTTCCGGCGGACAGATCGACGGCGAAGGCAACGTCAATCTTGTGAGCATCGGCGACTACGATCATCCGAAGGTGCGCTTCCCCGGTTCGTTCGGCTCGGCTTACCTTTATTACGTCGTGTCGAAAGTGATCCTGTTCCGTATCGAGCATTCGCGCCGCACGCTGGTGCCCAAAGTCGATTTCATCAGCGCACCGGGCGGCAGCGAGAACAACGTTTACCGCCCCGGCGGCCCGATCGCGCTTATCACCAACCGTTGCCTGTTTTCCTTCGATCGCGCGCGCAAACGCTTCCGGCTGCAAAGCGTGCACCCTGGGCATACGGTCGAGGAGGTGATCGAGAATACCGGCTTCGATTTCGACCGACCCACTGCCGTGCCGGAAACACCGGCGCCCTCACCCGCTACCCTCAAACTGATGCGCGAGACGGTCGCACCACAACTGGCCGAGGTTTATCCGCAATTCGCCGCACAGGTGTTCGGGACTGACGCGGCCACTTTCGTGCGATGAAAGGCTTTATGCGTTGCCGCGGGCGCGCTTCCGATCCCTCTCAAAGGAGAAAGAGAATATCTGTCGTCCGACCCTCTTCCATGCTGAGGCAGGGATGCTTAGTGTGCCGCCCGCGAACAAAAACACGAAGGAAACGTGGTGGTGAAAACAGTTGAAGCTGGGGTGATTGGCGTCGGTTGGATTGGCGGCCTGCGCGCGGAAACTCTGTCGCGCACCGCGCTCGTGGATAAATTGCATCTCTGCGACATCAAACCCGACCGCCTGGCGGCGGTGAAGGCATTGTACAAGCCGGCAAGCACGACGGCCGACTACACCGACATCATCAACAATCCGAATATTTCGGTGGTCTATATCTCGACCACGCCGGAAGCAAACCACTATCCGATCTGCCGCGATTGCCTGAAGGCCGGCAAGAACGTGATGCTGGAAAAACCGATCTCGCTCGAATTATGGGAAGCCGACGAGCTGATCCTGCTCGCTAAGCGCAACAACCTCAAATTCACCATCGGTTATTCGCAGCGATTCAACCCCAAAATCGCTTTCGCCAAGAAAAAGATTACCGATGGCACACTCGGCAGCGTCGTGTCGGTGCTGGTGAGCCGCCATCTGTCGCGCGAACTCGGCAAGAAGATCGCAAGCCGCGTGCGGCTGTCGCCGGTGGTGATGGAATCGACGCACGATCTCGACTTCGTGTTCTGGCTGCTGGAGCCGGCCAAGCCGGTGCGCGTCTACAGCCAGGGCGCTTACGGTTACATGAAGCCGGTGAACGGCTCACACGACATCATGTTCACAACAATCACCATGGACAACGGCGTAGTGGTCATGATCGGCGGCGGCTGGAATTTTCCGCCGAGCTATCCGAATTATTGCGCGACCTGGATCGAGATCACCGGCACTGACGGCGCGCTGATGCTCGACGATACCCAACGCGACAACTGGCTCAATACCGAAAAACGCGGCCAAGAATTTCCGATGTCGACCATGCCGGGCGAATGGGTCGACCACGTGTTCGCGGGCGGCATCGGACCGGAAACGATTCATTTTCTCGAAGCCTGCATAAAGAACACCGCCGTGATGGTGACGCCGGAAAGCGCGCGCCGCGTGATGGAAACCTATAGCGCGGCGGACTTGTCCGCCGACCGTAACGAACCGGTCGATCTGCCGTTGACCAACGAGACAATTTCGGGCATCGCCGAACTCAAAGTGAAAAATCGCGCCGGACTTAACATATGAAAAATCCCGCCAAGGATATCGGCCTCGCCATCATCGGTGGCGGGCGTGTCGGTCTGTTCCGCGGCGAAGTGGCGGCGCGCCACCCGGCGGTAAAATGGATCGGCCTCGCCGAGAAAAACCCGAATCGCGCCGGAGAAGTCGCGCCGAAGATCGACGCCGATTTTGTTACGCAAAGCCATGCCGAACTACTCAAGCGGCCGGAAGTGACCGCTTGCATCGTAGCGACCGACGAACATCTGCATGTCAAGCCGATCATGGCCGCGATCGAGGCCGGCGTGCCTTTGCTGATCGAAAAGCCGCTGGCGACCAATCTCGCCGAGTCCGCGCGCGTTCTCAAAATGATCAAGGACGCGAAATTGGACGCCGTTGTCGGCTACACGCAACGCTTCCGTCGCCGTTGGCTCGCCGCCAAGGAAAAATGCCGCACCGGCGCGCTCGGCGACGTCACCATGGTGACGTCGCGCGCCTTCATGAATCGGCTTGTTGCGATCGACAATTACAAGCGCACCGACGACCCGTCGACGATCTCGCCAATGGTGATTTCAGGCACGCACGCGCTCGATATCTGCATGTGGTGCCTCGACGGCAAGACGCCGGTGGAGTGCTACGCACGCTCGATCGACAAGGTGCTGGGCCCGTCCTACAAGGGCATCGACGCCACTGTCGGCATGATCACGTTCAGCGACGGCACCCTCTATCACCTCAACATTTCGTGGGCGCTGCCGGTCACATGGCCGGGCGCGGTCTATTCGCTCGAGGTCGGCATCGTCGGCACCACCGGCGTGCTCACCGTCGACGATACCCATCGCGACATCGTACTTGCCGTGTCGAAGGCGCAATCGGAGGGCTACAACCCTGACGCCACGCGGCTCGTCGACTTCATGGGCAGCTATCCGCCTGGTGACATGGCGCTCGGTGAATTGCGCGGGCCGATGGCGGAAGAAACCGTGAGCTGGCTCAACCGCGTCGCGCTCGGCCTGCCGACGCCCGCCGCGACCGTGGAAGAAGCGCATCGCAACCTGATGCTGACGAAAGCACTGGATCTCTCCGCCAAGCGCAAGCAGCCGGTGAAGTTGCCACTCGATCCCGAAGACGTGCAAGCGGCGGCCTGATCTGCGCCATAAGCGCTGGCGCGGACTGCGTTGCTTCGTTACGTTCAAAGCCAATATCCAAATCAACGAAGCCCAAGCGCGCAAGAAAGAAACGCTGAAATGAGCACGTATCGAAAAATTGGAATGCTTGTTTGCCGAGCTATGCTGGCGGCATTAGCGGTAGTAGCGATATTGGCGACAAGCGACGCGCGCGCGGCATGGCCGGAGCATACGATCACGATCATCGTGCCGTTTCCGCCCGGTGGACCGAATGATCTGCTCGGCCGGCTGCTGGCCGCGGAATTGGCGCCCAAGCTCGGCCAGAGCGTTATCGTCGAAAATCGGCCCGGCGCGGTCGGCAATATTGGATTGACGGTTGGCGCGCGCGCCAAGCCCGACGGCTACACGCTGGTGTGTGTCACGGGCGTGGTGGAGATCAATCCGAGCGTCAGCAAAACCGCTTACGATCCGCTCAAGGATTTTGCGCCAGTCGCCTACCTCGGCGCCGCTCCCAACGCACTCATTACCCGGCCCGCCTCCGGCATCAAGAACGTGGCCGACCTGATCGCGAAGGCCAAAGCCGATCCCGGCAAGCTCACTTACGCCTCGGCCGGCGTCGGCAGCGTCTCGCAGCTCGCGGTCGAATTGCTGAAGCTGCGGGCTGGCATCCAGATGACGCACGTCCCCTATGCGGGCGCGGCACCCTCGCTGCAGGCGGCCATCGCTGGGACAACCGATATCGCCTCAGTCAGCATCGCCAATTTGATCGGATTCATCCGCGCCGGCACGCTCATCGCGCTGGTACAGACCGGCGCGGAGAAGTGGCCTGACCTGCCGGACGTTCCGACGATGGCGGAAGCCGGAATTCCCAATGCCGTCGTCGAAACGTCGCAAGTGCTTCTGGCGCCGGCAGGAACACCCGACGCGATCGTCAAGCGTCTCGCCGAAGAAACGCGCGCCATTCTGCAAAAGCCCGACGTCAAGGAAAAGATGCGCAAGGCCGGCTTCCAGGTGAAATACGAAGGCCCCGAGGCCTTGCACACGCGCATGGTGCGCGAGATTCCGGTCTGGAAAGAGATCGTCGAGCGCGCCGGAATTGTGAAGAAATAACTTTACTTAACGCTCTCTCAGCGACCTGATTGAAAGCTCCTCCGCCAGCTTGTCGAGCTGCGCCAGTAATTCCGGCGGCAACGCGAGGCCGTTTTGCAAACGGTCGGCGCGGCGCGCGGCACGCTGCTCGCCCGGCAGACGCACGCTTTCGCCCGGCAGCGGCTTGGTGTCGCGCAGCGAACGGATGTGGCGGTCCACTTCAGCCTTGAACTGGTCGAGCGGCTGGAAGCGCGACGGATCGAGCGCCATCACAAATTGCCCGGTGTTGGTTACCCTGTCAGGCTCAGCGTTGAAGTCGACGCAGTCGCGGCCGAACAGCGCGCCGTTGAGCGTCCCTGCCAGCACGCCAAACATCAGCGCCAGCCCGGCGCCCTTGTAGCCGGCCATCGGCAGCAGCAAGGCCTCGGCGCTCTTGTGCGGATCGGTGACCGCCTCGCCGGTCTTTGGATCGATCATCCAATCGCCTTTCAACGGCCGATTCCGCAGACGATGATTCTTGATCGTGCCGTACGAAACGATAGACGTGGCGATGTCGAGGACGAGCGGCGGCTCCTTGCCCGCGGGAATCGCAATCGCCAGCGGATTGGTGCCGAGCAGCGGCTCGGCACCGCCCGCAAGCGGCATATGATTGGCATTGGCCACCGCCGAATACATGCCGATCATGTTGGCTTCAAGCGGCAACGCGGCATAGACGCCGGCAGCGCCCGCATGTCCCGACATACGGCAGCCGGCCCAGCCGATGCCGTTTTCACGTGCCATCTCGATCGCCATCTCCGCCGTGCGGGCAACGACGAGGTGGCCCATGCCGTTGTCGCCCTCGATCAGGGCGGTCGCCGGCGCGGTGCGTTTGACCGTGATATTCGGACGTGGATTGGTCGAGCCGAGCTTGAGCCGCTGAATATATTGCGTCA
>Ga0134126_10010362_pt1 | contig 11744 bp, 9 predicted proteins | sample KB31752_FD_96881 | JGI IMG/M metagenome (GOLD analysis project Ga0134126, IMG submission 96881) | Terrestrial soil microbial communities with excess Nitrogen fertilizer from Kellogg Biological Station, Michigan, USA - KB3-175-2 | ecosystem: Environmental > Terrestrial > Soil > Unclassified ...
CTGCCATCGCAACCTGGAACTGGGAAATTCGCAATGCGTCTTCATCTCAACTCGTCTGATGGATGACAAGTTCTCGATCGCTTTTGAGTTCTACATCAATGTCGGACACGCTTTCGTCGAGCAGGCCGGAATCTCGCGCGAATTCAGCGATCTGGTCTGGAAACAATCGGAAGCAAACGTTCGTGGTGAAACTTCGCTGGATGCATGGGAATCGCGAAAACTTGCAACCGCGCACACCATCGATGCCGATAAACATAAGAATGAATACTTCGCGGCAGCCTTCGCTGACGCTATTTCGATCTATCTTCTTTCTCTTTCTCTCGATGTCGATTATCACGATCTGCGAGAGCGCGATTACCCGCTGTTAGCGCCGGCAGCAATGGCCGAGCGCTTGCGCAAGATTGCTGAGATGTTCCCGCCGAATCCAGGCTTTGAGTTCGCCGTGTACTACCGCAGGCGGCCATAACCGCAGAATCTCGGGCGTGCCCCGCTTATCCCCTGTCGGACTGCATCCTAAGAAAATTACGTCTGCGTGACAACTCTTTGACTCTTAGCTTCCCTCGTGTACGGTAACTTGGGCAGTGATGAAACATTTGTTCTCCTCCACTCTGCTGGCGCTTGCCACGGTTTTTCTGGCAGGCAGCACAATTGCCGGACCTCAAAACGAAGCGCCCGCTGCGGGCGGAAATGTACAAGTCATTGAGGTGACCGCCAAGAAATATGAGTTCAATCCATCTCCGATCAGGGTGAAACAAGGTGCAAAAGTCCAGCTCAAGATTACTGCTAGCGACCATGCGCACGGTTTCAGAATCAGTCCCTACCCAGAAGGAACCGAGGGTGCGGGGAAAGCCGGCTTGGTTTTTTCGTCACCTGAGGGTTGCGTCAAAATCGAAAAGGGCCAGACCGCGACCGTTGAGTTCGTGGCGCAGACGCCTGGAACTTACCGCTTCAAGTGTTGCGTTCATTGCGGATGGCGACACCGATCAATGATCGGCGAACTAATTGTAGAACCGTAGAAGAGGGACCTGTCGCTCACTTCTGTGTGATCACTAGCTCGCTATTTTCCACCCGCAGGCTGGCAATCCCCGGAGGCAATTTCAACTGCTCCCGCTGTTCCAGCAGTTTTTTCTGCAATGCAGAATTGACCAGCGAGACTGGAATATTGAGTTCGCCGACTTTGAATTCAGTGGGATCAAAGGTCACGTAGCCATCTTGTGATCCGAGATGGCCAGCTAATGTGACGTACACGTCTTTGCCTGCGATGGCCGTCACGAACTGGCCGCGGGCAACATCCCCATCCAGTTTCACTTCATATCCCTTCACCTGCACCTGACCCTGGCTGATAGTTGCGTCCGGAGACGATGGCGCAGTACTGACTGGTTTTGCTGGATCCGAACTGACCGCAGCCGGCACACCCGCAGCAGGCGCACTGGTGGATTGCGCGATCTCTGCGCTCACTTCGTCGGAGCTGAAGCGCACTTCTGTAGGGGCGTCGCCGGAACTTCGAGGCGTCCCTAGCCGCTCGATCTTCTGGTCAAAAGCTGACGCATTGGCCTTCGCCACGTCCTGACTTTGCGGCTCGGCGACTGGTTGCGGCTTGCTGAAAAGCTGGTAAAGCGTGACTACGCTCCCCAGCAACAGCACTGCGCTGAAAATTCGGCGACCTGTAATCTTCATTGGTTCCCTCGGACGATTCTGGGGAGAACACAATGGTGACTGAGAACGGCCGTTTAGCAGAGGTGACGGAAGCTGCTGAACAGATGGGTCCGCGGCAGCCCTAAAAGCGTAAACCCTTTACCACAGAGAGGACAGAGTTTCACCGAGGAACAACACAGAGGCTTACTGTGCAACGCTCTTCTCTGTGGTTTTCCTCTGTGAAACTCTGTGTCCTCTGTGGTAAAAGATGTTGCCTTTGTCCTAATCCAGCTTCTTCGCCACCAGTTCATTGACCAGCTGAGGATTGGCCTGGCCCTTTGAGAGCCTCATCACTTGGCCGACAAAAAACTGCGAGACAGTTTTCTTGCCTGCACGGTACTGCTCAACTTGCTTGGGATTTGCCGCTATCACGTCATCGAGAATCTTCTCAATAGCCGAAGTGTCGCGTGATTGCGCCGGACGGCCTTCTTCTTCGTATACCTCTGGAAAATCCTTCCCACGCTCGAAACACAGGTCGAAGAGGTCCTTGAGCATCTTTCCCGATATGGCACCGCTTTCAACTAAGTCGGCCGCCACCGCCAAGCCTTTCATCGAAATAGGCGATGCCCCAATTTCTAGTCCTCTCGCCTTCAGCCTTCCCAGCAGTTCGCTCTGCACAAGATTGGCCACGCGTTTAGGGTTTTTCGCCGCTTTTGCCGCTGACTCAAACTGATCCGCAAGTGACTTCGTCAGCGTCAGCGTATGCGCATCTTGCGCCGTGATTCCGTAATCCGCCATCATCCGCTTGCGCCGCGCTTCGGGAAGCTCTGGCAAGGTTTGGCGAATTTCTGCGCGCCATTTTTCGTCAACGACTAAAGGCAGCAGGTCAGGCTCAGGGAAATAACGATAATCATGCGCCTGCTCTTTCGAGCGCATGCTATAAGTCTTGCCTTCGATTGAGTTGTAAAGCCGCGTCTCCTGCGTGATCTTTCCGCCGCCTTCAATGATTTCGATCTGGCGTTCGATTTCGTACTCCAGCGCTTCACGGATAAAACGGAACGAGTTCACGTTCTTCACTTCCGTCTTCGTGCCAAATGCTTTCTGCCCACGAGGACGCACGCTAACATTGGCATCGCAGCGCAGAGACCCTTCTTCCATATTCACGTCGCTGACGCCTGTGTACAGGATGATCTCTTTCAATCGCGTGAGATATTCGTAAGCCTCATCCGGCGTGGCAATGTCGGGTTCGCTAACAATCTCAATCAGCGGCACCCCGCTTCGGTTCAGATCGATGGCCGTAGTTTCCCCTGCGCCCACAAATCCGTCGTGCAAGCTCTTTCCCGCATCTTCTTCGAGGTGAACACGCGTGATCCCAATCCGCTTCGTTTGTGGAGAAACAGGCGTCCCCGTCCGTCCAGCATTGGCTTCAATTTCAATGAGTCCATGCTCGGCCAGCGGCTTGTCAAACTGTGAAATCTGATATCCCTTGGGCAGATCAGGATAAAAATAATTTTTCCGCGCAAAAATCGACGTTTCGCGAATCTCGCAATTCAAGGCCATTGCGGCCAAAGTCGCGAACTCAACTGCCTTGCGATTAAGGACCGGCAACGCTCCAGGAAGGCCCAGGCACACGGGGCACACATTCGTATTCGGCGGATCGCCGAAACGCGTCGAGCAGGAGCAGAAAATCTTGGTCGCAGTCAGCAACTGGACATGGACTTCCAATCCAATCACCGGCTCGTACTTGGCCCGCGCGGGCACAGAACTTTCGACAGACGTGGCCATTTGAAGAATTATAGAGCAGCGGTAATTAAGAGAGTGGAGCGACAGGCGCCGGTCCACAAATCGTTTATTTCAGCCCGATGTAGATATCTACCTGCCCGTTCTGCGGATCCAGGGCGCGTTCGTTGTAAAGCTCAAAGTCAGTGCGGTAGCTCCTATTCAGCTTTCCTTCATCCTCAAGCTTAAAAATCTCTAGCCATGCCTCTGGTATTACTTTCGGAAACGGCCCTTTTTGCGTGGTGATGACCGCATACCTACCTGCGGGGATGTCTTTCAGAACCATGCCGGCTGGCGCGGCAGTTTTTGCCTTCACAGGGGCCCCAACCGTAAACGTGTATTCACCGTTGTGATCGCTGGCGTAGTCGCTATAGACAGCGTAAAGATTCGAGTCGCTTTTGTCGGGTATTCTGTCGGCCATCGCGTCATCGATAAACCAGTGCCACAGCCGGCCAATGATCCCGTCCGCAGTCGCCTCTTTCGCATTATTGGTCCGTGCCTCGATTCCGATTACGGCGAATGCCGGAATTTCTACGATGCGCATGGGACGGTTCCTTCTAGTCGCGCTTTATTTAATTTCCATCACCTCTTTTTCTTTGGCCTTGCACATATCTTCCATCTTCTTAATTTCGCCATCGGTCAGCTTTTGAATCTCATCCATCGAGCGCTTCTCTTCGTCTTCGGTGATTTTTTTATCCTTCAGCGCCTTCTTGATCGCGTCATTTCCATCGCGGCGAATATTGCGAACTGCGGTGCGATGGTCTTCAAGAACTTTGTGGAGGTGCTTCACCATCTCCCGCCTGCGTTCTTCAGTTAATGGCGGGATTGGCACGCGAATGATTTTGCCGTCGTTCATCGGATTCAGACCGAGTTCAGCCCCGCGAATGGATTTTTCAATAGCTCCCAATTGCGACGGATCGAACGGTTGCACCGTGATCAATTGCGGCTCAGGGGTATGTACTGTGGCGACCTGGTTCAGCGGCATCTGCGCGCCATAGGCATCCACCGTCACACTATCCAGCATATGCACGGACGCACGGCCGGTACGAGTTCCGATCAGCGCCTTTCGGAAGTCATCAACCGCTTTGTCCATGCGGGTTTTCAGCTGGATGTAGGTCTCTTTCAGTCCTGCAACCGCCGCCATTGTTGGCTGGGCCATGTCTAGCTCCTGCGGATAAGAATCAAAACGCTGAATTATAAACCGTTGTGAATGTTAATTCCGGCGAGGTCGTTCCCGCTAACGTGCCATCAGAGGACAAAAACTTAAAACTGAAATATAAAGATCCGGGCACGCGAAAAGGCCATGTGGGGATGGGCGTGCCCGGCCCTCCTCAAACAAATCCGCGGGCACGCCGGAAAGCAAACGGCAGCGTCAACCGAACAACCTCTTGAACTCTCTAACCACTTCGGATGGCAGCGCCTCCCGCTTCGCCTTCCCCTTAAATCCCAAATCGTGTCCCGCGCCCTCTACCGGGATTAAGAGTGTTTCCGCCGGAATCAATTTCCGCGCGGATTCAATTTCCTCGATCGTCCCAAATGGATCATGCGTGCCGTGCACAAACATCACTGGCACCTTGATGAGCCGCAGATGCTGAGTGCGCGGCTGGTCAGGCTTTCCCGGCGGATGCAGCGGATAAGATAAGAGCAGCAATGCTGCGGCGGCTGATTCCTCGGCCAGCAGCATACTCGCTTGGCGGCCGCCATAACTTTGCCCGCCAACAAACAACCGCTTCACTCCATCTAAGCCTCTCAGAGCCGCAATCGAGTTCTTCAACCCCATGCGGTCGCGTGCCGCATCTGCAGGATGAGGCGGCCCGAACGAACGCTTTTGTCGGAACGGCAAATTGCAGCGCAAAACCGTCAACCCTGCACCAGCAAAGGCTTCTGCGACAGCAACGAGCAGCGGCATTTGCGCATTGCCGCCCGCCCCATGGGTAAGGACCAGGCCATCCGATGAATCCGATTGCGCCGGGTGTAAAAACCCGTCCACCGGAGGATCTGCGGAAACCGCGAATTGCTCAAACATGCCTACACAGTCATGCAAACGTAAGTTCTTGTTGCTTAACGACATTTCTGCTATGTTCCCTACGTTTCGTCTAGAAGGGAAAAACTATGAAGAAGAATATCGCAATTGCAGTTTGTGCAGTGTGCCTCTGTATTGCAGGCTATGCGGCTGAAAAGCACAGTGCCGGCAACACATCAAAATCATCTTTCGACCAGTTCGTAAAGGAAAGCAACAAAGCGCAAACCTCAAACGATGGCAACTGGCTCAAAGCCCACCTGTCCGATGCCTACGTCGAGGGCACTAGCTTTGGAACATGGGTTTCTAAAGCGCAACTCCTCAAGGATGCTGCGGATCCGGCAAACAATAAATACAGCAAGAGCGATATCAGCGAGGTGCAAAACCAAGTCGTCGGAAACATCGGCCTGGCGCGCTTCAAGGAAAGCTATGACGCAATGATCGAAGGGCAACATCGTGCTCGAACTATCATTTGCAGCATGGTTGCTGAAAAAGGGGCTGGCGGCTGGAAGGCGTTGTCCACCCACTGCTCGAAGGTCGAGTAGAGTTCGCCATTCAATAGAAAAACCTAAACGATGGCCCATTCTCCTTTTATAGGAGGATGGGCCATTTAACCTTAAGAACGAGACGCGACTTGATGCGTCAAGCTGTGATTGCACCCACTGCCATCATTCTCCCGGTCACGCCTTTTTCGCCACGATGCGAAAAAAATAGATCCTGCCGGCAATGGGTGCAGAGTCCGAGATCTGAAATGTTCTTAGGTAGCACTCCCGCTGCCAAGAGCTGCCGCCGATTCGCATCGGCCAGATCGAGGAACATTTTTTTTGGCAAGTCGCTGTGTCCGGGAGCGCGCGAAGTCAGAAATAACAAAGGATATTTTTCGTGGATTTCGTTCCGGTCTTTGGTTTCGCGAAACAGTTCGCTGCCGTAGGTAAATCGGGATTCGAAGGTTGACCGGACTTCGGGCCCGACTTCGTAGCAGCATCGACGAATTCCGGGACCAATTGCTGCTCTCAGATCATGCGGTTCGCTGCCGAACCACCGATGCATTTCGCCCACTCCCTTTTCTACGATGCGTTTGGCGGTCCCGCGCCAACCGGCATGAAAGACGCCCACGGCGCGGCGTTTGGGATCTGCCAGAATCACTGGCAGGCAATCAGCGGTGAGGATTCCCAACAATATTCCGGGAGCGTTTGTCACCATACCGTCGCCGGCAAGCGGGGTGTTGGTTTTAGCAATTTCCGTGATGCGATGAATGAGATCGGAATGTATTTGGCGAAGCGTGACCAACGCATATCGTTGAGGGGACGATGGCCGGGGCTTCTTGCGTTCCGAAGTCGCAGTCAGCGCCGAGATAAAATTGCGGCGATTACTTTCCACTGCGGCTTTTGTGTCGTGTGCGGTAAATCCGAGATTCAACGCGTTTCCACCGTAATTTTTCGAAACTCCTCCAATCCGGGTGCTGAAGCCGTGCACCAGCCAGGGCAATTTCATGAGAGACGGAGCGCGCAAGATATCAATAGCGGGCGTTCGGCTTGTTTTTTTCCTTTGCATTTTTTGTTTCTGGCTCGTGTGGGTACAGATTTATCTTAGCAATCGCCTTGCGGCAGTCTGGGAAAACCCAAAATCAACCACATAGGACACAGAGTTACACAGAGGCAGACATAGAGGTTTGTGGCTAAGCATTCGATGTGGTTTTCTCTGTAGGTCTTTGTACTTTCTGTACGGCGTTCGATCTCAGCCGAGCAGAGCCACATGACATCTATCGACGTCGTATAATTCCCGGTTCACCGGAGAAAAATATGCGTTCATTGGTCGTTGTAGTTGTCGCCGCAATACTTGCAGCCTCTGCCTTCGCGCAACAAAACGAAAACCAGCAGCCCTCGCAACTGCAGGCTCAAGCTTCGAACCAGCAAAAGACAAAAAAACAGAAACAAACGGAGCCCCAAAAAGCCGAGAAGCCAGAAGAGCCGGCGGCGAAATCAACTGAGCCCACGCCATCGCACAAAGAAGGCAAACCCGGAGAGGACAAAAAAGAAGAGCACTTCGACATGACGGAAATCGCGCCGGTGGTCACGCATCACCAGGTATCGGTGAATGGGAAGACGTTGAAATATTCTGCCACCACTGGCCGGCTTCCCATTAAGCGGGGCGACGGAAAGATTGAAGCCGAGATGTTTTTTGTGGCTTACACGCTCGATGGGCAAGAGCATTCGAAGCGGCCAGTGACATTTGCTTTCAACGGTGGGCCCGGATCGGCCTCGATCTGGTTGCACATGGGCGCGCTTGGGCCGCAGCGCGTGGTACTGAATCCAGATGGCTTTCTGCCGCCGGCGCCTTATCGCACCGAAGACAATCCTTATACTTTGCTCGACAAGAGCGACCTGGTGCTGGTGGATGCGATCGGCACAGGCTTCAGCCGAGCTGAGACTGCAGAGATTGGCAAGAAATTTTGGGGCGTTAAGGGTGACATAGATTCATTCAGCGAATTTATCCGTCTTTACATCACCCGTTACGAGCGCTGGAGCTCGCCATTGTTTTTGTTTGGCGAAAGTTATGGGACCACGCGCTCCGCAGGTATTGCCGGGAACCTTAGCCAACTTGGAATCAGTTTTAATGGCATTACTTTGCTTTCGACTGTGCTGAATTTTCAAACTCTCATTGACCAGAAGACCAACGACGAACCTTACATCTTTCTGATTCCTTCTTTCACCATGATCGCCGGCTATCACCATAAGCTCCCGCCAGGTCTGCAGCAGGACGTAAACAAGGCGCGTCAACAGGCAGAGCAATGGGCATCGGGCGAATACGCACAGGCTTTGGCCAAAGGCGACTCACTCACTCCGGAGGAACGGCAGAAAACAATCGAGCAGATGTCCCGCTTTACAGGATTGAGCAAAGAGGTGATCGACGAGGCGAACTTGCGTATCGATGTGCCCAAGTTTACTCATTATTTATTGATCGATCAGAAGCTACGGGTTGGCCGACTGGACGGACGTTATACCGGACCCGATCCGAATGGGCTGCTGGACACGCCTTTCTATGATCCCACCGAGTCGAATATTCTTGCGCCGTTCAATGCGGCTTTTAATAACTATCTTCGCAATGAGCTGGGCTACAAAGTTGATATGCCGTATTTTCTGTTTGCCCGGGAGCAAGGTTTTGAAGAAAAGTGGGATTGGGGATCGGGAATTGAAGGCTTTCCGGATACCGCCAGCGCTTTGCGGCAGGCAATGGTGCGCAATCCTTTCCTGAAGGTGCTGGTGATGGAGGGGTACTACGATCTGGCTACTCCTTACTATGCGGCGAATTATACGTTTGATCACATGGACTTGCCGGCTAAGTATCGGGGACAGATTTCATTTGCGACTTACGACGCCGGACATATGGTTTATTTGCCGATGGACAGTTTGAAGAAGATGAAATCTGACGAATCAGGATTTATCGAGAAGGCGATATCGGCCCAGTAGCGAGAATAGTTAAGGACGGGCGTAGACGCCCGTCGCTTACACATCAGTTGGTAACTTGCTTCCCTCGCCATAATGCGATACAAACGGCGCAGTATACCTATGTCTTCGCGCCGCTTTTGTCTCCTTCCACTGTTGCTGGTTTCTACCGTGCTGGCGCAAGTGCCTGCACCCAACTCAGTCCCTGCGCCGCCGGTTAATCCCGTTGCGCCCGCGGTCGCGCTCGACCATTCGCAAGAGGCTTACGTGGTCGAGAAGCTGCACACTTCGTATCGCTTTGAAAATGACGGTACTGGCCGCCGCGAATTTTACGTCAAGATCAAGGTGCAGAGCGAAGCCGGGGTCGAGCAGTGGGGGCAAGTCGTGGTCGGCTATAACTCGGCTAACGAGCGCGTCGAAATTCCGTTTGTTCGGGTGTTGAAGCTGGACGGTTCAACGGTGACCGCGCCGCAGGACTCGATCCAGGACTTGAGCATTCCGCTCGAAAGAGATGCCCCGGTTTATACCGATTATCGTCAGAAGCACATCACCGTGCCGGGCCTGCGTCCGGGAGAAGAACTGGAGTACGACTTCATTACGATCACCCAGACTCCGCTCGCGCCCGGGCAGTTCTGGATGGAATATGACTTTGCGAAGGCCGGAACTGTGTTGGATGAGCAACTGGTCCTTGATGTTCCCAAAGACCGGACGATCAAGCTGAAGACCAAGCCGGGGAACGATCCAAAAATCGCCGAGAACGATGGCCGACGGGTTTATACGTGGACGAGTTCGCACGTCGACAAAGACGAGACCGGGAAGGACAAAGACAAAAAAGAAAAGCACGCAGCTAAAGAGCCTGAGGCTCCGGCCGTGCAGATGACAACCTTTGCCAGTTGGGAACAGATGGGGCGCTGGTACGCGGCGCTTGAAAAAGATCGCCGCGAGCCCACTCCGGAGATTCGGGCCAAGGCCGCCGAGCTTACCAAGGGCAAGACCACGGATCTCGATAAAATTCAGGCGCTCTATGATTTTGTCGGGCCAAATTTTCGTTACATCAGTCTCTCTTTTGGCGTAGGTCGATTTCAGCCACATGCCGCTGCTGACGTGCTGCACAACGCATACGGCGACTGCAAGGACAAGCACACCCTGTTGGCTTCGCTGCTTGAGGCGTCCGGTTATCACGCATCCTCGGTGCTGATCAACTCCGGACGCAAGATCGATCCCGACATCCCGTCGCCGTCGCAGTTCGATCACGTCTTCACCATGGTACCGTTGGGCAAAGAAGAAATATGGATGGACAGCACCACCGAAGTGGCTCCTTTCCGGCTTCTGTCTGCGGTTTTGCGGGACAAACAGGCGCTCGTGATCCCGCAGGATGGCGTCCCTCATCTTGAAAAAACACCGGCGAATCCGCCGATGGTGAACCGGCAGGTTTCTGATATCGACGGCAAAATTAATGAATTTGGAAAGCTGAATGCCCACGTGAAGTACGAGCTTCGCGGCGACACTGAGCTGTACCTGCGAATGCTCTTCCGGCACGTTCCACGGAACAAGTGGAATGAGTGGGTAAAGCAGATGAACAGCTTCAGTGGGATTAACGGAGAGGTTTCCGATCTCAACGTAAGCGATCCGGCACAAACGCACGAGCCGTTCCAGATCGATTACAAAATCGAAGTTGCGAATTATCTCGACTGGTCTAAGAAGAAGTCTGACCTGGTGCTGCCGCTTTCTCAAATCAGCCTGGCCGATGCCGACGAGGACGACACTGATCCTATTAAGATTGGCTCGCCCATCGAATACTCGTACCATCTGCGCTTGGAGTTTCCTGCGAAATACACTGAGAGTTCGCCGCTGCCATTTTCGATGAAGCGCGATTATGCGCATTACGACGCCAGCTACAAAGTTGAGGGCAATGTATTTACCGCATCGCGCTTGCTGGTCACCAGCATGAATGAGTTGCCTTCGGCGCGGGCGAGCGATTACCTGGCATTTCGCCGTGCAGTGTTGTCGGATGCAACGCAGCATCTTTCGATCGACAGCAGCGCCGCCGGTTCACCGATACTTTCAGCCGACCTGAAGGGTGATGATCTTTATGACGCAGCCAAAGCTTCGTTTGATCGAGGGAATTATCAAACCGCGGTCGATCTTTTTAAACGCGTCGTGGCCGCCGATCCTAAACACAAAACTGCGTGGATGGACCTGGGCCGCGCTTACATGTTGCTTCGCCAGACCGACGATGCGATTGCGGCATTCAAGAAACAGGCAGAACTGAATCCCTATGACGAGTACGCGTACGGCGCCCTGGGCTGGGCTTACACCACCGCGCGGAAGTATGACGAAGGCGCGGCGGCGTTTAACAAAGCGATTGAGATCAATCCGCTAAGCCAGTACGCACACGCGGCACTGGGCGGCATGTATGCCGAAGCTCATCAGTACGACAAAGCTGCGCCGGAGCTGGAGAAAGCGGTATCGCTCAAGTCGGATGACGCGGCCCTGCAGATCAGTCTGGGCGACGCTTATCTGAATTTGGGACAGGACGACAAGGCCTTGGCAGCGTTCGATCGAGCCACAGAAATTTCGGCTACTCCGGAAGTGTGGAACAACATCGCTTATCAATTGTCACTTAAGAAGGCGCATCTAGACCGCGCTCAGCAGTATGCCGAATCGGCAGTCACTGCCGTTTCCAATTCCCTACGCAATCTTTCGCTCGATCAGTTGTCGGATCGCGACCTCGGAAATGTGTCTGCCCTCGACGCCGATTGGGACACGCTGGGTTGGGTCTATTTTGCGCGCGGCGATCTCGCGAAAGCCCAGAAGTATGTGGATGCGGCGTGGACATTAGGCGAACACGGCGAGGTGGGCGA
>Ga0134126_10010366_pt1 | contig 11742 bp, 14 predicted proteins | sample KB31752_FD_96881 | JGI IMG/M metagenome (GOLD analysis project Ga0134126, IMG submission 96881) | Terrestrial soil microbial communities with excess Nitrogen fertilizer from Kellogg Biological Station, Michigan, USA - KB3-175-2 | ecosystem: Environmental > Terrestrial > Soil > Unclassified ...
ATACAGTTTCTCCGCCGGGTGAGAACCGAATCCAGTGGCAAGGACTATAAGAAGTTGATTGATAAGCTCCTGAAGCTGCCGCGACTCGATGTGGTGGAATACGTCGGGATCGCTCGGGCTCCGGGGAGCTTGCGGAGCTGCTTCGGGAGAGGCGGAGATGGTGCAACGAACGACTCCAGTTGGACGATCCGTTCTGGCAGCGGCTGCCCTGTTGTCCCTGCAATTGGCAGCAAACCGGGTGCTTGGCGCGATCCCGCCGTCACCCGCAGAGGGCACTCGCAACACTCAGGTGGCGGTCTATGAGGCCGTGATGCGAAGCTGGCTGGGCACCGACTATTCGCCGGTTCTCGTATCCGAGCAACTTGGCTCAGCGCCTGAAGCCACAGACCCTGACGTCTCGGACTGTTTCCGCGGCGTGACTTTCCAGGCGGCAGCCCCCGGCGCTCCCGCGCTGAGGTCGCTGCGTGGGGGACGCTTCGAGCGCAAGGGCGTTCACCTGATCGACCGGGCGAAATGGCATCCGGCAGATGGACCCTTGGTTACGCATGTCCACCAAGGCGATACCAGGGACCTCGATAGGGACCTCGACCGCGCCATGGCGCATTCGCTGATCAGTTTCTCCAAAATTGAGTTCGATCAGAGCGGCCGCTGGGCGTTGGTCCGCTTTTCGTCAGTCTGCGGCGGTCTGTGCGGCAGCGGGTCGACCCTTTTGATGCATGAGACACGCCGCGCATGGAAAGTGTTCAGGCGGTGCGGAGGCTGGATATCCTGACTTCAGCACGCGCCGCGGCGGCCCGTACCTGTCAGTCGCCGTTCCTCGGCAGGTGCACGGTTCCCTTGACGCCGTGATAGCTCACATCGCCGCTGCCGTCTTCATCCACCTGAAGGTTGCCGGCCACGTCATCGACGACCAGATTACCGGAGCCGATGCGGTCCACTTCAATACTTCCGCCGATGTTCTCGAGGCGCACATCCCCGGAACCGACAGTCCCGACCGACACGCCCCCCTGCACGCCGCTGAAATGCAGGTCTCCGGAGCCAGCATGGCCCGCGCGCACGTCGCCACGCACGTTGCTGACGGTCACATCGCCGGAACCGGTACTACGCAGCTCCACGCTGCCGACGCCATGCGCATCGACATCGCCCGAGGCGAGATCCAGAGCCAGTGCGCCGGCGATCTGGTAGGCCCTCAGGTCTCCGGAGCCGGAATGGAAGTCGAGCGATGCGAGCGACTCGGCGATGACATCGCCGGAGCCGCTGTTCAGCACGACGGCAAGCTGGGGAGGTACGTTCACGGTCAGTTTCATGTACGCGTAGCGCGAGAAGCCGAATACGTTGAACGTGTCGTTGTGGTCCCCGGTCCGCACGCTCACCGTGGCTTGCGGGCCGCTGCGGGAGGTGTCGATCTTCAGATCGTCCAGCCACTGCGGATTCGATGCGCATGCGGTGCCGCGGACTTCGATCTCGGACAGGCCGGCCACGCCCCGCACATGCGTGTCCGTGGCGCCCAGATTCAGCAGCAGGGACTTAAGAGCGGCGGCATCGAGGGTCGCATTGCGCGGCGCGCTGTAACGACACGGCTCCGCTCCCGCCGCACCGGCGACGACGAGCAGTGCAAGTCCAGCCCACAACGGAAGCGCTTTACGCATCGAAAATCTCCCGGTCGCACCGGCTCGTCCGCTGATTCCAGCGAGCCGTCAAAGACCTTGCCGGTACTCCGGCTGGCGGTCAGACCCGCGTGGATGAGGCGGCGTGCCGTAGCCCTGCCGCAATGTGATGGAGGTGACTCGTGCTCCACTGATGGGCATGCGCCACGGCCCGCTGTGAATCGGGAAGCGTCATGGGCGCAGTGACGAGCGTGGCACCCATGAGAGTGATCGTGAGGGCGATTGCGGCGGTGGTGGCTTTCTGGATCTGACCCATGATGATTTCTCCTCTGTTCTGCCCCAGAACACAATGGTCCGTGGAAAGTTGCAGCCCCTGGCGGCGCTGCCGAGAGCTCTGGGCGCCGGCTCTCTGGCAGATTGGATGCAGGTCATGCGGGTTCGGTTGAAATCGAGCGCGTCGAAATCGCGTTGATGCTGGCCGGCATCACGCGCAAAGGGTTCCTGCAGGCTCAAGCTCGAGGTAGTGCCAGCCCGCGCCAAATCGCCGGCGTACCGCGCCCAGGAGCGCGAGGGTGAGCTACGTCGCGAGTCGCCCCGGGGTGGGGCCGTGGCGGGGGATCAGCCGGCGCCCTGCTTCAGGAACTGCGCCACGTGCTCATTGATGAACTTTCCATCCTCCGGCGAGGCGCCGGCTCCCGCGGGGTGACCCCACAGCGAGGGAATCGGTACCAGCTGACAATGCGGGATGAAGGCTGCCTCGTAGCGGGCGTCGGTCAGGGGAAAGTACAGGTCGGTGTCGGAGGGCATGTACAGGACCGGCACCCTGATGGAGCGCAGCGCGGCTTCCACATTGCCACCGAACGGTGGCGTGTTGCCGACGTCGTTGCTCTCCCAGGTGCGCATCTGCAGGATGAGATTGTTGGCGTCCGCACCGGGTATGAAGTGCGTTCTGAAATGGTCGATGACCTGGGGAAGGGTGCTGCCTAGGGAGGGATCGGAGCGCCACAGCTCCCGCCGCCACCACTCCTGTGAGAAAAGCCACGCCGTCCAGACCAGGGAGAATGCCTGGATGCCCTTCTCGGGCTCCGCCTTGTAGTCACCCCCGGCAAAGGCGGGGTCGGTCGTGAGGGCGGTGATCTGACTTTCCAGGCGGACGATGCCATGGCCGTAGGTCTTTGCCGTCCCCGATGTCGCGACGATGCGGTCCATGAAGTCCGGATAGCTGACTGCCCATTGAAAGGCTTGCTGCGCTCCCATCGAGAAGCCGATGACTGCGCGCAGATGATGCACTTGCAGCTCCTCGGTGAGCAGCTCGTGCACAGCCCGTACGTTGTCGCGGATGGTCATGACCGGGAAGCGGGGTCCGGAGAACGGCTCCGGCGTGTTGCTCGGCGAGGAGGAGCGCCCGTTTCCGAAGAGCTCACTCGTGATCAGGAACAGCTTGCCGGGATCGAGCGCCTTTCCCGGCCCGATGAGCCAGCCATAGCCATGCATGTCGGCCATGTAGTGTGAAGGCAGCAGGATGGCGTTGTCGCCCGCCGCATCCAGATGGCCGTACGTGCCATAGACGACCCGTACTTCGGGCAACTCGACGCCGCCTTCCGTCTTGAAATGACGGATGCGGTATTCGTGCTGGGCCGGCTGCGGCTGCTGGCACCAGGCCGGCGCACTGCCGGCGAGGAGGCCGAGTGCGCAGAGCGCGGGGCAGATGAGACCCCTGAGCGGCGATCGCGGCATTGTAGTGACCCTCCCCCGAAGCGCCCGATAGTAGACCTTTCAGACGGTCGCGCAACTTGCGCCGTCAGGTCCGGTCGCGGCCTGTGGTCTCTCCGCCGCATTTCCTCACAACAGGCCCTGCTGATATTCCGCCACTGACATGATCCGCTGCCCCTGCCGGTCCCACAAAATGCACTTCAGCGACCCGAGCACTTCGTGCAGCCTCACGCGCCTGACGGCCGAAAAGAGGTGTTGATATTCGTCGTGGCACCTGGCCAGACGGTAATTCGGAATGCTGGCCGACAGGTGGTGGATGTGATGATAGCCGATGTCGACGGTGAACCAGTTGAGCCACCGCGGCAGCACCAGATAGCTGGTTCCGGCGATCACGCCGGCGTCCTGATCCCAGTGCTCGCTATCGCTCGCATAGGAATGTTCGAAGTTATGCTGTACCGTGAACAACACTATGCCGGCGCCGCCCGCAATCGATATGCTCAGCATATAGACGAAAAAGAAGTGCCCGGCACCGCAGGCTAAGCACATCAACGTCCAGGCGATCAAAAGTACGAGATTGTTCCACAGCATGTGCCGGTATTCTCGGGCGGACTTCCAGTAGCGCGTCCGGTAGGCTGCGGCATGCGCCTGTAACGATACGCCAGGCTCGGCCAACTTTTGCCGGAGCGTGTGGATCACCAGTCCGATGCTGCCCTTCAACCAGGTAAAGCGCGGGTTGAAAATCAGGTAGACGAAGCCGGCGAGGGGGGCGGCCGCCGGGCTGCACTTGAACCGATATATGCGCTGCCGCGCGGGGCTCAGCGCCGCATACTCGTCGACCGAGAGGGTCGTGTAGGGTCCGCGGTATCTTTCCCAATTGCCGTTGTGGGCGTGGTGATAATTGTGATGCTGCGACCATACGTACTGCGGCATCCCGGACACGACGCCCAGAATGAAGCCGACCAGGCGATTGAGCCACCGGCTGCGGAACAAGCTGCCATGGCCGCACTCGTGCATCAGGCCAAAAGCGCGCACGATCAAGAGGACGAGCAAGGGCAACGGCACCGCGGTGAGCCAGATAGATATGCCGATGAGCCGCATGGCTGCCCACCAGAGAAGCGCGAATGGGACCAAGGTGGTGAATACTTGCAGCAAGCCCCGGGTATCTTCGGAATTGGTATAGCGCCCGATCATGGCGCACTTATGCTGCTTCAGGCAGTCGTTCGACTCCACGATATAGCCCCCACCCGTCTCGAAATCGTACTTATGGAAGGTGCCGAGTCCCGATTTCGCGGAAGCGCGGAACCACTGTGTATCGACCGTTCGCAGTCCCGGTGATCACTTTGCGACCATACGAGGGATGGCTCGCAGGATCGATCGTCCAAGTCTCATTTATTAACGCAGACAAACCCAAAGATTGCGAGCCCTTTCCTGAATTGGGCCGACTGGAAGACGTATTCTGTGGCGCAAAGCTGAACCCCGACCGATTCAGATCTGATTTCCGGCGAGCGATGTTTCGCCGCTGGCGCGCGAAATTGGGTCATTTCTGCAACGTCTTTGGGCTCTGCTCCCTCCTTTCGCGAGCTCCGTTGTGGCTGATTCACGACGACGAGCACTCGGCCTGTGCCCTGCCGGCGGCGCGAATGGGCCGCACTAATCAGATGCTCCGCGCACAGAGTTCGATGAACGGTCGATGTGCTCGCCGATCCACACGTCCGCGTCATAAGCCGGCGCCGACGAGGCCCATGTGCTCGGCTTCGATCCCGATCTCGAGCTTCACGTCTGGATATTCGCGGCAAGAGAGTGGCACTACCGGCTCGACGACCTGGGCGAGCGCCGAGCGCTGGACCAACAGGCGCAACGTGCCGATCGGCCGCGCGCGAGCAACTCCGAGAGACCAATGAACGGATTGCTGCGCGCCACGGCGGGACCTCGAGAGGGCTCGAGATAATCTAGTTCCTCTAAAGCAGTGCATGCATTGATCAGCGGCTTATGCCGAACGCAGCCAGCCCTTACCCTATGCGCTTTCGGACTATAGACCCCAGCCCAGGAGAACCCCATGAGCATCGGACCGAAAATCTGGTTGATCACCGGCATCTCGCGCGGCTTCGGGCGCGAGCTCGCCGCAGCCCTGCTCGCTCGGGGAGATACCGTGATCGGAACGACGCGCGACGGGACCGCGGATGCTCCTTCCGGGAAAGGCCGTCTCGAAGTGCTCGCGCTCGATGTGACGGACCCTCAGGCCGTGAAGACGACGGTCGCCACCGCTTTCCAGCGCCACCCCAGGATCGATGTCATCGTCAACAATGCCGGCTACGGCTTACTGAGCTCGATCGAGGAAGCCACCGAAGATGAGATCGACCACGTATTTGCCGTCAACTTCCACGGCACACGCCGGGTGATCCAGGCCGCGCTGCCGCACCTGCGGGCCCAGCGCAGCGGACACATCGTCAACATCACGTCCATGGCGGGCGTGGCGCCGAACCCCGGCAGTGGCTACTACGCGGCCGCGAAGATGGCGGTGGAAGGGATGTCGCAGTCCCTGGCCAAGGAAGTCGCGCCTCTCGGTATCCGCGTGACGCTCGTCGAGCCCAGTGCTTTCCGCACCGACTTTCTCTCCGAGCACTCGATCCGCCGAAGCGCCACACAGGTGCAGGACTATGCCGCCACCGCTGGCCTGGCACACGAGCGTCTCGCGGCGATGGCCGGCAAACAGGCCGGTGATCCGGCCCGCGCCGCGGCCGCCATCATCCAGGCAGTGGATTCGCCCAAGCCGCCGCTTCACCTCGTTCTCGGATCCGACGCCTACCACCGTACCCGGCAGATGCTCGATGCATTCTCGGCGGACGTCGACGCTTGGAAGGCCGTGTCGATTGGAGCAGATTACGATTAGGCGTCGGCTGTCGATTTGGCCGGCGCTCGTTCGGCTCGAGCAGGACCGGCGTGCTGACTGACAGAAGAGGAGCGACAGACAATGGCCAAGAACGTGATTTGCCTTTGGTACGACGGCACAGCGGAAGATGCCGCCAGATTCTATGCGCGGACTTTTCCAGACAGCAGCGTCACCGCCGTCCACCGCGCCCCCGGCGATTACCCGGCTGGTAAGCAAGGACAGGTGCTGACGGTCGAGTTTACCGTACTGGGAATACCCTGCCTCGGCCTCAACGGTGGCCCCGCCTTCAAACACAGCGAAGCCTTTTCGTTCCAGATCATCACGGACAGTCAGGCTGAGACCGATCGGTACTGGAATGCAATCGTCCAGAACGGGGGCGTCGAGAGCCAGTGTGGGTGGTGCAAGGACCGGTGGGGCTTGTCCTGGCAAATTACTCCGCGGGTGCTCCTGGAAGCCACGACCAGCCAGGACCAGGCATCCGCCAAGCGCGCTTTCGATGCGATGATGGGCATGAAGAAGATCGACATCGCGGCGATCGAGGCGGCACGGCATGGCCGGTAGCCCTGCCACCGCCGGCGGCAACGGCAGCCGCACCGAGCCGCTCCGTTTCATCATGACGTTCCTGGTGAAAAGAGGCGAGCCCACGATCCTGCCGCTCTGATGTCGTCAGGATCCAAACAGCGGCAGGTGCACGATGACACGCCCGCCGCCTCCGGGCGCGTCCGCGATCCGGACCGTTCCCCGGTGGGCCTCCACGAGCGCGCGCACGACGGCAAGCCCGAGTCCCGCTCCGCCGGTGCGCCGGCTGCGGGAGTCCTCCAGGCGGACGAAAGGCTCCAGCACGAGCTCGCGCGCTTGCAGGGGAATCCCCGGGCCCGCATCGTCGACGGTCAACGCCACGCCCGCATCCACGGCCTGCAGACTCAGGCATGCCGAGCCGCCGTATTTCAGGGCATTGTCGATGAGATTGGTGACGATGCGCCGCAGCGCGAGCCGATCTCCGAGTACGCTGCACTCGAACGACGGCTCGGTAGCGCGCAGCTCTATCGCCTTGCCCTCCGCACGTCGCGCCGCGACCTCGGCGCTCACCAACTGGTCGAGCTCGATCAGCTCTTCGTCGAGCTCACCTGCGCCGGCGCGGCTCGCCAACAGCGCATCGTCCAGCAACCGGATCATGTCCGCGATGTCCTCGGTGGCTCTCTCCCGCTCGATCGGGTTAGGGATGAGCTCCGCGCGCAGCCGCAGGCGCGTCGCAAACGTGCGCACGTCGTGCGAGATCCCGCCCAGCATCGCCATGCGGCCGACGAGCAGGTGCGAAAGGCGGCCCTGTAGCCTCTCGAAGGCCGCAATCAGCGCGCGAATCTCGGGGACGCTCGAGCGCAGCGCGAGCCGGCGCGGCGGCGTTTCGGTCGGATCGAACCGATCGACGGCGGCCGCCAGCTCGGCGAGCGGCATCGTCTGGCGTCGGGTTGCAATCAGAGCGGCGAGACCGATGAGGGTGCCTAGAAGACCTGCGACGAATCCTACCGGCAGGCCCAGGACGCTGGTCACGGGTGCCCGATTCACATCCACGATCAGTGTGTCGCCGGTCTCGAGTCCCACGCGCAGCTCGAGCTCTACCGGCCTCACGAATGTGAAGCCCGATGCCGTGACGCTGCTCGGGCGACCGCCCAGAGCGGTCAGATAGACCTTCATCGCGCGAGCCGTGAGCCGCGAAACTCGCCGGGACGACGTCGCGCCGATGTGGATCCCGGGCTCCAGCCGCGCGGTCATGCTGTAAGAGGTCACCGCTCGCAAGACCGGCGGCCGCTCCGCGGGCGGGGTGTGCTCCAGCACCTCGACGAGAGCGGTGACTTGGGCCGGCAGCGGTCGCAGGCTCCTGCCTTGGCCGGCTACTGACATGTAGAACACCGCCACCGACCCGATCCACGCCGCGGCGAGGCTGAGCACGACTACGAGCGCGATGCGCGCTGTCAGGCTCAGTCGCAACATCAGGGGGCGCGGCCGACGTGGCTCGTGAGCAGATAGCCTCCATTGCGCACGGTCGCAATCAGTCCGGAGCCCGGGTGCGCCGCCTCGAGCTTGCGGCGCAATCTGGAGACGATCATGTCGATCGTGCGGTCGAGCGGATCGGGCATGCGGCCGCGTGTCCATTTGAAGAGCTGATCGCGCGTGAGCACGCGCCGCGGCCGCTGCACGAAGCACGCCAGCAGATCGAATTCCACGTCCGTGAGGACGACCGGCGCTCCTTTGCCGGCAGCAAGCCGGCGCGCATCGAGATCGATGACGAATACATCGAAGGCGAATCGTCTGTCCGGCGCATGAGGAGCTTTCGTCCCGCGGCGCAGAAGCGCCCGCACGCGCGCGAGCAGCTCCCGCGAGCCGAAGGGCTTCACCACGTAATCGTCCGCACCCATCTCCAGCCCGACCACGCGATCTGTCTCCTCGCTCTTCGCCGTCAACATCAGGATCCGGCAGTCGCCATTCGCGCGTAGTCTGCGGCAGATGGACAGACCGTCCTCGCCGGGAAGCATCAGATCGAGAATCACCACGTCCGGGCGCATCCGGATCAGCAGAGCGTCCATGCCGGCCGCGTCCTCCGCCACTGAAACGCGATAGCCCTCGTTGCGCATGACATCCGCGACGAGCTCGCGGATCGCAGGATCGTCTTCGATGATGAGAATGGCGGCGGCTGGGTCCGACATGTGCCGGTTGTAAAGCCAATCGCCGCGATTCTCAAGCGCCTCGCAAGCGCTGTTACACGCTGTTACACGCCGGGGACCAAGCGCCGACACTCGCCCGTCAGCGCCAGTCACCCCGCTCCCGTTGCTGCACCTGCCGAATCGCGAAGAGATCGGCGAACACTTTCGAGGAGCTGCAGAAATGAGGATTGGGCTTCCATTGATATTGGCGACGGTGTCCGCGCCACTGCTGCTGAGCGCCTGCAATGGCGACAGCGGCGGCGGCACCCCGCCACCTGCGAACGATGCATTCGCCGCTGTCGATTCCACGGCGCGCAGCGCGTTCGAGTCGGAGCATCTCGATGGCATGGGGCTCGCGATCTACGATCGCAACGGCGTCAAGGTATTCGAGCAGATGTACGGTAATTTCTCGCCCGATCAGCGGGTGCCGATCGCGTCCGCTTCGAAGCTGGTCTCCGGCGCCGTGATTTTCCGGCTGATGGACGAGGGCTATCTCACCCTGGATTCGAGCACCGGCGCGGTGCTCGGGTGGCCCGGTGCCGAGGGCGCCGTCACGCTGCGCCAGCTGCTGTCGTTCACCTCGGGCCTGCCGCCGGAGAATCGGTGCACGTACGAGAGCACCGTCACCCTGGCCGACTGCGTCGCGACGATCTCCCAAGTTGGGCTCGAGACAACACCTGGAACGCAATTCGATTACGGCAGCGTTCACTTGGCGGTCGCGGGCCGCATGGCCGAGGCAGTGACCGGACAGGCCTGGAATGACCTGTTCGCCTCACAGCTGCGCGATCCGCTCGGATTGCCGGCGGACATCGTCTACTACGCGAATCCGCTGAAGGGCACGGGCACGGACAATCCCCTGCTCGCCGGCGGCTTGCGGATGTCCATGAACGAATACGAGCACGTCCTGCACTTTGTGTTCGATAAAGGCGTCTGGCAGGGGAGCGCGCTCCTGGCGCCGGCCATCTTCGACACCCAGACGATCGATCCCTACCCCGACGCGGCCATCGGCAAATCGCCGAGCGGAAGCTTTCGTTATGGACTCACTGCCTGGCTCGAATGCTCGACGCCGCAGACCGGTTGCTCGGTCATCTCCTCCCCGGGAGCATTTGGCTTCACGCCGTGGCTCGACCGTGCCACAGGTTATTACGCCATCCTCGGCATGTTCGACTCGAACAACTCGCAGGACCACTTCGGGGCCAAGCTCGAGCAACAGCTCGAGCCTCTGATCATCGATGCCCTGGCCCAATCGGGAGAGTGACATGCGCAGAAACCAGCTGAAGCTCGGTGCGCTCTTGCTCGCATGCGCCACTACGGTGTCTGCCTGCATGCCTCTCGCCACCCGCCACCGGCCTGACGCGGCAAAGGTGTTCGAGGCCGCCGACGCGAATCACGACGGCACCGTCACGCGCGCGGAGCTGATTGCAGCGCGAGCGGACCGGTTCTCGAAGCTCGATCGCAATGGCGACGGCTACATCGACAGCGGCGATCTGCCAAAGCGCCTTCGCAGGCGGCAGAAGGCGAGCGATCGTCTCTCTACGCTGATCGCGCAATTCGACAAGGACGGTGACGGGCGCATCAGCCGGGATGAATTCGTCAACGGACCGACCCGCGCATTCGATCGCGCGGACACCAATCACGACGGCGTGCTCAGCGCTGATGAGCTGAAAAGAGCGAAGGCCGCGCTGCGCGGCGAATACTCTGACGCGATGCAATAACCTGACAGGGTGCCAGGAGACGGCGCAGGGATGCGCCCCGGTAGTGGCATTGAGACGGCTATTTGGCTTGCCAACGAGGCAAATCAGCCTTTTGGGCGCATGATTGACTCTCTAATGAAATGAAAGAAGCGCGGCCTCGACCGCTGCCACATCATCTGCTACTACTGATCCCATCCCTACGGTAGGTGCATCCGTTCGCCATAACCTTCGAAACGGATAGCGGAGGAAGCTGGCTCACGTCCAATGTGACGACCGGCACTGTGAATGCCGCCGGAGCCGTGATCCAGGTGTCCGGGGACAAGACGGGACGGGTTGGAGGGACCTACACCGGACGGGTGAAGATTGCTGCCACTATCGGCGATCTCGTCCTGACGGGTGAGGTGCCGGTCACATTCAATATCGAGGCCAACAGGATCGTAGTCGGGGCTTCAGGAGTGGGCTTCTCGTCATCCCCCGCCGGCTCCGTGCTGACGCGGAAGGTGACGGTATTCAGCACGATTGGCCGCACTGATGTCCCTTGGCAGGCGACTTCGGACCAGACGTGGCTCACCGTGACTCCGTCAGGGATGACGGGCGGTGCGATCACGCTGGCGGCCCAGCCGTCCGGGCTGTCAACTGATACGACTCACTTCGCGACGGTCACCGTGAACTCGCCGGACGCCAGCGTCGAGAATCAGCAGACGATCCGAGTCGGGCTATACGTCAATAGCGCGGCGCCGTCTGATTGAGTCAGCCCGTAGCCGAAGGCTTCGTGGCGACGAGCCCGGTGGAGCCGATTGCGTTTCTGTCGGACGGTGGAACGGACGTAACTGGTTACAACGTATATACGGGTGCGATCGATCGGACGTTCGCGGGCGTAGTTGCCCATGCCGGGAAGATGGTGGTCAGCGGAGATGGTCAGTATTTCTTCGTCTACGACCAGACCAACCAGCAGGTGACGGAGCTCGATGCAGTGAGCGGGAGTGTCATCCACCAGTATTCATCGAGCCCCATGGTATCTCCGACGATGGAGAGCGCGCTGGCGTACATGCGGCCGGGCGGCTACGCGATGCTCGTCACGCCCTCGTCCCGGGTTTATGACCTTGGGACGGGCACCGAGTACGACAATGGCACGA
>Ga0134126_10010367_pt1 | contig 11742 bp, 10 predicted proteins | sample KB31752_FD_96881 | JGI IMG/M metagenome (GOLD analysis project Ga0134126, IMG submission 96881) | Terrestrial soil microbial communities with excess Nitrogen fertilizer from Kellogg Biological Station, Michigan, USA - KB3-175-2 | ecosystem: Environmental > Terrestrial > Soil > Unclassified ...
TGGATCCGAGCGGTACTCCGAGAACTGGCTCACGCCCGCGCCAACCGTGGGATGGGACACCTGGAGCAGCAGCGCGTAGCCCGAGCCGCCCGAGAGACGGATGTCGCTGGTCTTGCGCCAGGTGATCGAGCCCGGGCGCGGCACGAGCTCGGCGTATTCGTCCGCGGACGGGAGCGTGGCCTCCGCCGGCACCGTGCTCATCGCGCGACCCTACCGCGGCGCCCTGCCGCGGCCGGCACAGTGCCGGCCGCGGCCTCGCGCACAGCAGCTTGTCTTCGACGGAATGGCGCGCGCCGGCCGCCTCGGGCCCCCGCTGGTTCCTCGTCGCGTCCGGCGCGGGCCGAGCAGCGACGCCTACGAGCTCGTGGCCCGCATCGAGCGCAGGAACATCCGCTCGGGCAAGGAGTCGTTCATCTCCGTCTAGCGCTTGCGCCTGGTCACGCCCACGAGCGTGCCGGTGATCAGGAACAGCTCGACCAGGTAGTCGATGATCTCGTCGACCGACACCTCGAGCACGCCGTCCTGACGGTCGATCATCACCCGCTCGATCGCTCCGACCAGCGACACCGCGCCCATCTGCAGCACCCGCTCGGGCACGCGGGCGCCGACGTGCGGGCGGCTGGTCTGCGCGACGAGCGCCGCGAAGCTGCGCACCGTCTCGCGCACGTGGCGCTCCACGGCGGCGCCCGCGGAAGCGGTCTCGACGAAGATCACACGCGACTTGCGCGGGTCCTCGTCGAGAGCGCGCACGAAGCTGCCGATGGCGGCGCGCACCTGTTGCTCGGGCTCGGGCTCGACATCGGCAACCGCGGTGGCCACGAGCTGCAGCAGCACGCCCGTGGTGCGGTCGAACACCGCCGTGAACAGCTCCTCGCTGTTGCGAAACGACTCGTAGAAGTAGCGATCCGTGAGCCCGGCCTCCCGGCAGAGGTCCTTCACACCGGTGGCCACATACCCGCGCGTCCCGTAGAGCTCGAGCCCGGCGTCGAGGAACCGCTCACGCCGGCCGGCGATCCGGTCGGCCGCGCTGACGCCGCCGTAGGAACGGGAGGGACTCTGCTCGTTCGCGCGGGCCATGGAGGCACATTTTGAAGCCAGCGACGGCGCCCCCGTCAGAGTCTGCGCGTGCCAGACGCTTCCTCGGCGGCAAGCGCCCTGTTCGAGCTGGGTGTTGACTCTTGATCGGCGCTTTCTGACTATGCCGTGCGCACGATCGCGCGGAGCGCCAGCACGAGGAAGCCGAACACGGCGACCGTCGGCGCGAAGATCGCGAGGGCGATCACCGCGCCGTAGAAGCCAAGGCTGGGCGCCAGGCGGTCGGACAGCCCGCGCACCGCGGCGCGGGTGTCGGTCTCGGGGATCAGCTCGGTTCGCGCCGCATAGCGAGCGAGCCACGCGGCGATCGAGGTGACCACCAGCAGGGTTCCGCCGTAGAACAGCACCGCCTGCTCCTCGCCGGCGTTCTCGTGCAGCGCCTCCGCCATGAGCTTGGTGGGAAACGGCAGGAAGGAGACCGTCATGAGCAACAGCAGGTTCAGCCGGATCACGATCTGATCCGCGAACTGCATGTGTCTGAAGATCGCGTGATGGACGAGCCAGAGCGCCCCCACGGTCATGAAGCTCGTCACATACGCGAGGTACGAGGGCCACTGGTTCGCGATGCCGCGCCACAGATGGTCGAACGCGGTCAACGGGACGGAGATCTCGAGCACGAGCAGCGTGATCGCGACCGCGAACACGCCGTCGCTGAACGCCTCCGTGCGGGCGGTGTCGAAGCGACTGGTGATGCGTCCGGGTTTCGCCCCGGCCGGCGGAAAACCTAGTTAGCTAAGTGCCAGATGACGCTCTTCGCCGACGTGGTCAGCGCCTCCCAGGCGATCACCGAGACCGGCTCGCGCTCCGCCAAGATCGCGATCCTCGGCGAGCTGCTCGCGCGCCTCGACCCGGTCGAGGTTCCCGCCGTGGTCGGCTTCCTGGCGGGGGTGCCGCGCCAGGGACGGGTCGGGATCGGTTACTCGACGATCTACGGCGTCGAGCACGAGCACGCCGCGAAGCCGTCGCTCACCGTGGCGGACGTAGACCGCGCGGTGACGGAGGTCGAGGCGGCCACCGGAGGCGGGTCCGCCGCGGCGCGCAGGGAGATACTCGCGGAGCTGCTCGCGCGCGCCACCGAGCCGGAGGCCGACTTCGCGCGCCGGCTGTTCACCGGGAACCTCCGTCAGGGCGCGCTCGCCGGAGTGATGGCCGATGCGATCGCGAAGGCGGCGGCAGTGCCGGCCACGCTGGTGCGCCGGGCGCTCATGCTGTCGGGCGATCTCGGCACCACGGCCCAGATCGCGCTCATCCAGGGTGACGACGGTCTGCGCGCGGTCGGCCTCGAGCTGTTCCGGCCCATCTACCCGATGCTCGCCTCCACCGCGCCCACTGTGGGGGAGGCGGTCGAGAGCTTCGACCGCTCCTCGGTCGAGTGGAAGCTCGACGGCATCCGCATCCAGATCCACCGCCGCGGCGACGAGGTCCGCATCTACACGCGCAACCTCAACGACGTGAGCGACAGGCTGCCCGGGATCGTCGCCGCGGCGGCCGCCCTACCCGTCGAACAGGCCGTTCTCGACGGCGAGGCGCTCTGGATGAGCGAGGACGGTCCCGCGGCGTTCCAGGAGACGGTCTCCCAGATCGACTCGGATGCCCCTCCCGAGGGCGTGGTCACGTTCCTCTTCGACGCGCTCCACATCGACGGCGAGGACCTGCTCGACACGCCGCTCGAGGAGCGCGCCACGCGGCTCGAGGCGATAGCGCCCGGGCTCAGGATCCCGAGCCTGCTGACGGCGGACCCCGACGAGGCGCAGCGCGTGCTCGACGACGCGCTCGCGGCGGGACACGAGGGCGTGGTGGTGAAGGACACCGCGTCGCTCTACTCGGCGGGCCGCCGCGGCAAGGCATGGCGCAAGGTCAAGCCGGTGCGCACCTACGACCTGGTCGTCCTCGGCGCGGAGTGGGGACACGGCCGCCGCCGCGGCCGGCTGTCCAACCTCCACCTCGGCGCCCGCGAGCCTGGCAGCGGCGAGTTCGTGATGGTCGGCAAGACCTTCAAGGGGCTCACCGACGAGCTGCTCGAGTGGCAGACGAAGGAGCTGCTCGCGCGCGAGGAGCGCCGCGAGGGCATCGCGGTGCTCGTACGTCCCGAGCTCGTCGTGGAGATCGCCCTCGACGGCGTGCAGTCCTCCACCCGCTACCCCGGCGGGATCGCGCTGCGCTTCGCGCGGGTCAAGCGCTACCGCACGGACAAGGACGCGGCGGAGGCCGACACGCTCGACGACCTGCGCGCGCTGCTTCCCGGGCAGCGCGCCTAGCCCGGCAGTCCCCGGCTCCAGAGGCCCTGCCGCGGCGGGTCCTCGGGCAGCGGCGGGGGCGGTGGCTCGGGTTGGGCGACGCACCTCGCTAATCATGTCCACACTGTGCGTGGCGCGTCTAAGAGGGAGCGATGAGCCGCCTAAGAATCGGCTGGCCTCGGCGCCCGCGGCCCGAGGCCTCCTTGACAAACGGAGGACCCCTCCGTATAGTTCCGGAGGGTTCCTCCGGATTCTTCTGGCGGGACCATCGAATTTAGCGCCCCGAGAATCGACCAGGTGAACGACATGAAAACCTCCCCCCGGAGCGAAGGCTGATGCGGCAGGGCGTCTTGGCCGGCCGCTACCCCGCGGCGGCCGCGATGGTGATCTTCGCCCTGGTGCCCTACCTCGGCCTTTCGGCGGCGCTCGCGCCGCTGACCCCGATCATCCGTGGGGACCTCCACATGAGCGGCCAGGCGATGAGCCTCAGCCTGGGCATGGCGAACGCCGGCTACGCGGTCGGCACGGTCCTGGCGGTGCAGTTCGCGCAGCTGTTCCCCCAGCGCCGGATGATGGTCCTCTACGCGGCGGTGCTCGTGCTGGGATCCGTCCTGGCCGCGGCGGCGCAGAACTCCGCGATGTTCACCGTTGGCCACGTCCTGCAGGGACTGTGCACCAGCCTGCTGCTGATCGCGGCGGTCCCCCCGCTCGCGCTCGGCTTCGGCCTCGAGAGGTTCCGCTCGACCGCGATCATCATGAACGTCTGCATCTTCGGCGCTGTCGCCCTGGGTCCGGTGCTCGGCGGCATCCAGGCCAACTCCGACGGCTGGCGACCCCTGTTCTGGATCGTGGCCGCGATCTCGCTCGCGGCGATGGTCCTCTCGATACTGACCTTCGAGGACTCCCCGCCTGCCGACCGCAGCGCCCCGCGGGACGTGGTCGCGATCAGCCTTGCCGCGTCCGGCTGCGTGGCGGCGTTCTACGGCGCCTCGCAGCTGCTGACCCACCCCTTCGTGGGGGCCCAGACGCTCCTGCCGCTGGCCGTGGGCCTCGCCCTGATCGTCACCCTGGTGGTCAACCAGTACCGCAGCCGCCACCCGCTGCTCACGATCCGCAGCATGGTCACGAGCACGATCCCGGTCGCGGGGATCACCGTCGCGCTGGCGGCCGCGGCGGCGTCCGTCTCCGCCACCGGGCTCACGGCGGCACAGCTCACCGACAGCTTCTCGCCCCTGCACATCGGGCTCCTCTACCTGCCCGAGCTGGGTGGCGCGCTGATCACCGCCGCGGTGCTCGGCCTGGTGCTCGACAGGCGCGAGATGCACTACCTGCCGCTCGCCGGCATGGCATTTCTGGCCGCGGGCATCGCGGTGTTCCTCATCCAGGAGCCGCCCAGCCAGGGGCTCACCATCCTCGGGGCCGGTCTCACGGGTATCGGCCTCGGCGCCGCGGTCGCCCCGGCGCTGTTCGTCGCCGGCTTCTCACTGCCGGCGGCCAACCTGCAGCGGGTGTTCGCGATCGTCGAGCTGCTGCGGGCGGTCGCCGCGTTCATGATCGCCCCGGTGTTCGCGCACCTGGCCGTCACGGTCGGGGGCAGCACGGCGGCGGGGACCAGAATCGCGCTCTGGATCGGCTTCGGCCTCGCGGTCGGCGGCGCCCTGACGGCCGTCGCTCTCTACGCGGTCGGCGGAGCACGTGCTCAGAAGCCGGATCTCGAGCGGTTCATGGCCGGCGAGACGCCGGCCTGGTACTCGCCGCCGCTGCTCGCGCGCCTCCGCGGTCACCCGCGCCCTGCGGCGCTGGAAGACCCGGCACGTCCATGAGCGGCCTGGTCCTCTTCGCCTACGACGGGTCCGACCTCGCCAAGCTCGCGATCGACGAGGCGGGCCGGCAGCTCGCCCCGCAGCGCGACGCGCTCGTGCTCACCGTCTGGCAGACGTTCGACGTCGGCTTCGTGCCGCCCAACGACGTCCGGTTCAACGCGGCGGATGCCGCCGAGGTCAGGCGCGCCGCCGAAGACACCGCCGCCGAGGGTGCGTCGCTTGCCGAGGCGGCGGGCTTCAGGGCGCGCGGCGCAGCGGCCGAGGGCGCGCCCTCATGGAAGGGCATCGTCAAGGCCGCCGACGAGCACGACGCGGGCCTGATCGTGCTCGGCTCGCACGGCCGCAGCGGCCTCAAAGGCGTCCTGATCGGCAGCGTCGCCGAGGCGGTCGCCGCCCACTCGGCACGCCCCGTGCTGATCGTCCATCGCAATGACAAAAGACTGAGTTAGGAAACGACATGCCGCTCAACCCGCAACTGCTGGCCGACGCCGTCGTCGCGAGCTACATCCACGAGATATCGCCACGCCACCAGCGCTCAGCGCTCGAACCCCGCAAGGAGCGCACGCGTCAGCGGCTCCGGATGGGTGAGCGGCATCATGTGGCCGGCGCCCTCGATCAGCGTGTGCCGCGCATGCGGCAGGCGGCGCCGGAGTACATCGCAGATCGCGCGGTCGACCGCCGACGTCCGCGATCCCTCGATGACGTGAACCGGCACGGTCGCGCCGGCAAGTGCATCAGGCCCGAGCAGCTCGTCGTCGAATAGAACGTCCCATAGGTCTCCCCGGCTCGGCTGGACCGCGAGAAACGCGTCCCGCCGGTCGGCCGGCCAGCGGGCGAATGACCCGGGGCCGTTGTAGAAGTCGACGAACTCCTCGAAGGCGTCGTACCAGCGTCCCTCGCGGACGTGGGCGCGCCAGCTGTCGCGCAGACCGCAGATCTGCGCGTAGGCCTCGGCGTCCTCCGTGCGCAGGAGCGCGTACGCCTCGGGCTCGATGACGGTGACCGAGTCCACGAGCTCCGGCGCGGCCGTGGCCACGCGGAGAGCGGTGGCGCCGCCCCAGGAGAACCCGACCAGGCAAAGGCGGTCGCCAACGTAGTCGGCGACCGCGTGGACCTGATCGGCGTAGTCGTCGAGGGTGCGGGCGGCGGCTCCATTCGCCAGGGTGCCGTCCCGGTAGGCCTCGATTGCGACGAGCCGGTCGCCCTCGGGCCAGAGCGAGAAGACCTGCTTCCACTCGCCGGCGCTGCCCACGCCGCTGTGGAGGAACACGACCGGCGTGCCCGTGCCCTGCTCGATGATCTTGACGCGGCGCCCCAGGGGCGTAGGAAGTGTGATGGACATGGACTGCTAGACGCGGGAAGGGCCGTCGGCCTTCCGCTGCTGCGAATAGCGGGGGCCTAGCCGCATGGACGCGGCGCTAAGATCGCTGGCGGGAGGGGCTTCCGTGGCTTCCGACGTTCACATCCTGCGATCCGGCCGCCGTGACCTGCTCCGCACGGTCGCCGAAGGAACCGCAGGCGCGGTCGGCGAGGAGTTCCTCCGCTGCCTGGTCCGTCACGTCGCGCTGGCGTTCGACGCGAAGTTCGCGTTCGTCGCGGAGGCCAGCGATCCGACCGGCGGCCACGTGCGCGTGCTGAGCGGCTGGTACGGCGACGACTGGATCGCCGAGCCGTTCGAGTACGACACGCGCGGCAAGCCCTGCGCGCTGGTCGTGGAACAGTCGGTCGTGGCGTTCCCGGAGGCGCTCACGGAGCGCTTCCCGGAGGCGAAGCCGGCGATCGAGATGGGTCTCGAGAGCTACCTGGCGATCTGCCTGCGCGCTGCCGATGGCACGCATCTGGGCCACATGGGCGTGATGGACGCAGCGCCGATGACGGCCGAGGACGACGACGTCGCCGCGATGCGCATCTTCGCGTCGCGCGCGGCCGCCGAGCTCGAGCGTCGCCGGCAGGCCGTTGCGCTGGAGCGCTCGCGCGTGCGCGTGATCGAGGCCGCCGACGCCGAGCGGCGGCGCGTGGGTCGCGACCTCCACGACGGCGCGCAGCAGCGGCTCGCCGCGGTGTCGACACTGCTCGAGACGGCGCAGCGCCTGATCGACCGCGGCGACGAGCCGGCCGAAGCGCTGCGGCTCGCGTGCGACGAGCTCGGCGCGGCCCAGACAGAGCTGCGGGAGCTCGCGCGCGGGCTGCATCCGGTCGCGCTGGCCGAGCGCGGGCTGCGGAGCGCGCTCGAGTCGCTGACCGTCGGGTCCGACCTGACGATGACGCTCGAGGTGACCGCCGATGAGCTGCCGGACGACGTCGAGGTGGCCGCGTATTTCATCGTGTCCGAGTCGCTCACCAATGCGCGCCGGTACGCCGGCGCCGATGCCGTGCGCGTGCGCGTGGCCCGTGAAGCCGGCACGCTGGTCGTCGAGATCGCGGACGACGGCTGCGGGGGCGCCGACTCGGAATCGGGGACCGGCCTGCGCGGGCTGGCCGACCGGGCCGGAGCGCTTGGCGGGCGGCTCGAGGTGGAAAGCCCTCCCGGCGCGGGGACTCGCGTGATCGCGCGCCTGCCGTTGGCGACGGACTGAATCGGGGCACGCAGGCGTCTTTTAGGCCGAGACGTTCTCGACGAAAGGGAAACAGATGGCGGTCAAGCTGGGTGTGCTGGCGAGGCTCGAGGCGAAGCCGGGCAAGGGCGACGAGCTCGCGTCCTTCTTGAAGCAGGGACGGCAGATGGCCGTCGCCGAGGAAGGCACCGTCACGTGGTACGCCTTCAAGCTCGGCGAGAACAGCTACGGCATCTTCGACACGTTCGAGGACGAGGCCGGCCGCGACGCGCACGTCGACGGCGATATCCCCAAGGCGCTGGCGCAGGTCGCGCCGGAGCTGCTGGCGGCGGATCCGGACATTCAGCTCATCGAGCTGGTGGCGGTCAAGTAGCCGTCACCGATCCCGGCGGCGGCCGCCGCACGATCGGAGAGGCTGCGGCCGACGGCGCGATCAGCTTCGACGGCGACCTGAACGCAGCAGCCGCGCTCACCGCCGCCTTCGAGAGCAGCGGCACCAGCGAAGAAGCACGCTGACGCGGCGCTCCGCGTCTGGCCTTCTGGGGCCCGCATCAGCTCCTGAGGCCGGGGAGTCATCGCCCTCGAGCCGGGGGCGGGTGAGCACACCCTTGCGCGATCCCACGCGGTTTCGGGATGATGGCTGCCTAGCGCACTCGTAGCTCCGACAGGAAAGAGCGACATGACCGCTCCCGCACTGGCTCAGGGAGTGGCTGAAGGCGGCACCGCCGCGCCGGCCAGGCTCGTTCGCTGGCCCATGCTTGTCGTTGCCTGCGCTGCCGCCTTCGGCTCGTTCAAGCTGGCGTTCGCGAGCGACGAGCTGTCCGAACGGGGCCTCCAGGCCGCGCTCCTCAACTGGACCACGCTGCCGTACATCCTCGCCGGTGTGATCGCCTGGTGGCGTCGGCCCGACAGTCGCTTCGGACCGCTGATGGTGGGCGCGGGCTTCGCGATGTTCCTCTCGAGCCTGCAGTGGTCGAGCCATGGGTTGCCCTACACGGTCGGGCTGGCATTCGACCTGCTCCCCGCCGCGCTCCTCGTCCACCTGCTCCTGGCATTCCCGAGCGGCAGGCTCGAGCGGACACCCGAGCGGCTCCTGGTCGTGGTCGGCTACTCCGCCGCGATAGGTCTTCAGCTCGCCAAGATGCTGCTTGGCGGCGCCGAGACGAGGAACGTGCTCGCGCTGGGGCCGGGCTCCGGCGTGGGTCACACGGTGGAGGACGTCCAGCTCGTCACGCTCAGCGTGGTGTGCCTGGCCGGCGTCGTCATCCTCGCCGGCCGCAGGCGCGGCTCGGTCCGGCGGCTGCCGCCCCGCATCGCGCTCTTCGTCGACTCGTTCGCGACCGGCCTGGTGGCGGTGGCGGTCCTGCTGCTCGCGGGCGCGTTCGAGTGGCCGCAGTTCGAGACGATCCGAAGGGTGGCGTTCGCGATCATCGGCGTCGCGCCCGTCGCCTTCCTGATCGGGCTCCTCAACGAGCACCTGTCCCGCTCCACGCTCGGCCACCTGCTCGTGCGGTTGCGAGCGGACCCCGCCCCGGGCGATCTCCGTGAGGCTCTCGCCGAGGCGCTTCGCGACCAATCGCTGACCGTCGCCTACTGGCTGCCGGAGTTCGGCCGCTGGGTCGACCGGCAGGGGCGTCCGGTCGAGCTGCCCGAACCCGACTCCGGCCGCGCCAGCACGCCAATCGACCGTGACGGAAGGCGCATGGCGGTGCTGATCCACGACGCCTCGCTCGCCGACGAGCCCCAGCTCCTGGACGGCGTCCAGGCGGCGGCCGGGATCGCGCTGGAGAACGGCCGGCTCCACGCGGAGCTCAATGCTCGTCTCGAGGAGCTGCGCGGATCGCGGCGGCGGATGATCGAGGCGGGGCAGCTGGAGCGCCAGCGCCTCGAGCGGGACCTCCACGACGGCGCCCAGCAGCGCCTGATCGCGCTTTCGCTCGAGCTCGGGCTGCTCGAAGAGCGGCTCCGGGCGGACCCGGAGATCAAGGGTCGCCTCGACCAGGCGCGAGACGAGATCGCGTTGTCTCTCGAGGAGCTTCGCGCCGTCGCGCGAGGCATCCACCCCGCGGTGGTGAGCGGCCACGGTCTGGCGGTGGCGCTCGAGTCGCTCACGGTCATGGCCACCGTTCCGGTCCGGCTGACCGTGGAGCTGGACGAGCGCATGCCCGAGCGGCTCGAGGTGGCGGCGTACTACGTGGTCAGCGAGAGCCTCGCGAACATCGCCAAGCACGCGGGCGCCACGTCGGCGACCGTGGACGTCGCTCGCGTGGACGGGCAGGTGGTGGTCGAGATCGTCGACAACGGGGTCGGTGGGGCCGACACGGAGCGCGGCTCGGGCCTCCGCGGCCTGGCCGACCGGGTGGAGGGGCTGGGCGGCCGGCTGCGCATCTGGACCCCGCGCGGGGGCGGCACACGCGTGAGGGCGGAGATGCCGTGCGTGTAGCCATAGCCGAGGACAGCGTGCTGCTTCGGGAGGGCGTCGCGAACCTGCTCGGCGAGGCGGGCTTCGACGTGATCGCCAAGTGCGGGAACGCCGACGAGCTGCGGCTGAAGGTGGACAGCTATGAGGTCGACGTGGCGATCGTGGACATCCGGCTGCCGCCGACCCACCGGGACGAGGGGCTCGTGGCGGCCCTCGAGATCAGGGCCCGCCACCCCTCCGTGGGAGTGCTCGTCCTGTCGCAGTACATGGAGCTGGGGCTCGCGATGCGGCTGCTGGCCGAGTCGGCTGAGGGAGTGGGCTATCTCCTCAAGGACCGGATCGGCGACGTGAAGGAGTTCGTGGCCGCGGTGCAACGGGTGGCGAACGGGGGATCGGTGGTCGATCCGATCATCGTCTCGACCCTGCTCGCGCGCCGGCGCAGCGACGACCCACTCGCGTCCCTGACACCCCGCGAGCGCGAGGTGCTCGAGCTGATGGCCACCGGCAGCTCCAATCAGGGGATCGCCGACGCGCTCGTGCTGAGTCTTCGCGCGGTGGAGAAGTACGTGTCGAGCATCTTCGGGAAGCTCGGCCTTCCGTCCACCGGGAGCGAGTCGCGCCGCGTCCTCGCCGTTCTGCTGTTCCTGCGTTCCTGACGAATCGGCAAGAAAACCGCCCCCCGAAACCGCCAGTTTCCCCACTTACCCCGGGCGGCCGAGCGCGGGAGGCTGGCCAGGGTTACCCCGACCCACGGGAGCGGAGATGAAGACGCGCGTGATCCAGGACGGCGATGGCCCGAGCAACGGCGGGCCCGGAAGGGACGCGCAGCCGCGACCCGCACGGGTGAGGAACCTGGCGGCCCGCATGGGCCACTGGAGCGCCACGCACCGGAAGACCGCGATCTGGGGCTGGGTTGCCTTCGTGGCCGTGGCCGTGCTGATCGGCAGGGCGGTCGCCCCGCAGCAGCTCCAGGGCCCCGACAACTTCTCGGGCGAGGCGGGCACCGCCGAGACTGCTCTCTACGCCTCCGGCCTGAGGCCCAACACCGAGCACGTCTTCTTCCAGGGCAAGACGCTCACGATTCGTGACGCGCGCTACCGCGCGGCCATCCAGCAGGCCACCTCGGAGCTCGCCCACACGCGTTACGTGCGAAACGTGGTGTCGCCGCTCGGTGGCGGGGACGCCGCGGTGTCCGCCGACGGACGCTCGGCCCTCGTCGACTTCGAGATCAGCGGAGACTCGCTGGAGGCGGCCAAGCGCCTCGGCCCGGCCGAGGACGTCGTCGCGGCGATCAAGGCCAGGCATCCCGAGCTGAGCGTCGATCAGTTCGGAGGCGTGAGCTCCAAAAAGGAGCTGAACGACACGTTCTCGTCGGATCTCGCCAAGGCCGAGATGATCTCGCTCCCGATCACCCTCGTGATCCTGATCCTCGTGTTCGGCTCCGTGGTGGCCGCGCTCGTGCCGTTGCTGCTCGCCATCACCACGGTGGCCGCCGCGCTCGGGCTCGTGACGCTCCCCAGCCAGCTTGCAGGCATCGACTCGAACCTCTCGTCCGTGATCCTGCTGATCGGGCTGGCGGTCAGCGTCGACTACTCGCTCTTCTACCTGAA
>Ga0134126_10010368_pt1 | contig 11742 bp, 8 predicted proteins | sample KB31752_FD_96881 | JGI IMG/M metagenome (GOLD analysis project Ga0134126, IMG submission 96881) | Terrestrial soil microbial communities with excess Nitrogen fertilizer from Kellogg Biological Station, Michigan, USA - KB3-175-2 | ecosystem: Environmental > Terrestrial > Soil > Unclassified ...
ACGGCGGCAATTCTTATTTCAAAGATGACGTTCGCCGCTCAAAGCAATTAAAAGACAAAGGCATCCATTACTGCGACGTTGGCACCAGCGGCGGCGTGTGGGGTCTGGAGCGTGGTTATTGCATGATGCTGGGCGGTCCGAAGGAAATAGTGCAGCAGCTTGACCCGATCTTCAAGACGCTTGCTCCTGGGCGCGTCGATATTCCACGCACTCCGGGACGCGAAAAAATGGGCGGCACATCCGAAGATGGATATTTGTATTGCGGGCCTTCGGGGGCCGGGCACTTTGTGAAGATGGTGCACAACGGAATTGAATACGGCATGATGCAGGCCTATGCGGAGGGTTTTGATATTTTCAAAAACGCCACCAGCAAAGAGCTTCCTGAAGATTTACGTTACGATCTTAACCTGCCGGACATTGCGGAAGTGTGGCGCAGGGGCAGCGTGGTCAGTTCGTGGCTGCTGGATTTGACGGCAATAGCGCTCGCGGAAAATCCTACGCTCTCGGAATACAGCGGCTTCGTGCAGGACTCAGGTGAAGGGCGTTGGACCATCCAGGCGGCGATTGATGAGGCGGTTCCGGTGGATGTGTTGTCCGCCGCGCTGTTCACCCGCTTCCGCTCGCGGCAAGAGCACACGTTCGCGGAGAAAGTTCTTTCCGCCATGAGACAAAAATTTGGCGGCCACATCGAACAGGCCCCCAAGAAGAGCGCCTAGCGCCGGCTGCACAGTTTCCTAAGGTTCATCACAATATGGCTCAAGCAGAGATGTTGCCACTCACGCAGCGTCCAGGAAGGTTCGCCGATCCATGCACGATGATGATTTTCGGCGCGGCCGGCGACCTGACCAAGCGCAAGCTCATTCCCGCACTCTACAACCTTGCCAAAGCAGACCTTCTGGCGGAGCAGTTCGCCATTGTCGGCGTTGCGCGCAATCCCATGTCGAACGAGGACTTCGCCAAGAAAATTGTGCAGGACATAAAAGACTACGCGGGCAAGGATGTGGACCAGAAAATCTGCGACTGGTTCGCGCAACGCCTTTTTTATGTGACCGCCGATTTCAGCGACAAAAATATTTATGGCAAGTTGAAGGAATGTCTGGAGAAAGTCAACAAAGACCGCTCCACGCACGGGAATTACTTCTTCTATCTGGCGACCGCGCCTGATTTTTTTGGGTCGATTGTTGAGCAGCTTTCCGCGGTCGGCTTGATGGAAGAAAGCAGCCAGCATTGGCGGCGAGTAATCGTGGAAAAGCCGTTCGGCCGCGATCTGGAGTCGGCTAAGACCTTGAACAAGCAACTGCTGAGAGTGGCGTCCGAGAAGCAGATTTACCGCATCGACCACTACCTGGGAAAAGAGACTGTCCAGAACATCTTGGCGTTCCGCTTCGCCAATGGAATTTTTGAGCCCATCTGGAACCGCCGCTACATTGATCACGTGCAAATTTCCGTGGCGGAAACGGTTGGCGTGGAATCGCGGGGCAGCTATTACGATGGCGCTGGCGCCTTACGGGACATGGTGCCGAACCACATCATGCAGCTCATCAGCCTTACGGCGATGGAGCCGCCGATTTCGTTCCAGGCGGATGCGGTGCGCGACGAGCAGGCAAAGATCCTTCATGCCATACAGCCGCTCAGCGCCGAAGATGTGCTCAGCAAGACCGTCCGCGGGCAATATGGAGAAGGAAATGTCATGGGGCACCACATCCCCGCCTATCGCCACGAAGACGACGTGCCTTCAGACAGCAAGACAGAAACGTTTGTTGCCATGAAGTTGGCGATTGACAACTGGCGCTGGGCGGATGTGCCCTTCTATTTGCGCACAGGCAAGAGTTTGGCGGCGCAGAACACTCAGATCGTAATTCAGTTCAGCCGCGCGCCGTTTGTCCTTTTTCGCGATACTGCCGTGGACAATCTCATGCCCAATCAGTTGATTTTGCATATCCAGCCGCAAGAGGGAATTTCCCTGCAATTCGCGGCGAAAATTCCCGGGCCGGTGATGCGGCTGGGCGCGGTGGACATGAACTTCGAATATGCGGATTATTTCGGCATGCAGCCCAGCACCGGGTATGAGCGGCTGCTGCACGACTGCATGATTGGCGACCAAACCTTGTTCCAGCGTGCCGATATGGTGGAAGCTGGATGGTGCGTGGTGAGCCCGGTATTGGATGTGTGGAAGGCGTTGCCGCCGCGGAACTTTCCGAATTATGCCGCGGGCTCCTGGGGGCCGAAGGAATCGGAAGAATTGCTGGAGCGGGACGGCCGGCGCTGGAGGGACTTCGAAAAATGATACTCGTTGGAGACATCGGAGGTACCAACGCAAGGCTCGCGTACTTCGATGTCGTGAAAGGAAAATTAGCTTTAGTTTCCGTGACCATTTTCCCTAGCCGCAATTTTTCCAGCCTGGATGAAATTGCAGCGAAGTTCGTGGACACCATGGGCGTAACGCCCGACGTGGCTTGCTTCGGTATTGCCGGGCCGGTATTGAATGGGCGTGTGGAGACCTCCAACCTGCCGTGGGTGATCGAAGCGAGTAAGTTGTCGCAGGAAATCGGAGTCAAGAATGTTTTGCTGATTAACGACCTGGAGGCGACCGCCTGGGGCATCTGCGCGCTTGACGAGAAAGACCTGGTAACCCTGAATGCGGGGGAGGGCGTGCTCGGAAACCAGGCGGTGATTGCAGCGGGAACAGGCCTGGGTGAAGCGGGATTGTATTGGGATGGGGGCCGCCATCACGTGTTTGCCTGCGAGGGCGGCCACACGGATTTTGCTCCGCGCAATGAGTTGGAGATGGATTTACTGCACTATCTGACTGCGCAATTCGGGCGTGTAAGTTATGAGCGGGTACTCTCTGGCCCGGGACTTGTGAATATTTTCCACTTCCTGCGCGATACCGGACGCGGTACCGAACCCAAATGGTTGACGGACGAAATGCATGAAACCGAGCCGGCGGTCGCGATTTCACGGGCCGCCATGGAAGGGAAGTGTTCGCTGTGCGCGCAAACGGTGGATATTTTCGTTTCTATTTATGGCGCTGAGGCGGGAAACCTTGGCCTGAAGATGCTGGCGACAGGCGGTGTTTTCTTGGCGGGAGGTATTGCGCCGAAACTTTTGTCAAAGCTTGCTGAGCCGTTCTTTATGCAGGCATTCCTCGATAAAGGGCGCATGCGTCCGCTGATGGAGGCGATGCCCGTGCATGTCATCACCAACGATAAGATCGCCCTGCTGGGCGCGGCGCAATGCGGGCTGTCGAAGTCTGGGTTGCCGGTTTCCGCCTGAAGCTCTTCCGTATGAACACTGATCTGGATGTTCGCGTTTTTTCGAGCCGGACCGAGCTGTTTCCCGCAGCGGCAACTGAATTTGCCAGGCTTGCGCAGGAAGCAATTCGGAGTTCGGGAAGATTTACGGTAGCACTCTCCGGCGGTTCCACTCCTAAAAGCTTATTTAAGCTGCTGGCGGGACTGCCCGGTGGGGAGATTCCGTGGGAACACGTTTATTTCTTTTTTGGCGACGAACGGCATGTTCCGCCGGGTGATCCAGAGAGCAATTTCCGCATGGCAAATGAGAGCCTGCTCTCAAAAATTCACGCGCGTTCCGGGAATGTATTTCGTGTACAGGCGGAGCTGGACGCAGAAGTTGCGGCCAAGAATTACGAAGATCAGTTGGTCAAATTCTTCAATCTTCGTCCGGGCGAATTTTCACGGTTTGATCTCATCATGCTGGGACTGGGACCTGACGGGCATACGGCTTCGTTGTTTCCCGGAAGTAAAGGACTGGGCGAAACCCAAAGGTTGGTGATTGCGAACTGGGTAGAGAAGTTTAACGCCTTCCGGATTACATTTACCTATCCAGTGCTTAACGCGGCTGCTTGTGTAATGTTCATGGTGACCGGCGCGGACAAAGCAGACGCTGTGCGACGAGTGATTGAAGACAAGAAGCAGGGGCCACCCGCAGGTGGAGTGGCGCCCACGGATGGCAAGCTGCTTTGGTTTTTAGATCGAGATGCCGCGGCTGGGTTGCCCGCGGGAGTGCGCGATGTATAGATTCCCTTTGACACGCCCAGGCACAGACTTTCGCTCACAATGATCGTTGTGCAGTGAGGCTTCTGGTTGGTCTTACGCGCAGGCGTCGCGCCATCCGGCGATTTCTTTGAAACCGTCTGCACGGTTTTGTTCGAACAATCTCACCCGGTGGCGGGAGTGTTCGAATTCGTGGATATCCGCCCAGACTTCGGCCTGCCAGCCTTCTTCGTGGACTGCCGACTCGCCGCAACTCGCGCAGCGGGTGTGGAGCTTGCGGGCCGGCTGAGAGGTGCGTTGCGGAACGTCCGGCAGTTCAATAAAGATGCAGCGCACTTCCTGGATGTCGTCGTTGTCGCCGATCATGTGTTCGTAACGAAGAAGAAAGCCAAACCCCATTTTCTTCGCCTCGGCTTCGGCCTCAATCCGCGTGTGAAAAGGGCCGTATTCCGCACGCAACTGCTCGGTTGAATCGCAAGCCATCCAAAAGATTTCCTTGTATGCCATTTTCTACCCTCACAGAAGCGTTGGGAGCCGGGGACGCCCACTATGACGTGGCCGTGTAAATGCAATCGGGCTGCCACGGTGGAGATCGGCTAACTTGTTGATTTTCAGCGGTATTAAAAGGAGCCACGGGCCACGTGCTTTGCGGGCTGCAAGTTTTTGCAGTATTTTCCCGCTAAACCGCAGGATTTGCGGGAGATGCGGCGAAATCTAGAAACTGCTGCGGTTGCGTTCGCGCTGAAGGTGTTTCCGAAACCGGGGTTCCATGGCCGCCAGGGTGCACAGCGTATAGAAAATGGCTGCGTTCGCTGGAATGTGCAGATTGAAATCGACAAAGCTATGGACCAAGATCCCTGTGCATCCGAGCATGGCGGTGAGCGCTAGAACTCCGTTTCGATCATCGGGCCAGGCGGCTAATTTTTTAATGGCGTGGGAATACATGGTCCACAGGAACCAGAGCATTACGCAAAATCCAAGTAGCCCGGTTTCAATCAGAAGTTGCAGGTAATCATCGTGAGCTTCGTTGATCCAGACGTCAGTATAGAAGCTTCGGAACTCAGGATAGATTTCCGGAAAGGTGTCCAGGCCGTATCCGAGAAGAGGTTTTTGTTTGAACATGCGCAGGCTGTCGCGGGTAATTTCCATGCGCATGCCGCCGGAGATTTCCGCGCGCGTTTCGCTGTTGACGCTGGCCACGCGCCTGGCAAATTCGCTTCCTCCAAGCCACGCGAGCAGGCAGACCACGATGATGGGAAATAGAACGAACATCCAGGTCATGCGAAATTTAGATTTCGACCTCTCGCGGACCAGAAAAAACGCCAGAACGGACAACTCGACAAGAAATGCGATCATCCCGCCGCGGGAGCCTGAGAGGAACAGCGTGGCCGCCATGATGGCTGCAGCGACGATGGCCATGCGCTTCATGACGCCACGCGCAAAATGACTGAAGGCAATCACAAGCGGGACGGGGATGAGCATCTCCATGAGTCCCGCATAGTGGTTATGGTTTACATAGGGGCCATAGACCCAGCCGCCGTTATGCGGAGTGATCAGCCAGTACAACTTGTTCGGAGACGAAACGCTTTGCAGCAGAGCGAGCAACGCTAGAGCGAAACCGAACGCGGACACTCCAATGGCCAGATGGCGAAGGTGGGACGTTCTGCGCAGGGTTTGCACGATAACGAAGGCAAGCAGGCCGTAGGCGATGTACAGCATTGCATCGGAGTACGTTGCATAGCGATATCCCGTGTGCCTCGTGGCAAGTTGCAGGGCGATCACGGCGAAGAACGCAACCATGGGAGCGAACAGAGGATTCCATGAGATGGCGCTCTCGCCGGAGTTTAACTGGCGGACAATCCACAACAGAAAAAGCGTGGCCGCTCCCGCCTCAAGAACGAATATTGGGAACGGTGACACCGCTCCAAAAGCCAGCGGGCCGAATAATAAAAGCACGAAGGGCCCATAAACCAGAACATGCTCCATCCAATTGGGACGCGACACATGGCCCCCATTTGCCTGGAGTCGCTGATCGGGGATGACTGGAGACGTCATGGCTGTTGTTGGGGCTGCTCGGTCAGGTGAACGCCGTCAATCCAGAGCTTTCCTTTTATTACGTCTCCAGCGGGAAGCCGCTGGAGGCGCAGCACAAGCAAATTAGTTTCCGGCCCAATGCTGAACACTCCGCTTGTTTGTTTCCAGTTCGCGGTATCAGTCAAGTTGTCGGTCGCAAACAAAGGGGTGCCAGTGTAGGCATCTTCCAGGGCAAACCTTATTCCTCCGGCGCCTTCGATTCGCTGTGCCTTGAAATTCGCTGAGAATTTGTAAGTGTGATTGGGACGGACGAACACGAATTGGTGTATGCCAGCGTCCTCAATTTGAGCGTCGTCGAAAGAAAGCGACAGCGACCGGTTGCCTGCATAATGCTGCGCGGGATCCAGAGCGAGCACGACACGCGAGTTCTTTTGATAAACCCAATCAAAGCCGGCTTTCAGGACGGGCAAGCTGAAGTCCCCGTTGACGACTAAATTGTCCCTCGAAGGCCGGTAACCAGAAAGACCTGTGAGCGGAGCGGCCTGCTGCCATACCTGCATTGCTGAGTCCGGCCGCTTTTTTGTCAGCAGATAATTTACATATTCGAACACGCGAGGACGCATGATTGGATTGCCTAAACTTACCAGTTGCGCCCAGGCTTTGGCAGCGCCGTCGGTTTCCTGTTTGCTGACGAGAAGATTCAGAAATGATTCGTAGGCATCGGTCTGGGGCGGCATCAATTTCGAAATGAACAGGTCCACGTCCGGCGCGACGCGCCAGCAGAAGGGCAGGGTATGCCCGAAGGCTGGTCCTGTGTCAGTCAGCATCTGGCGGCAAAGAGCGAGAGTTGCTTCAATGTTGCCGCTGCTGAAATAAACATTGGCGGCGTTCCAAGCGACGGCGGGGTCGGTGGGGCCTGCCTTCAAGGCATTCCGCAGCGCCGAGTCTTGCGCCTCTGTGTTCCCCAACAAATCGTAATCCCTCGCAAGGGCCAGCCAATAATCCGCACGGTAAGGGTTTAGTGATACGGCAGCCCGAAATGACCGGGCCGCTGCTTCCGGGTTCAGCAACGAATCAGAAATTCCAAGCCGGTAACGATATTCAGCGTTCAACGGCTGTAGACGGACGGCACGTTGCAGGCTAATCGGATCATTGCGCCCGGAAAGAATGGACGCAACGTATTGGCAGCACGCGAAGCCGAGGCACAGGAAACAAAAAAAGAACGCAGAGATCAGCAGAAAAGTTTTAGATGCGGGGCTTTTTGCCGGGATATTCATGTAATTCGCGCATTACCCTTGGCTGCGCGCGGAACCGGCCTAGGCCGGAGTCGAGGCAACGTTTCCGGAAGAGTCGCCGCGATCATCAAGGGATTCTTCCTGGTAGTAACGCTTCCCGTATTTGCCCTGGTATTCGTAATAGTAGTAATAATCCGGCGAGCGCAAATCCACGGCATTCAGAAGGATTCCAGCAACGCGGGCGTTCACGCGTCCAAGCAGCTCGCGCGAGCGGCGCAAAGCCTGTTTGGTTGTCTGTCCTGAGCGGATGACCAGCACAACGGCATCCGCGCCTGTGGACATGACGACGGCATCGGTAACAGAGAGCGTTGGCGGCGTATCAATCACAATGTGATCGTATTGCTCCCGCAATGCGACGAGAATATCGCGCATATGCGAGGAAGCCAGCAATTCCGCTGGGTTTGGCGGAGGTGTGCCGGCAGCAAGAATGAATAGTGAAGGTGCTATTGGAGATCGTACGATCGCCTGTTGCAGTGTGGCGTTTCCTGTGAGTACGTCGCTGAGGCCAATTTTTGGCCCGAGCCCGAGAGTCTTGTGAATGCTGGGGCGGCGCAGGTCAGCGTCAATCAAAAGCACTCGGCTGTCTTTTTGCGCAAGGACGATCGCGCAGTTGATGCTGGTGGTGGACTTGCCTTCCTGCGGCAATGCGCTGGTCACAAGGATAGTTTTCGGAGGCGCCCCCGAAGAGGTAAGCAACAAGGAGGTACGTAAGGCCCTGTAGGACTCCGCCATTTGCGATTGCGGCCGGGCTTGGGACACAAGCTCCACCACTTCTTTGGAAGCCGCCAGCGCCAACCGCTTCGCGGGATCCAAAAGATTCGCCGTGTGCCGCGAGCCTAATGGAATCATTCCCAACGATGGCAATCCGGAAATGGCCTGCGCTTGTTCGGGGGTTCTTACGGTGTTGTCCAGGGCTTCCAGAAGGAAGGCCAGTCCAATTCCTGAGCTGAGCCCGAGAGCGAGAGCGAAGGTAAGATTCCGCGGAATGTTTGGCGAAGAAGGCTGGTTTGGTACGCGGGCCTCATCTACTTTGCGAATGTTGGTGGATCGCAACCCGGCGGTGACTCCCGCTTCCTTCAGTTTCTGCAGAAGACCTTCATATAGAGTGCGGTTCGATTCCACATCGCGATTGAGCAAATTGTATTCAATCGAACTCTCGTTCAGGGCGTTCGCTTGCTGTTTTTGCTTGTCGAGCGCGGCGCTCAGCATTTTTTCGCGCTGTAACGCAGCCATGTAGCTGTCACGGACCGTCGCCAGGACTTTTTTCGTTTGCAACTGAATCTGCACAGCCACTTCCTTCAGTTGCGTATTGAGTTGCTGTACTTTGGGATAAGAAGGGCCGAATTGAGTGCTCAGTTGTGCGGCCTGGATGCGTAGATCAGCTTCCTGCCCCTGAAGTTTTTCCAGAAGCGAAGAGTCTCCCTTGGAGTCGACCGAGGATGAAGCTCCCATCGCGGCGGCGGAAACCGTATCCGCGTCGCCGGCTTGCATCAGCTCATAGACGGCTTGTTTCTCCATCCTCTCGGATTCCGCTTCGGTTAACTCCTTATTGAGTTCCGACAATTTGGAAGTGATGATGTTTTGCTTGTCGTCAGTCCCCAGGATTTCGTGTTGTTTCTGGTATTGCACCAGCTTCTCCGTTGAGGTTTCCACCTTCATCTGAAGGTCAGCCAATTGGCGGGAGAGCCAATCCGAGGCCTCCATGGTGGATTGATAACGGGTCTTAAAATTCTGTTCTTCGTAAGTGGAAATGAGGGTGTTGACCGCGCGCGCCGCAAGCTCCTTGTTGGGCGAACGGTAACGCACTTCGATGATGCGCGTGTTGGGGACCATCGCAACGGTCAGTCCAGCCTTGAAGGACGAAATGAGGGCCGAGGTTCGGGGAGAATCGAAGTTGTCGGCATCGCCCGTTAAGTTCAGATCGCCAGCATCCGCGTTCGATACATTCGCCGGGGTTTTGTCCAGCCCCAATTCCCTGAGAACTTGCAATGCAAGCAAATCGCTTTTCAAGATGCGGACTTCGGTGTCCATCTCCGTGGGATCGTAGTAGTCCCAGTCGGGAGTGGAGTCCTTGAAATTGACGATTGCGGGGTCTGGCTTGGTGATCGCAATGGTGCCCACACTCTCATAAATCGGCGTGGTGCGAAGCGTGGCGATGGTAATAACGCTGAAGATGATCGCCAAAGTGCTTAGCGCAGCCCATTTGTGCTTCAGCAAAGTCCGAAAGTATTCTCGGATGCCCGACTCTTGTGCGATTGGCGCATATACATAGGCTCCTGGCTGGCGGGAAAATTCGATAGGAGGGTTTGGCTGGATTTCTCGGAAGATTTGACCGTGGGTCGGAATCATGGGCCCGGAATTCATTCATACTCCTCAAAACCGAAAGAAACGACGCCACGAAAGCATCTCAGCAGGCTTCGGTTCACACGTGTTGCTTAGAAAACAACACTGGCCAAGAGTGGAAAAATTTTAGCATCGCGGGTTCGAGCGGAAGCGTAATCAGGCTGGTTCCCGCGGCGCGTCTAAGATGGTGTTGGAACAAGGTTTTCAGCTACTCTTCGGCTTATGGTACGGACATTTCTGCTGCTCCGGAGGCACGGCAATCGCGCTTGATCATTACATGCAAACCGAACGAGCCAGTTTGAAGATCGTCGCCATCATTCAAGCCCGCATGGGGAGTTCCCGGCTACCCGGCAAAGTATTGATGGATATCGGAGGTGAAACTGTTTTGGGCCGTGTGGTCAAGCGCGCCCGGCGATCACGACTCACTCATGCGACTGTGGTTGCGACAACGGAATTGACCGGCGATGACGCGATTGTGAAGGAATGCCAGCGGCTAGGCGTGAGCTGCTTTCGAGGTATGGAAGAAAATGTTCTAGACCGCTACTACCAGGCCGCGCTCCAGCATTCGGCGCGACTCATTGTCCGCCTGACCGCCGACAATCCTGTGGTGGATCCCGATTTGATTGATGAGACAGTCATGACCATGCTGAAATCGGATGCCGACTACGCGAACAACCGGTCGCCGCGCATTTATCCCCAGGGACTGGATGCGGAAGTTTTCACTATTGCCGCATTGGAAAGGGCACATCAGGAAGCACGACTGCCTTACGACCTGGAACACGTCACCCCATATTTTTACGGGCATCCTGAACTATTTCGGTGCGTGGGCGTAAAGCGTTCCTTTGATTTCAGTCACCATCGCTGGACTCTTGATACTCCTGCAGATTTGCAAGTTATTCGCGAGATGTATGAACGGATGGGGAATCGCGACAATTTCTCATGGGCCGAAGCGCTGGCCGTCATGGAAAACGCCGGACAGTTGGCAGGTATGAATTCTTATATGGTTCCAAAAGCGCTTCACTCGAGTTGAGTTCCTCCGCATGCGACCCGTCTTTGGTGACCAATCATTTTTCGGCGATATGAGTCTTGCCTCCAATTGGCGGAAATGACCATTGAAGATACTTCTTGTTCATCCCCAGGACCATCCGCAGAAATGGGCAGCACACAAATGGGACTTGATCGTTGATCTTGGATCGGCCCCGGAGAGCACATACGCTCAATGGACGCGCGGATTCAAGTGTCCGGCGATATCGTTCCAGAAGTATTGCTGTTTAGAGGAAGACCTCAAGTTCATTCGATACATTTCCGGCAAGGGAGCGTTTTTGCAGGATGCGGAAGGCATCCATTGGTGGGATTTGTTTGTGTTGTTTTTCAGCGATCAAATGCAGTTGATTGCCAGTGTTTGCCGCTTCGCAAAAAGCTTGACCCGCGACGATCAAGTTTTTATCACCCGGCCTTGCATGGAAGCAGATTTGCTCCAGCGCTTGCAGCCGTGCTCTGTCCGTTTGTTAAGCGGGCCGAGCTTGCGCCGCGGGTTCCTGCATTACGCCAGCGAACTGAGGGCGCTGCCATTTTGGGAGCTGCGGCAGATTTTCTGGGATAAATACGACGCGGGATTTACATTCCGCCGGCACTTCGCGAAAAAAAGGGATAGATCCAATACGGATGTGATCCTTTTGCCGAGTGCCTATGTCAATGCCACCAAAACGGCGATGACCTTCGCTTCGAAGCTCCAAAATCTGGACTTCCTGCTGGTCACTACAAGGGCAAGCGGGAGAATGGGGAGCCCCGCTCGGAACGTCATGACCGCCGATCTCGCAGGCTACGCTTGCAAAGCGGATTCTGCGGAAGAGTACCGACAGATTCTACAAATGTGGCAAGACTTGCGCGGTGAACTCGCCCTCGATCCGAAGACGTCCCCGGCCGTGTCTCTGGGACTGTGGGAGAGTTTTCCTGGGTTTGTAAAGCGAGGACTGAAGATTCGTGACGCATGGTTAGGTGTATTGAAATCTGAGCCCGTCAAAGGTGTGCTTTGCTGCGACAATAATCCCTAC
>Ga0134126_10010369_pt1 | contig 11741 bp, 6 predicted proteins | sample KB31752_FD_96881 | JGI IMG/M metagenome (GOLD analysis project Ga0134126, IMG submission 96881) | Terrestrial soil microbial communities with excess Nitrogen fertilizer from Kellogg Biological Station, Michigan, USA - KB3-175-2 | ecosystem: Environmental > Terrestrial > Soil > Unclassified ...
CCGGCCGGTGCGGCCACGGACCCATGCTGGCCATGCCCACGGTCAGGAACTCGCCGAGCCCGTCCGCCGCCACCTCGGCCGGCAGCGGCTCGGCCCGGCCGCCCGCCTCCTGGGCGTCGAACGCGTGCACCCCGGCCTCCTGCACCTGGTGCCGGGCCACCGCGCCGGAGTTGGAGGGGGCCGGGGAGGTGGGTGGGGGGGCGCCCGACTCCGCCCACCACGTCCAGCACGGCCGGTCCGGCCCGGCCTCGCGCAGCGCCCCCAGCAGCGCCGCCGTGGAGTCCGCCGACCAGGCCATCAGGTCGGCGCCGGGGACCCGGTCCACCTGATCCTCGCCGGGCGGCCCGTCAGCCGGGCCCGCCGCCACCGCGGCGGCCCAGAAGCGCTGGACCTCGGCCAGGTGCGTGACCAGGTCCTGGACCGACCAGTCCGGGCAGCCCGGCACCTGTGCGGTCAGGCCGGCCTGAACCGCGGCGGTGCGCAGCGCCGCCGACCGGTCCTCGATGAGCGTCAGCATCCCGGCGAACGTGGGGTTAGTCATGCGGTTACTCCTACCAGCAACGGCCGACAGTCACTCAGTGTTCGTCAGCAGTCGCGCTCCGTTCTGGGACCGGCGCCAGCCGGCGCCCACCCCGGATGTGCCAGGCTGAGCCACGGACCGCGCCGGGGGGCGTGCGGGACGGGGGCGGGGGCGTGCGGACGGGGGCGGGCAGACCAGTGACGTGGCAACTCGGCTCGGAGTGGCCGGCCAGGGCGGGCAAGACGATCAAGGGCATGTTCGTCGCCCTGGCCCTGGTCCTCACGCTGTCCAGGGAGCCCGACCCGCTGTCGACGTTACTGGCCCTGGCCGGGGCAGTGCTGGCCTTCACGCTGGGCGAGGTCTACGACGCCGCCATCGAGGAGCAGATCAGGAACCGCCGCGGGCTGCGGGCCGCCGAGTTCCGCGCCATCGCCGTGGACCAGTCGTTCATCTGCGTCGGCGCTCTGCCCGCGGTGGTGATCTACGCGGTGGCCGTGGCCGGCCTGATCGCCACCTCGCTGGCCGACAACATCACCCTGTGGACCGGCATCTTCCTGCTCGGCGCCCTCGGGGCCGTGGTCGGCCGCCTGGCCGAGGAAAACGTGGCCCGCTGCGCTCGCTACGCTGCCGAGACCGCGCTCGTGGGCGTGCTGATCGTCGTGCTCAAGGTCGTGGTCAAGAAGATCTGACCCCGCGCGCACGCGGCCCTGGGCCGCGCCCGGCCCGGCTCAGCCGCCCTTCACCCGGCGCCCGCCCGTCCACACCCCCGTGACCCGGTCCGGGCTGGCCAGGATCGAGATGTCGGCCAGCGGGTCCCCGTCCACCGTGATCAGGTCCGCGTCGTAGCCCGCCGCCAGCACCCCGCTGCGCGGCGCCTGCGGTCCCAGCGTGCGCGGCGCCGTCGCGGTGGCCGCCTCGATCGCCGCCAGCGGCGTCATGCCCAGCGCCACCAGGTGGACTAGCTCCGAGCCGTTCGTGCCCCAGGAGTTGCGCAGGTCCATGCCCGTCACGCTGATGTCGGTACCCATCGCCACCGTGACCCCGCGCTCGATGGCCAGCGCGGTCGCCTCGGCGTGGATCCGCGCGATCGCCGTCAGCTTGGCCGCCGCGTACGGCGGCACCAGGTCCAGGTCGCTCAGGATGGACTCGATGATGCTGCGAGTCGGCACCAGGATCGCGCCCGTCTCCCGCATCGCGTCGCAGGCCTCCTCGTCCAGGTAGGTGCCGTGCTCGATCGTGGTCACGCCCGCCTCGAGCGCCGCCATGATCCCCGGCTTGCCGTGGCAGTGCGCCGCCACCGCCCGGTCGGCCAGCCCGGCCACCTCCACGATCGCCCGCAGTTCCGCCCCGGTGAACTGCTGGTGGATCGGGTGGTCGACCTCGGACAGCACCCCGCCAGAGGCGCAGACCTTGATCACCGCCGCCCCCCGGCGCAACTGCTCCCTGACCGCCCGCATGCACTCCGCCGTGCCGTCGGCCAGCCGCAGTTCCCCCTCGCCCCGGCTGAAGTCCTCGACCCAGGACAACGGGTAGCAGTGCAGGTCACCGTGCCCGCCGGTGGTGCTGAGCACCGCCCCCGCCGCGTAGATGGCCGGCCCGTCCAAGATCCCCTCGCGCACGACGCGGGCCAGGTAGACGCCGAGGCCGCCGACCTCGCGCACCGACGTGACGCCCGCGCTGAGCGCGTTGGCCAGGTCACGCGCGCAGCGCGCCGCCCGTACCGCCGTCGGCTCCTGGGCCAGCCGGGCCAGGTCCAGCGACCGGCTGCCCATGAAGTGCCCGTGGCAGTCCCATAGCCCCGGCAGCACCGTCGTCGCGCGCCGTACCGTCATGCCCTCGGTCGCCGGCGCGTCCGCCGCCGGCCCGGCGTAGCTGATCGTCGCGCCGTCGATCACCACCGCGGCATCCCTGACCGGCTCGCCCTGGCCCGGGATCAGCAACTCCGCCTCGATGCGCTCCATGACTCTCCCGTTCGTCCTTGATTTAATCGATTAAAAATGGGCGCTGGCCCGGCCGTCGCACGCCCGTCGGCCACTCCCAGCGCACATCCCTCTACCCTTCGTGCCGACCGCCGCCGGCCGCAGGTTCCCGCCCCCGTAGCGTGTTTTGTGGGGCTAGAGGGTGACACGATGCCAATTTTTCGCACGCCGTGGGTACTCAGCCCTCCGTATACCGTCAGTAATGCGCTATACAAGTCTCAGTGCGTAGCGAGCCACCGTCAGGAGAAAGGTCACCGTCGCTGCCCGGCCGGCGGGTCGTGCACGACGGTGTCAATCGTCTCCGCCAGAAGTACACGGCCGCGCCCCTGTGGCTCAAGGTCGTCCTCGGCGTCGTGGTGCTGTTGTTCGTCCCGCCGCTGGCCCTCGTCTACGCCCCCTACGCCCTGTCGACCAGCAGCCGCAGCATCTGGGCCACGCTGTCGGTCGCCGCGTGGGGCCTGGCCGCGGTGTTGGTCTTCATACACGTCCAGGGATTCAGCGCCCCCAAGGACCTGCTCTTCTTGCTGCCGCTGGTGGTGGCCGGCCTGGCCCACCTCGGCCCGCTCGGCCGCCGGGCCGTGCCCTGCCGGACCACCGCCTGGACGCTCGTGTGGTCGATGCCGGTCGGCATCCTGGCCTTCGAGCTGATCGGCCGCTATCCCTACGTCGGGCCCGCGCTGGCCTGGATCATCGCCGTCCTGGTCATCGGCGGCCGGATGATCGGCGCCTGGCGGGCCGGCCAGGGCGAGATCCGGCAGCAGGCCCGCGGCGGGGCGCCTGGCGTGCCCTACCCGTGGTCGCCGGCGACGCAGTATCCCGGCCAGGTCGGCTACCCGGTCGGCCGCCCTGGGGCGGCTGGGCGCGGCCCGCTGCCGCCGGCGCGCCCCGGCGCGCCCGTACGCGTGGCCCAGGCCGGCGACGGGATGCGCAGCCAGCCCGGTCCTGACCTGGCCGGCCAGCAGGCCGCGGCCGAGTTCCCGGTGATCACCGTCGACGAGGCGATGGACGAGCTTGAGGCCATGATCGGGCTGACCGCCGTCAAGGACCAGGTCCGCTCGATCGCCGCCTCCGTCGAGGCGGCCCGGCGCCGGGCCCTGGCCGGGCACGGCACCGAGAAGCCGATGCAGCACTTCGTGTTCCTGGGCCCGCCCGGCACCGGCAAGACCGCGGTGGCCCGGGTCATCGCGAAGATCTTCTATGCGTTCGGCCTGCTGGTCCGGCCCGAGGTGGTCGAGGCCCACCGGGCCGACCTGGTCGGCGAGTACCTGGGCGCCACGGCGATCAAGACCAACGAGCTGATCGACTCCGCGCTGGGCGGGGTGCTGTTCATCGACGAGGCCTACAGCCTGGTCAACGAGGGAGACGGGCAGGGGGACCGGTTCGGCAACGAGGCGGTCCAGGCGCTGCTCAAGCGGGCCGAGGACAACCGCGAGGACCTGATCATCATCATGGCGGGCTACGAGCGCCAGATGGAGAACTTCCTGGCCACCAACCCCGGCCTCAACTCCCGCTTCGCCAACCGGATCAAGTTCCCCGGCTACACCCCGGCCGAGCTCAGCGCGCTGGCCGACCTGGCCCTGGAGCGCAAGGGCGAGCTGCTCGACCCCGACGCCCGCCCGGTACTGCGGCGCATGTTCGAGGAGGTCGGCCGGCGGCGGCTGGCCGACGAGCTCGGCAACGGGCGGTTCGTGCGCAGCCTGCTGGCCAAGGCCGGGCAGCGCCGCGATGTCCGGGTCATGGCGGGCTCGGCCGAGCCGTCCCCGGCTGACCTGGTCACGCTGCGCGGCGCCGACCTGGACCTGGCCTTCGCCGAGCTGACCACGCGGTTCCGCGGCTATGGCGAGACCCCCACGGTGGAGAGCGCGCTGGCCGAGCTGGACGCCCTGGTCGGCCTGGAGCCGGTTAAGCGCCAGGTGCATGAGATCGCCGCCCAGCTCCAGGTGGCCCGGATGCGCGACCGGCAGGGCATCGCCAGCCAGCCGCCGGCCCGGCACTTCGTGTTCACCGGGCCCCCCGGCACCGGCAAGACCACCGTGGCCCGGATCCTGGGCCGGATCTTCGCCGCGCTCGGCCTGCTGGTCCGGCCCGAGGTGGTCGAGGCCCATCGGGCCGACCTGGTCGGCGAGCACCTCGGCTCGACGGCCATCAAGACCAACAAGCTGATCGACTCGGCGCTCGGCGGCGTGCTGTTCATCGACGAGGCCTACGCGCTGTACAACCAGGGCTACTCCGGCGGCGACGCGTTCGGCTCCGAGGCCGTGGCCACGCTGCTCAAGCGGGCCGAGGACGACCGGGACCGGCTGGTGATCGTGCTGGCCGGCTACACCGCGGACATGGACCGGTTCCTGCGCAGCAACCCTGGCCTGGCCTCCCGGTTCGGCGTGCGGATCGGGTTCCCGAGCTACAGCCCGGCCCAGCTGGCCGACATCGCGCGGGCCGTGGCCAGGCAGGCCGGTGACTCGTTCGCCGACGACGCCGGGCCGGTGCTGGCGCAGATCTTCGGCGAGGCCTGCGCCAGCGGCCGCATCGACGAGCTGGGCAACGGCCGGTTCGCCCGGTCCCTGTTCGAGCGGGCGTGCGCGTCGCGCGACCTGCGGGTGTCCGAGTTCGGCGACGCGGTCACCAAGCACGAACTGATCACGGTCACGGCGCAGGACCTGGAGACGGCCTACCGCGAGCTGGGGAGCTAGGCGTACCGGGCTCTATTCCAACACGGAGCTAGGCGAACGGGGCCAGCCGGACGCCGGCCTTCTCCAGCCCGTTGCGCACCGCCCAGGCGAGGCCGACCGCGCCCGGCGTGTCGCCGTGCAGGCAGACCGAGCGGGCCAGCACCCGGATCGGCCGTCCCGTCACCGACTCCACCATGCCGTCGGTGACCAGGCCCACCACCCGGCCGGCCACCGTCTCCGGGTCGGTCAGCACCGCCTCGGGCTGGCCACGGGGGACCAGCGTGCCGTCGTCGCGGTAGGCCCGGTCGGCGAACGCCTCGGCCACCACGGTCAGGCCCGCCGCGCTGGCCTCGATGGCGGCCACCGAGCCGGGCAGGGTCAGCAGCGGCAGCGCCGGGTTGTAGGCGCGGATGGCGGCGATGATCGCGCCGGCCTGGGTGGCATCCCAGACGGCCCGGTTGTACAGGGCGCCGTGCGGCTTGACGTAGCTCACCCGGCCGCCCTCGGCCCTGGCGATGCCGTCCAGCGCGGCGATCTGGTAGAGGACCTCGGCGGTCAGCTCCGCGGCCGGCACAGTCATCTCGCGGCGGCCGAAGCCGGCCAGGTCGTGGTAGGACACCTGGGCGCCGATGGCCACGCCGCGAGCCACCGCCGCGGCGCACGCCTGCCGGATGGTCAGCGGATCCCCGGCGTGAAAGCCGCAGGCGATGTTCGCGCTGGTGACCACGGACAGCAGGGCCTCGTCGTCGCCGAGCCGCCAGGCGCCGTAGCTCTCGCCGAGATCGGCATTGAGGTCCACGACCGCCTGGCGGGTGATCACCGGGGCTCCTCCGGTATCAGGTCCGCCAGCGCGGTCGCGATGTCGTTCTCGTCGTCGCCGGCCTGCCGGATCGCGCTCATCAGCGCGTGCAGCACCGAGTGCCGGTCCTCGCCCAGGTCGAGCAGCCGCTGGGCGGCGTCCCACAGCTCGGGGGGATCGTCGCGCCACAGCCGGTCGGCCAGCGCCACATGCCGCTCCAGGTGCTGCTCGCTGACCGGCGGCCCGAACTGGTCCTCGTGGTCGGCGGCCAGCAGCGAGCGCCGGTCGGTCGGGTGGGCCGGGTCCAGCGTGGCCAGGTCGACGCCGTGGTAGGTGCCGCGCAGCAGCGGGAAGGCGAAGGCCCGGCGGGCCAGCGCCTCCAGGTCGCCGTCGGGCAGCAGCCGGGCCACCAGGGCCGGCTCCAGGCCGAACGAGGACGGGTCGCGGTAAACGTTCGGGAACGCCCGCATGGCGTCGAACACGGCGTCCAGCGTGGCCGCGATCCCGTCGCTGGACAGGCCCTCCCGCGCGGTCGCCCAGCGGACCCAGGCCAGCAGCACGTGCGGCATGGCGTCCTGCTCGGAGCGGGACAGCATGACCTTGCGCGGCAGCCAGTCGAGCAGGAACGCCTCGACCTTGGCCGGGCTCATCCGCAGCGGCCGCCCGAAGTCGCGCTCGCAGCCGTACTCCACGATGTGGTCGGCGCAGCGGCTGGCCGCCTCGAGGTCGGACAGGTCCTCGGCCGCGTCCGAGGCCAGGAACTCGGCCACCAGCATGGCCCGGCGGTCCTTGCGCCACGGCTGGCGGCGCAGCAGCGCGGCCATGGCGCCGGCCGGCGCGGGCGGCAGCGCGGCCGCGCCCTTGGGCAGCGCGGGCGGCAGCGTGCGGACCCTGGCCCGGATGAAGGCGTGGTAGGAGGGGAACGACGAGCTCACCGCGGGGTCGGCGGCGTTCTCCGTGGCCGCCATCGCCATGGCCAGCAGCCGCCGGGCCTGGGGCGGGTCGACCTGGGCGAACACTGAACCTGCCGCCGACGTGGCGGACGGCCGGGAGCCCGGCCGTCCGTCGCCGCGAGCCGGGCTCCCGCCCGGCGGGGCCTGGGCCCGCGCGCCCGCCTGGGCCGCCGCGGCGCTGGTCTCACTGCCCTCCCGGCAGTACTGCAGCAGCTTGCCGACCTGGGAGGTGACCCAGCCGTCGCGGGCCAGGCCGCCGGTGTTGTAGTCGACCACCACGACCAGGGCGTGCTGCTCCTGGCCGGCGTAGCTGAACACGCACACGACCTCGTCGCGGTCGCCGTAGGCGTCGGAGTTCACGTAGCACTCGGCCGCCTCGACGGCGCCCACGTGGTCCGCCCAGGCGGGCCGGGCGACGCCGCGCTCCATCAGCTCCAGGGCGGCCTGCTCGGCCTGGGCGCACTGCCGGGGCGTGCCCAGGCAGGCGATGCCCGACAGCAGCGCCAGGGCGGCCGGGCTGCCCTGCTCGGCCGCGTAGGCGACCAGTCCCTCGCCGACCAGTTCCTCGATGTCGGCCCGGCGGCGCCTGGTCTCGCGCATGCCGCGGCGGCCGGGCTGCTGGCCCCACCAGGTGCCCAGCAGCTCGGAGACCATCAGCTCGGCGTCCAGGGGGCTGCGCACGGCCAGCAGTTCGCGGGCGGCGCGGAGCATCTCCGCGAACAGGGCATTAGGGGGCGCCGCGGACAAGCCGGGCGGCCGAAGGCTCTGGCGGGGCGGCCCGGAATGGCCGGACCTGCTTCCTCCACCTGAGGAGTCTCGACGTCGGCTCTGCGGGCTCACTTGCCTAGCTTCCCAGATTCACGCTTGGTGATGCTATGCCTCGGCCCGGCGCGCCGCCCGATTCCTTCATACCCGGACGCATTCGCCGGGATGGTCGGCTGCCGATTGCCGCTAATACAGGGGAGTGTATGGCCTCAGGGCCGCATAAGTTCCTTAACGTCCGCTAACGGTACGCACGGGCCGCATGGGATTTCAGGGACACCGGCCGCGGCCCGGGGCCCGCGGCGGGCCGCCGGGGGCCCCATCCGAGCATCGTTATTGCAGGCAGTTGTCGCTGCCGGGCTTCTTGCGCCCGTTGTTGCCGCTAGCCTTCTTGTGTCCGCAGTGAGCAGGAAGGGAGATCTTCCATGGCCTGGGCTCGCACGGGTGCGGGATATACGGGGTGTTCGGTGTGAGCACTGGCATGTCCGTGCCCCGGCCAAGCGCCTCCGGACTGGACGTCTGCGACTCCGCGCTGCTGGAGACCTTGCTCGATCAGGCCCCGGTGGGATTCGCCTTCATCGGCCCTGACCTGCGCTTCGTCCGCGTCAACCGGATGATGGCCGAGCTGAGCGGCCTGGACCCGGACGGGCATGCGGGCCGGTCGCCCGCGGAGGTCTGGCCCGAGAGCCTGGCCCGGCTGGCCGAGGCCGCGCTGGCCCGGGTGCTCGCCGACGGCCGCCCGCTGCTGGACCACGGGCTGCCCGCCGACGTCCCGGCCGGGCCGGGATCCGCCGCGCCGGGGCCGGCCGCGCGGTGGTCGTTCTCCTGGTATCCGTCGCGGGACCCGGACGGCGGCATCCTGGGCGTGTCGCTGATCGCGGTCGACCAGTCCCACCGGCACGCCGCGGCCGAGTCGCTGCGGCGCAGCCAGGAGCGCTACCGCTCGCTCATCCAGGCGGGCGCCCAGGTGGTCTGGGTGACCGCACCGACCGGCGAGATCGCCGAGGACTCGCCCGAGTGGCGCTGGATCACCGGCCAGACCGTCGATGAGTACCTGAGCCAGGGCTGGCTGGAGGTCATCCACCCCGACGACCGTGAGCGGGTGGAGCAGGACTGGCAGGACAGCCTGGCCTCGGGCAAGGCATTCGACGGCCGGTACCGGGTCCGTACTAAGAGCGGCTCTTACCGCCACCACGACGTCCGCGCGGTGCCGGTGGAGCGGGACGGCAAGATCATCGAGTGGGTCGGCGCCAGCACCGACGTCACCGGGCAGCGCGAGGCCGAGGAGATGCGCGGCCGGCTGACCGAGCAGCTGTCGGCGGCGGCGCTGCGCACCGCCCGGCTGCAGCAGGCCACCTCGATGCTGGCCGAGGCGCTGACCGTGGAGCAGGTGGTCCAGGTCATCACCGAGGTCGGCCGGTCGGCCATCGGGGCCGAGCGGTCGGCGGTGGCCATGCTGGACCCCGACCGGCTGCGCCTGAAGACGATCAACCCCGGCGGCCTGCCCGCTCACCCCGGCGCGCTGAGCGGCGACATCTCGCTGGACACCCCCAGCGTGATGACCGCGGCCATCAACGCCAGGCGGCCGCTCACGGTGGACAGCCCGGACGCGATGCGGCGCCAGTTCGAGGGCCAGGTCGACCTGACCGAGTTCCTGGCCCACACCGACGAGCAGGCCTGGGTCGGCCTGCCGCTGCTGTCCTCGGGCGCGCCCCTGGGCGCCCTGCGGTTCTCGTTCACCCGGCCCCGGCAGATCACCGACGAGGAGCGGGTGTTCCTGGAGGCCCTGGCCGGCCAGTGCGCGCTGGCCCTGGAGCGGGCCTCGCTGTTCGAGCGCGAGCACACCACGGCCGAGACGCTCCAGCGCAGCCTGCTGCCCGACCGGCTGCCCACGGTGCCGGGGATCATCCTGGAGGCCAGGTACCTGCCCGTCACCCGGAACATGGAGATCGGCGGCGACTGGTACGACGCCTTCCGGCTGCCGGACGGCAAGCTGGCCGTGGCCGCGGGCGACGTCATGGGCAAGGGGCTGACCGCCGCGGCCGGCATGGGCCGGGTCCGCAACGCGCTGCGGGCGCTGGCCCTGACCGACCCGCGCCCGGCCGCGGTGCTGGCCGGGCTGGACCGGCTGTTCATCGCCACCGAGCTGGAAGAGCAGGTCACCACGGTGGCCTACCTGGTCGTGGACCCCGAGACCGGCGATGGCATGGCCGGGAACGCCGGCCACCTGCCGCCCCTGCTGCTGTCGGCCACGGCGCCGCCCCGGCTGGACACCACGGCGGCCGGAACTCCGCTGGGCTGGGCCAGCCCGCGCCAGCAGTACCAGTTCTCGCTGCCGCCCGGCAACACTGCGGTGCTGTATTCCGATGGACTGGTGGAGAACCGCAGGCGCGGCCTGGACAAGGGCCTCGACGAGCTCGTGGCGGTGGCCTCCCAGGCCCCGCCCGGCGTAGCGGAAGATCCAGAGCGGTTGCTGGCTTACCTCGTAGAGCGGATGCTGACCGGGTACGAGCAGGATGACGACGTCACCGTGCTGGTCCTGCACGTACCGCTGCGGGACGGCCAGCAGCCGGCGCCGCGGCCACGGGTGGCGGCGCGAGCAGCAGGAGCGACGAGGAAGGGACGGGCATGACAAATGCGGGTACCATTTCCCGTGCAGCGCCCGGATCCGCCGAGGCTGCCCGCCGAGATGCCTGGCGGCGGCTGGCAACTGTACGACCTACCCTCAGACTCCGCCTAAGGTGGTTGTCGGGACAAGATCTGGTGCGGGTCTCCGGCTGCGGGTCCCTGGCATGCGGGAGAGGTTCCGACTGGTCTGGGTGGCGATGGTTTAACCACCGCCACACGGGTCAGCGAAGCCCCTACAGCAGAGTCCGAGCAGCAGGCCCGGCCCGGTAAGGTCCGATTCTCGCCATGACGTTTGCCGGAGAGGTGGCTGTGTCGCTTTGCAGTACGGTCGGCCGGTGGCCGGCCAAGGCGTGGCGGCTAGCCGTCCAGCGAAGGAAGGGGTGACCGCGGTGGCAAGCGCTGCAAGCTCCGCAGCCAGGCGGCGGAGCCGGCCGTCGGCGCAGGGCACACGTGTCCCGCAGCAATCCCGTGGAGGATCCTCAGATGGTGCCGTCGCGCTGGCTGACGATGAGGCCGCGCAGGCCCAGGGCGCGTCGGCGAACCACCGCGGAGCGCGCCAGCGTGGCACGGGATCAGGAAATCAGTCGGATCGGCCAGGTGGGGGAAGCAATGTCGGCAACGGACGCAAGCAGGTGACCGCGCAGGCTGACGAGTTCGCCGGCGAGGCGCGCGGCGGCGTGGATCTGGACACCGAAGCCGGGCCGGACGGCCTCGAGGCCGACCCGGATCTGGCCGCGGTGACCGACCTGGACAGCGACCCGGACCTGGAGGACCTGTCCGAGCCGGGCGATGACGACATCGAAGGCGACGATGACGACATCACCCTGGACATCGAGGACAGCGCCGAGACCGCCGAGGCCCCGGACGAGTCGGACGAGTCGGACGAGGACGCCCCCGAGGCCGAGGGCGACGCCCCCAAGAGCGCCGCCGCGCCCGCCGCGGCCAGCCCGGCCGCGGCCGCCGGCAAGCCGGCCGCCGAGCCCGAGGGCGAGGACGAGACCTTCGTCTACGGCGACGACGACGAGGACCTGCCCGCGGCCCAGGTGGCGGTGGCCGGGGCCACGTCCGACCCGGTCAAGGACTACCTCAAGCAGATCGGCAAGGTCCCGCTGCTCAACGCCGAGCAGGAAGTTGAGCTGGCCAAGCGGATCGAGGCCGGGCTGTTCGCCGAGGAGAAGCTCGCCGACGGCCGGGAGCGCGAGAAGACCCTGAGGGTCGAGGCGCGGCTGGACCTGGAGTGGATCGCCGACGACGGCCGCCGGGCCAAGAACCACCTGCTGGAGGCCAACCTCCGGCTGGTCGTCTCCCTGGCCAAGCGCTACACCGGGCGCGGCATGCTGTTCCTGGACCTGATCCAGGAGGGCAACCTGGGCCTGATCCGCGCGGTGGAGAAGTTCGACTACACCAAGGGCTACAAGTTCTCCACCTACG
>Ga0134126_10010370_pt1 | contig 11741 bp, 8 predicted proteins | sample KB31752_FD_96881 | JGI IMG/M metagenome (GOLD analysis project Ga0134126, IMG submission 96881) | Terrestrial soil microbial communities with excess Nitrogen fertilizer from Kellogg Biological Station, Michigan, USA - KB3-175-2 | ecosystem: Environmental > Terrestrial > Soil > Unclassified ...
AGACCCAGAGTATATTCTCCACGCTCAAGTGGCGGTAGACCACGGTCGGAGGTTCGAGTGCTGCTGCGGCGTGCGCCCGTTCGATCCCGCATCAATCCCACTTGGGGGGTGGTGGTCGGGTTCGTAGTTCTGTGTGTCGTGATCTCGGTATGGCGCGGGGTTCGGACCGCTCCTGCGCCGCAGCCGCCGGCACCGGCGGTTCCAGTGACCGCGATCATGGTGAAGCCGGCGCGGGTTCCCATGACCCTCGAGGCCATCGGCACCCTGCGTGCCGTGCGCGAGGTAATGCTGGCGCCGGAAATCGCAGGCCGCGTCGTCGCCATCCATTTCGAGCCGGGACAGCATGTGCCCGCGGGTCAGGCCCTGGTCGATCTCTATCAAGCTCCTGAGGAAGCCGATCGCGCGTCGGCCCTGGCCCAGGCGCACTACGCCAGCATTCAACTGGAGCGCTCGCGCAAGCTCGCGCCGAGCAACGTCGAGCCGCGGCAGCTGCTGGAGCAACACGAGGCCGAGCTGGAGGAGGCGCAGGCCGCCGTCCGCCAGCTCGATGCGAAAATCGAGCAGCACCACATCCGGGCACCGTTCGCCGGTGTGCTCGGCATCCGGCGGATCAATCCCGGGCAGTACCTCAACGCCGGGGATGCCATCGCGACGCTCACCGATCTCGATCAGCTCTATGTCGACTTCAACCTGCCGCAGCAGGACCTGCCGCAGGTGCGCGTCGGGGCGAGCGTGCAGGTCAAGACGGACGCCTGGCCGGGCCGCACCTTCGAGGGCAAGGTCAACGCCCTGGAGCCGAAGGTGGAGGAGCAGACGCGCAACGTGAGCATCGAGGCCCTCCTGCAGAATCCAGAGCATCCCCTGCACCCCGGCATGTACGTCACGGCCGTTCTGGACCTGCCGCCGCAGGACGGCGCGCTGGTGATTCCGCAGACCGCCATCCAGACCTCCGCGCTCGGCGACACCGTCGTGGTGGTGCGCGGGGCCAATCCTTCCGAAGGCGGTGACGCGCAGACGATTCCGGTGACGGCCGGTCGCCGCGTAGGGGAGGGCGTGGTCGTCACACAGGGGCTGAAGGCCGGGGACATCGTGATCACCGAGGGCCAGATTCGCGTCCACTCCGGCTCCCCGGTGCGAGTGGAGCACCTGCTCCCGAACCCGGAACACTGATCGCCATGGCGTTCACCGACAGGTTCATACGAAGGCCGATCCTGTCGATCGTGCTGAGCCTGCTCATTCTGCTAGTGGGCCTGAGCGCGGTATTCCTGCTCCCGGTGCGCCAATACCCCTTCATGCAGAGCGCCACCATCGTCATCGATGTGAACTATCCGGGCGCTACCGAAGCGGTCATGCAGGGCTTCGTGACAACCCCGATCTCACAGGCGGTCGCCACGGCAAGCGGCATCGAGTACCTCACCGCGGTGTCGGCCGCCGGCCGCACGGAAATCAAGGCGAAGCTGGTTCTCAACGCCGACAGCAACCGCTCGATGACGGAGATCCTCGCCAAGGTGCAGCAGGTGAAGTATCTGCTGCCCCCGGGAGCGGAGGATCCGATCGTCACGAAGATCACCGACGGTACGACGGCCGTCCAGTACGTCGGTTTCGTCAGCGACACGCTCAGCTCCGCGCAGATGGCCGAGTTCGTCACCCGCTTTGCCCAGCCGCTGGTCGCCTCCGTACCCGGGGTGGCCTCTGCGGACATGCACGCCGGCCTGATGATGGCGATGCGCGTGTGGGTGGATCCGATGAAGCTGGCGGCACGCGGGCTGTCCGCTACGGATGTCTCGGCAGCGCTCAAAGCCAACAACGTGCAGGCGGCACCCGGTCAGCTCAAAGGCGCGGACACGGCGATCAACATCACCGCTTCCACCGATGTCACGGGAGTGGAAGGCTTCCGCAACATGGTCATCAAACGCCAGGGAAACGCCGTGGTGACCCTGGGCGATGTGGCGACGGTGGAGCTGGGAGCGCAGACCTACGACAGCCTGCAGCTCAGCAACGGCCATCGGTCGGTCACGCTCGCCATCTCGCCGACGCCCGACGGCAACCCGTTGGAGATCGTCAAGCACGTCAAGGAGCTGCTGCCGCAGATCCAGCGAGCGGCGCCGCCGGGGTTGGAGGTCACCAGCAAGTACGACATCGCCTTCTTCGTGAACGCCTCCATCGAAGAGGTGATCCGCACGCTGATCGAGGCCGTCGCCATCGTGATCGTGGTGATCTTCCTGTTCCTCGGGAGCCTGCGGGCAGTCGTCATTCCCGTAATCACGATTCCCTTGTCGCTGATCGGCACGGCTGCCCTGATGCTGGTGGCGGGCTTTTCGCTCAACCTGCTGACGCTGCTGGCCATGGTGTTGGCCACCGGGCTCGTGGTGGACGATGCCATCGTGGTGGTGGAGAACATCCACCGGCACATCGAGGAGGGCCTCTCTCCCATCCGCGCCGCCCTCGTCGGGGCGCGGGAGATCTTCAGTCCCGTGATCGCGATGACCCTGACATTGGCAGCGGTCTACACGCCCATCGGCATGATGGGCGGATTGACGGGTGCTCTGTTCCGCGAGTTCGCGTTCACCCTCGCCGGCGCGGTCGTCGTGTCAGGGGTCATCGCGCTGACGCTCTCTCCGATGATGAGCTCCTGGTTGCTGAATGATCGCGTCAGCGAGGGCCGACTGGCGCGCGCCATCGAGCATCGTATCTCCAGCCTCACGGCGGGCTACTCGCGCTGGCTCGATGTGACGCTCGCTGCGCGGCCGGCTGTGCTGCTCGTCGGTGTCGGCGTGCTCGGTGCGATCGTCGTGCTCTTCACCGGAGCGCAACGGGAGCTCTCCCCGCCGGAGGACACCGGGACGATCTACGTTCAGACGAAGGCGCCGCAATACTCGAATGCCGCGTACGGCATCCGCGCCGCCCATGAGGCCGTGGATCTGATGAGCAGCGAGCCGGAGTACACCTCGAGCTGGTTTGGCACCGGCGGGGATTCCCTCGGGAGCGGCTCCGGCGGCATCAATCTGAAGAACTGGGCCGATCGCAAGCGATCGGCGGCCCAGGTGCAAGCGGAGATCAATGCGCGGGGAGCCGCTCTCACGGACGTGCGAGTGAGCGCGTATATGGGCTCGGCGCTGCCGGCTGCCAGCAGCGGCCTCCCGGTGCAGATGGTCATCCGCTCGCCGCAGGACTTTCCCGCTCTCTACACTTCGATGGAGCGGATCAAGACCGCTGCCCGCAACAGCGGACTGTTCGTCTACGTCGACAGCGATCTGGCCTTCGACAGTCCCGAAGCCCGGCTCACGATCGATCGTTCGAAAGCCGGCGAGCTGGGCGTGAGCATGGATGAGATCGCCAACACCCTGGCCATCATGGTGGGCGAGAACTACATCACGCGATTCAACTGGCACGACCGCTCGTATGATGTGATTACGCAGGTGCCGCAAGCCTCGCGCGACACGCCCGATGAGTTGGGTCGGTTCTACGTGAAGTCGGCCGGCGGGGCGCTGCTGCCTCTGAGCACGGTCGTCAAGATCAGCATGCGGCCGCAGGCCAATCAGTTGCCGCAGTTCAATCAGATGAACTCCGCGACGCTCTCGGCGATTCTCGCTCCGGGGGTGACCATGGGACGCGCGGTCCAGTTCCTGAAAGCGCAACCGCTGGGTCCGGGCGCCACGCTCGACTGGCTGGGGGAGAGCCGGCAGTACGTGACCGAAGGGGATCGGCTCACGGTGTCGTTCCTCTACGCGCTGGTGGTGATCTTCCTGGTGCTCGCGGCGCAATTCGAGAGCTTCCGCGATCCGCTGGTCATCCTGGTCACGGTGCCTCTGGCGGTGTGCGGGGCGCTCGTGCCGTTGTATCTGCAATATGCGACGCTGAACATCTACACCCAGATCGGCCTGGTCACCCTGATCGGCCTGATCTCCAAGCACGGCATCCTCATGGTGTCGTTCGCGAATCAGCTGCAGCACGAACAGGGGTTGGATCGGCTGGCGGCGATCCGGCGCGCCGCCGCGGTGCGCATGCGCCCGGTTCTGATGACCACGGCGGCGATGGTGGCGGGACTGGTGCCGCTGGTGTTTGCCTCGGGAGCGGGGGCGGCAAGCCGCTTCGCCATCGGGATTGTGGTGGCGACCGGCATGCTCGTCGGAACACTCTTTACTCTGTTCGTGCTTCCGACGATGTACAGCTTTCTCGCGCGCGATCATCGCGCTGCGATGGAGAGTCCTCGGCAACGTGAGCTTGCCGAGGTTCCCCCCAGCCTCGAATCAGACCTTCCCGCATCGCCCACCGCCTGATTGGATGCGTTGTTCCGGCAACACGCCCATTCCGGGATGCGCACACGGGTCGGCGCCGATCCGCGACTGATAAACGCTACAGTATGTAGCGTAAGGTGCGCAAGCGCGGCGGCCACTCTACGGTCGCCGGAGCAGGCAGAGCGGCTGCCCGATTGCTACCATCCGGCCTTTCCCGGGATACGGGTGTGGCGATGAAAGCAGGCCCCAAAACGCGCTCCGGCTTGTCAGCCTCACCGGCTGGCCAGGCGGCGCCGGTCGAGCACGGGCTCGGTCGGCCCCGCGACGAGCGCATCGATACGGAAGTCGTTTCCGCCGTGCTGAGCGTCTTGCGGACCCGCGGCTATCGCGCGGTCACGATCGACGGCATCGCCCGCAAAGTGAAGCGGGCACGGACCAGCATCTACCGTCGCTGGCCGAGCAAGCGGCACCTGGTGGCCTATGCGGTCCTGAGCGAGCTGGGAGATAACCCGGCGGCGGATACCGGGGCGCTGCGCGCGGATCTGGAAGCCGCCGTCGGCACTCTGCAGAGCGGCTTCGCCGGGCCTCTGGGCCAGGCGCTCGCGGGCCTGGTGACGGACATGGCGCAGGATGCGGAGCTCGCGCGGACGATCCGGGAGGAAGTCCTTGCTGCGCGCCGCAAGTCGATGCGCGAGGCGTTCGTAAGGGCGAGGGCGCGCCGTGAGGTTCGGCCGGATCTGGATATCGAGCTGGTGCTCGATATGCTCACCGGGCCTTTCTATTACCGCACGCTTTTCGGGCACGCACCGGTCACTCGGCGCATGACCCGCGAAGTGGTCGCATACGTGTTGCGCATGGTGGCCCCGGAGGCCGGCGCCTGAAAAAAAACGAGGCGATCGCAGCGGGAGACTTGTCTGCTGCGATCGCCTCTGTCGGACACCGCTTGGGATCAGCCTTCCCGCGGCGCCCGCCTTCGTGTGTCAACGCCCGCCAGGGCCGGCCCCGGAGGGCGCAGCCCGGCAGGGCCCAGTCAAGTCCGCCTCAGGCGGTGACCTTGACCACCTGACAGTGCTGATGCTGCTTCTTCAGCGTTCCGCACGCGGACTCCGCGTCCTTCTCGGTCATCGGTCCGGAGCGCACCGTAGTGAGCTTCTCGGATGCGGTGGGGGGAACGACGACCACACTGTGCAGCAGCTTGCCGAACCTGGCTTCGAGCTTCGGCCGTGCCTGATCGGCATCCTTCTGCGCCTTGAAGCTCGCGACCTGCACGCGGTACTGCTCAGTCTGCAGCACTTTCAACTGGGCATTCGCCTGGTCGGCTTCCTGTCCCACCGGATATTTCTTCAGGAAGGCCTGGATGGCCTCGGTGGTGTTTGCCGCTTGCGCGGTCTTCCAGGCGTCGGCGCGCTCAAAGCCGGTGATTCGATCACGCGCGTCGGCTGAGTGCATGCCGCTCGGCTGGGCCTGCAGATACTTCTGGTAGGCCTCCAGAGTGTTGGCCTTCTGGGCATCGGTCCAAGCCTGGTCGTCCTCGAGCGCATTCAGCCGGTTCTGCGCCTGCACGGTGAGATCCGTGTTCGGGTGCTGCTTGAGGAAGTCCTGGTAGGCGGCGACGGTGTTCGCCGCGCTTGCCTTCTCAAAGTCCTGGCGCGCCGAGCTGCACGCAGCCAGCGTTCCGGCCGCGATGCACGCCGCGACGGCGAAACCCAACCAGCGAAATCTATTCACTACGACCTCCGCTTGAATCGAGCCGGCGGCGCCGGCGACAGATTGTCCAACCTATACGCTACAATATGTATCGGAATTGACGCAACCGTTTTGCGCGACTTTTGCTGAGCCGGCGCGGCACTTCGCCGCGCCGCGGATGTCCATGGAGAATCGTCGGGCCGATGGCCTGACATAACGGGAGTGCCTTCGCATGATTGCCCATGAACGCAGTCGCCGCTGGGGCGGCCGGGTCAGTGTCGTGCTGGGTGTGCTGCTTGGATTTGCGGCGCTGCCGCAGATCTCGGCGGCAGCGGTTCCCGCGCATGCGCATACGAGTGAATTCGGATCCGGCTGGGAGTGCGATCGCGGGTACATGCAGCAGGACAATTCGTGCGCGCGCGTAGCCGTGCCGGCGCACGCCTATCTCGATGACAGCGGCGATGACTGGGTCTGCGAGCGCGGCTATCACCGGGCCCGGGGCGGATGCGATGCCATCAAGCTGCCCGCACACGCGCACCTCTCGGGCTTCTCCGATCTGCGCGGCTGGGATTGCGATCGCGGCTATCGTGCCGATGGCGGGAGTTGTCGGGCCATCCAGGTGCCGATGCACGCCTACCTCGTAGCGAGCGGTGACGACTGGGCCTGCAGGCGCGGTTACGTCAAGCAGGGGAATACGGCCTGTACGCCCGTGGCCGTGCCGGCCCACGGGCATCTCACCGACACGGGGGACTCCTGGGAGTGCGACCTGGGCTTCCGTCAGGACGCGCAGAGCTGTGCTGCCGTGGTGGTGCCTGGGCACGCCTTTGCGACTTACGAGCAGTACGACACCGGTTGGGCCTGCGATCGCGGATACCGCGCATCGGGCTCGCAATGCGTGGCTGTCAGCGTGCCTGTGAACGCGCACCTGGGGGCGTCCGGTGACAGCTGGGAATGCGACAGGGGATACAGCGCGAACAGCGACCACGACGCCTGCGTGCCATTACGCCTGCCAGCCAACGCTCACCTGGATTTCTCAGGTCATCAGTGGGAGTGCGATCGCGGGTATCAGCAGCACGAGCAGGCGTGCTCGCCCGCGCACATCTCCGGCTGACACGCGGGCGCATCGCGGTTGTCCAGCGTCACGCGGGACCGCGGTTCAACTGCAGGCCAGGCTCCTGGCGACGGCGATATGAATGTTGCCACTTGATGTGGCACGTCACCGGGTCGATCGCGAACGTGTCGCCGCTCCTCCCCGCCTGACGAGTGCACGATAGCAGTGTATAAGCCTTTCTACCATGGACGTGGCAGGTGACGCTGCCGGATCGACGCGTATCAGGGAAGCTGATATCCTTGCCGCGAGAATTCGTGCATATCGAGGTGAGAGATCTCCGGTGTACAAGCGGCCCGTCGGTACGATTTATCTGGTGAAGAGAGTGGAGCTCGCAGTGCGCAGCTGCATGGAAGTCGCTCTGGCTGAGTTTGGCCTGACCCCTGCGCAACTTCTGATGCTGTTTCGCATGCGCGACCACGCCGAGCTTTCGAGCGCCGCGCTGGCGCGCGATATCGGCGTGCGGCCGCAGTCCATGATCGGGCTGATCCGGCCCCTGGAGCGGAAAGGATTTCTGGAGCGCGAGCCGAGCCCGGAGCATCAGCGCGTGCTGCACATGCGCCTGACCCCGGGAGGCAAGAAGCTGGTCGCCAACGCCATGCGAGTGGCCGGGCGCATCGAGAGCGAGCTGCTCGCCGATCTCAGCGACAAGGAGATTGCATCGCTGCAGGATGTCCTGGCGAAGATCTGGCAGCGCGCGGAAGGGCACGAGCTGCACCCGGGCTCGATCCGTGCGAAGGCGGAGCGCTTCCTACGTGAGCGCCTCGCCACGACGCAGCGGCGGGGCTCGCGAGCCGGTGCGCGCGAGGCTACTCGCCGCGGGTGAGCTCTTCCGCGGTCACGAATCGTGGCGTGATATCGACGGGTACGGCGTTCAACCGATCGAGCGCCCGTTGCGTCTCCGGCCGGATCTTCACCATCTTCTGCAGAAGTGCGCGCGTACCCTCGTAGTCCCCGCGTGCCTGCAGCGTCATGATCTGATGAGTGAGGTCCCCGACGGCCTGCCTGGTCTTGGGAATATCGAGCGTGAACGTGCCGTCGGGAGCGACATGGATCGCGTTGTGGTCGAACAGGTTGTTCACCTGCAGCGCCATGCCCTTGGCATGCGCTTCTCCCAACCCGAAGCGCAGCGTGCGGAAGGTGGAGACCAGGAAGGTCGTGTAGACCGAGCGCTCCTGTCTCTTGTCGAGCACGCCTTTGTCCATCAGGTACTGCAGGGCCCACAGGCCTGACACGTCTGCCTTCGCTTCCTCGATGGTGCCGTAGACCTCCTTCAGCTCCAGGCGCACCGTCGTGGCGCGGCCAGCGACGCGGATGTTTTGAGGCCCCAGGCCGTGCATCAGCTCGTGCATCAGGATGTGCGTGAAGAAGGGCTCGAACGAGACGGCGCTGCGGTCCGCGGGCGCCAGCACGATGTGGGCGATCGGTTGCATCACCGCATCGAACTTGGCCTGCTGGAAGTTTCTCAGCAGCACGCGTTTGGAGCCCTTCGCTTCGACCGTTCGCTCGTCGTTGGGCAGGTTGTAGGCGGCCGCCGGGCTGCCGTGATTACCGTCGCCGGCGGCGAACACGACATTGACGACCCGGATCGGCGCCTGCCCGCCGAGCTTCGGCCGGCGGTATTGCGGGTCGATGGGAAGATGGTTCTCCAGCTCCTGCAGCTCGCCGCCGAAACGGGTCAGCTTGGCGGTCTCCTCGGCATCGGTGAGCCCGATGTAAGCTTCGAACGCCGCCTTGTAGTTGAACCACGTGTCCAGGTACGTCTCGTAGGGACCGATGGTCGGGTCGATGGAGGCGTCCAGGTCCAACCAGGCAACGTCGCTGTCCTGGTAGTCGTTGCTCAGGAAGGCCGCAGCACGTTTGTCGAGGAAGGTCTTGAGAGTGGGCTGCGTAGTGAGCGTGGCTGCCTCACGCAGCAGGCGGGCGACCTGAGTCAACTCTCCCTGGTACTCGAGAGAATACGGGACTGCGATCAGCTTGCCGTGGGTGTCACGGCGGATCGTGGTGAAGAATCCTGCCGCATCCTCATGCTCGCTCCTGGGGAGGGAATTCATCCACGTTTCGACTTCGGAGCGCGTGGCATCGGCAGGGTAGTAGTTGGCTTGCGGCGGCTTCGCGGGCACACCCGGAAGAAAGGGCCGGTCCTCGTCCAGCTCCGACCAGGGCCCTTTATTCATCAGAAAGTAGTGCAGGCGCGCTTCACCGAGCGGTGTGTGGTCATCCAGCAGGTCGAGCAAGCGTGACGGGTTCTGCGGGGACACCTGCCTCAGATACAACGCGTCCAGGATCTGCGCGGCCTGGATGATGCGGATCAGAGACTGGCGCTCGCTCGCCGGCAGGCGCGACACAGCGACGCGCACGTCGACGGGCGCGTAGCGCGCCGTCATGGCTTTCAGCTCTTCGAGTCCTGGCGTCGCCGCTCGAGCACTAATCATCGCCAGTAACCCGAAGGCAACGATCACCCATCGTGCGCCATGTCTCATTGTCGAGCTTGTAGCACATCGCCAGCGCGTTCGCTTCAGCTCCCGGTTGCCGCTTGCCTGCGGGCCCGCCGCCGCTCCTCGACGGCCTTGGCGAGACGGTCCAGCAGGGGCACGGAGGTCTCCCAGTCGATGCAGCCGTCGGTGATGCTCTGGCCGTAGACCAGCGCCCGTCCGGGCGTCAGGTCCTGGCGCCCGGCAACCAGGTGACTCTCGATCATCACGCCGCCGATGCGCGAGTCCCCGCTTGCCATCTGCGCGGCGATCTCCTCGATGACGGCGCGCTGATTCTCCGGTCGCTTGCTGCTGTTGCCGTGACTGGCGTCGATCATCAGGCACGTCGAGAGCCCCGTGGCAGTGAGCGTCTTCCACGCCGCCGCGACGCTCGCCGCGTCGTAGTTGGGAGCTTTGCCGCCGCGCAGAATGACATGACAATCGGAATTGCCGGTGGTCGTGGCGATCGCGGTGCGCCCCTGTTTGGTCACGGCCAGGAAATGGTGCGGTTGCGCAGCCGCTTGCACCGCATCGACTGCGATCTTCACGTTGCCGTCGGTGCCGTTCTTGAACCCCACCGGGCACGACAAGCCGGAAGTGAGCTCGCGGTGCACCTGGCTCTCGGTGGTGCGCGCGCCGATGGCGCCCCAGGACACCAGGTCGGCGATGTATTGGGGCGTGATCATGTCCAGAAACTCGCATCCGGCAGGCAGCGTTATCTGATTGATGCCCAGCAGCAGGCTGCGTGCCAGCCGCAGTCCGCGGTTGATCTGAAAGCTGCCATCGAGTCCGGGGTCATTGATCAGCCCTTTCCAGCCGACCGTGGTGCGCGGTTTCTCGAAATAGACACGCATTACGATCTCCAGCGTATCCTTGAGCCGCTCGCGTTGCTGGTGCAGCCGGCGCGCGTATTCCATTGCCGAGTCCGTGTCATGAATCGAGCACGGTCCGATCACCACGGCGAGGCGGTCATCCATGCCATGAAGGATGCGGTGCAGGGCCTGTCGAGCGCCGCTCACAGTTGCGGAAGCGGAGGGCGAGCAGGGGTATTCCCGCGCCACTTCCTCTGGCGTCGTGAGCTCCCTGATATCGCGGATGCGCAGGTCGTCGGTGCGAATGTTCACAGTGGCGGCTCCGGTTTCTTCAGGCCACTGGCGAAAAAAAACCGCCAGGGGTCTGGCGGTTTCTCGGGTTGGTCCTGTCGTTACGTTTCAGTCAAGCACAGCCCGTTTACCGCCCACCGTGAGTGGCCAGTAAAAGTACGCAAAGGAGTACGAGCGAGTGCTTGGCAACATGGCAACAGTAATAACATAGGTTTGGACGCCGACACAAGCGCCCGGGCCGTTTCGGGGGTCGATGGGCTAATACTCGGGCTGCGTGCTCGCCATTCCCTCTGCAGCCGTCCCCCGGGTCGCCAGCCAGGATCCCAGCAGAATCAGCGCGAATGCGACGTACCCGCCGGCTCCCAGGCGCTCGTGCAGCAACAGCACTCCGAGAAGTGTCGCGATGGCGGGGTTGATGTACGTGATGACGGTCGCGCGCGATGCGCCGGCATGGCTCACCAGATAGAACATAAGGAGCATCGCTATCGATGTGCAGACCACGCCGAGGATTGCGATCGAGGAGAGCGCGACCGTCGAGGGAATTTGCGAGGGAAGGTTGAGGAGAGCGGGAACCAGCAGTACCCCGCTGGCCACGACCAGGCTCACAGCGATCGGACCGATTCCCTCCAGATGGCCCAGATGGCGTTGGATGATCAGCGGGCCGATCGCATAGCCGAGCGTGGCCAGCAGCATGCACCCGACACCTGCCCAGCCGAGCGGGCCGGAGATGTTCCCGAAACCGACCAACGCAATCACACCGCACAGGCCGAGCGCCAGTCCGAGCAGTCGCCACGTGCCGAGCTTCTCGTGCACGCCGAAGTGGCGCGAGATCAAGGTGACGGTGAGCGGGACGGCGGCGATGAGGATGCCGCTCACGGAAGAGTCGATCCAACGCTCTCCGATCGAGATGGCGGCGAAGGGAATCGCGAACTCGGCCAGCGCGAAGGCTGAGATGGCCACTTTATGACTCCCCAGGGAGCGCAGGGCGCCGCGCCGCCAGGCGATCGGCAGCAGGATGAGGGCGGCGAGGGTGATTCGGCCCCACGCCACGACGAACGGCGAGACCTCCTGCACGGCCAGCTTGATGAAGAAGTACGGCAAGCCCCAGATGATTCCCAGGGCAGCGAACGCG
>Ga0134126_10010372_pt1 | contig 11740 bp, 14 predicted proteins | sample KB31752_FD_96881 | JGI IMG/M metagenome (GOLD analysis project Ga0134126, IMG submission 96881) | Terrestrial soil microbial communities with excess Nitrogen fertilizer from Kellogg Biological Station, Michigan, USA - KB3-175-2 | ecosystem: Environmental > Terrestrial > Soil > Unclassified ...
CTTAAGGTCCAGCAGTTAGTTTCATGGTGGAGGCGGCGGGTTGGAACATTCCCGTTTACTGAAAACACGGAACCTATTGCAAAATATCACACGACAGAAACGACAAAATCGATAAAGTGGGCGAACGCGTGTACGTGGCGTGTACGCACGTTCGCAGCCGGCGCCCGGAACGGACGCAAAATAACATTTTCGATTTACGATCGTTGACGCTTGCGAACCTGCGGAGTTCTGGCTCCAAGTCTAGAAGCGCGATGGCGGGTGGCCTTACGCTCCGGCTGAATCAGGATGTCAGCTGGAATTTCCAGTTTGCGATGCAGGTTTGCGAATCATGTTGAGTGATAGTGGTCGCGCTCCGCGCATCACATGCCGTTTTGCGGCTGGTGGCACAACGGCGATTAGTAGCTTTGGCCACACCACCTCTATTCTTGGAATACGAGGACGTATTGAAGCGCCCTGAGCATCGGCTGGTTCACGGCTTATCGCTCGGAGCTCTCGATGAATTTTTGGAAGAACTGGCCGCTCTGATCGAGCCCGTGGAGGTTCACTTTCAGTGGCGTCCACAGTTAACGGGATTCGAATGATGAAATGGTGCTTGAGGCGGCTATTAATGGCGGCGCGGACGCTCTCGTGACCTACAATGTCACAGATTTCGCGCATGCGCCGAAGCACTTTACAATTTCCGTGTTGAGGCGCGCCGAACTGCTAAAGAAGGTAAAGCCATGAGCAAAGCTACTTATCCGCTAAAACTTCCTCTCTCTATTAAGAAAGCCGCCCAGCGGCTGGCTAAGGAAGATGGGGTTTCTTTGAACCAGTGGATTTCCGTCGCGGTTGCTGAAAAAGTCGGCGTAGTTGAAACGGCTGATCAATTTTTCAACCAGCGAGGCGGAAAAGCAACCGGCGACGGTCTTATGAAATTTCTACGTACTGCACCGGGAGTTGTGCCGGAACCAGAGGATAGAAAGTAGGGCTTCTGCATGCCGTGCGGGAGAAAGCGGAAGAGGCACATCAACGGGTGCAGTATTTCGCCAAACGGCGGGAGAAGTTACAACGTCGGCTGAATTTCAGTTGGATCTCCATGCAAACAAGACCTGCACCGCGAGGGACTGGGAGATAATAGTTGCCAGGAAGTGACTAAGAAATTATGTGGTGGAGGCGGCGGGAGTCGGGCCGTCGCCACAAAATAAGCATTTAATTATCAATGTGATAAATCGTCTGTACCTCGATCTCGCTAGATTGAAGGGACAAAACAGGGACAAAATTTGATGTTGTCGTTCGGTGTCGTACGTCGGCCTTGACTTTTGTAACCTTCTTAACCTTCTCATAGAAGCGTACAGTTCTCCCGAAAAGGTCCAGTCTGGACTACCAGATTGTCCTCACCAGAGAACTTCGGCGGATTGCGTTGTCTTTTGTCACGAGATCAGTCCCGGAGGTTAATGCTGTCGCTCCAATCAGCCGATCAGCCGGATCTCGTGGGTAGGAAGCCACCGGGAATGCAGCCGCCTGCGCAGCGATCTCGATGGTCAAAGGGAGGATCACCACCCCGGCAGTGATCTTCTTCAGGAAAGCTGGTACTGTCCCGCCAGGGTCAATTCGGCCGTTGGTCGCAAGCCAGCTCAGCTCCCAAAGTGTCACTGCCGCAATCGAGACGCAATCGCTCTTGAGTTGCTTGCGAATGGCGTCCGCCGCGGCTTTCGAGAGCTGATCTGGAGAGGTTCTCAGCCACACCAGCACATGGGTGTCGAGAACGATCACGACGCTTCCCAGTCGTTTGTAACTGGCGACTCGATATCTCCAAGGATCTTAACTGTGCCGGCGAGATCGCCCCACATATTCCTGCGCTCGCGTTCGGCTGGGACTAGCTTCGCCACCGGTTTACCGTGCTTGGTAATCACCACAAACTCGCCAGTCTCCTGGACCTTATCCATGAGTGCCAGACAATTGGCCTTGAACTTGGCTGCAGGAACTGTTTTCATATGGTCATTTTATTATGACCACAATAAAAAGTCAAGGCTTGATGCCATTTGTCGGTAAAAAACTGTCGCTACGCGGCCTTCTTCCATGAGCTCCAGGAAGCACCAGGGATTTTTACGCAGCCACGCTGAATTCGGCATATCCTTTCGCAACGGGCTATAGCGTTAGTTTTTGCTTCCGAGATTGCGGCTGCAGCCGGCGTGGGATGTAAGTGCTAATGGTGGAGGCGGCGGGAGTCGCGCCGTCACCATAAAATAAACATCGCATTCTCAATTAGATAAGCTGCACTGATCCCTATCTCTCTATATTGAAGGGACAAAACAGGGACAAAATGTCTGCTCGGGACATTCTGAGTGCAACGGAGATTCATATGTGCCGGCATAAACCGGCATGAAGCAGAGGAGGAAGGAGCACACGGAAGCCACCTCGAATTGACAGTTTTCTAGCGGGTGTTTAGTCGTGCAGGCTCCTCGAGGATATCAAGTAACTCTCGCGCACAGTACACCCGGCCCCGCTTTGCCTCGCCAACTTGTTTGACAATACCGACACGCTCAAGCCGCTCAATCGTGCGCTGGGCTGTTGTAAATGCAATTCCCAATGTTTCTGACGCCCCCTTTGTCGTGATGAACGGATTTGCGCCAACGAGTTCGACCAGACGTAGCGGATTGTTTGTGGACTCACCGGACACCTTTCGCTGCCATTGAGCAAGCAACTGGTTGATGCGTGTGGCTCGGCTTAACGCGTCTTCGGACATTCGTGCGACTCCGAGCAAGAAGTATTCGAGCCAATCGTTCCATGCTCCGCGTTCGCTGACTCCGCGCAGACCATCGTAGTAGTCGCGCCGCGATGCCTCAAAGAACGCCGACAAGTAAAGGAGCGGCGTCGGAAGAATCTGTCGTTCGATCAGAAACAGCGTGATCAATAGACGCCCGACACGGCCATTCCCATCCAAAAATGGGTGAATGGCCTCGAACTGATAATGGATCAAACCGATTGTGACAAGAGGCGGTAGCTTCGATTCGTGCAAGAACGTCTCCCACGTCGCAAGGCACGGCTCGACTTCTCCGGGCGGAGGCGGAATATAGGACGCAGTGGCCGCAGTGCTGCCGGGCTTCCCGATCCAGTTCTGAACGGTACGGAAACGCCCCGGGGTGGCACGGTGCCCCGCGACACCGGTCATGAGTTTCTCGTGCAGCTCACGCACGAGTCTGACGCAGAGAGGAAGTTTCTTGAGGCGGGCAATACCGTGTTCGAGAGCTACAACGTAATTGCCAACTTCTCGGAGATCGTCTGGACTTCGGTCTACCACAGCCCCGGCTTCTGCGGCCAACAACTCACCAAGAGTAGCTTGCGTCCCCTCAATCTTGCTCGACAGAACAGCCTCGCGTCGAACGAACGGCCGAATCAAAATATGAGGGTTGGGCAGCCGCCCCCCCTCTCCAGCGAGCCTTCCGATAAGGCGGTCAGCATCCGAGAGGGTTCCAATTAACCTTGCCGTCCAGTCGAGTTTGGGTGGCAAGGGAGCGGGTACGAATGCCGAGTAGCTTCCCAGGACCACAGTTTTTCCCGGTATTTCACCGACTTTAGGCAAAGCGCTTTTCACCCGCGAAAATAAGAATCAGCGTTATTTTCAAAATTAATGATAAACGAAAATAAGCATCTATGCTATTTTCACGAATGCTGTCCAAGGCAGGGAAGGCGAGAATTTGAAGAAGTCAACCCAAGCCAAATTGGTGGAGGCGGCGGGAGTCGAACCCGCGTCCGAAAATGTTACTGGTCAGAAGCCTACATGCTTAGTCGCGTTCCTGCCTCTGGCATTACCCAGAGACGTTCGCGGTCGCCGCTCAGAACGGACAAGAAACGGATACCGCTAGCCTGTAGATCTCGCCTTCTCCACCCAGACGTAGCGGAAAAAGCCAGCCCGCTGTGCGACGCCCTTCCGCAGCCCACGGGCAAAGCAGCGGAGGGCGGCTACTTAATTAATTAAGCAGCGTATGCCATCTGTTGATTGGCAATTATCATTTTGCACGCGATTGCGGGTGTGTGCACCCCGGCATGCCTTCTGGCCGCAAGCATCTCCGTCGAAACCGTGACGCCCCCATTTGTGGGATCGACCATTCAAAGAACTGCTTCCAATCTAGGTAGAACCAGAAGAGAAGTCAATGTGTCCAAGGATATAGATGCAGGAGGAGGTTTCCTCGAATCATGGGTCGCCCCCCTGAAGCCTTTCGATTGTAAGCCCTTTCAGAACCCCGCCCGTATCAGTTCCTCTATCGTGAGAACACTCTGCGCATTTGGTGGCGCAATCATCTTTTCGACGTACTTTGCAATGACATCCACTTCCAAATTGACTGGATCGCCTGGCTCTAAGGACCCCAGGTTCGTCATTTCAGCGGTTTGTGGAATGATCGCGACGCGAACGTTTAAACCTTCGGTTGCGGCCACGGTCAGGCTGATTCCCTCAATCGCGAGAGATCCCTTGTTGACGATGTAACGGGTCAGCTCCGAGGGGACATGAATCGTGAGCAAATAGTCGTTGCCACCTTTGATCTGAGCCAATGAAACAAATCTTCCCGTCCCGTCAACATGCCCCTGCACTATATGCCCGTCGAAACGGCCACTTGCGCGCATCGGAAGCTCGAGATTTACCAGTGCACCTTCCTGAATACGCGAGAAGGACGTTCGCTTCCAAGTTTCTTGCGCAAGATCGGCCGTAAACGATTGATTGTTGAGGTCAACGGCCGTTAGACAAACACCGCTCACGGCCATGCTGTCGCCCTGCTTGAGCTCAGGTAGTAACTTGGAGCAGGAGACGGTGAGGCGACGTTTTTCATCTTGCTGCGTAACCGCAATCACCTTGCCAACTTCTTGAATGATTCCAGTGAACATAAGAGCTTCAATCCTTAGAGATCAACGCGGGGACCAATCGAATGAGTCCGCGACGATTCGTGTAAATCTGTGGTCATGAGTTTCGACGTCAATCCAAATAGGGATCCCTCAAATATCCCTCGACCGCGAAATCTTCGCCAAATCGGTGCAGCCGGAACCACTTGAGGTGTGCGGCCTCGCTCATACGACGGAATCCCGGGCCGGCAGCAAACGGGACCGAACCAATACCCGCCAAAATCCTCGGCGCGTAGTAGAAGAAAACCTTATCAGCCACGCCCGATGCCAAGGCTGTCCAGTTCACCAGGGCTCCGCCTTCAATGATCACGCTGGTGATTTCACGCTCCGCGAGCTTGCGGCAGATGGCCTCGAGGTCCGGCCGCCCATCTGGACCAGAACTGGCCACTTGTTCTACCTGGATGCCATGATCCAGTAGCGTTTGTTTCTTCTTTTCTTCAGCAAATGAGCAAACCACCAGTACGTCGTCATTCGCGGTTTGTGCAACACGCGATTGCAACGGCAAGCGCAGGTGAGAATCCAGAATCACCCGCAGAAGGCGCCGCCGTCGGGACAGGCCCGTACGATCGGTAAGCAGCGGGTTGTCGGCGATCACCGTGCCCACGCCCACCAAAATGGCGTCGTGCTGATGCCGAAGCAATTGCACGTGCGCACGCGCCTCTTCGCTTGTGATCCACCCCCCCGTCGGGCCTCCCGTGCCTACCTCCGAAGCAGTCGCCATTCCCTCGGGTGGTGGAGCGATCTTTCCGTCGAGAGTCATGCCGGCTTTCAGCGTCACAAGCGGGATACGATATCGAATATATTTCGCAAACGCATCATTGAGGGGGCGTGCTTCTTCTTCGAGTAACCCTGAAGCTACCTGGATACCTGCTTGCCGCAACTTGGCGAAACCCCGTCCACTCACTGCCGGATTCGGATCGGGCGTGCACGCCACAACCCGCTTGATCCCGGCGGCAATCACCGCGTCCGCACACGGGCCGGTCCGCCCCTGATGGGAACACGGCTCCAAGTTCAGATAGAGCGTTGCCCCACGGGCCTTGGCTCCCGCCTGCTCGATCGCCAGTACCTCTGCATGTTTCAGGCCGTCGTAGGTATGGAAACTTTCGCCGACGATCTCTCCCTCGGCATCCACCAGCACCGCGCCCACGTGCGGATTGGGAGAGGCGAGCCCAAACCCTTTTTCTGCCAGGCGTAGTGCATGGCGCAGATGTCGAAAGTCGGTTTCTGGAGAAGTACCCACGTGCGTGTTCAAAGTTTGGCAAACCGTACGCGATTAGGAGAACAGGGAGTCCACAAACCCCTGCGGGTCAAACGGCAAAAGGTCCGTCGCTTTTTCTCCGACGCCTACGTAGCGTACGGGTAGTCCCAACTCCCGCGCTATGGCGACCACGACTCCGCCCTTGGCTGTTCCATCAAGCTTCGTTAGTACGACGCCGGTGACCGCTGCTGCATCGGTGAACAGCTTGGCTTGTTGGAGCCCGTTCTGTCCAGTGGTTGCGTCGATCACGAGCAAGACTTCGTGAGGGGCGCCCGGAATGATTCGCTGAGCTGTGCGCCGGATTTTTTCCAATTCCTGCATGAGGTTCGTCTTTGTGTGCAAGCGACCGGCGGTGTCCACGATAACGCAGTCAAGATGGCGCGCGTTGGCGGCCTGCAGTGCGTCAAACAGCACCGCAGCTGGATCACCTCCGGACTTGGTTCGAATCACCTCGGTCCCAGTTCGCTGCCCCCAGACCTCGAGTTGCTCGATCGCGGCGGCACGAAAGGTATCGCCAGCGCACAGCAAAACCGTTTTGCCCTCGGAGCGCAACAATTGCGCAAGCTTTCCAATGGTCGTTGTCTTACCCGTGCCGTTCACGCCAACCACGAGCACGACTCCAGGCACGCCTTCTTCGCGTTCGACGGGCGGCGTGTTCGCGGAGTTCAGGATTGCCAGCAGTTCCTGCTTGAGCAACCGTTTGAGCTCATCCAGGTTCCCGATCTGCTTGCGATCCACTTTCTCGCGCAGGTGTTCGAGCACTTGATGAGTTGTCGCCGAGCCCAAGTCGCTGCCGATCAGCGTGGCTTCTAAATCGTCGAGTGTGTTGCGGTCGATTTCTTTGTTGAAGGGGACAACTTCGTCGATCCGCTCGCTCAGGTTCTCACGCGTGCGGCTGACGGCCTGTTTCATTCGATCAAACAGGCCGGTTTTCTTCTGTTCTTCTATGCTGCCAAATAAGGTTTGAATCATGAAAAGCGAAAGCTATCGCTCTTCAATTATAGCGGGGGCGAATCGGTTGAGATTGCTGCCAGTGGGTCTAGTTGCGATCCATCTCGATCGACATTGGGGGGCCATTGGTTTCGCCGGTCGCCGGTCCCGTTGATCCCGCGCTTGCAGCGGCGGCAGCGATCTTGGCCGCCACCAGATGAGTTCGTGGAACTCGCACTTCGCCCCGTTTGTAAAGCGCTTCCAGGGCGGCAACCGCGGTTGGGTCGAGACGTTTACCAGAAACCGAACGAATGATGCGTAGTGCGTCGTCCGCATCGCGCGCTTGCTGATAAGGCCGGTTCGTGGTCAAGGCGTCAAAGGTGTCGGCGACGGCGATAATACGAGGCAAGATGGGAATCTCTTCGCCTTTCAATCCGTGCGGGTAACCGCGCCCGTCCAGCGACTCGTGGTGCAGTTCGATTCCCGGAATCATCTCCTTAAGTTGAGAGACGGGACGCAGGATGTTTGCTCCCTTGGTGGTATGCGTCTTCATGATCTCGAACTCTTCGGCCGTGAGTGCACCAGGTTTCTTCAGAATCCGATCCTCAATTCCGATCTTGCCCACATCGTGCAGCTGCGCAGAAACGCGCACGATTTCCCGGAACTCCTCGCTTTGTCCCATCTCTTTGGCGATCAAGACCGAATACTTGGTGACGCGATCGGAATGGCCGCGGGTGTAGGGATCCTTTTCGTCAACCGCTCCCGCGAGCATCTGGATCGAGTTCATGAACAGCTCGCGGTTTTCGGTCGCGGCCCGCTTCAGGTCCTCGACAAAGTGTTCGAGTTCTTCCTACATGAAGTTAAAGGTAGTAGCGAGTTCGCCGATTTCAGTGCGGCTCTTGAGTTGCAGACGCTGCGAGAAGTCGCCGCGTGCGATGGCATGACTTGTCTCGGTCAGGACTTCAAGCGGATTGGTGATGCGCCGGGCAGCGAAAATACCGACCAGGATGCTGAGCGCGATGGTCACGATCGCAAGCCAGCGTGCAGTGCGCTGCATTTCATAGACGCTGCTATAGGCTTCGGCGGCCGGCTTTTGTACGATGACCGCCCAATTCAGGTTGATCACTGGACTGTAGGTGCCGAGCATTACGACGGCTTTCCTGCCTGTACCCACCGTAAACTCACGAGTCGCGGCCACCATGGTGGCCTTACCACCTTCGTCAACAAAATTGCGGACGATCTCCAGGTTGCTCATGTCCTGGCCAGTCGCGTATTCGGGATTTGCCCCGGCTATCAGCCTGCCCTGTCTGTCCACCACGTAGGGCCTCAGTCCGCCGCGCTGGATGTCTTCTAAACGGCGAATGAGATATCCAAGATCAACCACGGAGGCGATCATGCCCAGAAAGCGCCCGCTGTACACGATTGGCGTACTAACCAACATCACGGTGTGCTGCGACTTACCATTGCCGACCACAAGCGGCTGTCCGTTGTAGGCACGGGAATCCCGCGCCGCGGCATAGGCTTGCTCAAGTTCACGTTGCAGGAAAGCATCCGGCTCAATACGGCCGGCCGAAACACCTTTCGCTTCGGAGTTGAGTAGAGTCGCGTAATCCAAATCCGTGGAGGCTGAAACGAAGTTCTCGAGCAGCGCACGCAGCTCCGGTGCCTGCACATGGTCGCCGTTTAAATCATTGCCGCTCGCCACCTGTAAGGCCGACGCGAGGTTCTGCTGCATCAGCCGAAACGATTCCTGGTGCTGGGAAATATCGTCCGCGATGGCCAGCGCCAGAGTATTTTGCAGCATACGCTCGTTTGTGATCAGGGCCTGCCGGTTGCTCGACTGCACTTGGGCCGAGTAGAAATACATCGGCACCACGCTGATGAGCACCAGCACACTCAGGATCACGTAGAGAATAGGTACGCGTGACGGCAGAATCTTCGAGAACAAGCTGCGTCTGTCTCCGGGAAACGTTTTTCGGGGAGTTACAAGGACCAATTCTAAGGTCGTGCGGATTGGCTTCCGAGAAGGGATCGGCGCTTCCCGTTACCGAAGTACCGTAAAAAGTTGGTGGAACACGAGTTCTGCACGTTCAGGTTACCTTGTGATTACTTCGCCCAAGGTTTCGACCTTGCGACGGCGGCTTCGCTCTTGAATTCCCGGGCCATCAGTTCCTGAATGGCCTGCTGGGGTGGTTTCCCTTCATTAAGAATGAATGACATCTGCTCGGTGATGGGCATTTCCACTCTATGCGAGCGAGCCAGTTGCACTGCGGCATTGGTTGTGAAGACGCCTTCTGCAACCTGGCCATGCATGGCGGCAATAATTTCGGGCAGTTTGCGGCCGCGCCCCAGTTCGACCCCCACCGACCGGTTTCGCGAAAGATCCCCCGTACAGGTCAGGACAAGGTCGCCCAGCCCTGCAAGTCCCGCTGTCGTCTCGGGGCGGCCTCCGCAGGCGACAACGAGTCTCGTCATTTCCGCGAGACCTCGGGTGATCAGCGCGGCGATGGAGTTGTGCCCCAAGCCGAGGCCGTGGCAAACCCCGGCGGCAATGGCGATGACATTCTTGAGCGACCCGCCAAGTTCTACGCCGGCGGTGTCATCGTTCCGGTAGAGGCGGAAGCTGCTGTCGCTGAACTCGCGTTGCACCGAATTGGTGAGATTGGGATCGCTTGAGGCGATTGCCAATGCGGTTGGATCCCCGCGCGCAACTTCCGCTGCAAAGCTCGGTCCACTCAGTGCGCCTACGCTGCACAGGTGAGGGGCGACCAGGCAAATCAGCTCCGACATGCGCAGCAAAGTGGACTGCTCCAGCCCTTTGGTTGCACTGACCACCATCGTTTCCCGCCCTAGATGAGGTGAAAGTCTCTCAAACAACGCACGGGCATGTTGCGATGGCATGGCGCCGACGACGAATGCGGCGTCTTTGGAAGCTTCGGCTAAATTATCAGTGACGGCGACGCATTCCGGAATGCGATGGTCCGGCAGGAAAAACTCATTCTTGCGCGTAGACGCAATCGTTTTGCGAACCTGTTCCTCGTAAGCCCACAGCCGAACTTCGTGACGATTCTGGCGTCCGAGAACAATCGAAAGTGCGGTTCCCCACGCGCCGGCTCCGATAATTCCAATTCTGCTCATTTGTGGGAGATCTGAAAACGCGGTTCGCTTCCCGCCAGCATGCGGCGGATGTTCTTGTAATGTCTGGCGACAATCAGTAGCGCGCCGGCGGTGAGCCAGAAGACCGGGTGCGCCCGCCCAACCGGACTAGCCTGCGGGGCTTGGGAGCCTTGATGGAACTCGCCTAACCAGTATGCGACAAGCGGAAGGGAGGCGCTCGCCACAATGGATCCGAGGGCTATCCAGCGGAAGGCTGCAGCCAGGGCCAAAAACAGGGCTATTGCGATCAAGACCGCCTTAGGTACCAACAGCACAAACGAGCCCAAGCCGGTGGCGACTCCCTTGCCTCCGCGGAATCGGAGCCAGACGGGGAAGACGTGTCCGCAGATTGCGGCGAATGCCGCTGCGAACGCGAGTTGGGGGGTACCGGGCAGCCACACTAGGACCATGCTGACGGCCGCGAATCCCTTGAGAGCATCGAGAAATAATGTGATTAGCCCTAATACCGGTGAGGTACGCGACACGTTGGTCGCGCCGATACTCCCGCTACCGGTTTGCCGCACATCGCCGCCGAAGATCAGCCGCACCAGCAGGTACCCGAAGGGAATCGATCCGAGCAGATAAGCCGAGATCAGGACGGCCGCGATCGGGTGTTCGATGCTCATGCTTCGCTCAGCGCGAAACGCGCAACCCTTGAGTATTGCGCGCCCCGACTCGACAACTGGCTGCGGTACAGAAAGAATTCGATGGCATTCATTCTGCCAAAATCGAGCGGGGGCATCGCTCGCAATTTCGCTTGTAGAAGGGAGAAACGGCGATTCGACTTATCGCTGGGCTGCCGCTCAGGGGCTCCCGAGACGTTTCCCGCACGTGCGAGAGTCAGGTGTGGGCTGAATGCGCGCTTCTCATCCTCGATTCCCAGCGGTCGCAGTTCGCCTTCAATCCGCGTCGCCAGTTGGTTCAAATCACTTCCCGCTTCGATGCCGATCCAAAATACGCGCGCCGACTTCTCCGTCGGGAAAAAGCCGCAGCCGCGAAACGAAATCTGAATTGCCGGGGAAGAGATTTTGCGCAGACTCTCTTCAATGCTCGGCACCATCGCGTCAGGCCGCTCACCAATAAACTTGAGAGTTACGTGCAGCGATTCGGGAGCAACCCAGCGTACGACTGGGACAAGAGCGCGAACCTCCTCTATGAACGACGCAATTCGCTGGCGAATCGTTTCCGGGATATCGAGCGCGACAAAGAGGCGCATGGGCAGCGTTGAGCATAACAAATCCGACCAAGTACGCGGTCTGCGAGTTTTCGCATCGCGTACAATGATTCCCACTCCGATTCGGTTCGTGAGCTCCATTCATGAAGCCCTCCGAACTCATCTTTGACTGGAATCAGGCCTCGGCAGGGCTGCTTGTGCCGAAGGGACCCGTGCAGTTGAACGACGAGACCTTGCGCGATGGCCTACAATCGCCTTCCGTCCGTGATCCCTCGATTCAAGAAAAGATTGAAATCCTCCACCTGATGGAGGCGCTTGGCTTGGACTCGTTGGACCTGGGGCTTCCC
>Ga0134126_10010373_pt1 | contig 11740 bp, 12 predicted proteins | sample KB31752_FD_96881 | JGI IMG/M metagenome (GOLD analysis project Ga0134126, IMG submission 96881) | Terrestrial soil microbial communities with excess Nitrogen fertilizer from Kellogg Biological Station, Michigan, USA - KB3-175-2 | ecosystem: Environmental > Terrestrial > Soil > Unclassified ...
CGCGAAGCTGGAGGTTTGGCCGGCCCGGAGTCTTGTGGCCCATCTCAAGCCGCCCTCCGATATGCCATATCCTTTCCCGGCCAGTGGTGATGACCACAACCATGTCTATTTCCGACCCGAGCCCGGTGGCTTGGTGCTGGCCGCGGATGAGGGATCCGGGGGCCTTCCCGACCAGCCGCCGGCTGATCCGGATCGCTTCGACCCCACGATGCCGGAGTGGTATGGCCGCTGGGTGCGCCAACAATTAGCGCGGCGGATCCCCGCCATGCGAAAGGCGGAGGTCGTGGGTGGTCATGCCGGGGTGCTGCCAAAGGGCCCCGATGGCTATCCACTCCTGGGGGCGATGGGGGAAGCTCAAGGATTGTATTGCGTATGCGACACCGGCGGCAATGGCATGACCGCGAGCCCCGGCCTCGGACGCGCCCTGGCCGAGTCGATCGTCCATGGGCGAACCTTTGTCGATATCCATTCATTCCGTCCATCCCGGTTCGCCGAGCACGAACCGATTACGGTCGCCTACCGCCATGCCCATACCGAGCCGCCGGTCTCCTGGGCATTGGAGGATGGGGAAATCCGGGATCTCGAGTAGGAAAACAAGACCGGCACGCGAACCATTGGTTCGCGTGCCGGTTGGTGACGCGATCCGGGGGATCAGCCACCGTGTACATGGTGGAGTTAGTGCATGACGCGGAAGACGTGCCAGCCGTTGACCCCGTCGCACAGCACCTGGAGCGGCGCCTTGTCCGCGACAAAGGTGTAGAGCGGCCACTTGTCGAAGGTGAGTTGATGCGTGCCATCGGGGCGCGTGACCTCGCCGAACGTACCCATCAAGCCCTTGATCGAGTGGGGGATCATCGCGTTTTTCCCCACGAGGACCGGCGGCCACTGGGCGGCGCACGAACTTGTGCACTTGACCTTCCCGCCTTTCTCCGGGGTCCAGTAGTAGATCGCTTGGTTCTTGGGCGTGGCAAGAATATCGCCGAACTTGGCCGCCATGGCAACCTTGACCGGCGCCGCCGCGGTCATCGGTTTTGGCGCCGCGAGGACGCCCGACGCGGACAGGGTCAAGGGAAGGAAGATCGCGGACAGCAGGAAGGGCAAGCGGAAGCGCCGGGTGTTTTTCATGGTTCTTCTCCTTTTTTCTTCGTATACGATGGGGCCATCCGCCCATCAACATGCTGTAGTCTAGGCGGGAGGCAAAACGTTACACCATGTTTTTTGGCGCGCCGCGCCGCATGAGCGAATCCAGGACCGGCTCGACCACGTTATCCTTGCAGAGAAAGGAGCGTCATGCAGGATTCCATACGTGACTCGGATCGCGTTGCCAACTCCCCCGATGGATTGCTGATCGACGCATTGCGGCGCGGCGATGAAACCGCCTTTGCTGGACTGATTGATACTCACCACGGTTCGATGATTCGGACCGCCCTTGCGTGTGTCTCTACCCTTGGCGTGGCCGAGGAAGTGGTCCAGGAAACCTGGATGGAAGTGTTCCGGGGTCTGGCCCGCTTCGAGGGACGATCTTCGCTGAAGACCTGGATTTTCCGTATTCTGACCAATATCGCCAAGACGCGCGGTCGCCAGGAGGCCCGGAGCGTACCCTTCTCGGCCTTGACCGATCCCGGCTCCGATGCCGAGGAGCCCGCGGTGCCGGCGGACCGGTTCCGCGCCGCCGAGCCATGGCAAGGGGGCTGGCAAGCACCCCCGCGCGCCTGGGAGCGCCTTCCCGAGGAACGCGCGCTTTCGGCCGAGACCAAGACGTGCATTGCCGCCGCGATTCAGGCCCTCGCACCCCAGCAGCGGGAGGTGATCGCCTTGCGCGATGTCGCGGGCTGGACCGCCGAGGAAGTGTGCGCCGTGCTGGGGATCAGTACCGCGAATCAGCGCGTACTGCTGCATCGAGCGCGCTCGAAGGTACGAGGCGCCCTTGAAGCCTATTTTGATCCCAATTTACGCCCCGGCACCGGATCGGTCGCGTGAGCGGAGGTGGTGACCGCGGGTCACGAACGGCGGGGCCTGGGATGTGGCTGATCGGACCGAGCTAACTGATCGGCCCGGGCACTCTGGCAGCGAAGGACATCTGTAACGTTTCGGTAGTTGGCGAGACGGTATAAAGACGGGATCGCTACTATAGTAAAGATAGTTCGTGGCGAGACCCGACGCAGCGAGGGAAGGCGGATCATGCAAGGTACGAGTCGTGCTGAGCTTCACCTAGCGGTGAGCCTGAGTTGATGGCCGATATACCGCTGACCTGCCAACATTTGGTCGAGTTGGTGACTGAGTATCTCGAGGGTATGCTGGTGCCCGAGGACCGGGCGCGGTTCGAGGCGCATCTGGCGATTTGTCCTCCCTGCGACATCTATCTTGAGCAGATGCGCCGGACTATCGATTTGACCGGCCAGTTGCGCGAGACGGATATCGAGCCGCCGGCCCGCGAGAGATTGCTGGATCTGTTTCGCCAGTGGAAGAGTAGCTAGGAAAAGAAGGGCGCTAATGGCGTCAGATCCGCGCCTCGCTGTATGTGGGCATGGCGCCTTTCTGTCCAGCCGGCATCGGACATGGATGCTTGCGCTTGCGCGGTTCCAGCGTCTATAGTTGATCCACGGATGAGCGCGAGGGAAACAACTCACGGTGAGTTGCCATTCCGGCGCGGGGCGCGGAACGGGATGGCGGTTGGATGGTGAGGTACGCGGTCGGCTCGCGCCGGGCCTCGGCGGCGCTGCGGGATTATACGGGCTCGCGCCGTAGGCGCGGCTATCGGGAGTGGGGCCGCTTCCCGGATGGGCAGGCGGATGAAACACAGTGGTGGGCTCGGGAGCCCCAGTGGTTTCCCGCCGGAACGCCGCCGCGCGAGAACACGAAGGTCATAGTCCATGTGGATGGGCAGGAGACCTTCCGAGCCGCGTGGCAGGCCATCCGGGAGGCCAAACACTCCGTATGGCTGGCGGACTGGGCTATGTCGGCGGACATGGCCCTGGTGCGCGGCAAGGATCGGACCGCTATCGCACCCATTCCCGAGGCGCGGGGGGACGGCTACAGTGTGCTTGACCTGCTGGCCGAGGTGGCGGGGCGAGTGGATGTGCGGGTATTGCTCTGGCGGGGCTCGTTACTCTTCCGGCCCCGCGCCGGCATGGCGCGGCGCAGCCTGAAACGCCTCCGCCGCGCGAACCCTGCCATTCATGGCCTCGTGGATAGGCACGTTCGCCTGGCCCACTGCCACCACCAGAAAACGATCGTGGTGGACGGGCGCGTCGCCTTCGTCGGCGGCCTGGATATGACCGACCACGACATCGATCGCTGGGATACGACAGCACACCCGGTGCGCGACGGTTTCAATTGGCACGATGTGAGCTTCCAACTCGATGGCGAGGCAGCAATGGACGTGGCGCGAAATTTCGTCCAGCGGTGGCGGGCAGTCTGTCACGACGACCTTCCGCTGCCCGAGGCGCCGCTCGACGAGCCAGGTCAAGGTGTGTCCGCGCAGATTGTGCGAACCATCCCCGCGAGGAACTACCCGTTCGCGCCGCACGGCGAGTACGGCATCGCCTGGGCCTATCGACAGGCCCTGCGCCGGGCGCGCCAGTTCATCTATCTGGAGAATCAATATCTGTGGTCACCGGCCGTGGTCAACGAGCTGATCGCCTCCTTGCACCGAGCCGCCGATCCCGACTTCCGGATCGTGCTGGTCCTTCCGGCCAAACCGAACATTGGGAAGCGGGACACGGATCTGCATCTCCGACAACTACTCGATGCCGATGATGGGCGCGGTCGGGTCCGGATCTTCACCCTGTACACGTCCCGGGCCGAGGATCGCCTATCCTGGGCCTACAAGCCCGTATATGTCCATGCCAAAGTGGCCGTCGTCGATGACCAGTGGTCCATGGTAGGCTCGGCAAACCTCAACGACCGGGGTCTGGAGGGCGATAGCGAGATTAACGTCCAGGTGCTCGATGGGGGATTCGCTCGCGGCATTCGACTGCGGCTATGGGCGGAGCATTTGGGACTTGGTGAGGATGCGATAGCCGCCTTGACCCCGCGCGAGGCCATCGACACCCTGTGGGTGCCCCGAGCGGATGCCGCCATCGCCGCCATCCGGGAGCGGGGCGGTTCCCTACCGGGTATGGCGGTCCGCTACGAACTGGGCGCCATGCCCGGGGATCTGGCGGTCGGCGCGCTCCAGGCGAGCCTGCTCGATGGGTAAGCCCTACCTTTTTAGTTGATCTCTTCATCCTCGTCCGGCATGGGCGCCGTGGCGCCCCGCGGAGGCGGACGGTCGCCGCGGAGTTCCTCGTCCGTGTAGCCTGTGTTGGCCAGATAGGCGTCGATATAGGGATCGGTGAGCAGGCGGAAGCGAATATAGGCTCGCCGCTCCGCCCGCGTCGCCGGCTCGTCCGGATACAGCCGTGCCTGGCGCAGCCCCTCCAGCATGGCCGTGAGCGCCCCGGCCGCCGCTCTTTCCTCGGACGGATCGGGGTCAGTCCGTACTTGCAGGTGCAGGGAGCCACCCAATTGGCGCAGCACGGCGATGAAGGTCTCTTCCAGCCCGACCACCCGTGGGTCGCGGACTAGGTCCGGTAAGTCCGCTTGCCGCACGCCATAGCGCAGCAGCGCGATCAGCCCCTGGAGGACGATCAGTACTCGTGGGAAGGACTGTTCGACCCGCTTGGGATGGGCGTAGAAGAGGACGGGATGACTGGTGTGCGCCTCGGCCAGCATCATCAGCTGGGTGGCCAGCTCGCGGCACCGTTGGGTGAGCGCCTCGGCCGAGTCCACCGCCAGGTAGCGGCGAACCATGGGCACTGCTCCAGCCTGCCCGTCGGTCTCCTCGTTCAGGGTGCTCGCCAACACCCGCAGAACCGGCAGAATGGGGAAGACCGTCAACACATAGGTTATGGTGACGCCGACCAGCAGCAACCCGCAGAGGCCCTCGCAGATCGTGAGGGCGCGCAGCGGATCGTCGCGGGGCACGATGTCGCCGAAGCCAATCGAGGTCAGACACAGACCGCTGAGATAGAAGGCGTCCGGCCAGTGTAGCCGTCCGACCGCGCTGCCGAAGGCGCCCGCTCGCTCCATGCTGGGCGCGTAGAGCAGCGCGAAACCTACCAACAGGGCCAGCAGCCAGAGGAGCACGAGCCCAGCCACCGCGACTGGGAGGGTCCAGCTCAGCAGCCAACGGCGCCCGCGCGGCGGCAGGGCTCGCGACAGGCGCTCAACCAGGCGCCAGACCGTGCGGTTGAAGCGTGCGCTCAGGGGGCCGTGGGCCTCGGGATGGAACACCGTGGTGAGGACATCGAGCAGAACCAACAGCAGTAGCAGGCCGCCAAGGAGTTCACAGCCGAGAGCACTAACCACCACGTTGTTTGGCCGCTGGTTCAATCAGGCGACCTTCCGCTGTTCCACCGCATTCCGATCTTGAGGCTCGACGGGGGTAATTCGGCGGAGCAGCGACAGCACCCATGCTTCTTCTCTTCGCAAGGCGGACGGTAAGGACGCGGGGTCGGACTCCTCGGCGCCATCCTGGAAGAGGGTGCCGTCAAGATAGGCGGTGAGTATCGCCGGATGCACGTAGCTCTTCTTGCACACGGCCGGAGTGTTTCCCAGGTGTGAGGCCGCCGCCCGAATCGCGGCCACCACCCGCGCCCGCGGCTCGCTCTCCGCCGTGCCCGCTTCCCAAAGGGAACAGGCAGCCACGACCGTACCGGCCCAGGTGCGGAAATCCTTGGCCGTGAAGTCGCGCAAGCTTATCTCACGCAAGTAGTCATTGACATCGCCAAAGTCAAGCATCCTTCGATACTTGGTATCATCACGGACCGCGCGCCAACGCGCATGGTAGCGGTATTGTTTCCTTCCCTTGGCGTCGCGCCCGGTGGCCTGCAGATGGCCATTGGCCCGTGGGGAGATCCACACATTGGTCCAGGCGGGCGGAATGTGCAGCGCTTCGATGCGGGCGAGATGCGTAGGATCGGTGAGCGCCCCGCCATCCGGCAGGATGTAGTGGAAGCCGCCGGGGCTGGAAGCCCGGAGTATACCGGGCTCGGTGTCACTCACATAATGAAGCCTGGCGAGGCGAGCCTCTTCCGCCATCTCCTCCTCTTGTCCTACTCCACCGGGTATCATGCTGTCCTCCAGAGAATGGGCTCATCACGTCTGACCCGCGGCTGCATCCCCCGCCTTCGCTGGACAACCATGCGGGCAAGATGTCCCACAGTATGGGCCGCGCGCCCTTCTCCATCGTCGGTCGAATGGTTGAAAGGCAGGAGGAAAGCGGTCTACGCCGTTCGGATTGACTTCCTCGTCCGGTGTCCGCGATGCCGTATCCAGCGGGACGCCAGCCACAATCCAAAGCAAAGAATGAGCCATACGATCATGGCCGACATAAGGGTGACCCATCCCGGCCAGTGGGGGGCGGCGGCCCATACCACGGCGGCGAACCCCAGGAGGCTGATGCTGCCCAGGGCGGCGCCGAAGGCGTCGACTCCGACGGCGCCCCGCCCATCATGCTTTTGGATCAGGGTTAGGCTGGCGGTGGAAATAGAAGGGAAGGCGAGGAAGATGCCCCCCACGCCGGGACCATAGGCGGCGCCGACCAGTCCGGCCAGCACGGTCACGGCGCCACCGAAGCCGAAGCGGGCCGCGTATGCCGTCCACGGTATCTTCCGCAGCTTCGTGGGGTCGGCCTTGATGATCATCAGCGGAACGCGAACAGCCAGAGGCCAAAGGCAACCAGGAGCCAGAGCAGGGTTGTAACGCCGGTCGCGGGCAGGGCATTCCACCGATCGCGCCACACCAGCCGCATAACCATCAGGCTGTAGGCACCTAGCGCCACCGCTCCGGCCAGCATCGAGCGCCCATCCAGGGAGGCGTCAGTTCCCCCTTTGGTGGCGAAAGCCAGACCGAGCGTTGCCAGCGCCACGGACGGGGCGGCGCCAAACAATCCCGAGAAACTCTTGGGCCGCAGAATATCGCTCAAGGCGGCGAAGGCCAGGACGATGATCCCTCCCAGCACGAACCGCAAGAGGAAGGTGCCGATCATTCGTCCGTCGCCCGCTCGATCACTGAGGAACACATGCTCTTTGTATGGTTCCATGGCGATCATTAACTGTCAATTCATCGTAGTTCACTGGCACAGGATGAATTCACGCGGCCTAGGCCCATTCCGATACTCGGTCGGTCAAACGGCGGATGCCCCGACCGGCGCCAGTGGCTACGCTGGAAATCATGGCGCACGAGAGGAGAGAGTTCAGGGTGTCTCCCTTCCGCGTGGATGCCAGGCGGCAAGTTCGGAAGGAGTAGCGATGAACACGATCAAGGAGCTTTTCGAGCACGAACTTGAGGACATGTACTATGCCGAGCATAAGCTGGTGACCGCACTGGACGAGATGGCGAGCGAATCCAGCAATTCCTCGATAAAGAATGCCTTTTCCACCCATAAGATGGAAACCGAAGGTCACATCAAGCGGTTGGATGGCGTGTTCGCCGAGTTGGGCATGCAGCCAAAAGGGATCACCTGCCAGGGTATCGAGGGACTGATCAAGGAGAAGGCCGAGTTTAGTAAGGAGCAGCCGAATCCAAAGCTGCTGGATGTGTACAACCTCGGCGCGGGGGCCAAGAGCGAGCGCTATGAAATTAGCTCCTATGAAGGGCTGATCGGCATGGCGGCCGAACTCGGCCTTACGGAGTCGCAAACCCTCTTAAACGCCAACCTCAAGGAGGAAGAGCACGCCCTGAGCACGGTAAGGCAATTGGCCAAGACAGTCATGCGCTAAACCTCCAGAACCTCTCTGCCAAAGAGGGAGCGTCAGCGGGCGCCCCGCTGGTCCCAATCAGTGCTGCATGGGACTGGCGGGGCGTCACATTTTCCGATTCCGTGCTCCTAACAGGCCCAGGGCCCGTCCGGCGCCGTCAGTTCGGTGTATTAGGCCACATTCATCCCATCTACCATCCATCCAGCCGGTACGGGTCCAGAGGATCTCCGCTACTGTACGAAAAGGGATGATGCACTGTAAGGGAGAAAAATGGATCATGGCTGGATCAGTAGCTTCCGGTGGGCGGGTCGCCCGTGTAGCCAAGCAGACCGCTCGTGGCCCCGGCCTCGAAGGGCTGGCCCGTGCCGGCTATGTCGCCAAGGGTTTGGTCTATCTGATCATTGGCGTTCTGGCAGCCAGAGTGGCGGTTGGGAATGGTGGAAAAGTCACCGATAATAGCGGGGCTTTGCGGGCAATTTATCAGGAGCCGTTTGGTCGGTTTCTGCTTGCCGTGGTGGTGGTTGGCCTGCTGGGGTACGCGCTGTGGTGTTTCTGTCGCGCCGTTCTTGACCTCGATCATGTGGGGACGGAGGCCAAGGGAGTGGCCGCTCGGGTGGGCTTCGCGGTAATTGGCCTCCTGTATCTCGGGCTTGCCTATGGCGGGCTACGCCTGGTCATGGGGACGGGGAGCGGGAAGAGCAGCGACACGTCGACCAAGGACTGGACGGCGACCCTCCTGAACCAATCCAACGGGAAGGTTATTGTCTCGATCGTGGGGATTGGCGTCCTGCTCATTGCTGTCTACTTATTCTACTACGCCTATTCCCGCCAGTTCATGCGGATGTTTGGCGCCGTGGACTCCCGAGTCCGCCCCTGGATCCAGCGCTTTGGCCAGTTCGGCTACGCGGCGCAAGGGGTGGTGTTCGCCGAAATCGGCATCTTCCTGATCGTCGCGGCGCAGCGGCACAACGCCGGCCAGGCGAAGGGGATTGGCGGAGCCCTGCAACAGTTGACGCGTGAACCGTATGGGCATTTCCTGCTGGCCATCGTGGCCTTGGGGTTCATCGCATATGGGATATATGGCTTTGCTCAGGCTCGTTTCCGGCGGGTTCCCACTTCATAACTTCGCCTCGCGCGCGGAGCGTGAAGCGGGGCCGCCAGGAGGCCACGGGAACGGTTACACGGTAGATGCCTGTATTCTAAGGTGATGAGCGCATCTGCCGAGGCTAACTGGGAGAGATCCCCGTCTCAATGGGCCGAAGCGGCCTCGGCTTCCGCTGGGCCGCCCGACTCGCTGATCGAGATCGTCCGTGGCCACCTGGCTCGTTTGGGCCTGATTGCCTCCGGCGCTTGGCCCGCGTGGCGGCTATTGGGAGGCGGGGTATCCAATTGGGTACTCCGCTTCGATGTAGGTGAGGGGATCGTGGTGAAACAAGCCTTGGGCCGGCTCCGGGTCCAGGAGGAGTGGCTGGCCGATCCTCGACGCGCGGTGCGGGAGGGACAGGCTATGATGACGCTGGGCGCCCGCCTGCCAGAGGGTGATTTGCCGCGCGTGCTCTTCGTGGACGAGGATGCCTGCCTCCTGGGGATGGCCAGCGCCCGCGAGCAGGCGCGGCCCTGGAAGCAGCTTCTGCTGCAAGGCGAGGCGGATCCGCTCGATGCCGTCGCGGTGGGTGGGCTACTGGGCCGCGTGCATGGCGCTGCCTGGGGCGACCCACTCCTCGCCGTCCAATACGGCGACCTCGGGTTGTTTGAGCAACTCCGCCTTGATCCGTACCACGAACACGCGGCTCGGGCGGCTGAACTCCGGGGAGAACTCAAGCTGGCCGGCGCGCTTCGAGCGGGAGCCCAGGCGATGCGCGAGGATCGGCGAACCTTGGTCCACGGCGATTTTAGTCCTAAGAACCTGCTGATCCACGATCACGGCGCCATGGCCCTTGATTTCGAGGTGGTTCACTGGGGGAATCCTCATTTCGATACCGCGTTCTTGGTCACGCACCTGACGCTTAAAGCAATTCACCTCCCCACGGCGGCGGATCGTTACGCCGCGTGCGCCCGCGCCTTTCTCGGCGCGTACGCGCATGCCCTGGGAAGGCTCCCAGCGGACAGGGTGGAGGAAGGCGCCCTGGGCCAGGCCGGATCCTTGCTGATCGCGCGGGCCGATGGCAAATCGCCCGCTGAATACCTGAGCCCCACCGGCCGTCTTCGGGCGCGTACCCTGGGCGCGGCGGTACTGAGCGGGGAGCTTCGTACGATCTCCGAGTTGTTTTCATTCCAGGAGGGGCGATGAGCGATCGGTTCCAGATTATCGAGGTGGCGGCCCGGCAGATTCTCGATTCAAGAGGTAATCCCACCGTGGAAGCCGATGTGAAGCTGGCCGGGGGCGTCGTGGGCCGAGCCTCCGTCCCTTCCGGCGCCTCCACTGGCCGGCACGAGGCAGCGGAGTCGCGCGATACCGGGAGTCCCGCCTGGGCCGGTCGAGGCGTGCTGGGCGCGGTACGGAACCTGCGTGACGAATGTGGGCCTGCCGTCCTCGGGCTGGACGCGCGGCACCAGGCGGGAGTGGATCAGGCGCTGGTGGCGGCTGATGGGACGGAAAATCTGGGCCGCCTGGGCGCGAACGCGATCCTCGCCGTGTCCCTGGCCACCGCGCGCGCCGCCGCGGGCGGCGAGGATCGGCCATTGTATGCCTATCTGGCCGATCTGGCGGGATCGGCGCCGATCCTTCCGCTGCCCATGGTCAACATGATATCCGGGGGGGCACACGCGGGGCGGAATCTCGACATCCAGGATGTGCTGGCGGTCCCCGTGGGGGCTCCCACCTATGTGGCGGCCCTGGAAATGGTGACCCGCGTGTATTGGGCCCTCCGTGATCTGCTGGTCCGGGACGGGTATCCGCCGCTGGTGGGTGACGAGGGTGGTTTTGGCCCTTCGCTGGCCGGGAACGAAGAGGCTCTGGCGATGGTCACGCGGGCGATCGAGCATTCCGGCCTGCGGCCCGGTACTGATGTCTCGCTGGCTCTTGACGTGGCCTCCAGCCGGTTCTTTCAGAATGGCCTGTATCACCTCGCCCACGGGGAGGGAGGACCGCGCGTCCTGGACGCGGATGGGATGACCGACCTGATGGAGGGCTGGCTGCGCCGCTACCCCCTGATCGCGATCGAGGATCCTCTCGCCGAGGATGATTGGGATGGATGGCGCCAATTGAGCGTCAGATTAGGGCATCAAGCGTGCCTGATTGGCGACGATCTGTTCGTGACCGATGCCCACCGGCTGCGGATAGGGATCGAAGCGGGGATAGCCAATAGCGTGCTGATCAAGGCAAACCAAATTGGCACCCTGACCCTGACCCTGGAAACGCTTCAAGTGGCGCGGGCGCACCGCTATGGAGCGGTCATTTCCGCCCGATCCGGCGAGACGGAGGATGACTGGCTGGCCGACCTGGCGGTGGGGAGCGGTGCCGGGTGGATCAAGGTGGGATCGGTCGCACGGTCGGAGCGGCTCGCCAAGTACAATCGGCTGTTACGGATAGAGGAAGGGGCGGCGGACATGCCCTACGCAGGCGGCCCCGGCGGATTCTCCTACACATAAAAACATAGTTCTGGTACTCATTCCGGGGGGTGTGAACCACCACAATGACCCGTATAATGGGATCTGGCCCGAATCATTTGTTCTCCAGCACGTTATCACCGCAGCTTCAGGCATGTATGATGAACCGAGTATTTCTCTCATGGTTCATTATTGATGCCTGTTCTTATTGCGGCATGGTTGAAACTAGACGATCCTGAGAAGTAAGCATGAGTAATCTCTCCCTCTCCGTCATCATTTGCGCGTACACCGAGGATCGTTGGGACGATCTGGTCGCCGCGGTCAAGTCGGTCAGAGCACAGGACACGCCGCCCATGGAGATTGTCGTGGTCATCGATCACCATCCACCACTGGCCCAGCGCGCGCGGGTGGCTTTGCCGGACGTCGTGGTAATCGAGAATCAGGAA
>Ga0134126_10010374_pt1 | contig 11739 bp, 11 predicted proteins | sample KB31752_FD_96881 | JGI IMG/M metagenome (GOLD analysis project Ga0134126, IMG submission 96881) | Terrestrial soil microbial communities with excess Nitrogen fertilizer from Kellogg Biological Station, Michigan, USA - KB3-175-2 | ecosystem: Environmental > Terrestrial > Soil > Unclassified ...
AAATACATCAATACCCCCGAGAACGAGATCTATGTAAAGAGCAGGATACTTTACGGATCATGGATGGCCCGCCAGGCCATCGATAAACAGGACGAGTGTCTGCTGGTGGAAGGATATACGGACGTGATATCGCTGCACCAGGCCGGTATCGAGAACGTGGTTGCCAGCGGAGGCACGAGTCTTACGATCGACCAGCTCCGGCTGATCAAAAAATACACCCGCCATCTGACCATCCTCTACGATGGCGACAATGCGGGCATCAAGGCGGCCCTGCGGGGTCTGGATATGGCGCTGGAAGAGAGTCTCGACGTCAAGCTCGTACTGATCCCCGACAAAGAAGACCCCGACAGCTATGTGCGCAGACTGGGAGCCCAGGCCTTCCGGGATTTTATCGCCGACAACAAAAAGGATTTCATCCTTTTCCAGCTGGAGGTTGCGCTGCGGGATGCCGCCGATGATACGAATAAAAAAGCCGCCGTCGTCAACCAGGTAGCCGAGACGATTGCCCGTATCAACAAGCTGGATGGTTTTACCCGCCAGGAAGATTATATCCGGCAATCTGCCGGATTGCTGCATATCGAAGAAGCCGGTCTCACCAATCTTGTCAATAAATACATCCGGGAAAGGATCGAAAAACAGGAAAACCGGACCGCCGCAAGGACCGCTCCACCCCCCTCCGATACCGACCCGACTACCCGCCCGGATAATACGCCGCCGCCTGACGACGAATCCATCGGCCTGCTGTTCCGTCATGAACAAAACGAACGCGGAATGATCCGTGACCTGCTGGAATATGGTCTTCGCGCCTGGGACGAGAAAACCCTGGTAGCCGACTACATCCTTTCCGAAGCGGGCGAACTCATCGACCTGATCGATAACAAACGGCTGCTCAGGATATTCGACCTCTATAAGACCTGGTACGAACAGGGACTGGAACCCTCCACGCGAAATTTCCTTTACCACGAAGACCAGGAATTGAGCACCCTTGCCGTATCCATCATGGATCTCCATTACGAGATCAGCCCCAATTGGAAAGAACATTTCGAAGGCAAGATCTTTTCCCCCGACGAACTTTACAGGGAGAATGTGCTTTCCACCATGGGCTATCTCAAACTCAGAAAGATCAAAAGATTGATCGAAGAGAACCAGAAAGACATGAACAAATCCCAGCCGCCGGAAGAACTGAAATTACAAATGGAGACGCATCAGCATCTGAAGGAACTTGAAAAAAAATTGGTGCATCTATTGGGAACGGTCATCCTTAAATAGCCCCTCTCTCGCTTCAAACCACCTGTGGTATCATCACCCGTTGGGCCTGCAGTAAATGCCTTTCCCCGTGCGCCACGAGAAATCGAAGCATATCCCCCAACCGCAATTGCACAAGAGGGGGAAAAAATGGGATGGATATCCGGCGCAGATCCTTGGTGGACGCATGACGGAGAATATCGTCCAGCGCGTCGCAATGGTGCTCGAACAGACCGAGCTCTTCCCTCGCATCGATGGCCCCCGTATCGGCGCACCAGGCCTTCCTGGCTTTTAGTTTCAAAACGCTGCCATCCGGTCGGGGCATGGCCCGATCGTAGATCCAGTCGCCCAGCAAGCCGCTGCGATACACATCGGACGGACTATCCGGAGCGAGCGTGACGCGCGACAGGATCAGACGTATGGATTGATCGAGACAGAGATTGAGGTGTGCGTAGATCTCGGAGATGCTCCATCTGCCGGGCTCCGGAGATTGCCGTAGCTGTTCGTCGGTGAGACGTCCAAACGCCCGGGTATTCACCTTCAGCACCTCGGTTCTGTCCAATAAATCCGTAATAAGCGTCGTCCTGCTAAAGAGGGCCATGGGGGTTGTTGGAGTAAAGTAATAGTTCGTTATCCTGTCGCTAAAGATACGCGAAGCCCTGCCGGAGGCTAAATCCGGCGCAAAAAATACCCAGAAACCATTGCTGGCTGGACAGTGAAACGGAAAAATGTGACTACATGCTGCTCAAACGATGGTCGGCTCACTGATGGGCCGCTCCGACGCGACGGCTGCGAGCGCCGCTCCCACGCAAAGGCGTTCGAAAGCCCGCAGCGGGATTCGTCTTTCTGAACCTTACCGCCGTCCATACATGGTCCAGCGGTACATCACGGACTACTTCGTACCCCGCACCGGTTATACAGCCCCAGCTGCGTTCCCGGTTAAGCGTGGTGACGATCTTGGAGCCGGGCTTCGGATAGGCAACCCAGAACTTTCCCTCCGGCCGGAGGGCGGGCAGCACTTCCTGCACGATCATCCCCAGCTGCTGCTCGTTGATAGCGAAGACGAGCGCAAAATCGATCTTCTTGCTTTTCAGCAATGGGGTGAGATTCTTGGCAAAGGCCAGCTTGACGAATTGTTTCTCGATGGAGGAAGGAAGACCCTGGATCAACAGGTTCCGCTCATCGGTCAATTGTAATTTCTCCAGTAAAGTTTGAGACATTCTGGACCGGTTTAGTTTAAAAGACAGACCGCAAAGCTACCGAGCGATGCGGGGTTGCAAAAATAAGAAATTATTCTTTGTCCCGGTCGGTTACATGTCTCCGCTGACGCCGCCGGTCACGATATCTAAGGATGGGTACCTTGTTCTCGCTTCCTCTGAGCAGACGAGAGATATTTTTCTGATGGGTAAGGACTACCAGTAAGGCGACGGCGATGGCAAAACCCCGATAAAGGGTTTCCTTCGCGTCGAAGATATACAGGATAAAGACCGCAAAAGCTACGCTGGCAAGGATCGAACTCGGCGAGACAAATCGGGTGAGGTATAAGACCAGCAAAAAGACCGCTACGCAGCACACTGCAGCCAGCGGCTGAATGGCGAGGATCATACCGAACAGGGTGGCTACGCCCTTCCCGCCGCGGAACTCCGCCCAGATCGGAAAGATATGACCGGTGACGGCCGCCAGACCCAGACCGACCATGAAATTGGTCCGTTCGGCTTCATCGTGTAAATAGTAAGGAATGAGGATATACAGGCTGGTGGCGATGACTCCCTTGATAACGTCTACGGACATCACTATAGCGCCCCACTTCGAACCCAGCACCCGGAAGGTATTTGTAGCTCCCGCATTGCCGCTGCCGTACTCCCTGATGTCTATTCCAAAAAACGCTCGACTGACCCATACTGCGGTAGGAATAGAACCTATCAGGTATGCCGATAGAATTAGCAAAACCTCCTTCATCGAATGGTCATTGGTTTTAGTTGGACAACAAATATACGAATAAAATGAACTCCCAGCCCTTCAGCCTCAGCTACTTATTTCATTTTTTCGGATTTCAGCAAGATCCAGTTCTCTTTCGTCATCCGTAAGGATATTGAAAAATTAGTTTTAGCAGCTTCATTTTCAATGTCTTCCGAGTCTTCCTTTAACAAGCCGCTCAGCAGTATAACGCCCCCTGTTGTCAATTGTTGCTCCATCGCGGAAAGCTCTTCTAAAATTACATGTTTGTTTATATTGGCCAGGATGATGTCGAAAGGCCCCCCGTGCACAGCCTCCCCTTTTTGGATATTAATCCGTCTACACCCGTTGGCCTCCGCATTTTCGCGGGCATTGTCGATACTCCAATCGTCGCAATCGATTGCTTCCACGCCGGCCGCTCCCAGCTTTTCGGCGAGGATGGCAAGAACTCCGGTGCCGGTCCCGAAATCGAGGACCCGCTTGCCGTCGAGCGGCAGTCCCTGCATGGCCTGCAACATCATTAAGGTCGTCGCGTGGTGGCCGGTGCCGAAACTCATCTTGGGCGTGATCACCAGTTCGTACGCAACGCCGGGGATGGGGTCATGGAAATGCGCGCGGACGGCGCAGAAACCTTCGATCACCACGGGCTGAAAGCTCTTCTCCCACTCCTCGTTCCAATTCTTTTCGGCTATACGCGTGATCTCGTATCCCAACCCCAACGTTTTCAAACGGTGCTCATCGAATCCGGTCTCCGACACATACGCCATCAACAGCCCTTCCTGCTGTTCAAACCCGTCATATCCCATCTCTGCCAACAGTGCGATGAGCACCTCCTGCAATTCTGCGTTCGCCTTTATCGTGATCCCTATATGCATAAAAAAAGGCCGCAGCGCGGCCTTATTAAAAGTCATTTGATTCTTATTCCTGATCCTCGTGACCGCCGGCGGGCGATTTGGCATGACCGTGTCCGCCGCCATGACCCGAACCGGATCCTTCAGGTTTCGGCATCAGAACCTTGCGGCTGAGCTTGAACTTGCCGGTCTTTTGATCCAGACCGATCAGCTTCACCTTCACGGTATCGCCTTCTTTCAGGACGCCGTCCATTGTCTCCAGCCGTTTGTGCGAGATCTCGCTGATGTGCAGCAAGCCTTGCTTTCCGGGCAGGAACTCGACAAACGCGCCATATGGCATGACGGACTTGACCTTCGCCTCGTAAACGGAGCCAACCTCGGGTTGCGCCACGATGCTCTTGATCCAGGTGACTGCCTTGTCCAGGCCTTCCTTGGCGGGAGAGAAAATGCTCACTTCGCCAAAATTGCCGACTTCTTCCAGGTTGATCGTAGTACCCGTCTCGCGCTGGATCTCCTGGATGATCTTGCCCTGAGGTCCGATAACGGCGCCGATGAACTCCTTGTCGATAAAGATCTTCACCATACGCGGTGCATGCGGTTTGACATCGGCATGTGCAGCGGGGATACATTCGTACATGGCGTCGAGAATATGCAGCCTTCCCTTACGGGCCTGCTCCAGCGCCTCGCGCATCGTATTCATGCTCAGACCGTCGACCTTGATATCCATCTGAACACCGCAGATGCCTTCGCGCGTCCCGGTCACCTTGAAGTCCATATCGCCGAGATGATCTTCGTCACCGAGGATATCCGTGAGGATGGCATTTTTGTTGTCTGCAGGACGCGTGATCAGACCCATAGCCACGCCGCTGACGTGTTTAGGTATGGGAACACCCGCATCCATGAGCGCCAGGCTGCCCGCGCAAACCGTAGCCATCGAAGAGGAACCGTTGGATTCCAGGATATCGCTGACGACGCGTACGGTGTAAGGATAATCGCTTCCCGGCATCATTTGACGCAGACTGCGCATGGCCAGGTTGCCATGACCTACTTCACGGCGACTTTGTCCCCGCATCATCTTCACTTCGCCGGTGCTGAACGGAGGGAAATTATAGTGCAGGAAAAATTTCGAATCGACGGATTTTGCGGCGCTTTCCACCAGCAACTCATCGAGCGGAGTGCCCAGGGTGACGGTGGTCAGCGATTGCGTTTCGCCGCGGGTGAACAGTGCGGAACCGTGCGGGGTGGGCAGCGGATCGATCTCCATCGCCAGAGGCCTTACCTGGTCCAGCTGACGTCCGTCGAGACGGATGCGGTCGTCGAGGATCATGTTCCGGACGAGCTCCCACTGGAGATCGGCATAGTATTTTTTTGCGAGCTTCTTGTCGGCGTCGGTGACCTCTTCGCCCAATGAAGCGATGAGATCTTCCTTCAATTTATCAAAGGCGTCGCTGCGCTCGTGCTTGCTGCTGCCGGCACGGCTTATCTGGTTAATGCGGTCTGTCGTGAAGGCGGTAACCTTTTGCTGAAGCTCGTCATTCTGCACGGGCCTGGTATACTCGCGTTTGCCCGATACGCCGGCCTTGGACCTCAGCTCATCCTGGGCGCGGATATGAACGCGGATGGCATCGTGCGCCATCTCCAGCGCCCTGACCAGGTCTTCCTCGCTGCATTCCTTCGCTTCGCCTTCGACCATCATCAGGTTCTTATCGGTTGCGGCGATCATGAATTCCATATCGGCCTTTTCCAGCTGGCTGCGGCTGGGATTGACGATCAACTGGCCTTCTACGCGACCGATGCGCACTTCGCTGATGATCTCCTTGATAGGAATATCCGAGACGGCCAGCGCCGCGGACGCGGCCAGACAGGCCAGTGAGTCCGGCATGACCTCGATATCGCTCGATACGAGACTCAGCAATACCTGGACCTCACAGAAATAATCTTCGGGGAATAAGGGACGCAGCGCGCGGTCGATCAGGCGGCTGGTGAGGATCTCGTAATCGTTGAGACGGGCTTCTCTTTTGAAGAAAGAACCCGGGATGCGTCCGGCGGACGCGAATTTCTCCTGGTAATCGACGGACAGCGGGAAAAATTCCTGTCCTTCCTTCGGCTCCTTGTTGGCAACTACAGTGGCCAGAATGATACAATTCCCCTGGCGTACGGTAACGGCTCCGTCCGCCTGCCGGGCAAGCTTACCGGTTTCGATGGATACCATACGGCCTCCACCAATATCGAACGTTACACTAATGGGTTGTGAAAGCATAAGTTGAATAACTTTGTCGTGTGATCAAATATTACGATATAAAAAAACGATTCCCAACCGTCTGGTCAGTTGGGAATGTTTACTATATGCATAATGAATTATTTTCTGAGTCCGAGTTTTTCGATCAACTGGCGGTACCCCTGGAGATTGGTCTTGCTCAGGTAAGTGAGCAGGCGTTTTCTTTTACCTACCAGCTGCATCAGACCGCGATGAGTGGAGAAGTCTTTCTTATTGGCTTGCAGATGTTCCGAAATGCGGTTGATCCGCTCTGTCAGCAACGCAATCTGGCCCTCTATAGAACCGGTATTGGTGGGCTTACCACCGAAATCAGTAAAGAAACTCGCTTTTTTCTCTTTTGTCAAATAAGGCATCTCTAATTTATTATATTTTCATCTCTGCTGAATTAGCAGGCGGCAAAGGTAGGACAATTTTCTAAAAACTTAAAAATTAAGGCCAAAAATAGACGAAATATCACGATTATATTGCCTTATTTGGCTAATTTTCGCCCCTTTACGCGGTCCTATCCGCCCGGCATGAAAAAGAGACTTTTTTTTACGGTGACGAACGACCTGGTCTTCGACCAGCGGATGATCCGGATCTGCGGTACGCTGGCCGGGGCTCGTTATGACGTGACCCTGGTCGGCCGCCGGACACACGATTCCCCTCCCCTGTCTCAGCAGCCTTTCCGCCAACGCCGGCTGAAAACCTGGTTCCGGAGAGGAATGGCTTTTTATGCCGAATACAATCTCCGGCTCTTTCTTTTCCTGCTTTTCCGCAAAATGGACGCCCTCTGCGCCATCGACCTGGATACCATCCTTCCCTGCTATGCCGTATCCCGGTTCAGGCGGATCCCCCGTGTATACGATGCCCATGAACTCTTTTGCGGTATGCAGGAAGTCGTCAGCAGGCCGCATATCCATAAAATATGGAAGGCGATCGAGCGCCGGTGCGTCCCGCATTTCCCGCATGGATATACCGTCAATGAGCTGTACGCCGCCGAATTCCGCAGACTCTATGGGGTCGGTTATGAAGTTATCCGGAATATGCCGCTGCTCGAAGACGAGGACCCTGCACCTGGCGACCGGGACGCACCCGATGATCCCGAAGCCCCGGCCCGGACAACGCGCGCCATTCCTTCCAACACGGAAGACCTACCCCCCGGGCGTTTCATCCTTTACCAGGGCGCCGTGGGCGAAGGCCGCTCGTTCGAAACGCTGATCCCCGCGATGAAGAACGTAGACGCGCCGCTGCTCATCTGCGGCGACGGCAATTTCATGCAACAGACACGGGATCTCGTCCGCCGGTATGGTCTGGAGGATAAGGTCATCTTCAAAGGCATGGTCCGACCCCCGGAGCTGAAACGGATAACCCCGAAAGCCTTTATCGGCATCACACTTTTTGACCGGAAGGGGATCAGCAACTACTATTCCCTCGCCAACCGCTGGTTCGATTATATGCACGCAGGGATCCCTCAGATAGCCGTCGGATATCCTGCTTACCGGGAAATAAACAATTCCTGCCCCATCGCTGTTCTAATTGACGAGCCCGGCGTCCGGGAAATATCGGAAGCGCTGAACCAGTTGCTGAATAATACGCAGCTATATCAAACGTTATTAACCAACTGCAGACAGGCCCGGCTTCGCTACAACTGGCAGGAAGAAGAACAAAAACTGGTGTTGCTCTATCAACGACTCCTGAATTGACGTGAACGACCATTTACATATCGTGTGCCTGGATGTGCCCTATCCTGTGGATTACGGGGGCGTATTCGACCTCTTTCATAAGATAAGGTTGCTCTCACAGGCGGGCATAAAGATACATCTGCACTGTTTCGAATACGGCCGGGGGCCCCAGCCGGTGCTCGACGAATACTGTGTGGAAGTGCATTACTATGCCCGTCATGAGGGGCATAAAGGCTTCTCACATCGGCTACCCTATATCGTTTGTTCGAGATCGAACCCGCAGCTGCTCGACCGGCTGTTGAAAGACGACTACCCGATCCTTCTGGAAGGCATTCATTGTACCTACCTGCTAAACGACCAGCGATTCGACGGCCGCCGCATCCTCCTTCGTCTTCACAACGTGGAATACCGGTACTACCGCGAGCTCTACCGGTCAGAGCGGTCGCTGCTGAAGAAACTATACTATCTCCACGAGAGCATACTGCTTCGCGCATACGAGCGGCGCATCGCGGGCAAGGTGAAGATCCTCGCCGTTTCAGAAAAGGACAGTGAAGTATACAGACGGGAATTCGGGGCGACCGATATCGAGGTCTTACCGGTCTTCTTACCCTTCGATCAGGTGCAGAGCAAGGAAGGGACGGGTTGTTTCTGTCTTTATCACGGCAATCTGTCCGTGGCGGAAAACGAAAAAGTTGTCACATGGCTGTTGAAGAATGTATTCGGCTCTTTGGAGATCCCCTTCATCATCTCCGGCAAGAACCCTTCGCCACGCCTGACACGCCGCATCTATCAGTACCCGCACACCTGTCTCATCCCCAATCCCACCGAGGGCGAGCTGCAGGACCTTATCTCAAAGGCCCAGGTCAATATCCTGCCATCGTTCAATTGCACGGGAATAAAGCTCAAGCTGCTGAATGCCCTCTTCAACGGCAGACACTGTATCGTCAACCCGGGCGCGGTAGAAGGCTCGGGTCTGCAGACCACCTGTCATATGGCGGATTGTGCGGTAGGGATCCGGGATCTCATCGGACAACTGTCGGGACGGCCCTTCACTTCGGAGGAGATCGCCCAGCGGGGAAAGATCCTCGGAGTGCTGTTCGACCAGGAGCATAATCTTCGGAAACTGATGCAGTGTATCTGGCCTGCCGGTATGGCTGCCGCCGGCGCAGCTGCCGCCACCGGCTAAAAGTAGTCCCCGCCTTCCCTGTCCACTCAGTCTAATCCACAGTGATGCTGGCAATTTCTGCGACCGCTCCCCGTTCGGTCCGCACCATCCTGGCGGGAAATTTATTGATGACCCGGTAGTCGTGTGTAGCCATCATGATCGTCGTGCCGTAATCGCGGGCGATGCGGAACAACAGCTGCATGATCTCATCCGAAGTCTCGGGATCGAGATTGCCCGTAGGCTCGTCGGCCAGGATCAGCTTGGGAGAGTTCAGCAGCGCCCGGGCGATGTCCACCCGTTGCTGCTCGCCACCGCTCATTTCGAAAGGCATTTTAAAACCCTTTGCCTTCAGTCCTACCTTATCCAGGACGTCGGAGACTTTTTCATCCATCAAACGGATGTCCTTCCAGCCCGTGGCCCGTAATACGAATTTCAGGTTATCGTTGACATCACGATCCGTCAGCAGCTGAAAATCCTGGAAGACCACGCCCAGCGTACGGCGGAGATAGGGAACCTTTTTCCAATCCATTTCCCGAAGATCGAAACCCGCTACCTGGCCCTCCCCTTCGCGCAACGGGAGATCGCCGTACAGCGTCTTGAGCAGGCTGGATTTGCCTGTGCCGGTCTTGCCTACCAAATAAACGAACTGGCCTTTTTCGACGGAGAGATTGACGTCCTGGAGAATCAGATTATCGCCCTGAAAGATATTAGCATGTTTTAATTCAACGATGATCTCGGCCATAGGTTCCACTTGTGTTTTTATCCAAACAAAAATAAGGAAAAAAAGGTCTGCTCATCACCCTTTTACCGGGGGCGCCTCTACGGCTTCGAACGGAGAGTCGATACGGTCGGCCTTCAGCATGAGCCGTAATGTACTATCGTTGGCAAAATAGCTCATCGTCCAGTTGAAAAAAACGATCAGCTTGTTGCGCACGTTGAGCAGCAGCATCAGGTGAACGAACATCCAGGTGAACCAGGCCAGACGGCCCTGGAAAGAAAAACCCGGCAGATCGACCACGGCCTTGCGCTTACCTACGGTGGCCATCGTTCCCTTGTTATGGTATTCGAATTCCTCCCGGCTCCGGCCCTTCGCTTCCCGTTTGAAATTCCCGGCCAGGTGCCCGGCCTGTGCGATGGCTACATTTGCCAGTTGCGGATGCCCGTTAGGATATTTTGGAGTGGGCATGTAGGCAAGATCCCCGACGGCATAAACTCCTTCGAGCCCCTCCACCTCTCCATAGCGGTTGGTCTTGAGCCTGTTGCCCCGTACCAGGCTTGTTTCCGGCAGGCCATTCAACTTGTTGGCGATGACGCCCGCCGCCCATATCACGTTCCTCGCCGGCAGGATCTCGCCCCCCTTCAGCTTCAGCGTAACCCCGTCATAATCTTCCACGACGGTGCCCGTCCGGACGATGACGCCCAGCTTCTCCAGGTATTCCCGGGACTTCCTTTTGGAGGCATCGCTCATGGAGTTGAGGGTGTTCGGTGAACCTTCCAGCAGGTAGATGGTGAACCGGGAAAAATCCACTTCGGGATAATCCCTGGGAAGGATATATTTCTTCATCTCGGCCATGGCGCCCGCGAGCTCCACCCCGGTAGGCCCCCCGCCGACTATGACGAAGTTCAGCAATGCCTGAAGCTCCGCGGGCCCCGCTTCGATGGTATCTTCAAACGTCTGGAGGATCCTGTTCCGAAGCGCCATGGCGTTGGGCACCGATTTCATCGGGAAAGAATATTTCCTTATACTGGCGTTATTGAAATAATTGGTGGTACATCCCAGCGCCAGGACAAGGTAGTCGTACGAAATGTCCCCGACGCCGGTGTACAGGACCTTTGCGGTCGTGTCGACATGATCCACTTCGGCTATCCGTATCGTTACATTGTTGCTGTGCTGGAATACCTTTCGCAGGGGAAAGGAGATGCTCGATGGTTCCAGCCTGGCGCTCGCCACCTGGTACATGAGGGGTTGGAATTGATGATAATTATGCCTGTCGATCAGATAAACATCGTACGGCGTATTGTTGAGGCTCCTGGCCAAACGCAAACCTGCAAAACCGGCGCCCACTATGACGATACGCTTTCTGCTACTGGGTGTCATAAGCTATTATTTAGACTGCCGTTCCACTACCACTGTCCTTGCATCGAATTCTCCGCAACCAAATTCCACCACAAAGGTACGGGTAATGCGAAATCCACCCAAACACTGCGCGAGGGATACAGGGAACGTGAATATCTTGGTGATCTCTACCCCAGACCGTTATGATGAATGAAATCATTGACCACCTGGAATCTGTTCACCACATGTCCAGGGACCTGAAATTACTCGTTCGCGAGACCGCCCGCCGGAGAGAGGTGCCCAGGAAGACCCGGTTGTTATCACCCGGGGAGACCTGTCAGCATCTTTTCTATATCGAAAAGGGCATGCTCGCCTGTTTCGACCAGGAGGGCGGCAAGAGCTATTGTACCTGGATCATGACGGAAAAGGACATCGCTACTTCCGTGGACAGCTTAAAAACCCAGGCTTTCTGAACGAAAGGGACCGCAAGGGTTAAAGATGCCGCCCGGGGACCCCCTTCCAAC
>Ga0134126_10010378_pt1 | contig 11738 bp, 9 predicted proteins | sample KB31752_FD_96881 | JGI IMG/M metagenome (GOLD analysis project Ga0134126, IMG submission 96881) | Terrestrial soil microbial communities with excess Nitrogen fertilizer from Kellogg Biological Station, Michigan, USA - KB3-175-2 | ecosystem: Environmental > Terrestrial > Soil > Unclassified ...
CGGTCTTCAGACTTTCGACGTCTTGAGGCTCGTCCTTCAAGTCACCCTTTGGGTCCTCGGCAGTTGGTTCTATCGTAGGCTGAGCCCGCGGTTCCGGAGTTACGCGAGGTGTAGGGCTCGCTTTTGGCAGCGTATTATTCGGCGTCGTTCTTCTTACGCCATGCTGACTTGCCGATCGGGTTAATGACACGCCGGCAATTGCACCCGCTAAACATACCAGGCAGATCAAGCAGATACGCAGCAGCAATTCGGGTTTCTCCAGTTAGGTACTTGAACCAGACGAAGATCCGTAGGACGTGTCGTTACGATGATCAATACCAGAATAACGGTTGCCCTCCGGGGCAGTAGCCCGAAAGTCATGGATGGCTCGCCAGCTAAGCTAGCACGAGTGTCTGGCGCGTGGGCCCTCCCATTACTGTCGGGCTACCGCCCCGTCACCGATGTTTGCAGCGCGATCATCGCGGCGAGGGTGGCTTCTTTTTGGTCCTTACTCCAGGGTGGCCCAACCAACTTACCAAGCGCGGCAAGCTGCTGCGACAAGCGAGTTGCGTCTGTCTCAAGTGCCGTCTGGGCGTGTTGAAGCAAGGACTTTTCGGCAATCGGCACAACCCTTAGGTCGCATTCCTCTGCAGCCTTGGCCAGAACATCACGAAACAGTACGCCCTCAGCCTTATGCATACGAAAATGCACTGCCAGAATTTCATCGACGCTCCAGTCAGGCATGGGGCTACCAACAATCAGTCCACAGTCTTGAACCTCGAAACCATTTTCACGAGTGCGCTTCAGTGCCCGGCGCATTTCGCGAAGGGCGATTCGCTCGGCCGAGTAGATGCCGCGCTTCACAACTTTTCTCGCCTCAGCCGGCTGCAACTCTTCCGCGGCGTGGTACGGTTGTTTAGCCCAATCTTCTTCAACAAGTTCCACGCGGCTTCGCTCCAACACCTCTAGATCACCGTCGCGTGTGCCGAGCACCACCAACGCGGCCCAGCCGGAGTGCGCTTTGAATCCGAAAGCCGCTTTAGCTTCGTTAGATTTTTGAGGCTGGTTTCGTTTCACTTTAACAAGATATTACCTCATTGCCGTGGTCGCTGATGAACGGAGACCACCTGAAGCGGGAAACCGTTTAGACGGTAATGAGATACTTGCAGCAGCGTTCGGCGCTCGATCACTTTTAAGAGCGCCAACGGCGCGACATGTAACAGCCTGGGCCAGCGCCCCAGGAACCGCCGTTATTATTTGGGAAAGCGCTGAAGGCGCGTAATGGGAACGATTACTGTTAGCTCTCGCCTTCAGCGCTCAAGACGTGGCCGGCATCGGTCCTGGGGCGGTGCCCAGGCTATTACATTTTCCCGCCTTTGCTGCTTTCAAGGCATGAACTCCCTCAAACGGTAGTGGGTCAGTTTGAAAAGTTTGCTACGGTTCTCGAACTTTGCCGAAGCGTAGAGCGAATCGCCAGGACGAAATCAGAACTGGGAGCGCAGCGAACAACCCTTCACTCAAGAGCCCAACATCGAAAGAAGAGTGCGGTTTCAAAATGAAGACCGTCAACGTTGGAATCTTTGGCTGGTCGCTGCGCTTCCAGTTCTGATTTTGTCTCTAATCGTTGGCTGGCGATCCAAACTCACCCACTACCCCTCAAAACGCCCTGCCTTGCCGCGTCCTCTCTCCTCAACTAGAATTGACTGTGTCCGCTTTTCCTGTCCGCGTTTTTACAAAATGAGATCGCTTTTGTTGGCCGTCCTGGCCGCTTATGTAGTTTCGGCAATACATGCAGTGCTCGCGTTTCTCAACAAACGCCGCGCGCTTCAGCGAGTCTCTGAGTGGGCAATGGCAACTGGCTTCGTGCTGCATACCGCCACGCTGATTGCCGACTGGGCGATCGACGGTCACTACCCACTCTTTACCCGGCGCGAGACGTTGTCGTTCCTGGCCTGGACTCTGGTCGCCAGCTATGGCCTGGTGCTTTACCGTTATCGAGCCCGGCCGCTGGGCGTGGTCACCTTGCCAATGGTTTCGCTTCTCGTTTTTCTCGCCGCAGTTATTCGTCCGGCCACGCCTGATAACGCGGAGGCTAGCATCCGTTCCGCGATTTGGCTTTTTCCGGTTCACACCACGCTGTTCCTGTTTGCTTACGCTGCATTTTTCGTAGTCTTCCTGGCAAGCATCATGTATCTACTGCAAGAGCGGGAACTAAAACTCAAAACTTTCAGCGGCATCTTTCACCGGCTTCCTTCGCTGACCACTGTTAACGAAATTGCAACCAGCTCGACCGCCATCGGTCTTACCTTGTTAACTGTCGGGATCGCCACCGGCATGGTTTGGGCGTCGTCACGCTACGGCCGTTTGTGGCACAATGATCCCAAGGAAATTTTTGCCGCACTCACGTGGTTGCTCTACTTGTTACTGATTCTTTACCGTTCAACATCCGGTTGGCGAGGACGCAAAGCCGCCTGGATGGGAGTAGCGGGATTCGCCCTGGTTCTGCTCACATTTTTGGGAGCTCGGCTCATGGGGGGCTATCACGTTTTCGGTTAACGCATCTTCCGAATCCTAAGTAAAACTTCGCAATGTCTATTGTCTTAGTAGGAATTAATCACAAGTCCGCGCCCGTCGAAGTGCGCGAGCGTCTCGCGTTCACGGAAGAGGCGTGCTCGACAGGACTGCATACGCTTGTCGATGGAGAGATTGTAAGGGAGGGCCTGATTGTTTCTACATGTAATCGTGTAGAAGTGCTGGCAGAGACCTCCAGCGATCGCTTGAGCGACTCTATCGAACGAGTGAACCAATTCCTTAGCCGCACGGATTCCGTTCCACCTTCGTTTTTCGAAACTCATCTGTACCAGCACACTGACGACGAAGCGGTGCGCCATCTTTTTCGTGTAACTTCGTCGCTCGATTCCATGGTAGTCGGTGAGCCACAGGTTCTCGGTCAGGTGCGACGCGCTTATTCAATTGCACTGGAAGCCGGAACCGCGGGACGAATATTAAACCGCCTCGTGCATCACGCCTTTCGCGTGGCTAAACGAGTACGCACTGAAACGGGCATCGGCGCCAACGCTGTCTCCATTAGCTACATGGCCGTTGAGCTTGGCAAAAAAATCTTCAGCCGTTTAGAAGGACATACTGCGCTCTTGATCGGCGCGGGCGAGATGGCCGAACTTTCCGCGCGTCATTTGATCAATGCCGGGGTATCAAGAATCCTGCTGGCGAATCGAACTGAAGAGCGCGCCGGACGTCTGGCCGCCGAACTCGGCGGTGAAACAGTTAATTTTGCGGAACTCTCCAAACATCTGGCCGCAGCCGACATCATTATTTGTTCGACCGCAGCCGATCAGTATTTGATTACCGAAGCGATGGTCCGCGAAGCGCTTAGCAAGCGACGAAACCGGCCGTCTTTCTTCATCGACATCAGCGTCCCTCGCAATATCGATCCTGCAGTTGGCAAGATCCCGAACGTCTTTGTGTTTGACATAGATGATCTTGAGTCGGTTATTTCGTCGAACATTCGCGAGCGCGAACGCGAGGCGGAACGGGCGGAGTTAATTGTTGAATCCGAAATTATGCAGTTTGCGCAAACGCTTCGTGTGTTGGATATTGGTCCGACGATTGGGGCACTCAGGAACAAGCTGCAAGACATAGCCAAAGCGGAGCTGAAACGACAGCGCAATCGACTCGGTCCTTTGACGGCCGAACAGGAAACCGCGATTCAATCCTTGTTGGTAGCCACTGTAAACAAAATTTCCCATCCGCTGCTGAGCCACATGCGGCGCTCCTATGACTCGAGCGATGCTGAAGCCATCCAGGCCTGGCGCGATATCTTCGGTCTCGAAGAATAGTTACTGCCCCTGAATCCATCCATGAAAGACAACCTGGTAATCGGTTCTCGAGGTTCCAAGCTCGCTCTGACGCAGGCCGGCATGATCAAGAGCCAGCTCGAACTGCTTGAGCCTGGGCTCGCGGTACGTCTTGAGATTATTAAGACTTCGGGAGACGCGAACAATGATCCGCTGTCAGTAATCGGCGGCCAGGGTGTCTTCACCAAGGAGCTGGAAGAGGCACTACTCGATACTCGAATCGACATCGCTGTTCATTCCCTTAAAGACTTACCGACGATAATTCCTGACGGTTTAACCATCGCCGCAATTTGCAAACGTGAAGATCCTCGCGACGCCCTCGTTTTGCAGCAGAAGCTGAAGGGTTCGCAGGTTTCTCTTCTCTCTCTGCCGAAAGGCGCGGCGGTTGGAACCTCGAGCCCGCGACGATTGGCCCAGTTAAAGCATTTGCGGGGCGATCTGATCGTTAAGGATCTGCGGGGCAATGTGGATACTCGCTTGCGCAAACTGGATGAAGGCCAATATGACGCCCTGGTTCTGGCTTGCGCCGGTCTACGCCGCCTGGGATTGGAAAATAGAATTAGTGCGGCCCTACCCGCAACCGAAATGCTTCCGGCAGTGGGCCAGGGTGCGCTTGGCATTGAAACGAGGGCAGACGACAAAACAACGATTGCCGCAGTCCGCAAACTCGATCACAAATTTACGCGACTGGCATGCACTGCTGAACGCGCTTTCCTTCGCAGCCTCGGAGGCGGTTGCCAGTTACCGATTGCGGCGCATGCAGCGGTGCGCGAAAAGCGAATCAGGCTGGATGGACTGGTGGCAGACCCTCAGGGACATCGCATCGTTAGAGATCGCATCTCCGGAAGTCTGGAGGAGGCAGAACAACTCGGCACAGAATTGGGAGAGCGACTGCTGGAGCGAGGCGCAGGTGAGCTGCTGGGAAGTCCACAACCTGAAGGTTGAACTCTGAACTGTTTGACTGGCACTCGGTAGTTCAGAGTTCAAGCTTCAGCTTGCCAGGTTAAATGAACGACGCATATACCAGATCGAGTCAGAAGCCTTCGCTTGCCGGTCGCACCGTCGTTATTACTCGCGCGCAGGATCAAGCCAGCGAGTTTGTGGCCGAGCTCAAACGATACGGGGCGAACGTAGTTCTATGTCCTACCATTGAAATCCGCGAACTCGAAAGTTATGAACGTCTGGATGAAGCCATCGAACATCTCTACGGCTACGATTGGCTTATCTTCACCAGCGTGAATGGCGTCGAGTATTTTTTCCAGCGACTCAAAACGGAAAATCGCAACGTGAGTGACCTGGACGAAGTGAAAGTCTGCGCGATTGGTGATGCAACTGCGGACAGGCTGCGCGATCTGCACGTGCACGTGGATGTGATACCTGAGGAGTTTAAAGCTGAAGGCGTCTTTAGCGCGCTGGAACAGTTCGTCGGCGGGCCAGATGCGATGAAAGGTCTGAACGTGTTAATCCCGCGCGCTTCAGTGGCCAGGGATTATCTGCCGAAGACGCTCGAAAAGGCCGGCGCTCGCGTTGATGTCGTGCCTGCATATCGCACTGAGCTTCCCGCCGACCTCGATCGCGGACGCGTTGCGGCCTTGTTGTCGGGAGGCGCGGACTGCATCGCGTTTACAAGCTCTTCGACCGTCAAGAATCTTGCCCGGCTTTTTGATACGGAGGACTTGAGTGGAGCGCTGGCGGGAGTAATCATCGCCTGCATCGGCGACATCACTGCTAAAACCGCGGCAGATTATGGACTGCAAGTGAAAATTCAACCGCAACAATTTACAATCCCGGCGTTGGCGCACGCGATTGCAGAATACTTTTATGCCAATGCTGAATAGACGCATGTTATTGTCTGCACTGCGAGAACTCACTAGCTAAAACAATATGTCAACGGAACCCCAAGCCCCTGAACTGAGCGAGGCCAAACGCGAAATCGAAGCTCTGCGCCGGCAACTTCTGGATCGTGGCGCCTTCGGCGAGCTGGTAGGAAACTCGGCGGCGATGCGCGAGGTCTACTCGCTGGTTGAACAAGTGGCTTCGTCATCCGCCTCGGTTTTGATCACCGGCGAATCAGGGACTGGCAAAGAACTGGTAGCCCGAACTATCCATCAGCTCAGCCCCAGACGAGAACAGCCCTTCATCGGCATCAACTGTTCGGCTATTCCTGAAACCCTGATGGAATCAGAACTCTTCGGACACGAGAAGGGCGCCTTCACCGGCGCGGCCTCGATGCGAGCAGGATGTTTTGAATTAGCGGAGGGCGGTACGTTGCTGTTGGATGAAATCGCCGAGATGCCACCGCTGCTGCAGTCGAAGTTGCTGCGCGTTATTGAAGAACGATCAGTTCGCCGTCTGGGCAGTGGCAAGGAGGTAGCGGTCGATGTTCGCCTGCTCGCGGCAACCAATCAGGACCCGCAAACGGCGGTGGGCAAAGGGACCTTGCGCGAAGATCTTCTTTACCGTATCAACGTCTTTCGTATTCACCTTCCGTCTCTGAAAGACCGCAAGGAAGATATTCCCTTGCTGGCGCAGTATCTGGTTAACAGCCTGGCGCAGAAACACGGGCGGCCGGCGCGCTTTCTCAGTCCCGCTGCGCTTTCTGCTTTGCAGTTTCATGCCTGGCCCGGAAACGTTCGCGAGCTGCGAAACGTGATCGAACGCGCGGTAGTTATTTGCTCCGGCGAACAAGTCGAGCGCCACCACTTCGCGCCATATCCGATCGACCAACGTGAGCGTCTGAGAAACGAAGACACGATAACCTTTCCGGTGGGCACCCCTATCGAAGAAGTTGAACGCCAGATGATCATCCGCACGATCAAAAAGACCAAGAACAATAAGACGCGCGCCGCGGAGCTGCTAGGCATTAGCCTCAAGACCCTTCACAACAAATTGAATTTGTATCGTGAGCGTGGCCAGCTGGATGAAGAAGAACACTAGAATTAACCCGAAGGGTTAGAAGAGAGTAGCCGGTGGTCGCAGCGCAGCGAAGACCACCGGAAAAAAGAACGTCTGCTCGTCAGCACCCTGTAAGGGTGCAAGACTCACAGACGAAATGTTAACCCACCTCAGTTTTGACTTCTGGCACCCTTCCAGGGTGCCTTTTTTTGCTTCTGGCTTCCGGTGGTCTTCGCTACGCTACGACCACCGGCTACTTTCTGACAGCCCTTCGGGCTGTCGCTACTGGCTTCGGTCCAGGCAGGTTTCATGGCCGCGCATTCCTTACTGCCCTCTGCGTCCGAACCTGCGTTGTCCGCCGAAACCGCCGATAGGCGCTGTGACCTGCGGCACCCCAAGCACATTTCGCACTATGGCTAATTGCGACATCAGCCGCGGCTCGGCGAGCTGAAACTTGTTGGCCGAGCTTTCGGCTCTCGCAAAGTCCAGCTTTGCCAGCATCGCCAGCTCCTGTCCGTAGCGCGCCACCATCTCGCTGAGTCCACTCCCGCCTGCAAGTTGTAACTCACCATCTTTGAAAATATTCACCTCAAATCCACTCAGCAGCGCCGCCGCCGAAAGCAGTTCATTGAGTTGAGCTATACCTGGGTCAAGCACCTCAAAACTCCGCGAAGGCTCCACTGATGCGAACGCGTCGGCGATGCGCAACTGCTGGTCGAAATGGCTGTAGTTAGTGGCGCGGCGATTCGCCAACCGTTGGGCTTCGCTCAGAAGTTTTAGCGCAAGCTTCGAGTCTTCAGCCTGTGACGCGGCGTCTGGTTGCCCGTCAGTCTTCTGTGCCTGGGCCGCCAACTGCAGCAAGAGATCGATTCGTTCGTCGTCAGAATGCAAACTCGCGAGTGACTGACGCAACTGATCCATGTTTTCTGAATCCGCCTTTTTCGCAATCAACTGAAAGTCGACTCGCTGCAGCATTCGGTCGCGCGTGTTCGCTTCCAGATGATCGTTAGCGATTTGACGCGCCTGATCCACATTTCCTTCGTCGAGCGCCTTTTGCGCCGCCTGCTGATAGAGTCTTGATTGCATTGCTGGTGGCGCAGCCGGTGCAGCGGCAAGCAGGCTCTCAGTTGTTCCTTGTTGCATGAGGTTGTTGATTTGATTGAAAGCCATCCGCTGGTTATTCGCCATACCGATTTCAGTCATCTTGTTGCGCAGAGGTGTTCCCCGCGAGGGGAGATATTGATCAATTTGCGGTAATAGCGATTGCAGTCCGCCCAACAGCCGGCGCGCGTTTTGTTGTTCGATCTGCCCGTCCGTGAGCGGGGTCTGGGTGGAGTTCTGCGCCGCACCAAACATCCCTCGGCCACGGCCAGTGCCTTGACCTGCCTGACTGTTTGGCGCCGGGCGTGTGGCTCGAAGCGCCGCATCGATCACCGTGTTCAGCAGTTCCTTGTAAGCGGCCTCACTTAGCATGGGCGGAGTGGTATTGCCGAAACTTGCCGGGCTCGCTGGGGCCGTATTTGAATTGATCTGATTCGTAGCCGGTTGGCTAGCAACTGCTTGAGTGGTGCCTGCGGCAATCGCGCCGGCACGCAAAAGGGACAACGCCAGCATTTCTGCTTGCACATTGGCCAGCATGTTTTCCGACTGCAACTTGGTTACGACTTTCGCCGTGAGTTTAGTTGCGGCTTCCTTGTCCTGAGACTGCAGCGCTGAGAGCACCTGAGGAAGTGTATTCGGATACTGTCCGCTCGTAAGCGCTTCTTCCACTTTCTGCGCTGCCAGCTTCGGATCGAGAGCGGCCACTTGCGCAAGTAGATTCTGCTCCAAGTTGGCGTCGGCGCGTGGGCGCCTGAAATCGGTACCGGGATCAGCGGCGGGTGTTAATGATTGAGTTGCTGCTAAGAGTTGGTAGGCAAGCGGCGCATCGTGCTGGGCGGCGCTCAACACTAACTCTTGCCGCAACTGCGCGGCCCAGCGTTGCGAGTTGCCGTCTGAGCTACGAATGAGCTCGGCGACGCCATCGCCGGCCAGCGAAAACATCGAGCGCGCTCTAGCTTCATTGCGTTTCCATAGCATGTCGGCGGCCGCGATTTGTACCCGGATGCGATTTTCAGGCAGCTTCAACAGCTGCACTTCTCCAACGATCTGCTCCAGCAAAGCAGTCGCTTTCTTTTCCGCCGCTTCCTTCTCTTTTTGCTGTTGTTCATCGGCTGGCGCACCGGTCGAAGTGGGTTGAGTCGCAGTATCCTGCGCTTTGATAGCTGTCGCGGCGCTGAGAATCAGCAGACCGGTAATGAAAACTAAATTACGTACTTTTGACATTATTGATACCTCAGAAAGTGGAAGGAAGAGGACATTTTGATTCGGTAAAGAGTAGCTTAGTTGCTTTAGAAATAACTAACGAGGGCGGCGGGTAGCCATAAGCCCAAGTTTAGACGCTCGCCAGCCACTAATTGGCGAAGAGAGTAAGGCTTCGTTCTCAGAGTTAAAGGCGCGAAATGTAACCACTCAAGTGATGGGCTGGGACCGCGGGCGTCCCGCCCGCAAACGCGCTGTCACGCGCGGCAATCTTTTAGCACTGATCTTTTCGCGCTTTGCGCTCATGGCGGGCGGGACGCCCGCGGTCCCAGCACATCTCTTGAGTGGTTAAATTTGCGCCTTTGACGCTGAAAGACCCCCGTTCGCGCGAGCCCCCGGCTTGCACGCAAAGATTGCGAATGATATTCATCGCTCGTATGTCAGTCTTGCTATTCTTCATCGACGGGCTCGGAATTGGCACGCGCGGTCCACACAACCCTTTCGACGGACTGGACGATGCAGAACCGCTCCGGATATTCCGCGATGAGGAAACCGCAACCATCTTCGACGGCATCGTCATCCCCACCGACGCGTGCCTGGGGATTGAGGGTCGACCGCAAAGCGCGTCTGGACAAACAACCATCCTCACCGGTGTCAACACGCCCGCCAGGCTCGGCTATCACAAACAGGGATTTCCAAATAGCGCCATGCTGGAGATACTGCGCGAGCACTCTCTATTCCTGCAGCTAACTCATGCCGGCGTCAAACCAATAACCTTTGCCAATACCTATTCGAGCAAGTTTTTCGACGAGCGCCCGCGCTGGGTCTCCGCAACAACTGCAGCGGTGGAAGCGGCAGGGTTACCGTTTCGGCAGGTGGCTGATAACCAGGCAGGTCGCGCCGTCTTCCATGACTTCACTAATCAAGCTCTGATTGAAAGAGGTGAGGACGTAGTGCCACGATCTCCTGATGAGGCTGCCATGGTGCTTGCGGACATCGTCAGCGAAAATCGGTTCACGCTCTACGAATACTTCATCACCGACAAGGTCGGACATGCACAGGATGCAGCGGCAGCGAGAACAGTGCTGCAGAACCTTGCCGCTATGATCAGAGGCTTGCTGGATAGAATTGATTTGCTTCAGACTTCAGTTATACTCACCAGCGATCACGGCAACATCGAAGATCTCTCAACGCGCAACCACACGCTGAATAAAGTTCCAACCATTGTCTGGGGCGCCGATAAAGAACAAATCGCTGAGCGAATCAAAAGCCTCGCGGATATAACGCCGGCCATAGTTGAAACATTGACGAAGAAAACCGCTGCAAAGAAATAGCTATTCACGAAATCATATGAACTAACACGAACAGTCCATTCGTGTTTTGTCGCGGAATTTCGTGGACTGATTTCTTGTGGTTTTGCCTAAGAACACCGTTATGAACTCCACACAGCCTCAGCCTATCGAAAAGAATAATCCCCGCGAAGTATTTGCCTGGAAGATGTACGACTGGGCCAACTCGGCCTTCTATACGACCGTGGTTGGCGCGCTGTTTAGTCCATATATTACGCGGCTGGCCCAGGATGCGGTGGGCAAAGGTGGCACTATACTGAACCTGGGGTTCCTCGGTTCAGTCACTGCGGAATCGTTTCCTACGTTGTGTGTCTCGATATCGGTGGGCGTTCAGGTCTTGTTCCTGCCAATTCTGGGTTCGCTTGGAGACTACTCAAATCTCAAGAAGCGTTTGATGGCCGGTTTCTGTTACACAGCGGTAATTGCTAATGCCCTTCTGTTTTTCATCACTGGACATCTTTACCTGCTGGGCGGTTTGTTGTTCATCATTGCCAACGTCTGTTTCGGCGCCTCGATAGTTTTCTATAACGCTTTCCTGGGGGAAATAACTACTGAGGACCAACGGGACAAAGTTTCCAGCCGTGGCTATGCTTACGGATACTTTGGGGGCGGACTGCTTCTGGCTCTCAATCTGGTCCTCGTGCTCGGCGCGGAGAGAATTGGTATCTCCCCGGGGATGGCTGTGAGGCTTTCATTTCTTTCCGCCGCTGTGTGGTGGGGCGGTTTCGCGATCATTACGTTTAGGTTTCTGAAGACGCGGGAGGCCACCAAACAATTGCCGCCCGGCCAAAGTTATATTACAGCAGGCTTCGTAGAACTCCGCTCAACCTTTGGAGAGTTGAGGCGACTGCCGCACACACTCAGGTACTTGATCGTATATCTAATCTATAACGACGGCATTCAGACGGTGATCTTCGCTTCGAGTGTATTCCTTGAACAGGAACTCTTTCGCGGACCGAACCCTACATTCCTGTTATCAATTTTTCTGGTAGTGCAGTTCGTCGCGGTGATAGGCGCCCTGGTCTTTGAACGCCTTGCCTACTTCATCAAAACGAAGAACGCAATCCTCGTCTCGTTGTTTCTCTGGGCAGGCGTCGTGGTCTATGCTTATGGCTTCCTGCACAACACGCGTCAGGCATGGATCATGGCAATTGTTATTGCGATTGTCCTCGGTGGCTCCCAGGCGCTTTCCCGCTCACTGTTCTCTCTCATGATACCGAAGGGCCGGGAAGCTTCCTTCTTCGGAATCTATGAGGTGTCCGAGCGCGGCACCTCCTGGATGGGTCCTTTGCTGTTCAGCATTGTGGTGGCCAGGACTGGTTCCTACAGGCAGGCACTA
>Ga0134126_10010380_pt1 | contig 11737 bp, 9 predicted proteins | sample KB31752_FD_96881 | JGI IMG/M metagenome (GOLD analysis project Ga0134126, IMG submission 96881) | Terrestrial soil microbial communities with excess Nitrogen fertilizer from Kellogg Biological Station, Michigan, USA - KB3-175-2 | ecosystem: Environmental > Terrestrial > Soil > Unclassified ...
CCATCCGATCGAGTACGTCCAGCCCCTCGATCACCTCGCCGAATACGCAAAACCCGAATTCTTCGGGAGACTCGCCACGATGGTCGAGGTTCGGATTGTCGTTCAGATTGATGAAGAATTGACTGGTGGAGCTGTCGATCTCGTCTGGCTGGCGGGCCATCGCGATTGCACCGCGGACGTTCTTCAGGCCGTTGTCGGCTTCATTGGGGATCGGGTAGCGATTGTCTTTCTCCGTCAAATCGGCGGTATAAGTGCCGCCCAGCACGACGTAGCCCTCTTCGATCTGATGAAAGATCGTCTGGTTGTAGTGCCCGCTCTGGACGTAATGCAGAAAATTGTTGACCGTCCGCGGGGCGCGCTTGGCATCGAGCCGGACGGTCAATTCGCCCAGCGAGGTCTTGAGCACGACTGTCGGATAATACTCGGGATTAGGCTCTTTCAAGACGATCGGCTCGGCCGGGGCCGGCTTTTGGGGGCCGTCGGCTTCCGCGGCGGCGCCGGCATCGGCCTCGGCGGCGGCGGGTTCGTTCGAGTGGCCGCAGCCCGCCAGCCCCAAGCACAGCAGCAAGGCAAAGCGGAGCGGAAGTTTCCAGACGTGTCGCATGAATCGATTCGCCTCCGTGCATCGAACCAAAAACGAACGATCGACGTTGACGAAAAGTCAGCCGACCGACGCCCCTTGGGCCTGCCTGCCCGCCAGTGGGCGGGTATCATCCGCGGATTGCCTGTTTGGTGCAAGCTCGGTTCTTGAGTCGTGCGGGTTGCCGGGTTGCCCCTTCGGCGGCCTGGCGAATTTGGCCCTCGGACGGACCCTTTTTGTTACAATAACAGCATGTATAGTCGGTGGTTCAGCGCAGTCATCGTTCTGTTTTGGGCCGCCACCATGGGGTGGCTGTTCCAGCAGAAGATTCTGCCGCCGCTAGTCGTCGGCGACCCGCCCACTTATCGCGACATCATCGCCGACCGGCAGGCGGTCGAGCAGCCGGCGGGTTGGACAATTTATCTCGACAACCAACCTCTCGGCTGGACGACCAGCCATCCCCGGCTGCTCGACAACGGCGTTACCGATTTTCACAGCCGCGTCCATTTGACCCGCCTGCCCTTGGAAGAGGTCACGCCGGCATGGATGAAATCGCTGCTGCGAATGGTCGATCGCGAAGGCAGTCTGGGCGAATTGGCCATGAACGTGGACGTCGAAGGCAACCTCGAAGTCGATCCGCTGGGGCGCCCGATCGGCTTCAATTCGACGGCATTGTTCGGCGAGAATGGCGCAAGCCGCGACGACCGCGGCGATTTGCTCCCCGGCCAACTCGATACGCGCTTCAAGATCTCGATTCAAGGCGTGATGGAAGGCCGCCAACTGAAGCTCAAGGTGCGTTCGGGCGAGTTCGTCTACAACACCGCCGCGTACCTTTCGCCCGACGCCTTGATGAGCGACGCGCTGACGCCCCAGGCCCGGCTGCCGAATTTGAGAGTCGGCCAATCTTGGACCGTTCCCATCTACAGTCCCTTGCGTCCGCCGAACAGCCCGCTAGAAATGTTGCACGCCAAGGTGGAACGCCGCGAGTTGATCGTTTGGCAGGAGCGGGTCGCGCCCGTCTATCTGATCGTGTTTCGCAGCGATCCCGGTTCGGAGCTGACCAACAACCGCGAGGCCCGGGCCAAGGCCTGGGTCGACCTGAAAGGCAACGTGCTGAAGCAAGAGCTCATGTTGTCGGCCGCGCGGTTGACTTTCGAACGTTTACCCGACGATCACAAGCTGCTCGGCGCCCCATGATCGAGTTCGAGAACGTGACGCGAACCTACGGCCGGAAGGTGGCCGTGGCCGGGCTGAGCCTGGTCGTGCCGGAGGGCCAGGTGTTCGCGTTTCTCGGTCCCAACGGGGCGGGCAAGACCACGGCGATCAAGATGCTGGTGGGATTGCTGCGCCCCAGCTCCGGCCACGTTCGGCTGGGCGGATACGATCTGTCGACCGACGCCCGCCGGGCCTGCGGTTTGCTGGGCTACGTGCCCGACGTCCCGTTCCTTTACGACAAACTGACGGGGCGCGAAGTCTTGCACTTCATCGCCGGCATGCACGGCCTCGACGAGCGGGCCGCCGTGGAGCGCGTGCATCGAGAAATGGCCCATTTCGAGCTCGACGAGTTCATCGACGAACTGGCCGAGACCTACTCGCACGGTATGAAGCAGCGGCTGGTTTTCGCCGCCGCGATGTTGCACGACCCGGCCGTCTTGGTCATCGACGAGCCGTTGGTCGGCCTCGATCCGCGCAGCGCCCGGCTCGTGAAAAACCTGCTGCGCGAGAAGGCCAACCGGGGCGCCGCGATCTTGATGTCGACGCACCTGCTCGACGTGGCCGAGGAAATCGCCGACCGCATCGGCATCATCGACCGCGGCAAGCTATTATGCGCGGGAACGCTGGAGGAACTGCGGCAATCGCTTTCGCAACGCCACAGTTCGCTGGAACAGCTTTTCTTGGAAGTCACCGCCGCGAGCGGCGAGAGTGCGGCGCCCGCCGAAGCACTGGAACACCATCGCTCGGAATGACCCGCTCGGCCCAAGCGTCATGACGACCCAACCCGCCCGAAAACTGCCGCCGCCAGTCGTTCCGCCGCCGCGGTTGCTCGGCGCCCCGGAAGAGGCCCGGCTGTTCTGGCGGCTGCGCTGGCGGCTGGCTTCGAATATCTTTCGCCAGGCGTTCCAGCAAGCGCGGTTCCGCATGTCGCTCGTCACGCTGCTGACCGGGCTGCTGTGGGTCGGACTGTTCGGACTGTTCGCCCAGGGGTTTCACTTCCTGAAAACGACCATTCCCGAGTCCGTCACCCACGATGAAACGGCCCGCGCCGTGTTCAGCATTTTCTTCGTGTCGTTGACCGTGATGTTGGTTCTGTCCACGGGGATCATCCTCTACGGCGGTCTCTTCCGCTCGGCTGAGGTGCGGTTTCTGTTCAGTTTGCCGGTCCGGGTCGAACGCATCTTTCTGCACAAATTCCAAGAGGCCGTGCTGTTCAGCAGTTGGGGCTTTCTGCTGTTGGGCACGCCGATGTTGGTCGCCTACGGGGTCGTCGAAGAGGGGAGTTGGTACTATTTCGCCGCGATCATTCCTTTCACGCTGAGCTTCGTCTACATTCCCGGCGCCATCGGGGCGATTCTCGTGCTGCTCATCGTGCGCTGGCTGCCGGGAGACCGCCGAAAACTACTTTGGCTGGCCGGCGGGCTGCTGGCCTTGACCGCCGCCGCCGTCAGTTGGTCGATCCGGCGGAACATCGACAACGACTTGCTGACTCCGGCCTGGTTCCAGGAGATGCTGGCCCGGCTGCGGTTCAGCGAGACGCGGCTGTTGCCGAGCTGGTGGCTCAGTTCCGGACTGCTGGAAGCGGTGCGCGCCGGTTGGGACACTGCCGAGGGGCGGCGTGCCTTGTCTGAAAGCGTGATGTTTCTGGCGCTGACCATTTCCAACGCCCTATTCCTGCACCAGTTGGCGATCTGGGCGGCAGCCGGGCTGTACCGCGGCGGCTACAGTGCGCTGCACGCCGAGCGCCCTTCGCGCAAGCGGCTGAAGCCCGCGCGATTCGACTCGCTCGTCCTGCGCGCCGCGTTCTTCTTGACCCCGGCCATGCGGCTGCTGATCGTCAAAGATCTACGTCTGTTCCGGCGAGATCCGGTGCAATGGCTGCAATTCTTGATCTTCTTCGGCCTGCTGGCCCTGTACTTTCTCAATATCCGCCGGCTCAGCTACGACGTGAACTATGTCAGTTGGGTCACGATGATCAGCTTTCTCAATCTGGCCGTGGTGGGGCTGATCCTGTCGACGTTCACCACGCGATTCATTTTTCCGATGATCAGCCTGGAAGGCCGCCGCTTTTGGATTTTGGGGCTGCTGCCGGTCAAGCGGGAAACCATTTTGTGGGGCAAGTTTTTGTTCGCGGCCGTCGGCTCGGTGGTTCCCAGCACGCTCTTGATCCTCTTGAGCGACTTCATGTTGCGCGTCTCGCCGCTCGTCGTCGCCGTCCACGTGCTGGCCTGCTGCGTTCTCTGCTCGGGCCTGTCGGGGATCGCCGTGGGCCTCGGCGCCAAGATGCCGAACTTGCGCGACGACTCGCCCTCGCGAATCGCAGCGGGCTTCGGCGGCACGCTGAATCTGGTCATCAGCACCGGCTACATCGCGGCGGTCGTGCTGTTGACCGCGCTGCCGTGCCATTTCTATCTGGCGGCCGCCGGAGGGCTGGGGGCCCCACTCGACGCCACGACCGACCGCCTCTGGAACTGGCTCCTGGCCGGCGCCGCGGGGAGCATCGTGCTGGGCGTCGTGGCCACGCTGCTGCCCTTGAGAATCGGCTTCAAAGCCTTCCGGGATTTGGAGTTCTAGCTCGCATCGCAAATCGGCCTGGAATCTCCCGGCGATAGCGATTACACTCCCGGCCATTTCACCGCGAGGGCCGCCTCCGACGCTCTGCCGGGCAATCGAGGCGCACGCCGCCAGTACGTGCAACGCATGTCCCATCCAAGGAAGCATCGCATGACGCGCAATGCCTGGTTGTTCGCCGGAGTAGCGATCGTCCTCAGTTCGCAGGCCGCGTTGCCTCGCGCCGCGGCGGCGCCGCCCTGGGAAAAGATCCCCATCTTCCAGCGCATCGATGCCGATCCGGACAAGGAGTACGTGCTCACCGAAAGCCGCGGGCCGTGGATCATCATGGTCGCCTCGTTCGCCGGCGAGCAGGCCGCCGAGCAAGCCAAGGAATTGGTGCTCGAACTGCGCTCGCGGTACAAGCTGCATGCCTACACGCACGAGATCGATTTCGATTTCAACAAGAACGACCGGAAAGACGCCGACCAGGAACCTAGCTACCACCGCCGCCGGATGCGCTACCAGGTCGAGAAGATGAAAGAGATCGCGGTGATCGTCGGCGATTTTCCATCGGTCGACGATCCGCAGGCCCAAAGGGTGCTCAAGAAGATCCGGGCGTCGGAGCCCGATTGCTTGAACTCCGCCAAACGCGCGAAGCAGGGCAAAGGCGAATATCGCACGCTCGCCAACTTGCGGCGCATTCAGCAAGAGATCAACCGCCAGTTGGAGATGGAGAATTACGCCAAAGGCTCGCTGGGCCACGCCTTCATCACCACCAACCCGCTGCTGCCCGACAGCTATTTCGCGCCCAAGGGCATCGACGACGTGGTGCTGGAAATGAACGAACCGGTGAAGTACAGTTTGCTCAAGTGCCCGGGCAAGTATTCCTGCAAGGTGGCCACGTTCACCGGCAGCGTGCTGATCGACCAGCGGCTGATCGAACAAGTGGAGCAACAAGGCAAGAAGCTTCCGAGCCGATTGGAGCAAGCGGCGCTGGCGGCGAACAAGCTCACGCTCGCCTTGCGGGCGAAAGGCTACGAGGCTTACGAGTTCCACGATCGCTACGCCAGCATGGTGACGGTCGGCAGCTTCAACGCGGTGGGCGTTCCCCAGCCCAATGGCCAAATCGAGATCGACCCCCGGTTGCACGCCATCATGGAGACCTTTAGCGCCGACAAGCAGATCGTCCCCGGAAGCGCGACGCCCAAGGTCGGCAAGGTCAAGGACTGCATCGGCATTCCCTTTGACGTGCAGGCCATGCCGATCGAAGTGCCGCAGCGGGCGATCAGCAAAGCTTACGATCGCCCTCTGTTCAGTTCTCGATAGTCGTCTCTTCAGCAGCATCCTGTAGCGGCCGTGAAGCATTCTCCTCCGATTCTGGTGCTGGGCACGGCCAATCGCAAAAAGGGGCTGGAACTGGCCGAGTTGGTCGCGCCGCTGGGACTCGAAGTCCGCACGTTGGCCGATTTTCCGCAGGCCCTCTCCGTCGCCGAAACCGGCGATACGTTCGCCGCCAACGCCGCCTTGAAGGCGATCGGGCAGGCCAAGCATCTGGGCCAGTGGGTATTGGCCGACGACAGCGGTTTGGCGGTCGACGCGCTCGGCGGAGCGCCGGGCGTGTACTCGGCGCGCTATGCCGGCCCAGGCGCTTCCGATGAAGACAACAACCGCCGCTTGCTTGCCGAGTTGGCCGACGCGCCGCTCCAGCGCCGCACGGCGCATTACGTCTGCCATGCCACGCTCGCCGACCCGGCCGGCGCGATTCGGGCCGAGGCGGAAGACTACTGCCACGGCCGCATTCTGACCGATTACCGCGGCGCCGGCGGATTCGGCTACGATCCCCTGTTCGAGATCATCGAGTACCACCGCACGTTCGGCGAGTTGAGCCCCGCGGTGAAAGCCGTGCTGAGCCACCGCGGCCGTGCGATGCGCCAATTGCTGCCGGCGCTGCGGGGCCTGCTGGCCGAGGACGCCTGGCGATAGCGACCGTCCTGGATGGCGGCCGTCCAAGCGAGAGGCTTGAACGAGGACGGTCAACCGTCTGGTCCTCAGCGCCGTCAATCTTTCCCGCTCCTCTTTAATGAACGCTGATCGTGGCTTTTTTGGGCCGGAAGCAGCGTATCACGTGTTAAGTCGCAATTCGGCATTTTATTTGCGGCCTTGAGATGCCTATTGGCCCGCCACCTTACCCGCTAACGCTGGGGAGATACTTATGGAACTCTGGGAAATCCATCCTGCAATCGTCCACTTTCCAATCGCCTTTCTGATTGGCGCCGTATGCTATGACCTCTACCTATGGACGAAGGGCGAACGAGGTCCGTCGGGCACGGTGAACGGTTTATACATTGTCGGCGTTTTGAGCGCCGCTTTAGCGGCGCCGGCGGGGCTGCTGGCATTCTTCAAAGGCCCAGCGTCGTTCACGGATGAGGCCGCCCGGACCGTGTGGTGGCACATCGGCGCTGCCGTTACGCAATTCGTTCTGTTTGCGGTGATCGCCGTCGTTCGCTGGCGCCATCGCCGCGACGCCAGTCCTGGTTGGACGCGAGTCGTCGCTCTCCTGGCCGGACTCATTCTCGTGTTCGCGGGCTACGAAGGCGGCTTCATGGTTTACCACGGTGCGACGGGCATTGAACCGCAGTTGTTAGCGCGCGATTTGCGCGCCAAGCAAGAGCAGAAAGCCGAAACCGCCAGACAGGCCGGCGAACCGGGCAGCGTAACTCGTTAGATTATCGCTCAACCTCTCGACGCGGCCTGATGCATGAATCGCGATTGGATGTTCGGCGTCGCAATGGCCCTGGCGGTGGCGCTGTACCCAAATCTGATTGAGGCCGCCGTCTATTCGTACGACTTACAGGATGCCGGCGCAAAGTGTTGGCTGATTTTCTTTTCGACAGCCGGCCCAGCGCTGGTCGCGCCCGTTCTGTTCGGCATTCGAACGACTCGCACGGGCGATCTGGCCACGCCCCGGCGGCCGCACGTCGCGCGCTTGCTCGCCGGGTTGGGGATCAGCGGGATCTTTGCAGCCGGCTATTTTTTGGCGGTCCTCGGTTTCGGCGCTCAGGCCGGGCTTGGTCCCGGTCTCGCTGAGATCATCGATTCCAGCTTTTTTCCGATCGCATATATCGCTTGGCTCGCGCTGGTGAGCAATGATCCGCACCGGCGGCAGTCGCGGCCGCCATTCCGTGCGGTCATAGGAGCGATTGTGATCTGCGTAGGTCTGCTTATCTTGGGCGCCGCCTCGAAGCTTGGGCGGGGAAGTGAATCGATCGCCGAGCAACTCCTGACTCCCGGGCCCAACCAGTTGCTGATGCTTTGCGCTGTGGCCGGCGCCGCCGCGGCGGCGATCGCGCTGTGGTTGCTGCGGCAGCTCGTGCGCACCAATACGGTCGCGTTGGGCGGCGCCATCGCGTTCCGTTACGGCGCGCCTGCGGTCGTTTTTCTGTTGGTGGCGCTATTGCGATCGGGTCTCCACGGCCTCCACAATGTCGGCCTGGCGCCTGTCCTGACGACCTTGATTGGCGGGGCAATCTTGGTCAACTGCATCTACCTGGCGGCAATTCGAATCGACAGCGATTTGGTGCAAGCCGCTGCGATGGGCCTGGTCCCCCTTTTTACGTTGGCTCTGGAACGAGCGGGAAGCGCGCTAGCGCTCTTGCATTCTCGCGCTCAATTCGACAAGCCGGTCTTTTGGCTTGGCTTCGCCATTGCCGTCGTAGGAATCGTCTTGGCATGGCGCGATCCTGTCGTCCGACGCGGAGATTAAAGGCCATTCAGGCCGAGCCGACGCACGTAGACGCACTGGCCGGATGGGCCAAGATTGCCAACTTGCCCAACTTGGCCCAAGATGGCGCGCAGTCAGTGGCCGCCTTCGCCATTTCATTTTCCATTGCGCCGAAATCCTCTCGGATCGCTCGCCTGGGCAAGCCCGCATGTCGGATGCGAGCGAAGGCGGCCAAACCTCGCGCGAAGATTTCGGGCAACGAGTGGCCATCTTCGCGAGTCCGTCAGCCTTGGTTCCGATAGAGGGGGTCAGCGCGAGGCTCGTTCCCTATCTTACCCATAGAGTGGCTTGGCGGAGCAGAGATTGCGTTTCTTGATGGCGTCCTCATCTTGCTCTGCTGTCCAAAGGGCGTTTCCCGTTGATGCGGATGATGTTGGTTTGGATAAACGACGCATCGCTGGGGGCGCCAAGCCCCGGCAAAACCCGAAAGACGCGGCAGTTCGGCAACGCCGCTTCGAGCGAGGCAAGCGCCTCATCGCTGAAGTGGTCGTTCCGGCCAACTTCCGAATCGGAGAACGGCATTTCCACGAAGATCTGCCGGAGTTCCGGCAGTCGCTGCAACTGAGGAACCAGGCTTCGCAGGCATTCGTCCGCGGTGCGACCGGGGTCGATCGGTTTGGACTCCGACTCGGAAAGTTCGCCGCCGGACCTTGCCGAACGCGACCTTGCCTGCCACGGCAATTCAACGGCCGGGACCGCTTGGAAGTATTCGGCGCCGATGAATTTCGCCAATCGGTCCGGCGGGTCGCCTTGGGCGCCGGGCGATGCCACTATTTCGAGCGTTCCCGAGGAGAACGCGAAATACGACCGGCCGGGCTGCCAGTCGTACAATACCGTCCCGCCGAGCGCCTCGATCCGCCGCACCGCCTCTCGCTGGCGATGGGCGCGGTCGGTCTTCCAACCGAGCCAGACGCCCAACGCGGTGATCGCGACGAGCACGCTCCGGAGCGAGACCTGAAACCACCGTCGGTTCAGCTTCACGGCCCGAGTCCTTCAATCGCCCGGGATTTCGTTTTGGGATGCCTCAAAAAACGCAAGGCTCCATTGCACTTGCGGCCAGAACTCCCCACAGATTCTACCGACGAGCCAAAAAAAGAACCCCGGCAAGGCGGGGCAGGTACCTTTACCGGGGTCTGTCGGCCCGAAGGCCAACGCTTCCTAATTTAACCGAGCGGCGGCGGAAAGCAATTGGCATTCAATCGCAATTTTGGCGATTCTTTCCAATTCGAGCGGCCTCGCGCCGCCGCAGACCGCGTCGCGGGGAAAGAATCTTCGATTGCTTCGGCCCTAACCCCTTGACAACCGAGACTTTCCTCAAGCCAACAGCTCTCGGGGCAAGCGACGAGCGGCCAGCCACGAGCAAGCGGTGAAGCCGGCGCTCACGATCAGCAGTGCGTAGAAGCCGATCCCGGCGCCCCAATGAGAAGTCGCCAATTCATAACAATAGCCGCCTAACCAGGTCGAACAGCCGGCGGCGATATTGCAGGCGGCCATCAGCAGCGCGAACACGGTCCCCGCGGCCTGCAGCGGACAGGCCCGGGCGGCCAGGTCCAACAGAATCATGTTCGCCAGCATGTAGGAAAAGCCCGCCAGCAAGCTGACCGAGGTGGCCGAAGTTCCCGCCACCAGCGGCCAATAGGCCAGCGTGCTGATGATGCCGCAGACGATCGAGCCGGGAACGAGCCAGCGCATGGGAATGCGGCGGCAGCAGAGACCGTAGAGCACGCAGGCGGCGATCGATCCGACCGCGATGACCGACACCGTCTGGCCATACGACTGCTCGCTGAACGCAAGGGCTTCGGTCATGTGCAGATACAGCACCGACTGCGAAAAGGGATTGAAGTGCCAGGCGAACATGAAACCGCCCACCGCCAGCAACTTCGGCGAGCGAACGGCCTCCCAGAGGGCTCGGCTGCCCGGCCGGAGACCTTCTCGCGGCGCCGTGCCGCGCGGTTCGCGGACGTAGAGAATCGAAATCAACAAGGTGGCGGCGGTCAAAACCCCGCACAGCAAGAAGCCTAGTTGCTGTTGGTGGTCCTCCGTCAACCGGCCTCCCCAGACGCCGGTTAGCAAAGTGGCCACGTAGCCGGCCCCGCAACAGATCGACTGCAGGTGGCCGGTGATGCTCAGCGACTGGCCGGCTTCCACCATCAGCGCGTCGAGCACGACGTCGGAGACGGTGATCGCCAGGGCCGGCAGCAACAAAGCGACAAACAACAGGTTGCGGGCGCCCGCCGATAGCGGCAGCAGGTAGAGGGCTAAAAAGCAGACGCTAGCGGCCAGAGCGGCCACGATCAGGTAGCTCTTGCGGCGATAGCCGGCCAAAGGCACGAAGTCGGAAAGCAGGCCGCACAAAGGCTTTAGGCACCAGGGAAAACCGAGCAAGGCCACGAAAGTGGCGATCTCGTGCGGATTGCAGCCCCATTCCTTGAGCAAGGCATGGATGGGTTGCGTGATCAGGCCGGTGGTCGGTTCGCCGATGCCCTGAATGAACGACATCGTGCCAAACAGGATCGACAAGCCGAAGATTTGTCGGCGCATTACGCCCAGTGCTTAAAAAAGTGCAGGCCCACGACTACCGTGCGGGCAGAATTGCCCGTGCCACGTTGTTCTCCCGCATTCGGCGCCGTCCGACGAAATTCGGCGACCAGTTCATCGGACAATCGCCGCGGCAAACTGAAGGATTTTCGCCGACTTTCGAAATGCCGCAACTCGTGCGCCGCCCCATTGACCGTCGAGCACTCCCTTGCGCGGGGCGGCCGGCGATCAATGCGGCGAGGAGATTTACTGAAAACGAATCGTCGGGTCAACCCCGCCGTTCGCTCGGGCGGGCATTGGGCGCGCGAGAAGGGAGGCTCGAGCGGCGCCAAGACGGCAGAACCACCGTTGGGCGCCGCGGCTATGCCGCCAGATCGATCGGCCCGCTAGGGCACTTGAGCTGAAACAGCCCGAAGATCTCCTGCCGCGTCAGCCCCGCATGCTTGTGCGACTCGGTGTCGGAGAAGATCGTGTCGAAGATCTCGCGCTTTTCTTCGAGGATTTGGTTGATCCGCTCTTCGATCGTGCCCAGGGCCAGAAATCGCGTGACCGTCACCGGGCCGGCGGCGCCGATGCGATGCACGCGGTTGATGGCTTGGTCTTCGACGGCCGGGTTCCACCAACGATCGAATAGAAACACATACTGCGCGAATTGCAGATTCAGCCCCACGCTGCCGGCCCCGTAGCTGATGAGCAGCAGCGGCCGATTGGGGTTTTCCTTGAACTCGCGCAGGACTTCGTCGCGTTTGCGCGAAGGCACGCCGCCGTGGTACGAAAGCGGATGGAACGATTTGAGCCGTCGATCGAGCTGATTCAGCGTGCCAACCCACTGGCTGAAGACGAGCGCCTTCTGGCCGCTGGCCGCGATCTCTTCCATGTCGGCCGCCAGCCGTTCGAGCTTGGCGCTTTCGCCGGTCGCGGGGTCGAAGTTGCAAATCTGCTTGAGCCGCAGCACAAGCTCGAAGACGTGCTGGATCGTGGCGCCTTGGCCCAGCTCGGTCAGCCGCAGCACGCCTTCCTCCTCGGCCAGGCGGTAGGTCTCGCGCTGCTCGGGGGTCAGCGCCACGTCG
>Ga0134126_10010383_pt1 | contig 11737 bp, 11 predicted proteins | sample KB31752_FD_96881 | JGI IMG/M metagenome (GOLD analysis project Ga0134126, IMG submission 96881) | Terrestrial soil microbial communities with excess Nitrogen fertilizer from Kellogg Biological Station, Michigan, USA - KB3-175-2 | ecosystem: Environmental > Terrestrial > Soil > Unclassified ...
ATGCGCGCCTGCCACCTGAACACGTGCCCCGTGGGCATCGCCACGCAGGACCCGGAGCTGCGCAAGCGCTTCAAGGGAACCCCGGAGCACGTCGTCAACTTCTTCTTCTTCGTCGCCGAGGAAGTGCGCGAGATCCTCGCCTCCCTCGGGCTGCGGACGCTCGATGAGGCGATCGGCCGCGTGGACCTCCTCGGCGTCGGCCCGGCGATCGAGCACTGGAAGGCGCGCGGGGTCGACCTCACCCACCTGCTCACCCACATCGAGGTGGCGGACGGCGCCCCGCGCCACCGCGTCGAACCGCCGCCGCCGGTGCTCGACGACGCGCTCGACTGGGAGCTCGTGCGCGCCGCCGAGCCCGCACTCGAGCGCGGTGAGACGGTGCGTGTGCAGGTGCCGGTGCGAAACCGCAACCGCTGCGTCGGCGGCATTCTCTCCAGCCACATCGCCTCACGCCACGGGGCGGAGGGCCTGCCGGAGGGCACGATCGAGGTCGAGCTCGAGGGGTCGGCGGGACAGAGCTTCGCCGGCTGGCTCGCTCCGGGCGTCACCTTCACGCTGCGCGGGGACGCGCAGGACTACGCCGGCAAGGGGCTCTCCGGCGGCGTGTTCGCGATCCGCCCGCGCGACGGCATGGGCGAGCACTTCCGCGCGGAGGAGAACGTCGTCGTCGGCAACACGGTGCTCTACGGCGCAACCGCCGGGCGGGCGTTCTTCAGGGGGCTCGCGGGCGAGCGCTTCGCGGTGCGGAACTCCGGCGCGTGGACCGTCGTCGAGGGCGTCGGCGACCACGGCTGCGAGTACATGACGGGCGGGCGCGTGGTCGTGCTCGGGCCCACGGGGCGCAACTTCGCCGCCGGCATGAGCGGCGGCGTCGCCTACGTGCTCGACGAGGCCGGCGAGTTCCCGGCGCGCTGCAACATGGGCATGGTCGGCTTCGAAGAGCTCTCCGAGGCCGACGCGATCGAGCTGCGGGCGATGGTCGAAGAGCACGCCGAGCGCACGGGCAGCCCCGTCGCCGCGGGTGTGCTCGCACGCTGGGAGGAGCTGCTCGCGGGGAACGCGTTCGTGAAGGTGATGCCCCACGACTACAAGCGCGTGCTGCGCGAACAGGCTGAGGAAGAGGCGATGGCCGTCGACACCGGTGGCGATCCGGCCGTCATGGGGGAGCGGGAACCGGCCGAACTGGATGCCGTCGGCGAGGCGGGCAGCTGATGGGCGAGCTCGGCGGCTTCCTGCGGATCGAGCGCCACGGCGTGCCCTACCGGGACAGCGCCGAACGCGCGCACGACTACCGCGAGTTCCTGCTCCAACGGCCGGTTCCCGAGCTGCAGGAGCAGGGCGCCCGCTGCATGGACTGCGGGGTCCCCTTCTGTCACAACGGCTGCCCTCTCGGCAACCTGATCCCGGACTGGAACGACCTGGTCTACCGAGACCGCTTCGCCGACGCGATCCGCCAGCTGCACGCCACCAACAACTTCCCGGAGTTCACCGGGCGGCTGTGCCCGGCGCCGTGCGAGGCCTCGTGCGTGCTCGAGATCCGCGAGGGCGACGCCGTCACGATCAAACAGATCGAGAACGCGATCATCAACCGCGCGTGGGAGGAGGGCTGGGTCGTGCCCCAGCCGCCGCGCCGCGAGAGCGGGCGCACGGTGGCCGTCGTCGGCTCCGGCCCCGCCGGGATGGCCGCGGCGCAGCAGCTGCGACGCGTGGGGCACGCCGTCACCCTCTTCGAGCGAGACGAGGCGATCGGCGGCCTGGTGCGCTTCGGCGTGCCCGACTTCAAGATCGAGAAGACCGTTGTCGAGAGGCGCGTCGAGCAGCTCCGCGGCGAGGGCGTCGTGCTGCGCTGCGGAGTGGACGTGGGTGTCGACATCTCGGCCCAGGAGCTGCTCGCGAGCTTCGACGCGGTCGTGCTCGCCACCGGCTCGCGCGTTCCACGCGACCTCGAAGTGCCGGGGCGCGAGCTCGACGGTGTGCATTTCGCGATGGACTACCTCTACGGGCGCAACCGCTGGGCCGCGCGCGAGTTCGGGCCGGTCCCGACGGTCAGCGCGCCGGCGCCGCCCGCGCACCCGATCACCGCCGAGGGCAAGGACGTGGTCGTGATCGGGGGCGGCGACACCGGCGCCGACTGCGTCGGCAACTCCCTGCGCGAGGGCGCCCGCTCGATCGTCCAGCTCGAGCTTCTCTCCGAGCCGCCTGCGCAGAGGCCCGACGACCGCACGCCGTGGCCGGAGTGGCCGCTGAAGTACCGCCTCAGCTACGCGATGGAGGAGGCGCGCGAGCTGCGTGTCGGCGAGCAGGACTACTCCGTTGCGACGACCGAGCTCACGGGCAGCGACGGCCGCGTCGAGGCGTTGACCGTGACCGCTGCCGCGCCGGAGCCGCCCTTCGCGCCGGTCGCCGGCACCGAGCGCCGCCTGCCGGCGCAGCTGGTGCTGCTCGCGATGGGCTTCCTGCACCCCGAGCAGGGGCTGCTCGACGAGCTCGGCGTCGAGCGCGACCGCCGCGGCAACGTCAAGGCTGTGAAGCCCTACACGACGTCGGTCCGGGGCGTCTTCGCCGCCGGCGATGCGCGCCGCGGGCAGTCGCTGATCGTGTGGGCGATCAACGAGGGGCGCCAGTGCGCGCGGATGGTCGACCGCTATCTGTCGGGTCTCGACAGCGAGCCTCTGCGCGACCAGGGCCTGGCCGGCCACGCGGATGCCGACGAGGGCCCTGAGGGCCCGCCGCAGCATGTCGGCCCGGGCGTTCCCGCCGGGTAGCTAGGCTGGCTCACGCGCCGCCCTCGCGGCCGCGCTTCAGCCGATGCCGACGTTCTGCCGCCACAACCGCTTCATCGAGCGCTGCCCGATCTGCAGCAAGACGCTGCCGGGCAACGAGCCGGCGGGGGAGCCGCGGCGAGCGAGCACGCGCACCGGCGCCCCGCGGGCGGGCGGCGCGCGACGCACCGGGCGCGGGATGCGTTCGGAGAGCGTGACGGTGCGCCGGGAGGGCCGCGCGGCCGACGACGGCTACGCCTCCTCGCTCGTCCCGGGCTTGCGAGCCTCCGCGGACGCGCAGCGGCTCGCCGCCGAGATCGCGTTCTCGAGCGCCCGGCTCGCCGCGCTGGCGGCCGCCCCGGTGGGCACCTACGAGCGCGCCGTCGACGCCGCGGCCGCGGGAGACCTCGACAGCGCGGCGTGGACCGCCTTCCTGCTCGCCTACCTCGCGCCGTCCGAGGACGATCAGCCGTTCGGCGGCGTCGATGCGGCCCTCGCGGCTGCGCCCTCGCCCGAGGCGGTGGCGCCCGGCGGCGAGCTGGGGGAGCTGCTCGACGCGGTCGCACGGGGACCGCGCAGCTCGCACGAGCCCGGCAGCGGCACCCGCACGCTCACGGCGTACGCGCAGTGGGTGCAGCGCTCAGGTGGCCAGGCGACCGCGTTCGCGGGCGACGAGGCGTGGACGCCCGAGCGCCGCTTCGCGCGGGTGTTCGAACGCCTGGCGCTGCCGGGGTTCCATCGCGCCGCTCGCTATGAGCTGCTCGTCTCACTCGGGCGCCTGGGTGTCTTCGACCTGCGCGCCGACTCGCTGCACCTCGGGGCCCGCCTCGTTCCGGGCACGGGCGAGGACGAGGCCGCGCTCGCAGCCAAGCGGGTGTTCGGGATCGGCGATCCGCTGCTGCTGGACCGGCGCGCCATCGCGCTGGCCGAAGCGGTGGGCGTGCCGCTGGAAGCGCTCGACCTCGCGCTCTTCAACTGGTCGCACCCGGCCACCGACGAGCGCGCGACGCTCGGCTTCGGGCCGGCCGAGGAGCCGGACGGCAGCGCGGTCGCGTCTGCCCTCGGCCTCTGATCAGGCCGCCGCGTAATCGATCGCCGCGCGGCGGGTCGCGCAGCCCTTCGCGAGGTTGCGCTCGAGGACCTCGATGATCTGACTGCGGCTCTCGCGGTTCCAGGGCCCGTCCCCCACCGCCCGCCGGCGCGCATCGGGCGCCAGCGTTCGTTCGAGCGCTGCGACGTCGCCTTCGCACAGCGCCGACCACGTCTCGCGGACGAGCTTCTCGGCATCCACACAGCCCATGGTCGCAGCGTGACGAGCGGCGCGTGCAGGCACGCGAGCAGGCTCCGCGCGGGCGGCGCCGCCAAGCGCTCCGGACGCGCGATTTGCCGTCCACACGGCCACCTACAGTCCATCTGGACAGCTCCACTCGGACCCCCCGGAGGCGCAATGCCCCTCTGCTTCATCCAGCCCCAGGACGCGATTCGCGTGATCGCCGACTCGCTCGGCCGCGAGGCTCGGCGCCAGCTCGTAGGCGAGGTGGTGCGGGCATGGGTCGACGACATCCCCGACCAGGAACTGTCGGTGCACTACGCCAAGGCGATCGCGGACCTCGACGAGGACGATCTCCACCTGCTCGCCGCGTGGCACGCCTCGCTCGAGGTGGGCCAGCCGATCCCGAACACCGAGTTCCTGGTCGGCGTGTTCCCGAGCCTCGGCGACAACCGGCGCGAGGCGCTGAAGATCGCGGCCGGGTTCCGCGGCGAGGAGGCCTTCCAGGCGGGAGTCGCCGAGGAGCAGGCGCTCGACACGGTGCTGCCGCGGCTCTCGCACGAGCGGGCGGTCGAACTGGCCAATGAGTGCATTCAGCTGTACATGTGGGACCGCCTCGGATCCGACAACTAGCGGTTCGCATGCCGGCGCCTGCCGGTGTCCTCGGTCGCTCGCGAAGTGCCCCGAATGGGGTATGTGCGGAGCACATTTCGCTCCCTGCGTCCTTGGCAGGCTTGGCCTGCGAACCGCTAGTTGTCGGATCACCGCTGGAGAGCTAGCGGCCCGTATGGCGGCGCGTGCGAACCGCCGGCTGCCGGATCACCGCCCGAGAGCTGACGGCCCGCATGCCGGCGCCTGCCGGCTACTAGGCTTCGGCGGGTGAGCGATTCCGTCAGCGTGTTCGCCGAGCACGCGCACGCCTACCACGAGCAGCGCCGGAGGATCGTGCCGTGCTTCGACGCGTTCTACGGCACCGCTGTCGAGCTGCTGGGGCTGCGGGACGGTCCCGTCGAGCGGGTGCTCGACCTCGGCGCGGGAACGGGGCTCATGAGCCGGGCCGTGCTCTCGCGCTATCCCGGCGCGGAGGTCGTCCTCGTGGACGGGGCGTCGGAGATGATCGATCGCGCGCGCGAGCAGCTCGCGGATGCGCGCGCGACGTTCGTCGTGGCGGATCTGCGCGAGGAGCTCCCGGCCGGCCCTTTCGATGCCGTCGTCTCGGCGCTGGCGATCCACCACCTGGAGCACGAGGACAACCGCGGGCTGCTGCGGCGGGTCGCGACCGCCCTGCGCCCCGGCGGGGTGTACGTGAACGCCGAGCACGTCGCCGGACGGACGCCCTGGTTGGAGGACAGCTACCGGAGGCTCTGGCGCGGTGCATGCCGCGCCGCCGGCGCGGGGGAGGACGAGATCGCTGCCGCTGAAGGCCGCATGACGATGGATCGCTCCACCGACGTCGCGACCCAGCTCGGCTGGATGTCCGACGCCGGGCTGGAGGACTGCGACTGCTTCTTCAAGCAGCTCCATTTCGCGGTCCTCGCCGGCTGGCGCCCGGTTTGAGAGCCGGTCCTTTGAGGGCCGGCCCGCACGGTTAGACTGTCCTCATGTCCGACGTTGGCGCGAACCCGAGCGAGGATGACGTGATGGATGCGCTGTCCAACGTCATCGACCCCGAGCTGGGACTGGATTTCGTCGAGCTCGGCCTGATCTACGGAGTCGAGGTCGACCAGGGCAACGTCAAGGTCACGTTCACGCTCACCACGCCCGGCTGTCCGATCGGGCCGCAGGTCAACGAACAGATCGAAGAGTTCGTGGGCGAACTCGACGGCGTCAAGACGGTGGAGTCGGAGATGGTCTTCATGCCGCCGTGGTCGCCGGAGATGATGAGCGAGGACGCCAAGTTCGCGCTCGGCTACTAGTCCGCCGCCTCCCGCCACATCGTCACGATCTCCCGCGCCCCGTCTGGCGTCGTGAAGGTGCCCCTGCGCCTGAAGCCGACCGATTCGTAGCGCGGCTCGTTGCGGGTGTTGCTCGACTCCAGATAGGCCGCGGCGCCCTCCGCGTCGATCAGATCCAGGTTCGACGCCAGCAGCCGCATCCCGAGCCCGTGACCGCGGTGGTCGGGATGCGTGCCGATCAGCGTCAGGTAGTAGTGCGGGGGCTCGTGCGGGTGCGAGGCCTCGAAGGCGTCGAACAGCCCGAGCACCGCCGCGGCCCGCTCGCCGAGGAGCTCGGGGACCCGCGCTTCCTCCGCGGGCGTCAGCTCGGGGTGGCCCGGCGGGATCCAGACCGTCGCGGCCGCGAAGTCGCCGATCGTCCAGACCCACTCGTGCTTCAGGGCCGATTCGACGTACAGGTGCCACAGGGGCCTCAGCTGATCGTGGTCGGGGAACGCCCACTTCCACAGCGGGTCCTCGGCGAAGGCGAGCCACAGCGTCTCGGCGACGGGCTCCAGGTCCTGCGGCTGCGCCCGCCGCGGCGCGCTCGCCTCCACGTGCGTTTCTTCAGGCCGGCGTCGCGGCGGTCTCGCGCGCCATCGCGACGAGGCGCGCGAGTTCGGAGCGGATGCTCTCGCCGATCCTGTCGAGGTCCGGCAGAGCGTCGAAGTCGCCGAGCAGGCCGAAGTTCATCTGGCCGTTGTAGGACATGATCGCGATCGCCATCGCGTGGTTTTCCGGCAGGAAGGCCACCGGGATCGCGGTCACCATCTCCCTTCCCAGCACGTAGAGCGGGAACTGCGGGCCGGGCACGTTCGTGACGATCAGGTTGAACAGGCGCGTCGAGAAGTTCAGCCGCGAGGCCTGCGCGAGGATCGTCGGCGGGGCGAAGCTCTGGGCCCCGGAGATCACCTCCGCGCCGAGCGCCTGCTTGGACTCCTTCAGGCCGTCCATCGCCTGCGATACGAAGCGCAGCCGGTTCAGCGGGTCGCTGATGTAGATCGGCAGCGGCCCCCGCATCACGACGATGCGGTTGCCGGCGGTTCCGTGTTCGTCCTCGGTGCGGACCGAGACGGGCACGAGCGCCCGCATCTCGACGCCCTCGGTGCGCCGCCCGCGGGCGATCAGGAAGTCGCGCAGCGCGCCCGCGACCACCGCGAGCACGACGTCGTTCACCGTTCCGCCGAAGGCGTTCTTGACGGTCTTGAAGTCGTCGAGGCTCGCGGTCACCGCGACGAAGCGCCGGTGCGGGCCGATCGGCACGTTCAGCGGCGTCTCCGGCGCGGGGTTCAGCCCGGCCCAGACGATCTCGCCGATTCCCTCCGCCGCCTCGCGGACCCGTGCCATCGCGCGCTCCGGGTGCGCCAGCGCGTCGAGCGCACCCTCGGCGAGGGCGAGGCCGGCGCGGGCCGCGCCGACGACGCCCGCGGTGATCAGCTGCGTCGTGCCCGGCTCGGTGTGCGGCTGCCAGGCGCGCCCGGAGTTCGGGATCTGCGGGGGGTTCGGCGAGATGTCGAACAGCACCGTCGCGAGGTCGACACCGGCGATGCCATCGATCAGCGAGTGATGGGTCTTGGTGATCAGGGCGAAGCGGTCATCTTCCAGTCCCTCGATCAGCCACATCTCCCACAGCGGCTTGGAGCGGTCGAGCTGCTGGGAGAAGATCCGCGCGGTCAGCTCCTGGAGCTGGGCGAAGGTGCCCGGCGCCGGCAGGGCGGTGTGGCGCACGTGGTACTCGAGGTTGAAGCTGGGGTCGTCGACCCACACCGGCCGGCCGCTGTCGATCGCCGTGTAGGCCAGCTTGTGGCGGTAGCGCGGGACGAGGTGCAGGCGCCGCCGGATCTGTTCGAGGAACTCGTCCATGGCGGGCGGCGGGCCCTCGACGAGCGTGAGGCCGCCGATGTGCATGTGCGAGCTCGGTCCCTCCTGGTGCAGGAAGGACGCGTCCACAGGCGTCAGGCGGTCGAGGTGACGCTGGGCCATGACGGCTTAGCGTACCTTGCCGCGTTCACGGGGGGCAGGCGGCCCGGCGAATACAATGTCGCCCGTGGCGAACACCGTCGAGAAGCTGATCCTCGCGGCGCCGCGCGGCTACTGCGCGGGCGTCGACCGGGCCGTGCAGACGGTCGAACAGGCCCTGCAGCTGCACGGCGAGCCCGTGTATGTCCGCAAGGAGATCGTCCACAACAAGCACGTCGTCGAGGCGCTCGAGCAGCGCGGCGCCATCTTCGTCGAAGAGGAGACCGAAGTGCCGGAGGGGGCCGTGTGCGTGTTCTCCGCCCACGGCGTCGCCCCGAGCGTCCGCGAAGGGGCCGAGGCCCGCAGCCTGCAGACGATCGACGCGACCTGCCCGCTGGTCACGAAGGTCCACCGTGAGGCGGTCAAGTTCGCGCAGGACGGCTACACGATCGTGCTCGTCGGCCACGCCGGCCACGAGGAGGTCGAAGGCACGATGGGCGAGGCGCCCGAGAAGATCGTGCTCGTGCAGGACGAGCAGGACGTGGAGGAGCTGGAGGTGGACGATCCCGAGCGGATGGCCTACATCACCCAGACGACGCTCGCGGTCGACGAAACGACGTCGATCATCGCCCGGCTGCGCGAGCGCTTCCCGAAGATCGTCGGCCCTCGCACCGATGACATCTGCTACGCGACCACCAACCGGCAGGCGGCGGTGCGCCAGATGGCCTCGCAGTGCGACCTGATGCTCGTGATCGGCTCGAAGAACTCGTCGAACTCGAAACGCCTCGTCGAGGTGGCCCGCGACTGCGGCACCGACGGCCATCTGATCGACAACGCCCGCGAGGTCAAGGAGGAGTGGCTGGAGGGCGCCCGTGTGGTGGGCATCTCCTCGGGCGCGAGCGCGCCCGAGCACCTCGTGCAGGAGCTCGTCGAGCTGTTCCGGAGCCGGGGCGTGACCGACGTGTCAGAGTTCGACGTCGTCAAGGAGGACGTCCGCTTCATGCTGCCCAAGCAGATCCGCGTGGCGGCGGCCGCGGCGGGCGACGCGCCCGGAGCGGGCTGATCGCGACCGCCCAGGCAGCGGCGGCGGCCACGCCGCCCACGACCGGCTGAGCTGAAGCGGGGCGCGATGCGGACGCTGATCGTCTCCGACCTGCACCTCGGCGGCAACTCGGGCATCGACGTGCTGCGCCGAGAGGGGCTGCGGGCGGCGTTGCTCGACAGCCTCGAGGGAATCGACCGTCTCGTCCTCTTGGGCGACGTGCTCGAGCTGCGCCACGGGCCGATGCGCGAGGCGATGGCGGCCGCGCGCCCGGTGTTCGAGGACCTCGGCCGCGAGCTCGCCGGCCGCGAGCTCGTCATCACCGCGGGCAACCACGACCACGCGCTGGTCGAACCCTGGCTCGTCGCCCGCGGCGCGGGCGACGACCCGGGGCCGCTCGGTCTCGAGCAGCTGATCGAGCCCGCCGCCGCCTCGCCCGCGCTCGCCGAGATCGCCGAATGGGCGGCGCCGGCCCGGACCCGGATCGCCTACCCGGGGCTGTGGGTCCGCGAGGACGTCTACGCGATGCACGGCCACTACCTCGACTGCCACCTCACGGTGCCGACGCTCGAGCGCCTCACCGTCGGCGCGATGAGCAGGCTGCTGGGCCGCCCTGCGTCCGGCTTCGAGGCTGTCGACGACTACGAGGCGATGGGCGCGCCGGTGTTCGCCTGGCGCGACGCGGTCGCGCGCGACGCGCGGACCGGCGCCGCGCTCAACGGCATGGCGACGGTCGCGGCGTGGCGCGCGCTCGGGGGCGGCAGCTCCGACGCCGACGCCGCCGACGTGCCGGCGCGCCGGCACGCGCCGTCGACCCGCCTGATGCGCGAGCTGCGGCGGCGCGCGCTCGTCATGGGCTTCCCGCTCGCGGTCGCCGCGCTCAATCGTGCCGGCATCGGTCCGCTGCGCGCCGACATCTCAGGCGACGCGCTGCGACGGGCGGGGCTCGCCGCGATGGGGGAGGTGGCCGCCCGGCTCGGGCTCGGCGAGGCACATGTCGTCTTCGGCCACACCCACCGCGCGGGGCCGCTCGAGGGCGACGAGGAGAACGAGTGGCGGGGCCGCGGCGGCGCGCGCCTGGTCAACTGCGGCAGCTGGGCCTTCGCCGACATCTTCCTCGGCGCGAGCGGGCCCGCGAACCCCTACTGGCCCGGCGGCGCGGTGCTCGTGGAGGGCGAGGCGCCGCCGCGCCTGCTGCGCCTGCTGGCGGATCGGCCGCTCGCGGAGCTGGCCCCGCTCGCAGCTCAGCCGTAGCGGTCGCCGAAGGCCTCGAGCGCCTGCCCGGACGCGGTCAGCGGGCCCTTCGGGCTCTGCATCGCCCAACCGCCGTCGCTGCGCGCGTAGACGAGGAGCGCCCGCAGCCAGCCTTCGCGGTGGTAGCCGAGGCCGATCGCCAGTTCGCGGCGCAGCGCTTCGGCCGCGTCCGTAGCGTCCGAGGCGGGGGCCGCCGAGCCGAGGCAGCTGCGGCTCGTGCTCGAGTCGCAGAAGCCGAGCTCCGAGACGAGGATGTTGTCGGCGCCCGAGGCCATCTGGGCGCGCATCGCCGGCACTTCGGCGATGCCCTCACCGGGCTTGCGTTCTTTCGCGTAGGGGTGCACGTACCAGCCCTGGATCTCGGTGCGCAGGCTCGGCTCGGCCTGGTAGAGGCCGGCGATCCAGCCGTTCGGAGCGGCGCTCACGTAGACGTCGCCGGGAGGGACGCGCGATTTGGCGATCTCGGGCAGCAGCAGCGCGAGGAAGCGCGCGTACTGCTCCGCGGTGCCGTAGCCCCACGGCTCGTTGATCGCCTCGAAGGAGATCGGGGCCGCCGGCCATCGTGCGAGGATCGCTTCGGCGGTCGCGACGAAGCCGCGCGCGTATTCGGCGATCGCCTTCAGGTCGGTGGGCAGGCAGGCGTTTCCGAAGGTGCACTTCGAGTAGCCGTCGAACTCGATCGTGACCACGGGGATCATGCCCGCCTTGATCGACCGTTCGAAGCCGGGACCGAGCTGCGAGAGCGTCTCGCCGGCCTGCAGCTCGACGCCGCCGCCGCGGTCGTAGACGATGCGATGTTCGACGAACTCCTCGGGCGCGCCGTCGGCGCTGTTGCCGTTCAGGCCGAGCCACGGTTCGCCGGAGGGCGGGGGAGGGGAGGCTGCCGGTGCGAGCGCCTGGTGGAGACCGGCGAGCGTCAGAACGGCGACGGCGAGCAGCCCCGCGAGAAGACGCGCAGAGCGCATCTGAGGACGGTAGCCGACCGGCGGGGCTTCCCGGCGCAGGCGCGCTCAGCCCGCGATCACGCCGGGCGTGAAGCAGGTCGCCAGGACCGCTACGCCGCGCCCGGGCTCCAACCGCAGCTCGCCGCGTGTGTGGCGCCCGTGCTCGAAGACGGGGTAGGCGCCCGGTTCGGAGAGCGTGAGCGTCGCCGTGCCCGCGTCCGAGCTGGCGGCGAGCGTGCCCGCGCCCTCGGTCACCACCCACACCCCGCCGGCCTCGTACCGACCGCTGTAGGCGCCCTCGCGGTCGCCGCTCGGCGGGGCGAGCTGGGCGCCGGGCTCGTCCTCGGGACGGAGCGGGGCCAGCGGCTCGCGCTCGAGCCCGAGCAGCTCCTGGATCGCGAGCTCGGTGTCGGCGTAGGCGCCCTCGCCGTAGTGGTACTCGAACAGCCGCGCCCGGCCGTCGAAGAGGTAGCGCGCCGGCCAGCCTTCGTTCTCGTAGTCCTGCCACAGCACGAACTCGCTGTCGATCAGGACCGGGTAGGAGATCCCGAGGCGCTCGACAGCGGCGCGTA
>Ga0134126_10010385_pt1 | contig 11735 bp, 10 predicted proteins | sample KB31752_FD_96881 | JGI IMG/M metagenome (GOLD analysis project Ga0134126, IMG submission 96881) | Terrestrial soil microbial communities with excess Nitrogen fertilizer from Kellogg Biological Station, Michigan, USA - KB3-175-2 | ecosystem: Environmental > Terrestrial > Soil > Unclassified ...
GCCGCTATCGCTCAGCATCCTGGTATTCTCGTACCTTGTCGAGACGGCACAGTATTTTCATCTCGCGGACAAGCTGGGTTTCACTCGTCCCTCGCTGATGCGCACCCTGATCGGCACATATTTTACATGGGTAGATATCCTGAGCTATACCCTGGGCATCGGTTTGGTGCTTGCATCGGAAGGACTAAAACATTATTTATGCGACCATTTGTCAAAGAAGGCTCGATCGTCAAGACCATCTGGGGCCGGGGAGACACGATCCTGCTGATCTTCGCCGGCGCCTCGGCCGAGTTCGCGTTGAACAAGTCCGCGGACTGGCTGTATTTCACGGGCAAACTGCCCGCCGATCCGTTAGGCCGGTTGTTCTCGACGGTAGCCTATGCGCGGCGGATCGTATTTGCGCAGGAGGCGCAGGCGATGAAGGCCATCGACAGCATTACGTCCATTCATAAATCCGTGGAAAAAAGCCGCGGCGCCGTGATCCCGGCCACCGCCTACCTCGATGTCCTGTTCATGCTTATCGGGTGCTCGATAAGCGCCTATGAGCTGCTCGAACGCCGGTTGACACCGGAGGAAAAACAGGAGGTGTTTGCCGTCTTTTACAGGGTAGGGGAGCGGATGGGACTCGAAGGCTTGCCGACGAATTATGTAGCCTGGGAAACGCTCCGTGCGCAATATCTGCGGGAGGATCTGGAATACAGCCATTACTCAAAGGACCTCTACAAGCGTTACCGGAAAAGTCTGGGTTGGTTCCGGTATCGACTGTTGCTGCAGGCGCAGCTCCTGCTGGTGCCGGAACGGGTGCGCCGGCTGCTCAGGCTAGGTGCCTTTCCCTGGCTATGGCCGGCGGTGCAGGTCTACCGGTTTTGCGCTTTTCTGCATCTCGACAAAGGTATCAAGTTGGTTTTGTTGCCTGCTGAATACCGCGCACAGGTATTCGGACTGGATGTTGTATCTTAGGGCTATGCAAACACGCCGTGATTTCCTCCAAAAACTAACCAGCTCCGCGATCGCCGTTTCGTTGTTACCCCATTGGGCCCAGGCCTGCGTCCTGCCGGCAAAACGGTATGAAGGGCCGGTGCTGCGCGTCGCCATCATGGGGCTGGGCAGCTATGGAACACGCGTGGCCGAAGCCATGCAGCATTGTACGCGGGCAAAGCTGGTGGGTGTCATCAGCGGCACCCCGGCCAAGATCACGGCCTGGCAGCGCAAGTACAATATCCCGGCAAAGAATTGCTACAACTACGAGAATTACGACGAGATCAGGAACAATCCCGATATCGATGCCGTGTATGTCATCACGCCAAACGCGCTGCATCACGACGCGGTGATCCGGGTGGCGAAGGCAGGCAAACATTGCATCTGTGAAAAGCCCATGACCGTCGACGCCGCACAGGGACAGGAGATGGTCGATGCGTGTAAAAAGGCCGGCGTCAAGCTGCTGGTAGGGTATCGCATGCATTTCGAACCGCACACACTGGAGATCATCCGCATGCGCAATGCAGGGGAATTTGGGAAGGTGTTGTTCTTCCAGGGACTCTCGGGTTTTATCATCGGCGATCCGATGCAATGGCGGCTCAACCCGGTGTTGTCGGGAGGCGGATCGATGATGGATATCGGCATTTATTCTGTCAATGGAGCGCGGTATATGATCGGCGAGGACCCCATTTGGGTGACGGCGGAGGAAACGAAGAACGATCCGGTGAAATTCAAGCCGGGCATCGACGAGACCATTCAGTTCCAGCTGGGTTTCCCGGGCGGCGCCGTAGCCTCCTGCCTGTCAACCTATAGCCTCAACAACCTGGATCGCTTTTTCCTCAACGGAACCGGCGGATTCGCCGAACTGTTGCCCGCGACAGGCTATGGCCCCATCGAAGGGCATACCAATAAAGGCAAGCTCGATCAGCCCACCACCATTCATCAGGCGGTGCAGATGGATGCCTTTGCGGGTATCCTCCTGCAAGGCGAGCAGCCGCCTATCCCCTGCGACGGCGAAGAAGCCGTAAAAGATCTTAAGATCATCGACGCGATCTATCAAAGTGCCCGAACGGGTCAGAAGATCGCGCTGAGCCTGTAAGCAACCTTTGCTTTTTTTGACGCGTTGGTTATTCTACAGCCAACAACCTCATCGCGCCTAATAGTACAATCTCTTACGTATGCAAAAGATGCTAGCCGTATGGGCAGGCCTTTGTCTATGCCTCACCGGGCACGCGCAATACAATCTGGGCATCGGTAACAGCAATTATTCCGGTATCCCGGGCGCCCGGATCAACCCGGGTGTCACGGCAGGAAGCCCGTTGAAATGGGAGGTCAATGGCCTTTCGGTGGACGTGCTGTATGACAATACCTTTGTCTACACGCCCAAAGGAGCGGTGCCCGCTTTTGGTTTCAAGAGCCTGCTCAAAGGGATCGTCGATAATCAACATTATGCCACCCATTATCTCCCCGGCGATCCGGACAAACGCTATCAATTCACGTTGAGCATGGAGCTATTGGGCCCTTCGTTCCGGGTTTCGCTGGGCGCGCAGCAATCCTTAGGTCTCACCATTGCCGCGCGAGGCTACGGGAATATCCGCAATATCCCCGGGACAACAGCAGAGAATGCCTGGGCCTACCTGAAGGAAAACGATCTGTGGAACAGGTCCCTCAGCGACAACAGTTCGCGGCTCGATATGATGGGCTGGCTGCAATATGGGCTCAACTATTCCGCGATCCTTTTCGACGATGGCAGCAACCAATGGAAGGCGGGCATCGGTTTGAACTATCTGCAAGGCCTGGTCGCCGCGTATGTACGGAATACGCATTTGAATTACACACTGGATTCGACTCAGATCGCCTTTGCAAACTCCAGCGTCGACTATGGGCGTACGGATTATGATTCCTACCGGAGCATCGGCGGTTATCACGGGCTGAACCACGGTCATGGTTTCGGTGTCGATCTGGGTGTCGTATATGTGCATGCCGCGAATACGCGCGAACCGGAGGACTATGACTACCGGCTGGGGCTTTCGGTGATGGACATCGGGGCCATCGATTTCAACCGGAATGCGGCGGCCTTTCATCTGCAGACGTCGGGTGGTGTCTTCGATAACTGGAACCAGCAGGCCCTGATGAGCAATGCCGGAATCGATAAGACCCTCAGCGCCGTTTTTTACCAGGGCGATTCCAGCGCCTCGCGGACCGCCGGACATTTCACGATGTCCTTGCCTACGACCATCAGCGTCCAGGCTGATTACCGGGTGACAGCGCATTATTATGTCAACGCCACGATCGTCAAGGGTTTAGGACATGGGAATCGCCCGGGTGTCGTCCAACCCGATATCTATTCCGTCACGCCGCGATATGAGAACCGGTAGTGGGACGTGAGCGTTCCGTTGTCGCTGCTGTATTATGGGCAATGGCGGGCTCGAGTGGGACTCGCCGTGCGGGCCGGGTATGTCTTCTTTGGCGGCGACGCCCCGGTGGGTTTGCTGGCGCTCGGTAATATGCAGGGCGTCGATTTCTATGCGGGCGTCCGTTTCTTTGTCTTAAAAAAATAGATTGAATTATGCAGATTAAAATGACCCTTGTTTCGCTGGCATTGCTGATAGCACCGGAATTGGGTAACTGGACCATTGATGCCTCGAAGGCCAAGGTCGAATTCAGCGTCAAAGGAGTGTTTGGCACCGTGCATGGAAATTTTACGGGATTAAAGGCGACGATCCAATTCGACGTCAGGAATCCGAAGGCGGGTTCGATCTCGGCGAGCATCGATGCAAAAACGGTGAGTACGGGCATCGGCCTCCGCAATCATCATCTTCGCACCGAAGAGCAATTTCTGAATACAGATAAATATCCGACGATCAGTTTTCATTCCAGGACGATTGAAAAGACCGGCAGTGGGTATAGGGCCAGCGGCGAGCTGACCATAAAAGATGTAACCAGGCAGATACAGATCCCTTTTACCTTTGCACCGAATGGCAACAGCGGGGTATTCAAAGGGCAATTCGTCATCAAACGCGAGGATTTCCATATTGGCAAACCAGGTGGATCGATAGGCGAGGAGGTTACCATCGATCTGGAAGTGCCCGTGGCGCAAAATTGATCTTGTTCATTACTTTGGCCTTCGTTACATGTCCCTGTTCGTCTACGACAAAGCTCACATGCACGGTCCCGGAGACTGTCCACCGGGAAACACCGGGGCGACCTCCGCAGTCGTATAGATCTTAGGCGCCGTCACGGAAGCGTGGCCGTGGGTGAATTTGGAAGGCATAGCCATTGACGTTGGATGGGTCTTCGAAGCGCTGCCGGGTTTCGCAGCAGTCGTATCCGCAGGCTTCGTCGCAGTGGAGTCCGTTGGCATATTCGTTGAATCGCTACGCATCGTCGTTGTGCTGACACGCCGGGTACCACTATCGGCTCCCGGTACATCGTCGTTGTTTACATATTGCTCGCCTGCCTTATAATGGCAAGCCGCCGCGCTGCCGGTGATAATTGCGATCATTATCCCTGTCCGGATCAATCTATAAGTCGTTGTGTTTGACATAATCATACGTTTTAATTCACTTATGTCTATGCCAGTGCAAACACGATGCCAGGGGAATTATTGGTACACCTTGATGATCTCGCCATTGAGCGCGCCGAAGATACTGCGCAGATAGCCATTCACCACACGGGTCATGGGCACGGCATCAGAACCCGGGAACAAGGCGCCATAACGTTCCAGCGAATCTTCGACGAGACCGGGGCTCACGGCGTTGATGCGTTTGTCCTGCTTGAGCTCCTGCGCAGCGCTCAATACAAAGCTGTTGATGGCGCCATTGATCATGGCTACGGTGGTGCCGTTATGCGCCGGCTGTTCTGCCGCGACGCCGGAGGTCAGGGTGAAGGAGCCGCCCTCCCGGAGATAGTCTTTTCCGATGAGCACCACGTTGATCTGTCCCAGCAATTTTCCCTTGATACCCGGCAGCATCTGTTCCTCCGTCATCGTTTGAAAATCGCCATAATAGCCGGTACCCGCCGTACACACAACGGCATCGAGGAGTGGCAGCCGCCCGAAGAGATCGCGGATGGAAGCCGAAGAGGTGATATCGACCTGCTGATCGCCGCTGGTGCGGCCGGCGATAATGAGGTCGGTTTTTTCGAGCTTTCCGAGTGCGGCGGCCAATTTCTTTCCGATGGTGCCGCGTCCACCGATCAATAGTATTTTCATATGGCAAAGATAGGCCGGCGGCGAGCGGTACGGATAACGCAAAACGCTCAGGAAATCGTCCGTTTGGCTCGTAATGTCTGCGGGGTGGTACCAAACGCACGGCGAAAGAGCCGGATAAAATGCGAGGCGCTTTCAAAACCACAGCTGAGCGCGATATCCCCCACGGGTTGATCGGTCGTCTGCAGCAGCATGCGGGCATGTTCGAGCCGTTTGCCGTTGATCCATTGCCGGGGAGAAGTATGATAATGCCGATGAAAATCCCTTTTGAAGGTCGCCAGACTGCGATTGGACAAGCCGGCGAGTTCTTCAAGCGTGAGCGACTGGAACAAATAGCGCTGCACCGTGAAGGCAAGGTCTTCCGGCTCGTCCTGCAAAAGCGCGCTTAAAAAGGCCAGCACCGATCCCCGCTGTTCCGTAGCCAGCAGGAGCAGCAGCACTTCGTGGATCTTCACGTACAGCAACTGCTCCATTTCGCGGAGCTGTTTCCCGAAATACACGCGGTATTGATCGCGAAAACCCGTCAGTAATTCATTTGCCGGCGCGACCACATAAAAAAGTTCCTGCCGCCCTTTTGGCAGCTGCAGCTTTTGCCGCAGCGCGAAATCCCGCACCGTCTGCACAGGCAGGAACAGCATCAGCGCTTCAAAGTCCTTTGATCGCTCGAGGTATTCGGCCATCACATAGATGCCGCGTTTGAGCAGGACGACACTGCCGGGGCCGATATTGAGCACCTGCCCCGGCAAATGCAGCAGCTTGGTGCCACTGATAGTGAAGACCAGCGTGTGTTCGGTGAGGAAGATGTTGCGGGTCCCGCTTCGGTTGACCCGTTTGTATTTCGCATAGGTCGCCGTGTCGAGCGCCAGGAAGCTGGGATCATCGGGATCGGCGGGAACGGGTGGGAAACGAAAAAGCATAATACATCGGAAGTTTATGTATATTTGAATATGGTATACTCGACAGAACTGCTCAAAGGTACGCTCAAGACCATTGTGTTGAAGCTGCTGGCCGACAACAAAAAGATGTACGGATACGAGATCACCCAGCGGGTCAAGGAGCTCACGCAGGACAAGATCCAGATCACGGAAGGGGCGTTGTACCCCACATTGCATAGCCTGGAAGCGGATGGATTGGTGACCACGGAGACCGAGTATATCGGGAAGCGGGTGCGCAAATACTATAGTCTCAGCGTAGCCGGCAAGACCCGCGCAAAGGAAAAGGTCAGCGAACTGGCGTCCTTTGTACAAACGATGACCTTGCTGCTGGATCTAAAACCAAAAGCGATCTGATATGACACCCCTCACCGACGAACAGATCGATCATATTGTCGCCGACCTGTATGCCCATGGTATCCGGCTGGAGGGTTTGCGGGACAACCTGCTGGATCATATCTGTATCCTGGTGGAGGAAAAGCTGGAGGCGGGCGGTGATTTCGAGCGGGTGTATGCGACCGTTATTCCAACCTTCTATCGGCGGGAGCTATACGAACTCGAGGAAGAAGCCTTGTTCCTCGAATCGCTGCGTGGCCCGCATCTGGTGCTGAGCAGGGGCTGGTTCTTTGTGCTGGCTTTCGCGTTGGTACTTGCTCCCTGGCTGGCCTATTTCGCACAATGGTTTTTCTTTGAGCGCCCCGTAATAAACATCCCGTATGCTCTCGATGCGATCGGCTGGGCCGTTGCGCTGGATGTCTATCCGCTGCTTACGGTGATCATTTTATTCCTTACGCCTAACAGGTTCGACCCGCTGATCCCCTGGGGATCGAAGATCCTGCTGGGCCTCAAGCCGCTGATCCGGGTGTTGTCGCAGCCGGCGATCATCTGATCACCCCTATTTTCCCATAGAAAGCGCACCGGGCGCGGGCGGCGGAACGGGAGCCACCTGTCCTTTGGCCTTACCGAGGGCGATCTTGTAGTTATCCGGCAGACCGCTGATATGGAGATTGATGAAACGCACCCGTTTGTCCATGTTCCTGTATTCGATAGCGTCGACCTGGCTGGGGTCCACTTCTTCCTGTTTCTTCCCGAAGAGCTTATGGAATCCGGCCGAGGTCACCAGTTTAAGCGGGATACGGATGTAATATTCCATATGCATGTCCATGGCCTGGGTGCCCGAGATCTCCAGGAAGCCGATAGAGGAGTTGATGTTCATATCCGGGATCGTGAGCGCGCCGTTTTTGAAGGACAGGACGTTCCTCAGCGTGTCGAAGCGGATCTTCATCAGGTTCTTGTCGCTGAAATACGTCGACATCGCCTGCATCGGCGCGAAATTGACGAGCGTACCATTGAGGATCTCGACCTGCATCTGGGCCTCGCATTGGTCCATCATGGGCGTGAGATCGGGCTGCACCTGGACATAGGAGCGGATCACACCGCTGAGGGTTCCCTGAATATTCTTGTTGATCACATAGTCCTGGCCGAAATGATCCGCCTTTAGCATGAGCTTTTGCAGATCGACATGCTGTATCCAGAGACGGCTGCGGAGATAGATCTTTTGCGGATTAGCGCCGTTGAAATGCGCACGTGCGCCGATAAACCCGCCGGCCATTTGCATGCTCAGCGTATCGAGATAGAGCTGTTGATTCGACTGCATCCGGACGGCGGTATTCAGATTCCTGATGCCCAGCTTGTGATAGCGCAAATGGCCGATGTTCACCGATGCATTGAAATCGATGAAGGGGACCTGGAAGATATTAAAGCCCTGGGCGTGCGTGGAAGGATTGCCAGGGGAGGACGTCAGGATCACGCGGGTCGAATCGGGCGCGGGGGACGGCGCATTCATGGCGGCAATAGTCTGGGCCTCCTGTTGCATCGATTGCGCAAAGTTCGAAAGCTGATCGACGTCGAGCAGGTTGGAGGCAAAATGAAGATAGTTCTCCTTTTTGCGGCGTGAAGTATCCTTGCCCGTATAGAGACGCATGCTGAGATTGAAGTCGCTGTTGCCGATCCTTCCCCTGAGCGTATCGATCTTGACGAAATTGTCGGTCCCCAGCTTGATATTTCCGCTGATGCTGTCCAGCCGGTAGGGGTGTAACTGAAAGGCTGCCGAGATGTTCGCGATCTTCACATTGGCGAACCGGAAGACGGAGTCGTACCGCAGCTCCCATTTCGAACGAAGCCAAAGATTCGATCCCACCTCGTTGTAGATGTCTTTGGGCAGGTATTTCTCGCCGTTAGGGCCTACAACGTCCGCGATACTCAGGTGATGCGATTTGAAATCGAATGCGACCGTCGTCTTACCCCTTTTCACCTTCTCGAACCAAAGGGCATAGTTCGCTACCTTGCCGCCAAAACGGATATCGCTGCTATCGATCTGCCCGGTGAGGTTGCGGAGCAGGATCGCGGTGTCGTTGATCGTGAGGTCGCCACCGAAATCGTGGAAGTCATGCGGATATTTTTTGAACGAGACGGAAAGATCGTGTATGTTAAGCTTCCCACGCGGCAGTGGGTTGGGATGCCGCAGCTCACTCACCGAAGTCTGTAATGACAACCCGAGATTGAAATCGCGGAGCTCTTCGTGGCTTTCATCTCCCGCGGAGTCTTTGGCAAAGAGCTCATGCAGCACCGTCTCCCGGCTATGAAGGTTGAGGACCAATGAAACGGGTTTCTCCTGGTTATGAAACAGCGCGGGCAGGTCTTCCAGCGAGCCGTCGAGCCGCAGATCGGAGTGGCCGACATTGCACACCAGCGAGTCGAGCTTTACGAATCCCTGCTTCATGCTCGCATGGCAGTTAAGATGATCGACAGTATAGCGATAGCCCGGGATACGAAAGGTGAGGTTGCGGACCGTCAATTCGCTCTGCACACCCTTGCTGAGCTCGCTCATTTCCGTTTCGGGCTCGCTGAGATCCACCAGCTCGTCGATGTTCATCTTGAGGTTGATGCGGCCTGTGATGCGTTCGAGGTCTTTGATGCCCAGGAAAGAGCCGAAGAAGCCCAGCTCGAGGTCCGAGCTCACCTGCATGCGGATCTTGGGGTCCTCGAAATTGAGGACCGAGAAACTGCCTTTGAAACGGCCTGCGCCGGGACGCGCGTACATGTCCTTCATCCGGAGGATGGAGGTCCGGATCGAGTTGCTATCGCCATTGGTGTAGAAGCCCGTGAAGGCAAGCGAATCGAGTTTTTTATTGGTCCGGGTGTTGTGCAGCCAGCCGTTCGCGCAAGAGAATTTGACCTCGATATGCGGCTGAACGCCTTTTTTGATCGGTCCATTCACCGTTCCTGCAAATGTGAGCACGCCATCGTAGTGAAAATGCTCCAGCTCTTTTGCGATGTCCTCGGGCGCGAAGGCAAAAAGCTGTTTAAAGTCCGGCCGGTCGCCCGCAAATTGCAGATTGACCGTATTGTCGTGGGCAAGATCGACGGTACCGCTCAGCTTGAAGACCGCTTGTTCCAGCTGCAGCCGCACCTGGGAAAGGGTGAGGAGCTTCGAAGCCTTGGCGTAGACAAAGCTGATATCGGTCTGCACGTGTTTGTGCCGCAGGAGCACTGTATCCCCGGGGCGGGTGAAGTCGGCCATAAAGCTACCGCCGAGGGTGCCGTTCATCTGCTGGTCGTTGTCCGCAAAGGAACTCTGGATGCGGTCGATATGGGTGGAGAGCTTTTGGCCTGCTTTCGGGTTCCAGTAGTTGATCGTCATGTTCTTCAGCACGAATTTACGGATATCGAGGTCGAGCGCCGTCGAGGTCTGTGTCGTGCTGGTCGTTGTGTCGGGCGCCATCTGGCTCGCTGCCACGATATTCAGCTCGCCGTTGTTCTCTTCGATGAGGTCCAGATGGCCGTTCTTGATGGCGATGGCCCTGACCCGATAGCGCTGTTTGAGGATATCGGGCAGGCTGAAACCGATATACAGCCGTTCCGCTTCGTAAATGGGCGCGGTGCCGGGCAATTTATTCGGATAGAATTGCACTTTGTTCAGCGCAATGGAGATATAAGGAAGATTCTGAAAAAGCGAGATCTCGCTGCCGCCGATGGACAATTCGCCGGGGAATTTCTTGTTGAGCTCTTTAACGGCCAGCCCCACGAGACGTTGCTGCTGGGAATACAGGAGGGCGAGCGCCACACCTACCAATAGGACGAGTACGAACACAGGAATGAGGATCAGCCGGAGTAATCTTTTGCGCGTTTTAGGTGTCATAGGCTTAGAATGTCGCAAATTTATAACGATTTACTCCTATCGTAAAGTATAAATCCCCGGGGACATGGCGGAAAGCATTTGCTCCTGTAGGTTTTTTGCGTTATTTTTCCAAAAATATAACGCCGTTTATGAGCAGAATTTTCGTTCTTTTTGCCCTATTCCTGTGTCTTTCCGTATCGTTATTTGCACAAACCGCCGATTCCACGCCTATCAAAGAGACCTATCCAAAGGTCAAGACCTATCTCAGCTTCATCATCCCCTGGGTGACGATCAACAAGAACACGACGACCTATGAATTTCAAAGCGCCACGACCATCGGGTTCCCGGTGGGGGTGAATGTGTATTACCGGAAAAGCTTTGGGTTCAGCTATGAGATCACGCCGTCCGTGGCCTGGTCACAGCCTGCGGGCAAAACGGGGACCAGTAAGACCAGCAATCTGCTGTTCGACCCCGGTCCGATCTTTCGGTTTGATCACGGTTTCAACTTTATCCCCCGGCTGGCCTTCGAAACCCAGGGGCGATATGGCTTTACCCCGGTGTTCAACAAGGTCTATCTCCGGACCCAGGATGCCGACTATTGGTTCTCGGTGTCTTTGCCGGTGCGTTTTGGGAATAACCTGCCGGCGTCGATCGGCGCCAATCTGCAGATCGGGTTTACGTTCAATTAGGCAGGGCTCGCGGGGCGGGCCGCGGGGGTCTCGTTTGAATTTTATAACTTAGCGGGATGAAAGCCGCGGAAACCATCCATCAATTCTATGCCCGGACGCAGGCCGAAGCGGTGAACACGCCGCTGAACAACACGGGTTCGGGGCATTTCAACGTCTTTACACGCGAGAACTGCAAAGGCACGCCCTATGGCCGCCGGGATTTCTACAAGATCTCGCTGGTGATCGGGAAGGGCAGGTTGCAATATGCCGACCGGTGGTTGGACATGGATGCGCCGGCCCTGCTGATCTCTAATCCGCGGGTACCCTATTCCTGGGAGCCGATGGGTGAGCAAAAAGGGTGGTATTGCCTTTTCACCGAAGCCTTTTTGTACCCGGGAGAGCAAAAAGAGCTGTTGGATTCCCCGTTGTTCCCTGCGGCGGAGATCCCGGTGTTCTTCGTCAACAAGGAGGAAGAGGCGGAGCTCGCTGATATTTTTGCCCGGATGAAAAGAGAGATGATCAGCGATTATCCCCGCAAATTCGACCTGCTGAGACATTATCTCCATGTGCTGCTGCATTATGCCATGAAGATGCAGCCTGCGCAGCGGTTCGAACAGCCGGTAAGCGCGGCGGCGAGGATCACCTATGGTTTTTTTGATCTTTTGGAGCAGCAATTCCCCATCGACACCACAGAAACCGAACTACAGCTAAAGACGGCCAACGATTTTTCCGAGAAGCTCAATGTGCACGTGAACCATCTCAACCGC
>Ga0134126_10010387_pt1 | contig 11734 bp, 7 predicted proteins | sample KB31752_FD_96881 | JGI IMG/M metagenome (GOLD analysis project Ga0134126, IMG submission 96881) | Terrestrial soil microbial communities with excess Nitrogen fertilizer from Kellogg Biological Station, Michigan, USA - KB3-175-2 | ecosystem: Environmental > Terrestrial > Soil > Unclassified ...
GATCCTGTGTTTTTGTTGAACGCAATGAACAGGGGATAATTCTGTGCCCAAGTGAAAGTGTACGTCCTGAGAGCGACGTTGCCTGCGGAAACCTCAGTTACCGAATCAAGTTGTGTGGGAGTGACGCTGTCATAGTTGAAAAAAATCTTGCGGCCTACGTCGTCGATGATTTCCGAAAGACGCATCGAGGAGTCGTCTTGGTAAAGAATCGAGAAGTAGTTTCCATTGGTATCTTTGAATTGGCCCGGGCGGAAGAGTGTGCTGGAGGACGGTGCTGCATTGTAGGTAACAATCAAGCCGTTCTTATGCGTTGCGAAGAGCACTGTCCCGGGAGGATTCGGGATTTGGGCTTGGATGTAGGTGGAATCATTTGTTACAAAACCGTTGCCCGTCGGAGCAGGGTTCAGGGCGTGTTTTGCGCCCGTCGCGTCTACAAGAACGCCCGTGCCATCATCCGGGGAGAATTCAATATAACCAAAATCCAGCCGGAACCCGGGGCTAGGGTTGTCGTGGTCGGCATTCAAGACAATCGAGTTCCCCATCACCGTCCAGATGAAACTGTTGTAGTAGAGCGTGAGATCCACATCGAGGCCATTTCGGCCGCGCAGCGCGAATAAAGGAACACTGTAGGTAAAACTCTGGCTGCCCTGGACAGTCCGGGGAACTTTCTGGCCGACCCCAGGCAAAGGTCCAGTGCTCGGCCGACTCGCGCTTCCCAGGCCGCGCGTAGCACTCACAGCGGTCCTGAAGAAAATCGATCCGTTCCCTGTGGTTGGTGGCGCTCCACCGCAGCCAGCGTCGCAATTCACCGCAACCTGTCCCGAAACGGAAACCGTTACCGCCACCAAGAGTGCCAGCAACACCCACAATTTGCCTGTTTTCATTTGCTTTCTCCGAATGAGAGTTCCTGAATGAGTGAGCACCCTAGCAGCGCCGACCCACGGAAGTCGTCAAAGAACTGGTCAAATTTTGGTCAAAAAAGTCAAAACATGGATGGTGAGGACGACTCACGAGGATAGGGAGGGCGCAAGGGTTGCAAAAATGGCTTTGTTGATTCTCGGAGGAGTTATCCCTTTAACAAATGTTTTTATTTAGGGGACCGAACACTTGACTTGAACGCGTCAAGGGTGGACTACTTGGGCGTTAACGATGCGGGACCAAGTCGATCATGAAGAAGTTGCATTCCCATTTCTGTCCTGAAGCGTTTGTGACAGAATTTTGGAAGCCCCGAACCAACTTTTGAGAAATTTTAGGTTCAATTAGGACGGCGATTGGATTAGGATTCCGAAGATTACATCATTTTATTAAGTTCGGGTTTCCTGTTAAACAAAAGTGAGACCAGGCTTGGCACCAATTTTCCCACTTCTCCGCTCGCATGCGATCGAATCATCTTCTGCCCATTTGAGGCGGCCTATCCATTGGTGAACTATGCAGACATTGGTTTCAAGTTTCGGAGAATTTCACCTTGATCGAGTAAACCGTGTCCTGCTACGTCGCGGGCACCCAGTCGAAGTAAGTCCTAAATGCCTCGAACTGCTGGCATTTCTGGTGGACAATCGAAACCGCCTGGTAGGGAAAGAAGAACTGCTCCAGGGGCTCTGGCCGGAAAGCTTCGTAGACGAACAGAATATCAAGCAGAATATCTATGTTCTGCGCCGAATCCTGGGGGATGATCGGAACGGAAACAGCTTTATCCAGACTATCCCACGGCGGGGTTACAAATTCATTGCCCCAGTAATCGAAACGGAAACGGCGTCAGCAGAAAATGATGTCGCGGAAAAGGCACTCGCCCGTACGCAGAAGGAATACTGGACACATCACAGTCCATTTCGCAGCTTGCAAGTATTCGAGCCCGAGGACGCCTGGCTGTTCTTTGGGCGCGACTCGGAGATTGAAGAATTAGACGAACGTCTGGGCCGCTCTCCGGTCCTGATGGTGGTTGGAAACTCTGGCTGCGGAAAGTCGTCGCTGATTCGAGCCGGCCTCATCCCCGCACTTCAAAACGGTACGAGCAGATCGCCCCGGTCTTCCGCTGATTCCTGGCGTGTCGTCTTATTCCGGCCTTCCTCAGCCCCGTTTGACTATCTGGCTGAAGTGCTTCCGAGCCAACTGGCTCCAGAGTTGAGCTTGCGTGACCAGGCGGACTTCATCGCCGATTGCCGCAGCAAGCTGCCCGGCGGATGTGATGCTTTGCGAAATGCAATCAGCGCCCTGGTCCATTCGCCCAGGAAAGAAGTGGGACAGACGCGCGTCCTGCTGGTGGCGGACCAGTTCGAGGAGATTTTCACTCTCACCAATAATCGAGAAACCCGCCAGAAGTATATCGAGGCTTTGTTCGGCGCCGCGGGTTGCCATGGCGCTATTCCCATACATTTGGTCCTGATACTGCGTGCCGACTTCTACTCCCAGTGCCTGGAACATCCGGAGTTGAGCCGCTGCCTCGCCGCCAATCTATACAACGTCCCGCGCATGACTCAAGAGCAACTGCGTGAAACCATTGAAAAGCGTTTGCAGATAAGCACCGCCCAGGCCGAACCTGCGCTAATTGATGCGGTGTTAGAGGACGCCGGAGATGAGCCGGGAAATCTTGCTTTACAAGAGCATGCATTGGGACAACTCTGGGAAAGGTGCGGAGGCATTGGCAGCACGCTTACCTACCAGGCCTACTCCGATATCGGGCGACTGCGTGGAGCGCTGGGCCGTCATGCCGATGCAGTTTATGAAAGTTTCACTGATGAGAAGCAAAAGCAGCTGGTGCAACAGATCTTTCTGGAACTGGTTCATGTGACGGAGGGCGCTGGTGTGCAGGACACGCGTCGGCGAGTGCGCAAAACAGAACTGCTGTCTTTGGGTGCCACAGAGGAGATCGAGCAACTCCTCACGCGTCTCGCCTCCAGCCGACTGATTTCTACAGGATCCGAGAGCGGCGAGATTTTCGTTGAAGTATCGCACGAAGCCTTGATTCGCGAGTGGCCTAGGTTACGCGATTGGCTGAATCACAATCGCGAGGAACTCGTGTTGCAACGGCGCTTGTTGCAAGCAGCTAAGGAGTGGGAGGGGCTCAACAAGGATGCGGGAGCACTGCTGCGGGGAGCACGGCTGGCCCAAGGCGAGGAATGGCTGGCCCGAAACCCTGGCGCGGTACCTTTATTGCGTGACTTCGTAGACACTGGTCTGGCGGCCCGTGATGAAGCGGAGCGGAAAGAACTGGCCGTCCAGAAAAGGGAGGCACTCCGTCAGAAAGCGATGGCGGTACGCCTGCGCTGGTTCTCGTTTGCTCTAGCTGCCCTGCTGTTGGCTGCGGCCGGAGCGGCCTTATACACATACAGGGTTCAGTTAATTGAAAAGTCGCGGACGTTGGCATGGCACGCGGTAGAACTGAGAAGCCAAGATCAGGGCGAGGCATTGGATTTCGCCATACGCAGCTGGCATTCAGCCAAAACCGATGAGGCGCATCTCGCTATTACTAAGACGTTTCCGCAACTCGTTACTACGCTGAACCATGATGACACGGTAGAAAGCGTCGCGTTCTCACCGAATGGCAAACTGATACTTACCGCCAGCGACGACCACACGGCACGGCTCTGGAACGCTCAGGATGGTCGGCTCTTGAGTACCCTGCGGGGTCATACAGATAAACTCGTGGATGCTCGGTTTTCTCCCGATGGTCGGCTTGTTGTCACATTTAGTAAAGATCGCACAGCGCGGACTTGGAACGTTGCTAATGGCCGGCTGTTAGCTGTCCTACGCGGCCATACCGATGCTGTCTGCGATGCAGAATTCTCTCCGGACAGCCAACGCATTGCTACCGCTAGCGACGATCACACGGCAAAAGTGTGGAATGCAGCGAACGGTCGCCTGTTGGCCACTCTACAGGGCCATACGGGCGTAGTTCAACGTGTGCAATTTTCTTCCGACGGCCAGCGAATCGTGACCGCCAGTGAAGATCACACAGCTAGGCTGTGGAACGGCGCCGATTACTCCTTGTTGATGATACTCGAGGGCCACAGCGATGCCGTTACTTCTGCAGCGTTTTCCCCGGATGCTCAGCACGTTATTACTGCCAGCAGTGACGGCACGGCACGTGTTTGGGGCACCGCCGATGGACATCCCCTTGCCATCCTGCGGCACGGTGGAACAGTTCTGGTTGCCATCTTCTCTCCCGATGGACAGCGGATCGCCACGGCCGGCCTCGATCGCATGGCGCGAGTGTGGAGTAGCGCGGATGGGCATTTGCTTGGCACGCTTCAGGGGCACACCAGCACAATTGTTCATCTGACATTTTCTCCGGATGGTCGCCGCATCCTAACGGATAGCTCCGACTCGACAGCGAGAGTGTGGAACAGCGTTGATGGCCAACTGCTGGCTACGCTAGATGTGCCGCCGCGGGCGACTGTCAGGTACCAAGGGGGAGCGGGGCTGGTCCCCTGGGAGTCGGCGTTCTCGCCTGACGGGAGATTTGTTATCGCAGCCCTTGGCGACAATGCAGCGCGAATTTGGGATATTGCTTCGGCCGGAGACACAATTAAAACACTAAGGAACCATTCAGGCCCTGTTTTAGGCGCGACATTCTCTCCGGATGGCGCCGGCTTCGTCACTGTTAGCTCGGACAATACAGCGAGAATATGGAGCAGCACTGACGGCCGCCAGATGGCAACGCTCCAGCACCCAGACCAGGTCTATGAAGCTAACTTCTCACCTGATGGACTGCGCATTGTCACCGCAAGCAGAGACAATGCGGCGCGGATATGGAGCAGCACAGATGGCCGGTTGCTAGCGACCCTCACGGGGCATACGGATCAAGTTTATAGAGCGCAGTTCTCGCCCGACGGACAACGCATCGTTACTGCGAGTGGAGATCATACCGCTAAAATATGGAGTAGCACTGACGGCCGTTTGTTGATGACCCTGCCAGGGCATACAGACCTACTCGTGCGCGCGCAATTCTCGCCGGATGGTCAGCGCATTGTGACCGCCAGTTGGGACCATACGGCTCGGGTGTGGAACAGCAACGACGGCCGATTGGTGGCCATCCTTGCGGGACACACTGATAAACTTCGCGGAGCAAGATTCTCCCCTGATGGCCGGCGTATCATCACTTTCAGCTGGGATCACACCGCAAGAGTGTGGAACAGCATCGATGGCCGGCTGTTGGCCGTTCTGGGAGGTCACACCGATAGCGTTTGGGAAGCCCGCTTCTCCCCAGACGGACAACGCATTATCACAGCCAGCCGCGACAAGACGGCCATGGTGTGGGATGGGAACAACTACTATTTGCTAAATACTTTAGCGGGTCACAGTAGTGGGCTTATGTATGCGGACTTCTCATCGGACGGACAGCGCATCATCACGGCCAGTGACGATGGAACAGCTCGCATATGGAACACTGCCGATGGCCATTTGGCAGTGACACTCCAGGGTCACTCTCACGCCATTTATAACGCGGCCTTTTCTCCAGATGGCCAGCACATCGTTACTTGTGGGTGGGACCAGACGGCGCGGCTGTGGCGAGTGCTCACGCTAGACGATATTGAACACATACTCGACGAAGCAAGATACCCTGCTGGAGAATCAACGAGATGAGTCTTAGTCGACCGTCTCAAGCCGCGCCGGGTGTGTTCTAGAACTACATAATTCTTGAACACTATCGCACCGCGCTGCCGGCAACGAAACAAAGGCCCGCCCCAGAGTTGCAACACTCCCCGCATCCGTCGCTAGCCACCCGGAATCCGCTCGCCCACAGTGACACCGCGTCCATTCCAGCGGGACGGAATATTCCTTTTGTGGTCATTTATCACAAATCATAAAGGCAAGTTGCCGTTTTTCGAGCCTATGGTTAACTCACAAATCCTGAAAAAGCTTGCTCAAAGAGGTTTCGAGGCCAGTAGAAAGCAATTCCAGAACTCGGAGACAAGGCTCTTTCTTTGCGTTCTCAAGGTCCGACAAGTATGTGGATTGAATGCCGATTTTCTCAGCCAGAGCTACCTGCGTTATTTTTTTCTGCTCTCGTACTGTTTTAATGCGTTCCGCAAAACGTTCGACAATATCTTTCGCCATCCAATGAGAATGGGGCCTGTGGACAGGAATCCGTATCATGCTATACATAAGTTGCCATGCTGACTCCGACCTCGAAAACTCGCGTCTATGCATCGCTGTATGCCTTCAATCGAGGCCTCGAAATCACGCTCCTGAGCCTTGAGCAACTCGAACAAGCCGGGATCTTCCAGGCTGACGAGCTCCATGCCTTGCGGGTTTCACTGGAACACACGCGCGCCCAGGCCAATGAGGAATTGACCGAGACCCTGCAGCAATACGAGAGTGAGCAGGCGGCACACTTCGACCATGTGGAACAGGAATGGGAAAGGCAATTCAAAGACCCTGATGACGTGTTCTTTGCGGCAGCGGACCGCAAAAAGGAAATCAGAGAGCAAATTAAGGCTCTGCAAAAAGGGCTCGCCCGCGAAAAGGCCAGCCCTAAACAAATCCGAAAGCAGAAGTAACATCAACGCAGGTGGGCGAAGCCCACCGCTCACTCTTCTTTTGTGCGAAGGTGCCTTACTGATCGCTCAGTCTCGCCAAAGTTTTCATCGTCTTCCTGTTCGGAGAACTGAGCGGTATCCAATCGGAATCGACCTCAGCTTGGCATCCTTTTTTTTTGCCCGTCCATCCCTGTTTCCTTTTGAACTGACAGGACAAGACTTACTATTTTCTGGTCATGGCTTCCTCGTAGTGGGCTTTCCCGGCCGTGCTGCCATCTTTTCGGTGAATCTCCTCGTCGAGAGTGATCTGGATGGGGCAGCCCTGGGAAGTTACCCACACGTTCCCTCTCTCGAATCCACCGGGCCCAAGAACTGTCTTGAAAAGTCCTTGCTCGGCGTTGTTTCCCCTAGCCGTATCGATTGAAAACTTCACCGTGTCGTACCCGTTTTTCTTTTCTGCTCCCTGGTTCACAACTGCCGACGTGCTATGTACGGTCGAAAATATGCTCGCCATTCGTCCAATCGCCATGAGATTGGACGAGACTTGCTGCGGGGGACCATGAAACTGTTGCCGTGCAGGCAAAAAGCTATTCGTGAAGCTGCCATCGATGTTCTGCGGTGTGACCTCCGCGTCTTCCTGCCATGCGTTGTCAGACACGTCATTGAAGCTGTAATGAAAAGATTCTGGCGGACTCTGGATGTGGCGGACGATGCAGTTGAGGTCAATGTCGGAGCCGTCGCTGTTCTTTGCGGCAGTGAACGGTTCCGCCGCGGACGGAGTCTTCAGCGGCTTGGAGGATGCAGAATTGCAGCCGAGTAACGCACCGAGGCCGAGCGTCGCCACGATTATTTGCTGCACTCGTACAGTTTTCTTGCTCGTCCAAATTATCATCTGCTGATCTCTCCTGTTCCGTGGGCTCGGAGATTTAGCGTTTATGATGGCATTGGCATCAGCCCCGTCGCATTGCGCGCCAGCGACACTCGCCAACAGAGAATTTGTTGTCGCGCAAAACCGGGCCAAACATCGTGCTGCTTTTTACCTTGTGCCCGCTGGGCACGAAGCGGAGACCCACCTGGACTCCATTTTCATGGTCGACTTCATCTCGCGGCCGCCGACATTCGTCATTGTCGTTCCAGACCCGGTGACATGTTCCGGGCTGTCGGCATGAAAGGAAAGATGGATGTCACCTTTCGAGCTGCCGTACGAGCAGAGCTCGCGGACCTCCAGATCGGTGGAGGTGGACTTTACTACGGTCTCCTGGCACTTGGCTTCCTCGGGGTGACTCTTGTCCGTGAAGGGATCTTCCGCCAGTTTTTCCGGAGTCAGGCAATCCTTGTGGGTCTCCGTTCTTGGAGTACCACTGCCCTGTTTCTTTTGTGCGGCTTCAAATCGGGCGCGCTGGGCCGGAGTCAACTTGGCCGCTATCTCCGGCGGCAGACCCATGCTGCCGGTGACGGTATTGGTGATCGTGGTCTGCCACAGGCCGGTCTTTACATACAGCTTCACCTTCCCACCGGCCATGAGAGCCGAAGTAAATACGAGTGCAAGCGTCCAGGCAACAATTGTTCTCATCTTTTCTCCTCTCGTTGAGAGATATCTTGGTTCAACTGTTTAGCGAGCGAGTGATCAGCTACTTACCTCTTCATTTTTTCACCATGGCCTCTTCGTAATGAATCTTTTCCAGAAGGCTGCCGTCTTTGGTGTGCATCTCGTCATCCAGGACCAGTTTCACCGGACAGCCTTCGGAAGTGACCCAGGCGTTTCCCTTTTCAAAACCGCCCGGACCCATGGCTGGCTCAAGTATCTGGCGCTCAGTTGCACTGAAGCGTGCGGTGTCAAGCGAATAGCGAATCGTCATGTAGCCGTTGACCTGTTCGCCGTCTCCTTCGCGCTTCATGGCGGAATTGTGATTGATAATCGCGATGGTGCTGGACATTCCGGATATTCCCATCAAACCAGTCCACGCGCTTTGCCAGTCTTGCGGATCTGAACGCACCCCATGCAACGGATGCTGGTTGCCAGAAAAATCCACGTGGAAGCCCTCTATACTTTGCGGCGTGATGTCCGCTTCCTGATGCACGGGATTTGAGGAGATTTTTTGATACGAATAGTGAAACGATTCAGGCGGATTTTGGATGCGGTCCATGACGCACTGAAGATCGATTCCTGGATCTGTGCTTGCCTTTGCCGCAGCGTCGTTTCGTCCCGCAGTTGTGCTGGATCTTCGGTCAATTGCGGTTCTTCCGCCAGAATCGGACTTGCTGTTGCATCCGGATGCGATCATCAGCACAAACATTGCCGCAGGAAGAGCGATACGGAAAGCAACCTGTATGCCTGCACATCTATCTTTTCGCTTCATCGGATGGTTCCTCATGCGCCGCTCCCGTTTGTCCGGCAGCAGCCTGCTGTTTGTTTTAAAAAGGTGAATTCTCCGTTGGCGTGTACTCGCCGCCAAGCTGCTGTCAGTTTGTCACTCGGCCTCGTCCGAGACCTGAAATGTCCAGGCCGCATCAAACAACAACCCGTCCCCCTGCGCACGGGCCACGTCGCCACCGGAGAATTTCTTTTCCTTTGCGACTGGGCGCAACACGACCGCATACTCGCCGGGCTGCAGTTCCGAGGCGGACGATACTTTGTACTTTCCTGGCGCCAGCTTCTCCGCCTTTGTGGCTACGCGCTCTTCCAGGAAATGCGAATAAACCTGCCAGTCAGCCGCCGGACTGGAGCGCACATCGGCTTTACCTTGTGTCGCGCCGGCGATTCGGCAGGTGTTCTGTGCAGGTGTGAGTTTCACGATGACGGGCGCGTAGTCATCGGCCTTGACGCCTATCACGCGGGAAAAATCCATGAGGAAGCTGGGCGAGACCGTTTGCAGGACATTGGTTGAAGCCGGACCGGGAACGCCCCATACGTAGGTCACGGTTGGCGTTCGGTGCGCGATAGCACCAGAAAAGATGCTACCCGCCTGCTGGACTGCGGAGCCACCGACCGCGGAATTCATATGAGTGGCCGCATCCCAGCTGGCCGTGTTAACCCCCGCCTGCATGGCTTGCGTGACTGCCGAGTCGCCCGCCAGGCTCTTCATGGACGATGGCTTGTTCTTGGTCGTAGCCAATTGAGTCTTTTCGAGCGGCAACTCACGGGCAGCGCCTCCCTCCATGACATAAAGTTTAGGCATGTGCGACCTGGAAGCCGGGATTGCGGCGCTGCTCGCACTGCGTGCTCCTTGTTGAGCCGGCAAGGCACTCTGCCAGACCGGCACAACGAGCAGCAGCGCGGCCAGATTCAGGATGCGTATCTTCATTTCTCTTCTCCTGTGTGAACCATTCCGTCCCTGGATCACGGCGTTTTTTCCCTCGGCTTTGTGCTCAACGTGGCAGCACCCGCCGCGACCCACATTTTTTTGCTCGCATCTACTGTTTGCTTTTCCTGATGACTTGGTGAAACGTCAAAGAACGCTATGGGATCAAAGAAACACTCAACTGTTTCTGATCCCCCGTAAAACGCTTGAAACCGTATGAGCCGATTTGCTTGTTCAACCCGGTACCGACAGCGGTAACAGTCACCGAGTTCATGTTCCAGTTATCACCATTAAGAACGCCAGAGAACGTCGTTGTTAACGTTAGCGACTTGAGTGCAGCGGGCGGCACTGCGCGGTTGAGCACGATTGCCGCGGTGTTTGCCGTGTTGTCAGGCCAGCGCGCGCTGCGGTTGACATTGAGAGCGCTCTGGGTGGTTCCGTCGGCGAAATGAACGTCTATGTTCAGGTTGTCATTACCTCCACGCAGATCGTCCGAGCCGGTCTGGAATCGCAGTATGAGCTGCGTGGCCTGTCCGGGTGCGGCAGAGGGCGCCGCGTTCATGCTGATTTCGAGCTCCTTATGGTCCCCGGTGAATCGGAACGGTCCGGCGGTTTTCAGCGGTGGCTGCTGGCGCGCGCCAGCCGCGTATGCCTGCACCACTACCTGGTCCATGTCCCAGTTATCTCCGCCTATGCTGCCGGAGGCAAAACCCGCGGCGCCTGTGAGCACGAGTGAGCGAATCTGGGCAATTGGTACCGGACGGGGGAGCACGACAGCTGCGTTCTCCGTGTAGTGGTCCAGCCAGCGCGCACCGAGATTGATATTGGGAAAATGCTGCTGCGTACCGTCGAATGAGTTAACCGTTAGATCGATCCTGCTTCCGCCGCGCAGATCGTCACTGCCCGTGGAGAACTGCAGCACAAGCTCATGAAGCAGGCCGTCTTTCGGATACACGGGATTTGGAATCGCCGGTGGCCGCTGCGCATGATAGTTCTTATCGACGAAATAGGTTCGCCATGTCTCTCCCGATCCTCCCGATGGATAGTAATAGATATGCTTGGCAGGATCCGGGACCAGAGTCATGGTCTGGTTAGGATGGTTGGGATCGTAAAGAAAAATTTTTAAGTCGGTTTCAAAGGCGCCCAGATCGCCCTTGTATCGACCCATGTCATAGCCGATCGCTACCACCTGATGAGTACCCGTCTTGCCCTCGCCCTGCAGGCCTAGCGGAACCGGGGTACCGTTATCGAGAAACGATCGCAGTTCCTCAAGCCGGCCGCCGTTGGTCGCCTGCAAGCCCCAGTTGAAAAACTCGGTGTCACGTGCGCCGCCCGGGTTGAACCCAAGCTCCGTCCATTTATCCAGATTACTTTTGATGGACTCGACCTGGCGGTTGTAGAGATAACTTTGTAGAGCCGTGCCATTGGCAGGTCGAAAATCCTGGCGCGGAACGCCCGCGTGTGCGAAGTAATAATCCAAGGCGGCATAAGACATGCCGCCGCATAGGCCGCCCGTCGTTATGCTGAGGGCGGAAATGAAATCATTCTTGAAATTGTTGACAAAATTGAATCCATTCTTTGCGGGATCAAAATGGCTGAGAAGTGAGGAGGTTTTGGGCGGCAACGGCTGAGGATTAAGCGAAACCTTGCTGCCAGGACTTGAGACCGGCGCACTCACACCGCTCAGTGCTCGCTGGTTTGGAACTGAAGATCCTCTGTTAAGCGGATTCGACACCGGAGCACTCGCTTGCGCGACGTTTCTCCCCGGATTGCCGGGCTCGGTCGCTGCGCCTGGCGGGAGCGGCTGCGGGTTGAGGGCGTGACTTCCACCAGAAGGTGCATGTACGCTGCCGTCACCCAACAGCGTTGGCCTGCCATTTCCGAGCAGCGTTCCCGTGCCACTTGTTTGCGACTTCGACGATTCCAAAGGCGAAGCGCAGGGCGGACGGCTGC
>Ga0134126_10010388_pt1 | contig 11734 bp, 8 predicted proteins | sample KB31752_FD_96881 | JGI IMG/M metagenome (GOLD analysis project Ga0134126, IMG submission 96881) | Terrestrial soil microbial communities with excess Nitrogen fertilizer from Kellogg Biological Station, Michigan, USA - KB3-175-2 | ecosystem: Environmental > Terrestrial > Soil > Unclassified ...
CAGCGCCAGGGCTGCCGGCTCATTCTCCTGCGCGTGCAGGCATTCGGCGGCCAGAAAATCGGCGTAGTCGCCCAGCACTTCGCTACGCTGCTTTACCTGCCGCAACGCCGATACCGCATCGGGGTATCGTTTGTCGTCCTGGTAGGCGCGACCCAGAGCCAGGTATGCGGCCGCGGCGGCGTCGCCGGTATGGCGCTGCGCGTAATTGGTCACACCCGCGTAAGCGGCCGGGGTGCGCATGGTCATAAGCTGCTGCGCCATGGGGCGAAGCTCCGACGATGCGACGAAGGCCTGTTTCAGGCGAGCCGTGCGCCGCCGGCGTTCGGTGACCGTGCCGCGGTGGCGTGCCCGACGTTTGGAATGGGCCGAGCGTTTGCTTTTGCTGCTCGTTGCGTGCTTTTTGGTCGTGGAATGCTTCTTGGATGTCGCACCGTCTCCATTGCCGGAGGCGGCGCGTCCAGCCAGTGGTACCGCGGCAACCAACAAGCACATCAATCCAGCCAGGCAGGCCGTACGAAGCCTGGAGGGGAAAATCAGGGAAATTCGCACCCTCATATAGACACTTTAAGCGCGATTCTGTTTCTACGACAGCGCCACGCATCACTGGAGTCAACTTTCCCCATCCGCAAGCGCGACCGGAGGGTGATGCCGCGGGTTCCCGGCGGCGCTGCGGGCGGGTGCGTCCGGTAGAATGAAGGAAAGCGGCGGCATTCCCGAATTGGTCAACCTGTCCCGCGGAATTGCGCAACCAACTCCCATGGAAACCATCCAACCCATAGCAGGAGAAAACGAGCAACACCCCGACGTAGCCCTGGTCGAACGGGTCCGCGCCGGCGATGTCTCGGCCTACGACGAGCTGGTCCGCAAGTACGAGCGGCAGGTCTTCCGGATTGCGCAGCGCATCACGCAGAACCGGGAGGATGCCGAAGACGTTACCCAGGACGCGTTCGTCAAGGGATTCGAGAAGCTCGATCAGTTCCAGGGAAACTCGAAGTTCTACACATGGTTGGTTCGCATAGCAGTCAACGAGAGTCTCATGCGCCTGCGCAAGCGGCGTACAGGCAGGATGGTCTCGATCGACGAGGACGTCCAGACGGACGAGGGCAGCGTGCCCCGCGACCTAGCCGACTGGGCTCCCGATCCCGAGCAGAACTATTCGCAGGCCGAGCTGAACAAGATCCTGGAAAAGACCATCAAGGGGCTTCCACCGGGATTCCGCGTGGTGTTCGAGTTGCGCGACGTGCAGGGGCTCTCCACCGAGGAAACGGCCGAGGCCCTGGGGCTCAGCATTCCCGCGGTGAAATCAAGACTTTTGCGGGCGCGGCTGCAGTTGCGCGAGCGGCTGACACGCTACTTCAAGCGGCGGCGGGCGGCGCAATCCGCCGCTTCCGATGGGCGGAAGGGGTAGAGAAATGACCTGCACCGAGTTCCTTTCCCTGCTCGACGACCTGATTGACGGCTCGGCCGCGGAGCAAATGCGCGCCGACCTGCAGCAGCACCTGAAAGATTGCGAGCACTGCGAAGTCACCCTCAATACCACCCGTAAAACCATTGAAATCTATCGCTCGCAACAGATATACGACATGCCCGCCGGCCTTCGCGAGCGCCTCCACGCCGCCATCATGGCCCGCTGCAAAAAGGGCTGCTGAGAGCAACTGGAATCTTCCTCGCAGGTGGCCCGGTCCTTTCCAAATGCCTTCCCGTCCAACAGAGGAATCCGAAGCTGTGCCCTGTTCCTCGCAGTTTCATCGGGATGAGCGGCGATGCGCCAGCACCGGTATGCATTACGTGAACCACGGGCCGGATCATGCTTGAATGGGCGATTCTTCTGGACTGCCACGTCACTCGTCTGCGAACCGGTCCACGCTGAAAGGCAGCCAGCGGCAACTGCCAGCCTTTCGCCGGCCTTTCGTATGACACTTTGTATATACAAAGTGTGTTACGAGGCAGGGGGGAGGGGTGAACTCTGCCTTGAAACGGCGAACTCCCGGATTTCTCCGGGAGCAAAGTCACATTAGCACGGTTTGGGATGGGTGGTTGTGACGGCTGTCACGGGTGTTATTGCGATGTCGGGAGGATAGGGGTTGAGAGTCGTAGACTCCCGGGTCCGAAAATCCGGACCCGGGGCACCCAAATCTGCTTTGAACGCACATCGCCCGGGTCCGAAAGAGATGAGGGTTCAATGCAGGTAGAAATCCGATCCGATGCGAAGTGCCAAACCACATGCGAGGGGCCAAACCACGATAAGTGACCTGCAACTCTTAATTTCATAGTTGACAAACTCTGCGCCTCGGCCGTAGATTCGTTTTCGAGTCTTAATTCCTTAGTTGTTGGAGAGCCGCGTGGCACGAAAGAAATCCCTCAACCTCACCGAAGCCGAGCTCCGTCTCATGGATATCGTCTGGGATAAAGGCACGGCCACCGTGGGGGACGTGGCAGCGGCCCTCAGTGGCGAGCCCGTCCTTGCCTATAACACCGTTCTTACCACGCTGCGCATTCTTGAGGAGAAGGGCTACGTCCGGCATACCAAGGCTCGGGAAGGTCGCGCCTTTGTCTATCACGCTGTCGTTGGCCGCAAGCAGGCCAGCCGCAATGCCCTGCGCCAGGTAGTTCGCGGGTTTTTCGGCAATTCGCCTGAATTGCTTGTCCTCCATCTGCTCGACGACGGCGACTTGTCTCAACGGGAACTCAAGAAGATTCGGAATCTCCTCGCGGAGGGTGAAAAATGAGCGCGATCCTCGCATCCCTGAATGCTTTTTCCGCCGTCGGACTTATCGCCGTACTGAACACGTTGTGGTTGGCATTCGGCGTGGCCGGCGTCGTTTGGCTTTCGCTGCGGTTGATGCCTCGCGTCAACGCCGCAACGCGCCACGCCGTCTGGTGGGCCGTATTGGCGCTGGTGGTGATCCTGCCTCTCGCCGCTCTTCTCCTCCGGTCGGCGCGGCCGGCTCCCGCTCCCACACAGGCAGACAGGCCCGTCCAAACGCGCGCCCTCTCCCCATCCGCCGTAAGGCCGCATCCTATTGCGCGCGCCCAGGCTCCTCGTGCCCAGGCTCCTGCCCCGCTGCCCACATCGGCTCCCCTCCACGCAAGCGATTCTGGCCCCGCCCAGAAGCCTGGCATTCGCATTCCCATCGAATTCCACACCGAGAACTGGCAGTTGATCTTGCTGTTGCTCTGGCTCGCATCGTCGTGCATTCTGCTCGCGAGGCTGGTGCGGAGTTACCTGCATCTTCGCGGCATGCGAAATCGTGCCCGGCGCCCAAGCCCGCAGGTAGCGCTGCGCTTCGAGCAGCGTCTGCGCGAGTCCCGCACCTTGCGCCATCCCGTGCTTCTGGTGTCGGATGAAGTCGTTTCCCCTCTCGTAGCGGGATTCGCGCATCCCGTCATCATTCTCCCGGCCCTGCTCCTCGATGAGATTTCCGCGCCGGAGCTCGATGACGTCCTGCTTCACGAACTGGCTCATGTGGCGCGGCGTGACGATTGGACCAACCTGACGGCACGGCTGGTGGCTGCGGCGTTTGTGCTCCATCCTGTGGCCGCGTGGGCGTTGCGCCGCATCGAGCGTGAACGCGAGATCGCCTGCGACGATTGGGTTGTCGCCGCAACCGGGTCGGCCTATCGCTACGCCACCACCCTGGCGCGCTTGATGGAGTTCGGCTGCAAGCAGCGTCGCGAATTGCTCGCCACTGGAATGGCTCACCGATCTTCGAATGTCCGCCAGCGCGTCGAAATCCTGCTCCGGCCGAGACGTCATATTTCCGCTGGTGCTTCGCTGCCCCGCGTTGGTTTCTGCGTCGCGGCCTGTCTGGCGCTGCTCTCGTTCGGTCTGCGCGTGCCCGGGTGGATCGCCTTAGCGAATGACTCCACCGCTGCCGCTGCGCATACCGCGTCCACTCCGCAATCTCCAGTGTCCGCTCCACGGATCGCGCCTGCTCCGGAGTCCTCTGTCATTCCGGCGGCTCCGCTGGTGGCAGCGCTCTCCCCCGAGCGCCCCGCACAGTCACCTGCCGCTCCAGCGGCTTCCGCCGATCAGGACAGGACCTGGCGCCATGGATGGAAGCTCACGCGCGACAGTTCCTCTTCCAGCAAGGTGCACCTTTCTCTTATCGACCGTGATGACAACGGAAACGATCGGATGAATACGCAGGACGTTCCGCTTTCGAGTCTTTCCGGATTCTCTCTGGACATGCTCGGTCATGACGGCCCGATCAAGTTCGTATATGTCAGGGATGCGGGGCGGATTCTCTGCGAAGGGTCCGTCAGCGATGGCCGAGCTTCAGGGCCGTTCACCGTCGAGCTCAATCCCTCTTTCGTTTCGTCTCTCGAGAAGATGGGCTATGCCGCGCCGCGAGAGGAGGACGCATACTCCCTTGTGACTTCCGATGTAACTCTTTCCTATGCCCAGGCGGTTCGCGACACGGGAGCTACAACTTCAATAGCGTCTCTGATCGACTTGCACGATCACGGCGTTAGACCCGATTACCTCAAAGCAATCAAGGCGGCAGATCCGAGCCTCTCCATCGAGGCAATCGTCTCTCTGTACGATCACGGCGTGAAGCCCGACTACTACAAAACCATGAAGACGGCCGCCCCTCAACTCGCGATCGAGGAAATCAACAGTCTGTACGATCACGGCGTGAAGCCCGATTCCTACAAGAGCTTTGCCTCGCTCTCGCCCAAGCTCTCGATTGAGGAGATCAACAGTCTGTGCGATCACGGCGTGAAGCCGGACTATTACCAGACCATGAAATCAGCCGATCCAAACCTCTCCATCGAGCAGATTGACAGCCTGTTCGATCATGGCGTGAAACCGGATTCCTACAAGAGCTTTGCCTCGCTCTCGCCCAAGCTCTCGATTGAGGAGATCAACAGCCTCTACGATCACGGCGTCAAGCCGGAATACTACCAGTCCATGAAATCAGCCGATCCCAATCTCTCGATCGAACAGATTGACAGCCTGTTCGACCACGGCGTGAAGCTGGATTCTTACAAGGGCTTTGCCTCGCTCTCGCCCAAGCTCTCGATAGAGCAGATCAACAGCCTGTGCGATCACGGCGTGAAGCCCGAGTTCTACCAAGGGATCAAAACAGCGGACGCGACCCTTTCCGTCGATGAGATCAACCAGCTGCATGACCACGGCGCCGCGCCCGAGTATCTAAAGGAGATTCGCGCGCTGCCCGATAGGTTCTCCATCGCAGACGTCTCCGAACTTCGTGACCACGGCATCTCTGCGAGTTACATTCGCAACCTGCACAACATGGGTATGAAGAACCTGACAGCGGATCAGATCGTCCATCTCCGCGAGGGGAATTAGGCCAGTGGCCCGGGTCCCAAGGGGATGAAGGTTAAACCTGGATGGGCGTGGCGGGTGGCCCGGATCCCAAAGGGATGTAAGTTCAACCCAGATGCGGCGTGCCCCGGGTCCGGATTTTCGGACCCGGGCGACCACAATTCTCACGCACCGGGCGCGTGGCCCCGCTTTTAACCACAATCATCAAGCTGAGGGTGCCCCCGGTCCCCCGCACTTGGGGACCGGGGAGCAATGCTCGCACACAAACCCTACTGCTGAGGGTGCCCCCGGTCCCTCGCACTTGGGGACGGGGGAGTGATGCTCGCGCACAAACCCTACTGCTGAGGGTGCCCCCGGTCCCTCGCACTTGGGGACCGGGGAGAGATGCTCGCGCACAAACCCTACTGCTGACGGTGCCCCCGGTCCCTCGCACTTGGGGACCGGGGAGCGATGCTCGCACACAAACCCTACTGCTGAGGGTGCCCCCGGTCCCTCGCACTTGGGGACCGGGGAGCGATGCTCGCACACAAACCCTACTGCTGAGGGTGCCGGGGAGCGATGCTCGCGCACAAACCCTACTGCTGAGGGTGCCCCCGGTCCCTCGCACTTGGGGACCGGGGAGCGATGCTCGCGCACAAACCCTACTGCTGAGGGTGCCCCCTGTCCCTGCACTTGGGGACCGGGGAGCAATGCTCGCGCACAAACCCTACTGCGGCCCACCCGGCCCCGCCGCTCCTTGCCCCTTCTCGAACGCCACCGCCGCCGACATCCGATTCAAGATGCTGTTCTTCCCCACCATCCGCACAAAAAGCTGATGCGGACCCGCGGGAAGTCCCGCCAGGCTGTATGTCCCGTGCGGCACCGGCGCCAGGCTTTCGAGCAGGCTCAGGTGCTCGCCGTCGGTTGAATCGTAGATCTCCACGCGCGAAACCGTGGCCAGCGTGGCAAGGCGATTGCTCGATTGAAGGCTCCACGTCAGCGCGCCGTCATTCACCGCCGCTTTGACGGTCATGCAGTTGTCGATACCGGACTCTATCTCGGTGCCTTCGTTGTAGTCGTTCCATGTCACAATCTGCAGGTACGGCAGCGCTCTATCGCGGAAGAACTTCTTGCTCTCAAGAATCGACGCCATCCAGAGCCGCCCGCATTCCTGGTCGAGAATCCGGTCGGTTCCCCACGCGGCTTCGGAGCGGTTGACCCCCTTGTAGGCCGCGCCCCACACCTGCTTGTCCATATGGGGGCGCCCGGCGTCGTAGAAAGTGTCCAGCGAAGCAGGGTCGTGCGACTGGTACACGTCAAAGCTGTACTGGGCCCTTTGCGGATTGGTGCCCGCGACCTTCACCCAGGCGTAGGCGCCCGATGAAGCTTCGTGGTTAAATCCGTCGGCATGCTCGAAAACCAGCAGAGGAACGCCATTGTCCGCGTTGTAAGGAGCCTTGCCGCAGTGCTTGGGCAGCTTTTTGTTCCAGTCCTCCACGTGATTCCACACATCGTCCCACGAGGGAGCGCCTCCACCATTGGGAATCACTCCGCCTTTGGGGAAGATCAGCAGAACCGGGCGGCCATTGGACTTGAGATATGCCGGGTTGCCCCAGTGCATGCCGTTCAGGTAACACATGTCATTGCGCAGATGAGCAACGACGCAGCTCTCGTAGTCCTTGCCTCTCATGCGGGTGCAGCCATCGCCGGATGTGCCATGAACGTGAGTGGAGCCCACGTCATAAGCGAGAGAAGCGCCATCGTACATGATGACGTACTGGGGATCGCACTCTGAGCCCGTGCAGTAGTGCGCGTTCACATATTTCTGCAGCCGGACCGTTGCCTCGTCGTCCTTCGTGCCTGCGCCCTGCCAGGAGACGACTGCGCCATCGATGTGGCGGCGCCGCAGATCTTCCACCTGCGCGGCGACGGTGCGGTCGTCGTCGGAGTTGTAGCCGGTGCGGACGTTGTTGTGGCAGCGCGGACCGGACTCTCCCGTACAGAAGCCCATCATGAAGTTGGCGAAGATTTTTGTCTGCTGTCCGTCGGGAAGGTACGCGTGCATATCGTCATCGGAAACATTGCCGGGCGGTGGATCGAAGATCGGCGTACCCACTCCGGGCCTAAGATCCTGCTGGCCGGGAAAGGTCTGTTTGCAATACGAGGGTCGCTTGCCCTCGGCCGGGCAGGCAGAGGTATTGTTGGCGGTTAAAGCGTCAAGCGTAGTGTGCGGTTGCGCCGGCGGCGCTACAGCGGGTTGTGCCGCAGGAGCCTGAGATGAAGGCGGAACGGCTTGTGGCTCGGTCGCAGGTGATTGCGATTGGGACGTGGGCGATTGGGGCTGGGGCGCGGGGTTCTGGGCCCGCACACCGGCGCCCGTGAGTACAGTAACGAGCAGAATGACAAACCATGAACGGCGGTGAGACGGCATCTGTGAAGGCCCTCAGGGACATGAGACGCCTTCCACTGGGATTTGTTGCCATTGAGGGAAACGGGAGGGCGCAGAGACGAGCGAAGATTGCGGGGTGGCGCCTCCGGTTGTAGGCGCCACCCGAGCTCACAGGAACAGATGCGGTTACCTGCTCCAGGGTTTGTCGACTCGTGAAATTCCACCCACTCGCAAGGGTCCAGGGCTACCGCCACACGATGGCCCAAAGGGTGCAATCGTCAGCGAGAAAGGCGCCGAGGTTCCGGGTGTATGTACGGCATCGCCCCCGTACCGTGCCACCAGGCTGTACTTCCCGGGCGCGAGGACTGGGGGGCGCAACGAGGCAGCGCCACCTGTCAGGGGCGCCGAGGCGAGCGAAGCGGAGCCGCTGAGCAGATCCACCTTACCCACGGGGTTCACCCCGTCCTGAGAAGTCACCCTCGCCGAGAAGCTTAGCTGTCCGCACGAAAGCATGGATGTCTCGGTGGGGGCCAGATTGACCAGAACAGGCTTCACGACGTTCGTCACGATCAGCGTTTCCGTCGCGGTGGCGGTCGAATAGTTGCTGTCCCCGTTGTAGATCGCGGTCAACGTATACGTATTGGCGGCTCCTTCCGAAAAGGTCGTGGATGCGGTTCCGCCGCTCGACAGCGTAACTGGGCTGCCAATCGTCGAGCCGCCCGCCTTGAACGTTACAGTCCCCGTGGGCTTCGTCGTCGAGGTCGAGGTCACGCTCACGGCAAACGTCACCGTGGTTCCGCTGGTCACCGACGAGCCGCCTGCGGGCGAAGTGATCTGGATGGACGGAACGGGCAGCGTTCCCATGCCCAGCAGTATGATGTTGTTGGAGCCGCTTACCGAGTTGTCCATCAGCTGTAGGTTCGCGGTACGCCCCCCGGCCGCACTCGGCTTGAAAATAATGCCGATCTTGCAACTCCTCCCCGGTGCCAGTGTTGCCCCCGCGGTAAGTACGCAACTGGTACTGTTCGCATCAATCGAGAAGTCGCCCGGGTTCGCTCCACTGAAAAGCGCATTTGACGACAAAATCAGCGTGTCATTCCCAGTGTTCGCCACCGTGACAATCGACGCTGCACTCTGTGCTCCCCTCAACACCGAGCCAAAGTTCGCCATCCCATTCACTCCCAGCCTGCGCAGAACCTGCGTGGGTCCCGCCGTCGGCGCATTGCTCAGGATGAAAACTCTGCCCAGTGAATCCACCGCCACACCCGTCGGATTGCTCAACGTGGCCGCTGTGCCGCTACCGCCATCCCCGGTGTAGCCCGCCGTCCCATTTCCGGCAATGGTGCTGATAATCCCGGTCAGCACGTCAATCCGGCGCACGCGCTGGTTGCCGGTGTCGGCAAAATACATGTTCCCCGCGACGTCGAAGGCGATCTGGCCGATCTTCGCGCTGATTTCGGCGCTGCGCCCCTGGCCACCATCGCCGGAGAACCCGCACACTGACCCTCCCGCAACGCGAGTGGCACTTGGTGAGAACTCCGCGTTGTAGAGTGACTCCTCGATAATGAGGCAGGTGCTGGTACTGAAGTTGTAGTACGTATATAAGTTCGCGGACGCGTCAACGGCAAAGGAAGTCGGAGTCGGCGATGTGTACGCAAACTGGTCCTTGAGGTACCAGAGACTCAGCGAACCATTCCCTGCGCCGACGCCCGATACCGGCATCGCAGCGGCACCTTTTGTCTCCTCTTCAAAAATCAAATTGTCGTTGGCATCAATACTCATTCCCGCGGGAGCGCCCATCCCAACCGTCGTCAGCGGGCACGGAGCCGACGGTGTGCATGCTCCCGGCGCGTAGGTCGTAAAGTAGGTTGTCGCCGACAGCCACGGGGTATAGAAGCTGAAGTAGCTACTGCTGCCCTGGACATTCGCGGTATAGAAAATTCCCAGCGAATCCACCGCGATCGATGCAGGAGCGGCGCCGAATGCGTTCGTAAGGTTCAGAGTGCCACCGGAATCGATCCTCTCGATCTTGCTATTCCCTGTGTCGGCAATGTACAGAATGTCTCCGCCATCTACCGCGAGGCTCGACGCGCCGCTGATCACTCCAGTGCCGGACGATACGGTAACCGGGACGGTCGAGATCAGCGACGGCGTAAAGCTGACGATCGGCGAATAACCATTGCCCGTAAGCCCGAAACTCATCGGCCGCGCCTCGGTGCTGTTGGAGACACTGATGAATCCAAGGCGGTGCCCGGGCCCCTGTGGATTGAAGCGGACCAGAAGTGTGCAAGTGCCGCCGCGCGTGTACGCATTGCCTTCATGACATGTGCCGCCGGGCTCAATGACGAAGTCCTTGTTCTTCGACTGAATGTGCAGCAGCTTGGTGTCGGCGGCGAAGTTAACGGTAAGCGCTTCCACACCCGCGTCTTCACCAACCGAAGTGGCTGCGAAGACGTGGTAGTTTGCCGGGGCGTTTGCGAACGTCGCATCCCCGATGCGGCGGGCGAGAATTTCGCCCCGCGGTCTTGGCGCTGAAGCCAGGGAAAGGATGGAGTGAGGCGGCTCAACCGAGGAACTGTGAATTTCCTGCGAGTGGGCTGGGGTGACGGCGAGCAGGACGGCGGAGAGCACCATACCTGCGCAAAGGGGACGATAGGACTGGACCATGAGATTTGCCTCTCGATAGGGGGCCCTTAAAAGTGCAGTAGCAGGCACAAAGAGGGAAATCTCGACCGATTTGTACCTGAACCGGACTGGAAAGAGCAAGAGTCTTGTGAGCAATTACCCCTGAAGCCGCTCGCCGGCTGGGTCAGGATGTTCCGGAGCCCGGAAACCAGTACACTAAAGGAGCATGATTCCTACCCTGACCTGGACACCCGAGGGTGTCCGTTTTATTGACCAGACGCGGCTTCCCCTTGAGGAAAGCTATGTGCTTGCCACCGATTACGAGCAGGTGGCGGATGTCATTGTCACCATGGTGGTTCGCGGCGCGCCGGCCATCGGCGTCTCCGCCGCTTACGGCGTCGCGCTTGGCGCCCTCCGTTCGCACGCCGAGACCGTGGAGCAGTTCGCGCCGGAGTTCGACAAGATATGCGCGCGTCTGGCAGGCACTCGGCCTACCGCGGTGAACCTGTTCTGGGCCATAGACCGCATGAAGAAGCTGTTCGCCAATCTGCGGGCGAAGGGCGCATCCCTGGCAGAGGTAAAAGAACGCATTCTTGCCGAAGCGCACGCGATGTATGACGAAGATATCGCGGCGTGCAGGCAGATGGGGGCGTTCGGTGGCGAGTTGCTGCCCGAGGAAGGCGGCGTGCTGACGCACTGCAACGCGGGCGCGCTGGCCACGTGCGGCTATGGCACTGCTCTCGGCGTCATTCGCGGAGCGGTGGAGCGCGGAAAGCAGATCCATGTTTACGCGGACGAGACGCGGCCGTTCCTGCAGGGCGCGCGGCTCACGGCATGGGAGCTGATGGCCGACGGCATTCCCACCACCGTGATCTGCGACAACATGGCGGCGAGCCTGATGCGCGCTGGAAAGATCAAGGCCGTAGTCGTGGGCGCGGATCGCATTGCGGCGAATGGCGATTTCGCGAACAAGATCGGCACCTATAACGTCGCCATCCTGGCGAAGGAGCACGGAATTCCCTTCTATTGCGCGGCTCCCTGGTCGACGATCGATATGGAGACGCCCACGGGCGAGGCCATTCCGATTGAGGAGCGCAATGCGAAGGAAGTGACGCACCACGGCGGAAAGCAGTTGACGCCTCATGGAGTGGGCATCTGCAATCCGGCATTCGACGTCACCCCGGCGAAGTACGTCAGCGCGATCATTACCGAGCGCGGAGTTCTGCGCGCACCCTATACGGAGTCGCTCGCGGCGGAATTTGCAGGTCACAGTTCGTAGTTCGCAGTTCGTAGTTCACAGTTTCCCGATGTCAGCGGCCCTGAGTGAAGGGCCGTTGCCGACGATTGCGGGGATGGCTATATTGCATCCGCAGAGGAATTGCGCGAGCGCAGCGCGTCGAGAATGCAAGGTCAGCGCCTCGACAGGCTGCGGGATTTATCGAAAAGGG
>Ga0134126_10010390_pt1 | contig 11734 bp, 6 predicted proteins | sample KB31752_FD_96881 | JGI IMG/M metagenome (GOLD analysis project Ga0134126, IMG submission 96881) | Terrestrial soil microbial communities with excess Nitrogen fertilizer from Kellogg Biological Station, Michigan, USA - KB3-175-2 | ecosystem: Environmental > Terrestrial > Soil > Unclassified ...
CCGTACTCCAGCGCCTGCTTCTGCGCCTCCAGCCCCGGAAAAGCCGGCAGCAGCGAAGGATGAATGTTCAGAATGCGGTTGGGGAACTGGCGTACGAACCAGGGCGAGAGCAGCCGCATGTATCCGGCCAGGCACACCAGGTCCACCTTCTTTTCCTGCAGCGCCGCCACTACCTCGCCGTCGTGCTGCTCTCGCGGTTTGCCTTTGGAGGGGATCACCCGGGCCTCCAGGCCTCGGCGCCGCGCCGACTCGATTCCCGGCACCTCTGCCCGGTTCGAGATCACCACCGCGATGGCGCCGCGTATGCGTCCCGCCGCGACCGAGTCTGCGATGGCCTCAAAATTCGAACCGCGGCCGGAAAGCAGGATTCCCAGGTTCTTCATGAGCTAATTATTCACCACGGAGGCACGGAGACACAGAGGAAATAATGATTGATGAATTTTGATTGAGGATTTATGAGCGGGACGGGTTGCGAGCTTTAATCTTCGATCAACACTCTTCAATCATCAATTGCACTCACGCGTACTGCACTTTCCTGTCACCCTTCACGATCCGACCAATCGTATAACCCTTCTCGCCCACCCGCTCCAGCACCGTCTGCACTTTCTTGAAGTTGTTGGCGGGCAGCACCAGCACCATCCCCACGCCCATGTTAAAGGTGCGGTACATCTCGGTCTGGGGAATGTTGCCCAGCCTCTGCAGGTGCTCGAAGACCGGCGGCACCGGCCAGGAGTTGACCTCAACCACCGCCGCCATGCCGCGCGGCAGCACCCGTGGCAGGTTCTCCGTAATGCCGCCCCCAGTAATGTGCGCCATGGCCGAGAGCAGTCCGCCATCCAGCAGCTTCTTCACCACCGGCCAGTAGCTCTTGTGGGTGCGCATTAGCTCATTGCCCACTTTATTCTTGATCTCGCTGACGAAGGTTTCCGGAGTATAGCGCGCCACCTCAAACAGCAGCTTGCGGGCCAGCGAATAGCCGTTGGTGTGCAGCCCGTTCGAGGGCAGCCCGATCAGAACGTCGCCCGGCTGCACGTTCTTGCCGGTCAAGATCCGTTCCCGGTCGGCGATGCCCACAATAAATCCCGCCAGGTCGTACTCGCCTTCGGGATAGAAGCCCGGCATCTCGGCGGTTTCGCCCCCGATGAGGGCGCAGCCATTGGCCTTGCAGGCCTCGGCGATCCCGGTTACGACTTTTTCCGCGATCTCCGGCTGCAGCCTGCCGGTGGCCAGGTAGTCCATAAAGAAGAGCGGGGTCGCGCCCTGCACGGCAATGTCGTTGACGCAATGGTTCACCAGGTCGCCGCCCACGGTGTGGTGCAGGTTCATTTCGAAGGCGACTTTCAGCTTGGTGCCTACCCCATCCACGCTCGACACCAGCACCGGCTCGTGGTATTTGGGGTTGATGGCAAACAGCCCTCCGAAGCTGCCAATCTCGCTGAGCACGCTGCGCGAGAAAGTTTTGTGGGCCAGATACTTGATGCGCTGTTTGGTGCGGTTGGCGCGGTCAATATCCACGCCGGCGTCGGCGTAGGTCACCACGTTGGGCGTCGAATCCTGTGCCACTCAGGGGGTCCTTTTTATTGAAGCGGAAATGCCTGCCGCTGCTGGGGAATTGCGCCAGGAAGGGCAATTTTAACACGGCTCGGGGTCTTCGCCCGGCGGCCCCGCTTTATGTTTCCGGGCCTGATTCGGGCGAGGCAGGGAAGTCGAGGCGGGCGAGATGTCGCCGGACCTCCCGCTGAAACATGAGCGAAAGGGCCGCTGGAGAATGTCATCCGGAACCGAGGACGGGCGACCGACCCCCGTCCGAGCGAAGGACCTATACGTTGGTAAGCTGCCGCTTTTGGCGGCTTCCAGCCGCGACCAACGCGTCCTACTACCCCACCCTGTCATCCTGAGGAAGCGAGAGCCGCGCTTGCACGGTGAGCGCGACGAAGGACCCCGCGCGAATACCATTCGTCCTCCTCTGTGGTTGCCAGGAGTTTTCCCGTTGAGATTCCCTGCGGAAGCAGGGGCGAGGCCAGCCGCGTCAGGCTGTTTCGACTCGAGCGTTCGCCCTCGCTCAACATCACAGAGGTTGTAGGAGTTGGAGATTTACGAGAATGGGACACGCGAGGGCGTCGGTCCCCGCACAGGCCCCTCAGTTCACTGGCCAAGTGCTAACTGCCAATTGCTAAACGCTCCTACCCCACCTCCAACTCCGCCTTCACCGTCTGCTCTTCCATGTCGTGCTGGATGCGGAAGCCCAGTTTCTGGCAGATGGCGCGCATCTCGCGGTTCTCGCCAAGCATAGTGGAGACGATGCGCGCAATCTTTTCGTCGCGCGCGATGTTGGCCATCCGGCGGTAGAGTTCCGTGCCCAGGCCCTGGTGCTGGTACCCGTCGCTGACCACGATGGCGGCTTCCGCCTCGTTCACCGCGTGCAGCTTGCTCAGGCGGGCCACCGCGATAATTTCCGGCTCGCCGCTGCGCGGGTCGCGGCGCTCGGCCACCAGCGCCATCTCCCGGTCGTAATCCAGGAAGCAGATGCGGGTGAGCCGCTCGTGAGCGGTGCGCGTGCTCAGCTTCATGGGCTGGAAGTAGCGCAGGTACACGCTGCGCTCGGAAAGCGCTTCGTGGAAGCGCACCAGCGCCGGCTCGTCTTCGGGACGCACCGGCCGGATGAGGACCTCAGTGCCGTTCTTTAACCGCCACGGGGCCACGTAGCGCGCGGGATACGGGCGGATGGCGGGCCGCGGCAGTTGCTCCTGCTTCACTTCGGACCCGTGCAGCACCACGCGGGCGTCCAGCGCCAGCAGGCGCTCCGCCGAGGCCAGCAGCGGGTTGATGTCAATCTCCTTGATCCAGGGCTGCTCTATTACCAGCTCGCTGAAGCGCACCAGCAGGTCCTCGAGCGCGACCAGGTCCACTGACGCGCGGCCGCGCACCCCCTGCAGGGCGCGGAAGATTTTGGTCTGCTCCATGGTGCGGCGCGCCAGCGTGGTGTTCAGCGGCGGAAGGGCCAGCGCCCGGTCCTTGAAGACCTCGACCAGCTGCCCGCCGGAGCCGAACAGCAGCACCGGCCCGAATTGCGGGTCAATGCTGCTGCCCAGGATGAGCTCATAACCCTCGTGCTTCACCATGGGCTGAACGCTTACGCCCAGGAAGTGGCCTTCGCCTTTCTTCTCGCGCACGCCTGTCTCGATGGCACTGAAGGCCTTGCGCACCGCCTCGGCGTCGCGCAGATTCAGCTGCACGCCGCCGACGTCGGTTTTGTGGGTCACCGTTTCCGAATGCAGCTTGAGCACAACCGGGTAGCCGATTTCTTCGGCGCGCTCCACCGCCTCGTTTTCGCTGATGGCCAGCACCGTGGGAACGCAGGGGATGCCATAAGCCGCCAGCACCTGCTTGGACTCCAGTTCGGTCAGCAGCGTGCGTTCCGCCTGGCGTGCCCGCTGGATGATGGATTCCGCGCCCTTGCGGTCCACTGTCTGGCCCGCATCCTCGGGCAGCGAAGGCGTTTCGTAGAGCCCGCGCAGGTTGTAGGTGTAGCGCCACATGTAGTAGAAGACGCGCGCCGCCGTGTCCGGAAAAGGAAACGTAGGAATGCCAGCGCGATTGAGGATGTCCTGCCCCGCCGCCACTTCCGCGCCCCCCATCCAACTCGCCAACACGGGCTTGTTGGTGCTCTTAGCGTAGGGCTTGAGCTGCTCCGCGGTTTGCGTGGGGTCGGTCATGGCCTGCGGGGTGAGGATGGTGAGCAGGCCGTCAATGTTGGGATCGTGGGCGGCGATTTCCAGCGCCTTGGCAAAGCGCTGCGGGCCGGCGTCGCCCAGGATGTCCACCGGATTGTTGTGGCTCCAGTGCGGCGGCAGCAGCTCGTCAAAAGCCTTCATGGTGTCCGGCGAAAGCGGCGCCAGCTGGCCGCCCAGCCCGATAAGCGCGTCGGTGGCCAACACGCCGGGACCGCCCGCGTTGGTGAGGATAGCGAGGCGCGGGCCCTGGGGACGCGGCTGCTTGGAAAGCACGTCCGCCAGGTAGAACAGGTCGGAGATGGAGGTAACGCGCAGCACGCCGCAGCGCCGGAAGGCCGCCTCCAGCACCTCGTCGCTGCCGGTGAGCGCGCCGGTGTGCGAGGCCGCCGCCACCGCCGCTGCTTCCGTGCGTCCCGCCTTGATGACAATGATGGGCTTGGTCAGCGACACCTCGCGCGCCGCCGAAAGGAAGCTGCGCGCATTGCCCACCGACTCCATGTACATCACGATGCTGTGGGTGCGGGGATCATTGCCCAGGTAGTCAATCAGATCGCCCCAGTCCACATCCAGCATGGAGCCGATGGAGACGAAGGCGCTGTAGCCCACCATCTCGCGCTGGCTCCAGTCCAGCACCGCTGTGCACAAGGCGCCGCTCTGGCTAATGAAGGCCACGTTGCCCGGCCGCGCCATGGATTGCGCGAAGGTGGCATTCAGCCCGGTCAGAGGGTTCATCACCCCCAGGCAGTTGGGGCCGATAAGGCGCAGAGGCGTGCCCCGGATCTGGTCCAGGATCTGCCGCTCCAGATCCTTGCCGTGCTCGCCGTGCTCCTTAAAGCCGGCGGAAATCACGATGGCGCCCTTGACCCCGGTTTGCAGGCACTCGCCTATGACGCCCGGGACCGTGTCCGCCGGGGTGACGATGACCGCCAGCTGCACCGGCTCCGGCACCGCCGCCAGCGAGCGGTAGGCCTTGATGCCCAGCACGCTGCCGCGGTTGGGATTGATGGGGTAGACCGTGCCTCCAAAGGGCGTGCTCAGCAGGTTCCACAGGATGGTTCGGCCCACGCTGCCCTGACGCTCGGTGGCACCTACCACGGCCACACTTTGCGGTTTGAAAATCGCATCCAGGGGATGCCCTTCGGCCCGCAATATGTCCTGGGAACGGTCGCGAGACGGCTTCGGCTTGGAGGACTTGATCATCGTTGTATTCATAATGACAGTGTATGGGTGACTGTGGTTCTCCTGATGTGCTCGCCATCACATCCCGGCACGAAAATGATAGGCCCCTAACTCACTAATAAACATGTACTTACCGGTGGATTCCGGAACGCGCCGGCAGCCGTTCCGTTTCGGGCTGGGGCCGCCCGGGCTGGCAATTAATTTGCTCTGCTCCAGCAACTTTTGTCAGGGGGTGAGGTTTATACCCAGTGAGGACAATCACCTGCAAGCGGTCCCAAGCAAGTCGGTGCGTCCTGAATATGCCCGTAAATCTCTAAGGAGAGTTTAGGAATATGAAGAAGCTGCTCACATTGCTGTTCGCTGTCTCGATGTTGCTCGGCGTAGCCGTGGCCCAGGAAGCTGGCTCCACCGCTGCTCCGGCGTCCACTCAGAAGATGTCCAAGGCCGAAAAGAAGCAGGCCAAGAAGGAAAAGAAAGCCAACAAAAAGGCTGCCAAGAAAGCCAAGAAGGAAGCGAAGTCCTCTTCGCAGAAGTAGTTAACCGACTCTTAGACTCTCCCCGGCTTGCGGGCCGGGGATTTTTTTGTTTAATTTTGGGGGTTTTAGCTCGAAAAAGGTCCGTTTTGAAGGTGATTTTGGGGGCGATTTTGCGGTTTTTGTGGCAACACGGGATTTCGGGGCAGCTTTCGATTTTTGTAATTTGAGGGCCAAAAACGTAGTAAAATCCGCGAATTATTGCTGCCGTTCCCGGGCAGCGTGGGGTAATCATAAACGCCCATTCTGGGCGTGTTCTATGTACGGCCGAACGAATCTGGCCGGGGGCTCCATAGGGCCGAGTCCGATTGGGTAACCCAAGGTACCGATCACATAGCAACCGGGAGGTAGTGTATGCAAGAGCAGGCCACAGGGACTGCTAGTCTTCCAACCAGCGCCAGCAGCAATCCGGACCGCCGCAAGTTGTGGATTCTAACCGGGTACAGCGTTTCGTTCCTGGCCATGTGCGGGGTGTTGGCGTATTACTTTTCCGCTTACATCACCCATTAGCGCGGGCTCCGCTCCCTAGCCCCCGGTGCGGGCGCAAGCGGGAGTGGTGTGTCCGGGCGTAGGTCCTTCGTTGTTCGCTTCCTCGGGTAGCGACACTGTGCGTGAGAACAATCTTTCGCCCGCTGGGGCTCTGGATTGCTCCCACTGGGTACCCCGGACTTACGTCCCGGGGCTACATTCTGACGCCCCTCCGGCGCGGCACTCGGACACCGCTCCGCAGCGCAGCCTGGCGACCTCTAGTTTCACCCCGATCATCCCGCCGTACTTTCAAGCCGACACTCCGGCGTGCACGCGAGATGCTTCAGCCCTGAAGGGCTTCAGCATGACGCCTTCCTTCAGAAGGCGATTCGCATGAGGCCTTTCTGCGGAAGGCAATTCGGTAATTCCTAATCCAGCTTTGAGCTTCGGCGGGGAGGGCTGCGCATTGAGAAATGCATAGATCCTTCGTGCTTCTGGCGAATTCGCTCGAGTCGTGCTCGCTCAGGATCGCATTAAAACGGTGGGGTGGCGCAAGAGCCGGCGCCCGGGACGGGGCAGAGCCCCGTCCGCACACGGGAACGGCTGGCGCTCGCTCAAGATGACCTTGGGAAAAAAAGTGAGGTGCAGGGCAAGGAGTGGAAGGGGTAGAACGGAATCAGGTAGACTTGCCTGCCGTACTTTCCTAATTTCCAGTAAGGTTTGGGGTTCATGCCGCAGACGCTCAGCCGCACCGCCAGCCACGGGTTCCTGATTAACGGACAATGGAGAGAAGAAGGCCGGGAAGTGGAAATTCGCGCTCCCTACGGCCAGCAGGTGGTCGGGCGGGTGCATGAAGGCACGAGGAAGCACGCCGAGGAGGCGATCGCGGCGGCGGTGCGGGCCTTTGAGGTAACGAAGCAACTGCCGACCTATGTGCGGCAGCGGGTCCTAAGGGCGGTGGCGGGGCAGCTGGCGCAGCGCAAGGAAGAGTTCGCGCGCACCATTGCGCAGGAAGCGGGCAAGCCGCTGAAGGCGGCGAGGGTGGAGGCGGAGCGCGCCGTGATGACCTTCACGGTGGCGGCGGAGGAGGCGGCGCGCATTTATGGCGAGTGGCTGCCGCTGGACCTCATGGAAGCGGCGGCGGGCCGCTGGGCTATGGTTCGGCGCTTTCCCCTGGGCGCAGTGGGAGCAATCACCCCGTTTAACTTCCCCTTGAACCTGGTGGCGCACAAGGTGGCGCCGGCCCTGGCTTGCGGCTGCAGCCTGGTGCTGAAGCCCGCGCCGCAAACGCCCCTGAGTGCCCTGCTTCTGGCCGAGGTGGTGCAGCAGGCGGGCTGGCCGGAGGGCGGCCTGAACGTGCTGCCGCTGGCCAATGAAGATGCGGAAGTGCTGGTGCTGGATGATCGGCTGAAGCTGATCACCTTCACCGGCAGCTCGGCGGTGGGCTGGCAGATCAAGAGCCGGGCAGGCAAGAAGAAGGTGGTCTTAGAGTTGGGCGGCAACGCCGGGGTAATCATTCATAGCGATGCTGACCTGGAGCGGGCGGCGGAGCGCTGCGCCGCAGGCGGGTTTTCCTATTCGGGACAGAGCTGCATTTCGGTGCAGAGAATCCTGGTGGAGAAAAGCGTGAAAGAACGCTTCCAGGAGCTGCTGGTGGAGCGGGTGAAGCGGCTGAAGGTGGGCGATCCGCTGGATGAAACGGTGGACGTGGGGCCGCTGATCCGGGAACAGGACGCGCGGCGGGCGGAGGAGTGGGTGAAAGAGGCCGTGGCGGGCGGGGCCAAACTTCTGACGGGCGGGCAACGCGCAGGCTCTCTGCTGCAACCGACAGTTTTGACGGAGACCCGGCCGGAGATGCGCGTCAACTGCCAGGAGATTTTCGCTCCGGTAGTGACGGTGGAAGCCTACGAAAGTTTCGAGCAAGCGCTGGAACGGGTAAACGATTCACCTTACGGGCTGCAGGCGGGCGTGTTCACGCGCGATGCAGGGCGGCTGTTCCGCGCCTACGAGCGACTGGAAACCGGCGGAGTGATTGCGGGCGACATTCCGACGTTCCGGGTGGACGCGATGCCTTACGGGGGCATCAAGGAGTCGGGACTGGGGCGGGAAGGGCTGCGCTACGCGGTGGAAGAAATGACGGAGCGGAAACTGCTGGTGATGGCGCTGTGATATCCCGCGGCCCCTTGCCGCAGATGTATCGCGCTACGACACTAATTGCGGCTGCCCGGGCGCGAGCTGCCGTTGAAAATCGCAACAGCGGAACAAAAAAATAGGCGGGCGCGGGCGCCGCAATGGGGCAGCGCGCCGACGAATGTTATAATCACAAGTTTTCGTGACCCGTGTCACAGCGCATTAGTGACGTCACGGTTGGCGGTGATGTCGTTCGGAGCCGAAGCCGCAGCAGAACGGGAGCGCCAGGGGAGTGTTGGCGTTCCGCGAACGCGATAGATGGCCCAGATATTCCATCGCAGCACTAATACAATTTCACGTTTCACCATCTTTGGGGCCCTGGTGGTTACCGCGCTGGGGTTGTGGACGGCGCTGCAGCTGGAACGCTCGCCCTACACCACCTTCGCAGGCGTGGCACGGCCGCAGCCGGTGCCCTTCAGCCACGCGCATCACGTGGGCGGACTGGGGCTGGACTGCCGATACTGCCACACCTCGGTGGAAAATTCGGGTTTTGCCGGCATCCCGCCGACCAAGACCTGTATGAATTGCCACTCGCAGATCTGGACCAACGCGCCCATGCTGGAGCCGGTGCGGCAAAGCTTCCAGACGGGGCAATCGCTGGTGTGGTCGCGGGTGAACGACCTGCCCGACTTCGTCTATTTCGACCACAGCATTCACATCAACAAGGGAGTGGGGTGCGACACCTGCCACGGGCCGGTGGATCGCATGCCGCTGATGTACAACTACGCGTCGCTGCAGATGGAGTGGTGCCTGGACTGCCACCGGCGGCCGGAAAAATACCTGCGGCCCCGCCAGCAGGTGTTCAACATGCGGTACCAACAGCCTGACGAATTCCACCCGGTGGAATTCAACGGCCACAAATATACCGGACAGGATCAGCTGGGGCAGGCTCTGGTGAAGGCGTACCACCTGCGGACGGTGCAGGACATTACGAGTTGCAACACCTGCCACCGCTGAGCCGAAGCGGCAGGTGCGCCGGGGACGGCAAACGAAGAGAAGACATGGGAGCTGACGAAAAAGCGGAACACGCGGTTTGCCCGGGAAAGAAACACAATCTGCGGGAAATCGGGAAACAGCTGGCCAGCGAAGACGGGCCGCGCTACTGGCGCAGCCTGGAGGAGCTGGCGGGAGACCCGGCCTTCCAGGAACAGGTAAAGCGGGAATTTCCTCGTGGCGCCTCGGAGTGGCTGGAAGGATTTTCGCGGCGCGGCTTCCTGCAGCTGATGGGAGCGTCGGTGGCGCTAGCGGGGCTGACGGGATGCACCAAGCAGCCGCTGGAACCGATTGTCCCGTACGTGCGGCAGCCGGAAGAGCTGGTGCCAGGCCGACCTCTGTTTTTCGCCACCGCGATGGAGATGGGAGGTCACGCGCGCCCGTTGCTGGTGGAAAGCCACATGGGGCGGCCCACCAAAGTGGAAGGCAATCCTGACCATCCCGCGAGCCTGGGGGGAAGCGACATTTTCTCCCAAGCTTCGGTGCTGGAACTCTACGATCCGGACCGCTCGCCGGCCGTGGCCTATGCAGGCGAGATCCGTTCCTATCCTGCGTTCCTGGGAGCGATGCAGAGCCAGCTGTCGGCGCAGCGCGCGGCTCAGGGAGCGGGGCTGCGGTTCCTGACGCGCACGGTGGTGTCGCCGACGTTGGCCGACCAGTTGAAGACGGTGCTGCAGGTGTTTCCCCAAGCGAAATGGCACCAGTACGAGCCGGTGAACCGGGACAACGCCCGGGCGGGAGCCATGATGGCGTTCGGGGAGCCGGTGGAAACGCAGTACCGGCTGGCGGAAGCTGACGTGGTGCTGTCGCTGGACGCGGACTTCCTTTACCCGACCTTTCCGGGAGCGGTGCGCTACGCGCGGGATTGGGCGTCGCGGCGTCGTCCTGAGTCCAGCCGGCCGGTGAGCCGCCTCTACGTGGCGGAGACTACCTACACTTCGACCGGCGGCAAGGCTGACCATCGCCTGCCGCTGCGGCAGATGGAGCTGGAACAGTTCGCGCGCGCCGTGGCCAAAGCCGTGGGCGTGAACGCGTCGGGAGGAGCAACCACCGGACCGGCGAACGCGTGGCTGCCGACGCTCGTGAAAGACCTGCAACAGCACCGGGGAAGCTCGCTGGTGATCGCGGGGGAAACCCAGCCGCCGGCGGTGCACGCGCTGGCGCATGCCATGAACGCGGCGCTGGGGAACGTCGGACGGACGGTGTTCTACAGCGATCCGGTGGCCGCCAATCCCGTGGACCAGAACCAGTCCATCACGGAACTGGTGGATGACATGAAGGCGGGGAAGGTGCAGCTGCTGGTGATCCTGGACGGCAACCCTGTGTACGACACGCCGTCGGAGCTGGGCTTCGGACTGGTGATGAAGGAGAAGGTGCCGCTGCGCGTGCACCATGGGCTGTACCAGGACGAGACGGCGCAATTCTGCCAATGGCACATCAACGCGGCACACTACCTCGAGTCCTGGGGCGACACACGCGCCTACGACGGGACGGCCAGCATCATCCAGCCGCTGATTGCGCCGCTGTACAACGGCAAGACCGATACGGAGCTGATGGCCATCTTCACGGCGCAAGGCGAGACCAAGGCCTACGACATTGTGCGGGCCTACTGGCAACGGCAACTGCAGAAGCAGGCGGCGCCGGCGCCAGCGGCGAAAGGGAAAGGCAAAGCGGCAGCGGCGGTCCCAGCGACAGCAGACTTTGAGGGTTTCTGGCGCCCGGCGGTGCATGACGGTTTCATCGCAGGCACAGCGTTTCAGCCGAAGCAGGTGCAGCTCAAGAACATTGACTTCGGCCCTGGACCGCAAGGGAACCAGTCGCCACTGGAAATTAACTTCCGTCCTGACCCAGCGGTGTTCGACGGGCGCTTCTCCAATAATGCCTGGCTGCAGGAATTGCCCAAGCCGATGAACAAGCTGACCTGGGATAACGGGCTGCTGGTGGGCGTGGAAACAGCGCACCGGCTGGGGCTGAAAACCAACGACATGGTGGAGTTGAAGACAGGCGACCGCACCGCGGCAGCGGCGGTGTGGGTACAGGCCGGCCAACCGGCCAACGTGCTCACCGCCTTCCTGGGATACGGGCGCAGAACAGCGGGGCGAACGGGCACCGGTTTCGGCTTCAATATGTACCGCATTCGCACCATGAAACAGCCGTGGAGCAGCGCGGTGGAGCTGCGCAAAACGGGCGACACCTACTTGCTGGCGAGCACGCAGGGCCAGCAAAGTATGGATACGGAACTGGGCAGCCGGGACCCGGTGATTTCAGCGACGGCGGCGGAGTATGCAAGCGATCCGAAGATCATCCTGCGGCACCACAAGACGCCGGAGAAGGACGAGACTCTTTATTACAACTACGAATACACGAGCTACGCCTGGGGAATGTCCATTGACCTGAGCGCGTGCGTGGGCTGCAACGCGTGCATCCTTGCCTGCCAGTCGGAGAACAACATTCCGGTGGTGGGCAAGGACCAGGTGAACAAGGGCCGGCACATGCACTGGCTGCGCGTGGACACGTATTACGAAGGGGACCGTGACAATCCCAAGGCGTATTTCCAGCCGGTACCGTGCATGCAATGCGAGAACGCGCCCTGCGAGTACGTTTGTCCGGTGGGAGCGACGGTGCACAGCAGCGAAG
>Ga0134126_10010393_pt1 | contig 11733 bp, 13 predicted proteins | sample KB31752_FD_96881 | JGI IMG/M metagenome (GOLD analysis project Ga0134126, IMG submission 96881) | Terrestrial soil microbial communities with excess Nitrogen fertilizer from Kellogg Biological Station, Michigan, USA - KB3-175-2 | ecosystem: Environmental > Terrestrial > Soil > Unclassified ...
CGCCTGCGGCGCATCGCGACGAAGGCCAGCAGGTGCTTGCTCCCCTCGGGCACATCACGGCGATCCCGGCCAACCATCACGTACGGTCCATCGAACAGGTGCACGACGGTGGCAGTCATTGCGCCCACAGCTCCTCCCCGCGCGATTGCGCCCCACTCCGCAGCGAAGATACGCACCCCAGCGTCACCCGCTTGTCACCACGGCACAGAACAAGATTTCCATCCCGAACGGGAGCTTGTTTCACGAGGACAGCTGCACAGTCTGCGCCAGCGGTGGCTGACCAGCCCAGATGTCCCGCTGCGATACTCCCGCCCGCATGCTGAGCATTCTGCCCGTCGGCTATTAGGGAGACAACCCTAATGATTGAGCGCGCCAACCCCGGTGATTGGTAATTAGCCGCCAGTCATGGTGACGGCAGGGTGACACGCTCCGCTTACCGTGCTTTCTGACCTTCTCGCACCGAGAGAGCCGCATGGCCGACTGCTGGGGAGACCGTATGGCCGTCACGCCGTCCTATCCGGGCATTTATGTTGAAGAGCTGCCGAATCTGAGTCATTCGGTGACGGCCGCGCCGACTTCCGTCACGGTCTTCGTGGGTTACAGTCATCCATTCAGGACTCCGCCTGGCGGCTTCGGTAAGCCGGTGGAGATCTTCAGCTTCGGTGACTACATAGCCAACTTCGGCGGCTTTTTCGACCTGAACCCCTGGCTGCCCGATTACCTGGGGAACGCCGTCTTCCAATTCTTCCAGAACGGCGGCAGCGACGCCTGGGTCGTTGGCCTGCAGGCAACGGAATTCCTCGACGCAAACGGCGCCCCCATCACAGCTGGGCAGGGCAATGCGACGCTCAGCCCGGCGGCGATCACGTTCGACATGTCCCCAGCGGACGCACCCAATTCCGTGTCAGTGACGGTGACCGCGCAGCAGCCTGGCGGAATCGACCCAGGCAGCAACAACGCCGCCTCGGGCACCCCGACGCGGGTGCAGTTCGTCAACAGGAAGAAGTCCAACCCGTCCGCCCAGGACTACGACGTCGCTGATGTCGTCATCACGCAAGGAACGAGCGCGGAGACCTACCGGGGGACCGCCGCGAAGGACATCGCGGCGACGCTCGCACGGTCGGCACTGGTGACCGTGACGGTGACCCCGGCCGCCGCAGCCGATACGCCCGGCGCCTATCCAGAGTCGCTGCCAAACAACGGCGACCTCGCCTACGCCGCCGCGCCACCGCAGGACGCGACCCTCCTCAATACCGGCGATTATGCCAGCGTGTTCCAGGCAGGCGGGCCGCTCGACGTCGACGTAAAGATCTTCAACCTCATGGTGCTGCCGGGTATGTCGGCCGTCAGCGCCCAGCAGGCCGCAGTGCTCTCGGAGGCGCTGGCCTTCTGCGAGCAGAAGCGGGCGTTCTTCATCATGGACGCTCCGCCGAACGCCACGGTGAGCGGAGTGGGGGCAAGCCCGACGGGCCTGCCGTCCGGCGCTCCCGGGCGCGTCACCATGGACGACTTCTGGAACGGGCGGTCCGATGCCATGCCGCCAGCCCCGGTCAGTCCGAACGGCGCGATTTACTTCCCGTACCTGCAGACGGTCGACCCAGTCACGCAGCGGCCGATGATCTCGCCGCCAAGCGGATACGTCGCTGGCATCTTCGCCAGGGAAGACGCCGCCGTGAGCGTCGGAAAGGCGCCGGCCGGCCTTGAGACCACGGTGCAAGGCACGACCGGGGTCGTCCCCTGGGGCCGGATGACCGACATGCAACAAGGCGTCCTGAACAACGACGGGGTGAACTGCCTGCGTGAATTCCCGGGCCTCGGGCCGCCCGTGGTATTCGGCGCGCGGACCCTAGTCGCTAGCAACACGGCCTTCCAGCAATGGAAATACGTACCGGTCAGGAGGACCGCGCTCTTCATCGAGCAGTCGCTCTACGGAAGCCTCGGCTGGGCGGTGTTCCAGCCGAACGACACCCCGCTATGGAACGCCCTGACCCAGGAAGTTGAGGCATTCATGCTGACCCTGTTCCGGCAGGGGTCTTACTTCCAGGGCAGCACGCCGTCCCAGGCGTTTCTTGTGCAATGCGACAGCACGACCACAACGCCGACCGACCAGCAAAATGGCGTGGTCAACATTCTCGTGGGGTTCGCACCGCTCAAGCCGGCCGAATTTGTCGTAATTCAGATCGCCCAGCTCGCCGGCCAGAGCCAGACCTGAGGAACCGGTCATGCCTATATTCAGCGTCAATACGAGCCGCTTCGATCCCTACAAGAACTACCGGTTCCTGGTTTACTTCGGAACCAGCACCAGCCCGGTCGCGGCGGTGAGCAAAGTGTCCGCGCTGAAGCGCTCGTCCGATGCCGTTGATTACATGGAGGGCGGGAACGGGATCATCCTCAAGGGACTGGGCCGCACGAAGTACGAGCCCATCACCATGGAGCGCGGGATCACGTTCGACACGGACTTCGAAGACTGGGCGAACGCCGCCCAGGTGCTCAGCTCAGGCTCGCCGTCCACCTCCCTGGCGAACCTCCGCAAGGAGATCAGGATCGTCCTGCTGAACGAAGCGGCCCAGCCCGTGCACCAGTACAAGGTGCACCGGTGCTGGGTGTCGGAGTTCCAGGCGCTGCCCGACCTTGACGCGAGCCAGAACGGTGTGGCGATCGAGACCATCAAGATCGAAAACGAGGGATGGGAGCGGGATCTCAGCCTGACCGAGCAAAAGGAGCAGTAAAGGTGCTTCCGGTCAGCGGGCTGACACTGCGCGTGCGGGAGGCGACCGGCGCGGACGAACTCGTCGTGCTCGAGCCGGGCGGGTCGGCTGTCGCGACTATCGTGACGCTGGCCAGCCGCCTAACCACCGATTCCCAGGGGCGGATGCCCCCGTGGGAAGAACTGCCGGCCGCTGACGTAGGTGCCATCGCGCTGACCATCCGGCAGGCCTGGCTGGGCGAATGGATCAGCACTGACGCCCGCTGCCCAAGCCCTGGCTGCCTTGAGCGCATGGACATCGCGTTCGCGATCCCGGCCTACATCGCCCACCATCGTCCCCGGCCGCACGCTGGCGTAGCGCCAGGCCATGATGCTAACTGGTTCGAACTCGACCGTACTTCCGGGTCATCGCCAGCGTCCGTGTCGTTCCGGCTGCCGACCATCGGCGATCTTCGGGACGCCATGGCCTCGGCTGACCCGGAGGGCTTTCTCAGGGGACGCTGCGTGCGGCCGATCGCCATCCCAGCCGCCACGGCTCGCCGGGTCAGCCGCGCCATGACCGCGCTCGCACCTTCGCTCACCGGGGAGGTCACGGTGCAGTGCCCAGCTTGCGGCAGCAGCCACGAACTGCGCTTCGATCCGGTGACCTACTCGCTCACCGAGCTCCGTGACGCCGCCGCAGGCCTGTATGAGGAAGTACACCTGCTGGCGTCTGCCTTCCACTGGCCGGAGGACGCCATCCTGGCCCTACCGCGCAGCCGCCGGGCCAGGTACGCCGACCGGATCCGCCAAGAGAGGGCAGCCGCATGACCGCCCGCATCGGCTACCTCTCGGGCTTGACTGGCGGCGACGGGCACCCGGCCAGCGGCCGGTCCTCCGCCGACGGCGGGCAGTCCACGCTCCGGCCACCGCGTCGGCTATTCGGGGTCCCCGATTCTTCCGTTGCAAGCCCTGGCTTCCTCGAAGACCCGAGTCTGGCCTTTGGCATCGAAGCCCTCGATGAGCCGACAGCCCGGCCGGGCCCGAACTGGCCAGGAACCAATGGGCCTGGAGTTGGCTTCGCCAGCAGTCTTACTGTCCGGCCTGTTACCCCGGCGGCACCGGAACCAGCCGGCCGGCTTGAGCCGCCCTCGCATTCGGCGCCGTCGCCTGCCCAGGCAGCACCCGCACAGCCGCCGAGTGACGCGATGCCCGGACTAGTAGCCGACAGCTGGGCAGCGCAGCCACTGCCAGGTCAGGCAGCAGCGGCAACCTCGCCAGCACAAGAACGCGCGGCCAGGATCGATGCGGCCGATCCTGGCCGCGTGCCCGCCCCCTCTCGCGCGGACACGCCGCCCAGCACCGCGGAGCAGATGTACCGCGATGCCGATGAGGGGCTGGCTGCACACCCCATGACGCCAGCGCGAGCGCGGGCCGCCAATGCGGATTCCGAAGACGCCGGGCAGGTTCCGCCGGGGCAGTCGCCCGCGGTCGGCCCGACGACAGCGGATACTTCTACACACCCCGATGTGGAGGAAGATCCACTCTCCCCGCAGGGACCCACGCAGCGCGGCCGAACGGTGCGAGCGCCAGGCGCGCCTTGGCGGATACCCAGGCCCGGCCACCCGCAGCCGGCGCTTCCTGGGACCGGAACATCCGGCGCACCGCCGTATGGCGCTGCGCTGGTAACTGGTGCGGAATCGGCCGACGTCCCGACCTCCGGCATCGCGCCCGCCAAAGCCCGCGACACGGCCGAGCCTCAGGTCCCCAGTCCGGGACGGCTAGGTGCCGCCGCCGACCTGTCACCGCTCCTTCCCACTGCTCCGCAGCTCGGCAGTGCCTCGCTGGCGACCGCCTCGCTGGCGAGCGCCGCAACCGCGGGCTCGCCGCCTGCGGCTGCCCCCCTGCCGAACGCGCCCGTGACCGCCGCGGCGGAAATGCTCGCGCCGCCGGCAGCCGCGCCAACGGTCGCTGCGGTGACCGCCGCGGCGCCTCCGGCTATCCAGCCGGCCGCCGCACCTCCCGCAGCTCGCCAGGCGGCAGCGTCGCCTCCTGCCCAGCCGCTGGCCCCCGCGCGGGCCACCACGAAAGAGTCGACGCCGAGGCTGTCCAGCGCGGACCGTGCGCAGTCCGAGCTGACGCCGAGGCTGCCCGCCGCAGACCGCGCGCAGACGGAGCTAGCACCGGCCGCGGGCCCCGCCACCCGCTCGTCAGGCAGCCGGAGGGAAGCCTCCGCTCGCCCGCCGGAGCCGTCGCTCAGCATCGGGACGATCGAGGTAACGCTGCTCCCGCCACCGCAGGCGCCGGCCGCTGACCGCCCCGCTCGGCAAGAGCCACCGCAGCGGCTAAGCCGCGGCCTCGGCCGCCGCTTCGGCCAAGGCCAGGCCTAGGGGGAACCATTGACATCTTCCGCAGCCCCACAGGCCGTTCCCGGCGCGACGGCCGTGTCTCGTCAGGCCGCCTATAACCGGCCCAACGAGACACGCGGACCCCGCCCTGCTGGACGGCAGCACCGCTGGAGGTGCCGGTGATACTCGACTTGTCCGTCGTGACCGACACCCTCAAGCGCCTGGTGGACGCGGAGTGGCCGAACGCGCCGTTGTGGACACCAGCCACGCCGCTGTTCGCGGTCGAAGTGACCGGGCTCAGCCCCGAGGCGGCCCGGCAGGGTCAGGGCGCGCAGCTGAGCCTGTACCTCTACCACGTTGAGGAGGACAAGACCACCGAGGGTCTGTTCTGGACCGCCCAGGCACAGTCGGCTGGGGGCCCTCCGCTGCGCTACCAGCCGCTCGCGCTTGACCTCTATTACCTGGTGTCGGCTTACGCCGAGGGCAACTACGTGCACGAGCAGCAAGCCATGAGCATCGCGATGCGCGTCTTTCACGAGAACCCGGTGATCAGCGGGACTGGCCTGGACGGGCTGCCGTGGCAGGTGACGCTGACGCTGGAGCGCCGTTCATACGACGAGCTGAGCCGCCTGTGGCAGGCGACGACGACAGCCCTGCGGCTGAGCGCGGTGTACCGCGCCTCTGTCGTCCTCCTCGAACCTGAGCAGGCCCCGCCGCCCGCACCGCCGGTGTCCACCGTCAACGTCTCCGCGAAGCCGGACATACCAGCATGACTGACACGCCCACGGATGCCGCACACGCCCCCGCCGCGCCCGCCGAGCCAGCCTGGCTCACGGAGGTCCGGCTGCGGGCGGGCCGCCGTGCGCTGTGGCTGCGCTCGCTGTGGGCCGACAGCCGTTACCCGGGCGAGGAAGCCATGGCGATCAGCCACAGCGAGGTGGACCGCGCGATGCGGCCGGCCGGCGAACTCGCCCTGGCGGAGCGCCGCTTCTACCGCGAGGACGCGACGGCCGCAATCGTCAGCGAGCGCATTAGCCAACTGCTCGCCGCCGGGCCGGACCTACGCTGGGACCAGCTGACCCGCACGCTCGGGCTGTCGGTACCTGAAGCTAACCTGCTCGCGCTCGCGCTGGCCGCAGAGGCAGCCCCCGAGCTGCGGCGGGTCTACGGATACCTGAGCGACGGAGTGGGGCCGGCCGACGCGTCGCTCTCCCTTGCGCGGGTGCTCTGGGACTGGCCGCCTGACGCCAGGATCGACGCGAGGTCCGCGCTGCTCCGCTGGCGGCTTGCCTGGCCACGGGACGCGGGCCGGGACCCGGGCACAGCGGAGGGCCAGTGGTACGCCGACCCGTTGCTGCTGGCGGAACTCGCCGGCGACGGCACACCCAGCGGACCGCTCGGCCATCGCGTCGAGCCCGCTGGCGGACCAGTCCTCTACCCGGCCGCCTTGGACGAGATCGTCGCGTTCGCCGGCGCGTTGTCCGCCGCCGGGGAGCCCGGTCGCCAGGCCGCGATCGAGGTGGAGTTGGCGGGACCGGCGGGCGCGGGCAAGACCCTGCTCGCCGCGCAGGCGTGCCAGAAGCTCGGCAAGTCCCTCGTGTCCGTCGACGCGGCCACGCTGGCCGGCGACCCGGCCCCCGCCGCCGCGGCGGTCCGCGAAGTGCGGCAGGCGCGGCTGCACGGCACCGTCCTGACCTGGCAGCACGCCGACCAGCGGCCGGCCTCCGCCGTCGCGGCGGTCGACGGGCTCGCAGATCTCACCTTCCTTGAGACCGACGGCGTCACCGTCGCGCCCGCCCGGCCGGCGGCTGTCCGGCTGCATTGCGCGCTGCCAGCAGTTGACCGCGACACGAGGCACCGGCTCTGGTCCGAGATGTCACACGAACCCGCGCCGGCCCCGGTCACCGACTGGGCGCTGCTGCCGGGTGAGGTCGCGACCGCGGCCCAGGTGCTCCCCGCGGGTGAGAGCGCCGTCAGTTCCGTGCTGCGGCGGTCCATCCTGGCCGCAGCCCCTGACCTGCTGACGCCAGTGCCGCTGCCGTACACGTGGGCGGACCTGGTGCTCGCGCCGCACGTGGCCGAGCACCTGCATGAGCTCGAGTCCCGGGTCAGCCTGCGGGGCGAGGTACTCGACGGGTGGGGCCTCGCCAACCTTAGGTGATGGGGCGCGGGGTTCCAGCCCTGTTCGCCGGGCCAAGCGGCTGCGGTAAGACGATGGCGGCCCAGGTGCTCGCGCGCTCCCTCGACCTCGAGCTGTACCGCGTCGACCTCGCCGGCGTGGTCAGCAAGTACATCGGGGAAACGGAAAAGCACCTGCGGACTGTCTTCGACGCCTGCCAGCGCGCGCCCGTGCTGCTGCTCTTCGACGAGGCCGACGCGCTGTTCGGCAAGAGAACCCAGGTCAAGGACGCGCACGACCGCTTCGCGAACATCGAGATCGACTACCTGCTCCAGCGCATGGAGCGATTCGACGGGCTGGCGGTACTGGCCACCAACCGGAAGGCCGACCTCGACAGCGCCTTCCTCCGCCGGCTCAGGTTCGTCGTTGACTTCATCCCGCCGGGCGCGGCGGAGCGCGAGCAGCTGTGGCGCGGGGCTCTAGCCGGACGCACCGATGAGTCAGGCGCACAGGTTGCCGAGGACCTCGACTGGGCCGCGATCGGTACCGAACTCGACCTGTCTGCGGCCGATATCAAGTCCGCCGCCCTCGCCGCGGCGTTCCTCGCCCGGGCGCAGGGCACGCGCGTCGGGATGCGGCACGTGCTCGCCGCCGCGCGGCGTGAGCTCGAAAAACGGCAAATCGTGGTCCGCCCAGGCCAACTCGACATGAGGTAGGTGAACCAATGGACATCCGCATCGACAGGATCCGCGTGCGGGCAGCCGGGATGAACCCGGACACCGCGCGCCAGCTCGGCCGCCTGCTGGCTGAGCAGCTCGCGACGGCTGTGGCCGCCTCGCCGCCGGGGACGGACGCGACCCAGCTGACCCGGCTGCGCGTCACGGTGCCGGGACCAGCCGGCCAGCACACGGGCGGTCGGCAACCGAGCAGCCTGGTCCCGGCCATGGCGACCGAGATCTCGCGCGCGCTGCGCACCGCGACGGGCGCGGCAGAATGAGCGGCCCGCTCGTCAAGCCGGCGCTGGTGTCTTACCAGTCAACCTGGCCCCCGATTCCAGTTGTCACCGTGTTCCAGTACAACCCCGAGAGCCTGACGCACGCCTGGCACCAGCCGGAACCAGCTGGCAAGAGCGGCGTGGAGTCAGGCAATCCCCTGGCCGTGCCAGGCTTGCCCGGCGAGTCCTTCGACTTCACCATCTACCTCAACGCGGATGACGACGTCGTCTCGGGCATTCCCATCCTGAAAGCGGTGGCGCAGCGGGCAGGCCTTAGCGCGCGCCTGGCCGCACTTGAGCTGCTGATGTACCCGACGGGCAGCACGGGGTCGGCCGCCGCGCGCGGTGGGCAACTGCTCGGCACCGTCTCGTCGGGGCTCGGCTCAGCCAAGGGTTCATGGAGGCTGCCGAACTCAACGCTTCCCGTCGTCTTGTTCTACTGGAACACGAACCGGGTCGTGCCGGTGCGGGTTACCTCGCTTTCCATCACCGAGACGCTTTACGACGAGCACCTCAACCCGCGGCAGGCCCAGGCGCAGCTCGGCCTGCGCGTGCTGACCCCCGAGGAACTGGCGGCGGCGAATCCGGCGCCCACTACCTCCACCGACTTGGCGGTGGTCGCCTACAACCAGACGCTCGCCACGCGCCGCCTGCTCGCGGTCGCGAATGCCGCTGGTGTCGCGGGGTCGATCATTTCGCAGCTCCCGCACTAGCCGAACGGAGCCGTTGATGTTCTCTCCAGGAAGCCGTTACTCCTCAGCCGGACAGCCTTATGCGGTGACGCTGCCTGACGGGTCGCAGGTGCTCGCCACCCCTATCCCGGTGCGACAGCCTCCGCTGGTGCTCGGCTACCACCCGGGCACTGGCACGAACCGGCTTGACCTGCTCGCCTTCAAGTACCTGGACGACCCGACGGCATTCTGGCGGATCTGCGACGCCAACAATGCGATGGTCGCGGGAACCCTGGCGGGGCGCCCGCTCATCGCGATCCCGGCCACCGGGAGCTGAGATGGCGATCTCGTTCGAGCTGAGCGTGGGCGCGGGGAGACAAGCGTCCGGCGAACTCACCGAGGCGCTGCAGTCCATTGAGGTCGAAGAGAACGTGGACGGCCCGGGCGCGATGACGATCACCCTGCCTGTCAACCGCACGTCCTCCGGCGACCTCACGTACGTGGACGACGGCTCGTTTGAGCCGTACACGCCCATGTCAGTGGTGCTGAGCACCGGCCTGTGGAGCAGCCAGTGCGTCTTCGACGGTTACGTGCTCTCCTGGCGGCTGCACCTCGACCGCGCGTCCGCGCGCTCGTCGATCCGGATCTGGGCACAGGACGCGTCCTGGCTGATGAACCTCAACGACGTCGTGCGGGAGTGGTCCGGGCGCACCGACGGCCAAGTGGCCAACGAGATCTTCGGGACATACGGCTTCAGGCCAGCGGCCGCCAACCTGGCGGATGACTCACCCGCGCACCTGGCGACGGGCCACACGCTGCTCCAGCGGGCCACGGACCTGCGGTTCCTGCACGGCCTCGCGCGGCGCAGCGGAAAGCTCTGCCGGGTCGCCTGCGAAGAAAAGCCCGGGGACCGTGTCGGCTACTTCATCCGGCCGTTCATGCAGCCGCCCGCCGCGACCCTCGACCTCGCCGATCCCTTCGACTGGAGCGTCGACGCGCTCGACGTGGAGTGGGACGTGATGCGCCCTACCCAGGTGCGGGCGAGCCAGGCGTCGTTCACCAGCCCCGCGGCCGCCGCGCCCGCAGTCGAGACGTCAAGCGGCCTTCCCCTCCTGGGCGCCCGCGACCTGCGGGCGTACGCATCCAAGACGTCCACCATGCTGCTGACCGCAGCGGCCGACCCGCCCGAGTTGCGGCAGCGCGCGGCCGCCGTGCTCGGGGAGTCCGGCTGGTTCGCCACCTGTACGGGAGAGGCGGACCTCAACCGGATCGGCACCGTCTTGCGGGCAGGAACGATCGTCACCATCGACGGCGCGGGGAGCGCGCACTCGGGCAGCTGGCTTGTCTGGCGGGTTAACCACCTGATCGAGCAAGACTCCTGCCGGGCCAGGTTCACCCTGGTGCGGAACGCGATCGGGCCACGCGGCGGCGGCCTCCTGGCAGGAATCCTGTGAACGGCCCCGGCGGGTACCCGGCCGAATTCCCGCTTGAACAGGAGCGAGAGTTCTTCTACGGCAAGTACCGGGGGGTTGTCTCCGCCGTGGATGCGCCTACGTGCCGGATCAAGGCCAGGGTGCCCGCTGTCCTCGGCACCGCGGAGACGGGCTGGTGCATGCCGTGCGTCCCGTACGCGGGGCCGCAGCGCGGCATCGCGTTCCTCCCCGAGCCCGGCAGCGGGGTGTGGATCGAGTTCGAAGGGGGCGACGTGTCCTACCCGATCTGGACCGGGTGCTACTGGCGCGATGGCGAGAAGCCGCCGGAGGCCGCGCCCAACGTGAAGGTGATCGTCACCGCCTCGGGCCACAAGCTCATCTTCAACGACGCCGAAGAGGGAGCAAGCATCACGATCAGCGACCCGAACGGCAACACGGTGACCCTCGACGCCTCAGGCATCACCCTTAAGAAGGAATCCCAGCAGGTCGTGATCGCCGCCGCGAACGTCTCCGTCAACAACGGCGCCTTGGTGGTGCGGTGATGCGGGCGGCCCGCCGCGACTACGACGTCCCGTTCAGCATCGACCATGCCTCCCGGCAGGTGCGCGGAGTCGACTACGCCGCGCACGTGGAGCAGATGATCGTGCAAGTCCTGCTGACCGCCCCCGGCGAGCGCGTCAACTTGCCCCAGTTCGGGTGCGGGCTGCGACAGCTCGTATTCGGGCCGCTGTCCAGCGCGCTCGCGGTCAACACAGAGATCACCGTGCGCCAGGCACTCGGCCAGTGGCTGGGCGGGCTGATCGAGGTCAGCGAGGTGACCGCCCAGACGAGCGATGACGCGGGCGGCCCGGTCGAGCCTGGCACGCTCCTGATCACCATCACCTACACGCTGCTCGACACCCGCACCACACACCAGACGCAGGTCATCCTGCCATGACCGGTCCACCTACTGAGATGTCAGAACGGCGGCGTGCGCTGCTCGGCAGCGCCGCAACCTTCAACGGCGTAGATCACGCCGCAGTGAGTCACGGCGAGATCAGCGTCCACTTCATCAACCGGGTGCGCATGAAGGGCACGCTCGCGCGGGACCGCCCACCTGTCACGCTGACGGTCAGCGGCGCCGCTCCCGTCCCGGTCATCCGCCCAGTCGACGAGGACGCCGACTGGTCCACCGACACCAGCGGACGTCCCGTGCTGCACCTGCGCGCGGACCTCCCTAACGCTCCGGCCCGCTATGTGCTGACCGTGCACAGCGACCGACTCGACCCCTGCCTTCGCTCCGCCTCCATCACGGTGCGGGGCAAGGGCGACGCTGCCGACTGCGGCGCGAGCGAACCGGAACCGTCGGGCGGCCTCCCCATCGCTCAGCAGGTGCCGGTCGACTATCTCGCGAAGGACTTCGCGAGCTTCCTGGTGGCGCTGTCCAACTTCTCGGCGGCCCGCTACCCCCTCTGGGCCGAACGGTCCGAGGCCGACTTCGGC
>Ga0134126_10010394_pt1 | contig 11731 bp, 9 predicted proteins | sample KB31752_FD_96881 | JGI IMG/M metagenome (GOLD analysis project Ga0134126, IMG submission 96881) | Terrestrial soil microbial communities with excess Nitrogen fertilizer from Kellogg Biological Station, Michigan, USA - KB3-175-2 | ecosystem: Environmental > Terrestrial > Soil > Unclassified ...
GCTCGACTCCGGCGCCGGGCTTCGATCGCGTCTGCGAAGAACGCCGGCCTTCTTTCGAAGACGATGTGATCCACTATTACGGGCAGTACATCGCTCTTGCAGTGGCCGAGACATTCGAAGCCGCCAAGGCTGCCGCCGATGCAGTGCGCGCTACCTGCGAGAAAGAACCGCCAAATGTCGAAGCTCATCTTGATCCCGGCAACGATCCTCCCGTAATCCTTTCGACTTACGGCCCGGTTGAGAGAGTGCAAAGCAAGCGCGGAGATGCCGATGGCGCCTTCGCGAGCGCGCCCGTCAAGCTCGACGAAACCTACGTCACGCCCGCCGAAACCCACAATCCGCTCGAGCTCCACGCCACCACCGCGATGTGGGATGGCGATTCGTTAACGCTGTATGACTCAACGCAGGGTGTGATCAACGCGCGCAGTGTGCTGGCTCAAATGTTCGGCTTGCCGAAGGAGAACGTGCGCGTCATTTCGAAGTTCCTGGGTTCGGGCTTCGGCGGAAAGCTTTATCCCTGGACGCATGTTCCTCTGGCTGCCGCGGCGGCTCGGCAATTGGGCAAGCCCGTGAAGTTGGTTGTCAGCCGCAAGATGATGTTTCAGTCGGTCGGGCACCGGGCGCGTACGCAACAGAATGTTCGACTTGGCGCAAACGCCGACGGCAAGCTGGTCTCTTTCATGCACGACTACGTCTATCACATGTCGATGCGTGATGATTATCACGAAGACTGCGGCGAAGCCACGCCCTTCCACTATAGCGTGCCCAACCTGCGCGTGAGCTTCGGTCGCGCCAGACGTAACATCGGCGCAACGGCCGACATGCGTGGTCCCGGCGCCGTGCCCGGACTTTACGCCACGGAATCAGCCATGAATGAGATGGCTGATCGGCTCAAGATCGATCCCGTGAAGTTTCGCATCCTCAACGAACCGAAGATGGACGAATCAAATGGCCTCCAGTTTTCATCGCGTCATTACGTTGAGTGTCTGAATGTGGGCGCCGATAAATTTGGCTGGGCCAAACGAAACCCGGCTATCGGCGCTATGAAACGCGATGGTTTGACGCTGGGGTGGGGAATGGCGGGCGCTGCATGGATAGCGGGTCGCTTCGAGGCCGCGGCGAACATGCAATTGCGCGACGACGGCACCGTGCGGGTTGCCTGTGCGACGCAAGACATTGGCACTGGCACGTACACGATCCTGGCACAACTCGCATCAGAGAAGACCGGCGTACCACTCGACAAGATCGAAGTTGAGCTGGGTGACAGCGCTCTTCCGGATGGTCCAATCTCAGGCGGTTCCCTGGCCACCAGTTCGGTAATTCCGGCTGTCTTCAAGGCGGCTGACCAGGCAATTACATCGCTGCTAATCATCGCTGTCACGACCCCGGGCTCGCCATTCCTCGGACACAAGCCGGACGATCTTGTATTGAAGAGTGGTCGCATCTTCGTAAAGGCCGAGGGACCTGCAAAAGCTGTTTCGTTCGGTGACGTGCTGCGTAGCGCGAATGCACGGCTCGTCACCGGAAGCGGCAGCGCTGAAATGACTGCCTTTGATCCACACCCGAAGTTATCCAAGCACTCGTTCGGCTGTCATTTCGTTGAAGTGACGTGGCAGGCTGAGATCGCCCGGTTGCGGGTGAGCCGAGTGGTGACCGTGATGGATGCCGGCCGGATTCTAAATCCGCTGACCGGGCGCAATCAGATCCAGGGCGCCGTAGTTATGGGCATCGGCATGGCGTTGTTCGAAGAAACGATTTACGATCCGCAGAACGGTGCGCCCATCAATAGCAATTTGGCTGACTACATGGTGACAGTGAACGCCGACGCGCCGCCCATCGACGTAACGTTCCTGGACTATCCCGACAAGGAGATTAACGAACTCGGCGCGCGGGGAATCGGCGAGATTGGCCTGGCGGGAGTTGCCGCCGCAATTACGGCGGCGGTTCATCACGCAACTGGAGTTCGGGTGCGAGAACTACCGGTAAAGATCGAAGACTTACTTTCGTGAGAAGTAATATCGTTTTAACGCGGGGCTGAGGATCCGTGAAGCAGACTTCCCAAACCGTGTGATCGTAGTTTCATGCTGGGGGCGCAGATGATGACAAGTGACGATGGAGTCGCGGTATTTGAAAGTGTTCGGCCCCGCTTGTTTGGGATCGCCTATCGCATGCTCGGAAGCGCAGCCGAGGCCGAGGACATCGTCCAGGATGCATGGTTGCGTTGGCAGGGCACGGATCGAAGCGCAGTAGTCGATCCGCCGGCATTTCTCGCGACTGCGACTACGCGATTAGCAATCACCTTCGCACAGTCCGCGCGATCCCGACGCGAAACCTATATCGGGCCGTGGCTGCCGGAGCCAGTGGACACCTCAGGTGATCCACGTCTGGGCGCGGAACGGGCCGAGGCTTTGGAGTTTGCGGTCCTGTTATTACTCGAGAAACTCTCACCGACAGAACGCGCCGCATATGTTCTGCGAGAAGCGTTTGACTATTCCTACGATCAGATTGCCCACACCATTCGATCCACCGACGCGAACGCTCGACAACTTGTTACCCGCGCGCGCAAACACATTACTGATGGACGTCGCAAGTCTGTTAGCTCGAGCGAACAACGACGCCTTCTCAACGCCTTTGTGGTGGCCTCGCAGAGGGGCGATCTTCCTGCTTTGGAAAAACTCTTTGCCTCTGACGTGGTTTCCTACGCCGATGGTGGCGGGGCCGTACACGTGGCACGGCTTCCCGTTTCCGGACGTGAGCGCGTGGTTAACTACTTTGCTTCGGTGGGCCCGTTCATGGGCGGCGGCGCATCGATTGAGTGGATAGAAACAAACGGCCAGGCAAGCGCGCTCGTGTTGCGGAACGGAGCAGTCACTGCTCTGGCGACTATCGAAGCGTCGAAAGAAGGAATCTTCAGAGTCTTACTAATGATGAGACCCAGCAAGCTGGCTGCGATCTCAAGATCAGCCAATGCCAAACTCGCATCTCAAACCGGATCTCAAACTCTTGCCCTTTGAGCTCGGTCAAACAAGCGCCGAAGGCGCGACATTTAGTAGCCGCGGCCGTTAGGCCGTGGGTCAAAGCGTCGTATTAAGGTCGAGGCCCGTAGGGCCGGCCCTCCTCGGCGCTGTGAAATGCGGTTTAGTGCCGCACCTTCGGCGCTCAACGATTCTTGCTTCGCACATCCACGGCCTCACAGCCGCGGCTATTAAACTAACGGTCCTTCGGACCTAACTCCCCGCACTCTTCCCGAGCGCTTAATTAACGTAACTCAGTCAAGTATGTAATTAGTTTCGAAAGGCCTGCCTTCGTTCGCTACGCACCATGCGTTGATCCAATTTTTCATTTCCGTCTGCATTAGCGGCAGCCGAGGGTGATTGTTCATGAGCGTTCATTGTGATCCTCTTTCCCACACATTGTTTTTGTCTTGTTAGTTAGAGAAGACTGCCCAGCCAGCCGATTTGTGACAGGTTAATTTCAGGTCCCACTCATTTCCAGTTCAAGAACTGTCAGTTGAAAAAATCATGTCACAAAGGAAAAGGCTGTCCAGTCTTAGCGAGTACCGAAACAATAACTGATAGTTGCGAAGGCTTCGGCCGCGAAAACAGAAAGAGGAAACGTATGAAAATCGTGGTTATCGGTGGCACCGGTCTTATCGGATCAAAGCTCGTTACAAAACTAAACGCCGTCGGGCATGAGGCAGTTGCGGCATCACCCAACTCGGGCGTCAACACACTTACCGGCGAAGGATTGGCCGAGGTGCTTGAGGGTGCCCAGGTCGTTGTCGATGTCTCCAATTCACCATCTTTTGAGGATGTAGCGGTCATGAATTTCTTTGAGACCTCGACTCGCAATCTGCTCTCTTACGAGGCGGCTGCCGGCGTGGGCCATCACGTCGCGCTCTCGATCGTTGGGAGTGAGCGCTTGCCTGAGAGTGGTTACCTTCGAGCAAAGGTCGCGCAGGAAAAATTAATTAAGGAAGGCTCGATCCCTTACTCGATTATCCATTCAACTCAGTTTTTCGAGTTCGTCAAGCGCATCGCCGACGAGGCCACCATAGGGAACAGCGTTCACCTGCCGCCAGTGCTGTTCCAGCCTATTGCCTCAGACGATGTAGTGAGTGCGCTGTTTGATGTGGCCACGGGTGCACCACTAAATGGCGCAATCGAAATCGCCGGGCCCGAGGCGGTTCGTTTTGACGAGCTTATCCGGCAACGACTCAGATCACTCGACGATTCACGCGAGGTCGTGGCTGATCCACACGCAAAATACTTCGGTACCGAGTTGAGCGAGCGCAGCATCGTGCCAGGCGATTCTGCCCAACTCGGCGCGACGCGCTTTGAAGACTGGCTTAGCCGGTCTGCCGAGGTCGCGAAAACGACCTCGCAGGGCGCGTGATGCATGAGAGCGGTAATGCTCAATTGCAAGCAGGTGCCAGGTTTGGCAGACGAGCCGGAGGCTTCTTAGTTCGCGAGAGCGGACGATTGACAATAGCCCGGCGATTCATCGCTGGGCCTGGATCGAGATCGACACGAAGTCCGTGAAGAACTGCTGGGCTACTATCATTCGTCCGCGTTGCGGACTGGCAAAGAAAAGGAGAGTGTTATGAGTTCTATTACAACGAAAGATGGAACGCAGATTTACTACAAGGACTGGGGCACGGGGCAGCCGGTCGTCTTCAGTCACGGATGGCCGCTGTCGGCGGATGCCTTTGAGGACCAGATGTTCTTCCTGGCCTCGAATGGCTACCGTTGCATTGCACATGATCGGCGTGGGCATGGCCGTTCGAGTCAAACCTCGGCCGGCAACGACATGGACACCTATGCCGACGATCTCGCCGCGCTGGTGGAGGCGCTGGATCTAAAGAACGCAATTCACGTCGGCCACTCGACCGGTGGCGGTGAAGTCGCTCGCTATATCGGACGCCATGGTACAAAGCGTGTGGCCAAAGCGGTGCTCATCAGTGCAGTCCCGCCGCTACTGTTAAAGACCGACGCGAATCCCAATGGCTTGCCCATCGAGGTGATTGATCAAATACGCGCTGGAGTGAAAGCCGATCGCAATCAGTTTATGACTGACTTCCGCATTCCGTTCTTTGGTTTCAATCGGCCAGGCGCGAAAGTCTCTCAGGGCTTGCTCGATAGCTTTCTTTTACAATCGATGCTGGCCAGTCTTCCCGCCACCTACGAGTGCATCAAGGCGTTTGCGCAGACGGACTTCACTGAAGATCTTAAACGGTTCGATGTACCGACGCTCATCATGCATGGCGATGACGATCAGATCGTGCCGATCGCGATCACTGCGCCAGTGTCGTCCAAGCTTGTGAAGGGCGCCACACTGAAGGTTTACCCGGGGCTGCCGCACGGCATGTGCTCGACCCATAAAGATCTGATCAATGAGGACTTGCTCGCCTTCGTCAAGGGAGAGAAGTACAATGTCGCCAACACCTAAGCCAGCCGTCATTGGCGGAAAGACACGAGTCTTGGGCGGGATCACGGTGGTCGACTCGCCATTGATCGGTCGCGCCATGGATCTTGCCCGGACTCATTCCGAACCGTTCCTCTTCAACCATGCTGTCCGATCCTGGCTCTTCGCGGTCAGGCTCGGGCAGCTTCGGGGCATACCTAACGACGCGGAAGTCGTCGCGGTCGGCACGCTGCTCCACGACCTTGGACTCACCAACAGTTTCACTGGTCAAAGGCGTTTCGAGATAGAAGGCGCCGACGGAGCGCGGGCGTTCGCACGTGGGCAAGGTCTCGACGATCGACGTCTGCAATTGATCTGGGACAGCGTCGCGCTGAATTCCACACCTTCGATCGGCCTGTACAAGGAGGCGGAAGTCGCGCTCTGCACGGCTGGTATCGGGGTCGAATTCGGATTTCAGTACGACCAGATCCCGCCAGCCGAGATGAAGAGCATCCTCGCTGAATATCCCCGTCTCGAGATGAAGCAGCGTTTCAAAGATTCGGTTTGCGGTATTGTGGAGACCAAGCCGGAGACTACCTATGACAATTTCGCGGGCGACTTCGGGGAACGTTTTGTCCCAGGCTACAGGCGGCCATCAACGGTGGATTTCCTGATGGATGCTCCGTTCGAGGAGTAGGTGGGGGATAAATTTGTATTTGGCTGGAGGTTCACATGAGCGAACAAGACTTGGAGGTACTGATTACACTTGACGACCCAGGTGAAGATGAACTGGAAGAGGATACCTTCCACCAGGCGGACTCCGCCGGTGCGCATCGATCCCTTCAAGTGGGAGGCGATCCGCCCGGTAAATAGAACTGGTTCCACGGCGACGATGATCCAAATCGTGTCCGATCGGTATCACTCTGCGTGGGTTGCTTGATCTCGCCAAGAGATTTCGAACTTCCCAAACCGCCTGGTTACTTGGTTGGGGCAACGAAATGAGAGGTTAATTATGAATAACAAGTCATTAATGCTCGTCCTGCTATTTCTGATTCCCGGCACGCTGATAGCCCAAGAGCCCGCCGCCAATCAGGCGCCACACGCGTCGGTAACACCGCTCACTTCGAAAGCTCTGCCTGAGTTTCCCGGCAAAGAAGTCTTGATGATCACCGTGGAATATCCGCCCGGCAGTGTGGATCCCATTCACCGGCATAACGCACATGCGTTCGTCTATGTGTTGGAGGGCTCGATCATCATGCAGGTGAAAGGTGGAAAGGAAGTGACCCTGAGACCGGGCCAGACTTTTTATGAAGGCCCCGACGATGTTCATGTCGTGGGTCGGAACGCAAGCAGTACCAAGCCGGCAAAGTTCGTCGTGTTCTTTGTTAAGGACAAGGGCGCTCCGGTGTTAGTGCCGGCGCCGGAATGAAATCACCCGAACCGCATCAATGAGAGATCGCTCGTCCATGATTCGAGTGACAAAAGAAAGTTATACCTGGAGGAACGTTACCTTTTGACAAACCTCGCGCCCGACGCTTCCAGTCAACATCAGGAGGATTCCGATAATGAACTGCTGCTCGCATCTTTTTGAAATTGGCGATGTCACTCCGAGAACCCCGAACGGCTGTGAAGAGTGTTTGAAAATGGGCGACCTCTGGCTCCATTTGCGGCTTTGCGTAACCTGCGGTCACGTCGGTTGCTGCGACGACTCAAAGAACAAGCACGCGGCCAAGCACTTTCATTCTACCAATCACCCGTTAATCAAATCTTTTGAAGCGGATGAAGAATGGGGCTGGTGTTACGCTGATGAACTACTTCTCGAATCACTTCCCGGATCGTTGACGGAAGAATGGTGTGGTGTGCTCGGAGCAACCCCCTGAGAAAACAACTTTGAGCTTGCACGGCGATGGCTGGACCATCGTTTGGCGTAGCCCTTGGACGACCACCTCACACACCAGACTCGACCATTAAAAGAAAAGGGAAGAATAGAAGGCAGCACCTGAAGAGCGCGTTGTTGAGCGCGTCAAGCAGGTCTGTATCGCTGAATGGCTTGAACAAGCACTCACTGGCGCCGCGTCGGAGCACCTGGGACGGAAGCGTCTTTTCTCTTTCAGCAGTGATGAAGATGATCCGTGTCTTCTGCCCGCGTTGTTTCAATTCCTGTTGTAACTCAGGACCAGTCATTCCCGGCATGTTGATGTCGAGGAGCACGCATTGAGTGTCGTCGATGCAATCAGACCTGAGAAATTCTTCAGCCGAAGAGAACGCTCGGACCGAAAAGCCTAACTCTCGCAATAGGTCAGGTAGTGACTCGCGGACGGATTCGTCGTCATCAACTACTGACACAAGTGAAGGTGTTGTTGTCATAGTTTGCACCCTTGAAAGCCACGGGCTAGGAGGAAGAGTTTTTTAGGCGGGTCCCGCCCTGCGGTAAGGATGCATCAACCAGCAGGGCGCGTCTATTGTGCTTTAGTATCGGTTTGTCGTTACCAGCGGAATTGAGAACGAAAATGTAGCTCCCGGACCATGGTTTGGTGACGCCCAGAGACGGCCATGATGACTTTCGATAATCGAGCGACTGATTGAAAGTCCGATTCCCATACCGTCATGCTTCGTTGTGTAGAAAGCTTCGAAAAGTTTTTTGATTGCCTGGGGATCGAAACCGACCCCAGCATCTTGCACGCTCAGGCGCACCCGATCACCTTCGTCTGGTTCGGTCTTAATCAGCATGTGTCTTGGCCGATCATCAACGGCACTCATTGCGTCTGAGGCGTTGCGCACCAGGTTTAGAATGACTTGCTGAAGCTGTACGCGATCACCAGTTACGTGTGGTAGGTGATCCGAAAGTTCAGTGCGTGTAATTACTCGGTTTCGCTCCAGTTCGCTCTGCGACAACGCGATCACCTCGAGAGTTGCCTCGTTCAGGTCTACCAACTCAGTCGCCGCATCCTTCTTAGTAAAGAGAGCGCGCAGTCGTGTGATCACATCGGAAGCGCGCCGGCCATCGCGAATCGTGCGTTGTGCGGTTTCCCGGGCGCCATCAACGTTGGGCGGATCAGCATCCAACATCCGCACACACGTGCTGGCGTTAGTAACAATTCCCGACAATGGCTGATTCACTTCATGCGCGATCGAAGCGGTTAACGCTCCCAGGCTCATCACCCTTGCTACCTGTGCGAGTTCTGAGCGCGCTTTGTCCAGAGCTTCGTCCGACACCCGGCGGGCGGTAACATCCCGAACCGCCGCGATGTATTCCAGTTGACCGTTCGGATGGCGCATCGCCTGCGCCACTGCATGCATGTATTTAATCGACTGGTCAGGCATCAGCAAGCGGTATTGCCATTCAAAATCTTCGGCACCGTTGCGTGCCTGTGCGACCATTTTCTCGTACAAGGTAAGATCACCCGGATGCACGCGAGTACGGATGACGTCGATCGTTACCTTGATTCCCGGATCGAACTCATAAATGCGATAGAGTTCTTCTGACCAGGTGATTTCGTCGGTGGCGACGCACCAGGAAAAACTGCCGACTGAAGTGAGCCGCTGGGCTTCGGCGAGGAACGCCTCGCTACGACGCACCTCTTCCTGCGCTCGTTTGCGGTCCTCGATGTCGAATGCGGCCACATACCACCGAACGATACGTCCCTGCTCATCGAGCAAAGGCTTGTAGCGCACCAGGAACCAGCGATATTGCCCGTCGTTGCCCATGACGCGCTGCTCAGTGCTGAATGGTGCGCCCCGCCTCAACGATGCCGCGCGTCCGGCGCGGACCTTCTTAAAATCCTCCGGGTGGATCACACGATCCCGATAATCCTCTTGTTTTACATCCTCCAGGCTGAGGCCGGTGTAATCCATCACCGCCTGATTGACATACTGGACGGCTCCCTCGGTGTTCAACACGTAAATGTGTGTAGGAATGGTATTGATGATCTGATTTAGATTGCGTTCAGCCAACCGGAACGCTTCTTCAGCCAGTTTTCGGTCTTCGATGTCGAACGCGGTCGCATACCATCGATCGATCATTCCATGATCGTCGAGCAGAGGATTGTAGCGGACCAGGAACCAGCGATATTTGCCGTCCTTACCGAGAGCGCGTTGCTCATATTCGAACGGTGCGGGGCGTTTGAGGGCCTTCTTGCGCTCCTCGCGCAGCCTTTCCACGTCGTCTGGGTGGTAAACCAGGGCGCGGAAATCTTCTTTCTGCATATCCTGCAGCGTGACACCGTAGTAATCCAGCACCGCTTGATTCACCGACAGTACGGTCCCATCAGGTCGCGACACTTGTATTAAGGTTGGGATGGTGTTTATGGTCAGGCTCAAATTGCGTTCGCTCGATCGTAAAGCCTCATCAGCCAGCGCACGCTCGATGGCAATGCTGGCGATGTGCGTAACCTGAGCAATGAGATCCTGTTGAACTTGAGTGGGGCGGGAAGGACGGTCCTGAAAAATCGCGAACGTTCCCAGCACGCTGCCATCGCGAGAACAAATCGGTGTTGACCATTGTGCGCGTAATCCGTGATCAAGCGCGAGCGGACGGATCAGGCTCTGCTGCCAATGCAAATCCGATTCAAGGTCTTCGGCAATTACCTGCGACCCGGTAAGAGCTGCTAGTCCACATGGCCCTGCTGTGGCCTCCACCGTTAATCCTTCAAGGGCGTCGTTGAAAGTGGCCGGCATTCTGGGCGCTGCGCCAGTGTGGAATGTGGGCCCACTCCAGTCGATCAAATAGACACCGCACTTGCAGTCCGCTGCGGTGTCTTCCACAAACCGACATAGTGCAGTGAGCACATCCGTAAGCGGACCGCCCGCGGCCACCATTTCCAGCAGACGTTTTTCGCCGGCGAGTTGGGCCTCTGCTCGCTTTCGATCGTCGATGTCGATTAACAGGTGAAACCAGCGGAGGATGCGCCCTTCAGTATCTCGCAGGGGAAAGCCGCGGACATTGAACCACCGGTAGATCCCATCGGCACGGCGATGGCGGCTCTCGACGTTGTAAGCACTGCCGGTCTCGTGCGCCCTCTGCTGCGTGGCAATCGTGTGCTGAATATCATCCGGGTGGACGAGGTCGGAAGCTTTCCAACCTCTTAGCTCCGCGAATGTCCTGCCGAAGTATTCAAGGGTTGGCTGGTTGACTGCTTCGACTTCACCGGCAGGTGTAGTGACTGCCACTGGAACCGGAGTGCTCTCGACGATCAAATCGAAATTGATCACACCTTCGCGCGCGAACTCTTCCGTCCGCTTATGTTCCTCAAGTTCTTTTTTTAGTTGTTCGTTGGCGGCGGTTAGTTCGGCGGTGCGTTGGAATACACGACGATCCATTTCCTCGGCGAAACTCCTTTGTTCCGCCAACGGTATGGCTGCTGCGGACTTCTTCATAGTCGATCCCTCGAGTTGTTTGCTCAGGATGCAACACTTTGGGCAGGGCTGTCCATTGAATCTGGGTTACGGATTTATGGCACGGCAACCCTTACTTTGAGATGCGAAACAGCTCACCTCTAATACGAAGGTATCGATCGATACCTTCGTATAATAGACCAATTTCCTCAGTTGGATTGTAATCCCCGAGCAGGTAGCAACCGGACAATTAGATGGAGCTGGCCTGACTGATATTCGTCGAGTCGCTGAAGGGGGACAACATGAAAACGCAACCCAAACTAGAGCCGGAAGCTCGACAGTCCAATCAGAATCACCACGGACCGTTCTACCACTCGGCCGAACTCGTTGCGGCCGTACACCGCGCTGAGGGCGGCATCTTCGAGACTTTTCGCGCTGCTCATGCCTTCGGGCGCATCTACGCCGGTACGTTCACCGCAACTCCTATTGCAAAGACGCTCTCGCGCGCGGCCCACTTCCAGGGTACGCCGGTGCGGGTGACCGCACGGCTGTCCGGTAAGAGCGGTGACCCCAACAAGAACCCGTCGAACATCGTAGCGATGGCGACGAAGTTTTATCTTCCGGATGGTACTGTCACGGATTTGATCGCCATAACGCTGCAGTCCTTCTTCGCACGCACCCCGGAAGAGTTCCTCGAGTTCACCGAAGCTTCCACCCCGGACGCGGCGACCGGCCAGCCGGATCTTAACAAGATAAAGGCGTTCGCAGCCGGCCACCCAAACGCTGCGCGGCTGCTTAAGTCCCTGCTTGTCCAACCAGCCCTGGTAAGCTTCGCGCAAGTAACCTACCGTCCGCTTCACGCCTTTTACTTTGTGAACGCAGAGGGCTCAGGACGCTGGGCGCGCTACAACTGGGAACCGGAAGCGGGCTTCGCTGGTCAACCGATCGAAGAGTTGGCCAAGCAACCGCACGATTATCTGTACGAGGAGTTCGA
>Ga0134126_10010395_pt1 | contig 11731 bp, 11 predicted proteins | sample KB31752_FD_96881 | JGI IMG/M metagenome (GOLD analysis project Ga0134126, IMG submission 96881) | Terrestrial soil microbial communities with excess Nitrogen fertilizer from Kellogg Biological Station, Michigan, USA - KB3-175-2 | ecosystem: Environmental > Terrestrial > Soil > Unclassified ...
AGAGCAATCTTTGATGACGCTTCGTAAACTAGGCAAGGACCAGATGAGGGAATTGATATCGACAACGAAGGACGCTTTATTAAGAACAGTCGATTTACTGTCAACAGAGTTCAGGATTTACAGTTGGGAGTTCCTGTCGTACGAGGCGATCGCAGTCATTCTTTGTTATGTCTATGCTAAGATAACTCACCTTTCGCCTGACCAAGTGCTGCGCGCGCGCCAATGGTTTTGGCGATCCGCATTCGGGGAACGTTACAAAGTTGGAGGAGAAGGCTTTGTCTCGAACGACCTCACAACCGTATATGATTTCATTGTTCATTCGAACGGGTCAGGGTCAAATTTCGGCAATCCCCCCACGACTTCGGAGTGGATGGACATAGCGTTTCGAAGCAACGTATCGCGTTCAAGGGCTTACATCTTGGCATTGGCGGCTAGAAATCCTCGTAACCTCACGAACGGAGCATATATAGATGCGACTATCGCACTGTCGTCATACAACAAAAAGCAATTTCACCACGTCTTTCCACGCGCGCATCTAAGACGAGCTAACGCCTCAATAAATGACAACCTTGTCATCAATATTTGCATGATCGCTGCCGCTGGGAACAATGTGATAAGCGATTCTAATCCCAACAAGTATCTGCCTGAGTGCCAAACGGCTCTCGGAAAGGATGCAGATGAAATCTTCGATTCTAACTTGCTACCCAAGCCCTCTAGTTTTGACTATTCGCTGTGTACCTACGAGGCGTTCCTAGACGCGCGAGCCAAATTAATAACAGATTTTATAGGCGAGCTCTGTAGCGGCAGCGTTCAGTAAGATCTTGGGCGACACCACCATTTTGGGGCCTTGTGCGATGGCTCATTATGTGATTGATAAAGGACGTTATCATTCCTAATCGGGCAAATGGGGAAAAGAGATGGGGAAGTCTGTAGTCACTGTCATGCCGGGTGCGCCGGCACTGCCCAGGCTCTTCGCGCCCGATCGGGACGCTGCGCGCCGCTTCATTGAGTTCTTCACGGCGAACATACGGAATCCGCATACAAGACGCGCTTACGCGCGCGCGGCGGCTGATTTCGCTCTATGGTGCGACGAGCGCGACGATATTGATGAGCTGCGGGATATCGAGCCGGTCCACGTGGCGGCTTACGTCGAGACGCTTCTGCAGCGTCTGGCGCCGGCATCGGTGAAGCAGCATTTGGCCGCCATCAAGATGCTTTTCGACTGGTTGGTGGTCGGCCAGGTCATCGCCGCCAATCCGGCAAGCCCGGTCAGAGGTCCAAAATTCTCCGCCAGGAAGGGCAAGACAACCCCTCTGTCGGCCGCCGAAGCCCGAAAGCTGCTGGATTCGATTGCACCCACTTCTCATGTAGCACTTCGGGACCGGGCGCTAATTGCTTTGATGATCTTCACTTTTGCTCGAATTGGCGCGGCTCTTAAGATGAAGGTTGAAGACGTATTTGTGAAAGAGGGATACCGATGGGTCCGGCTGCACGAAAAGGGCGGCAAGCGGCATGAGATGCCGTGCAACCGCAAGCTCGATGCCTATCTGCAGGCGTATATCCAGGGCGCGGGGCTGGCGGGCAATCCGAAGGCCCTGCTCTTTCCTACCGCCGTCCAGCGCAACGGGCCCCTCTCGAAACGGCCGATGAGCCAGGCGGACGCGTACAAAATGGTCCGCCGCCGCGCCACGAAAGCCGGAATCGTCACGAAAGTCGGCAATCACACCTTTCGGGCGACGGGAATAACGGAGTTTCGGCGCAAGCGCGGAGAGGAAGGCATTCGCGGTTCATTGGAACTGGCCCAGCAGATGGCAAATCACGCCTCGCCACGCACGACCGCTCTCTATGACCACAGCGATGCGGAGGTTTCTATCGAGGAAGTGGAGAGGATCGTTATTTGAGGTAGATTCATAGGCTCGGAGGCGATGGACGTGGAGATTTCGGACCGACTTGGGAAGTTGGCGGGATTCTATCACCGGGAAGCGCGCAAATGCGTAAAGGCGCGGGCCTACCTCGCTGCCTGTGTTATGCAGGGCGCCGCATTGGAGTCGTCGCTGCACGCAATGTGCTTTCTGTATCCGGACCACGTCAAAAAGACGACCGTGTATCAGCGCAAGAAATTTCGGAGGAAGCGAAATAAGGCCCTGGACTTCAAATACTACGAGTTGATAAACATCGCCGACGAGCTTGGCTGGTTCCCACCAAAACGCATTACGTGGGGGAAGAGAACAACTCTCGCTGGCTTTGCGCATGAATTGCGCAAGCTGAGAAACTATGTCCCCCCGTCCGTGTGGGCACCCGAACAGCCGAACACCATGAAATTTACTAAAGCCGTTTACGGAGTCGCTTACGAGATCTTCGACGTGGCTAGCTCCTGGCTGCTCCACCGCGTCCACGAAAGTCTGCGAAAGCGCATGAAGGCCCAAGGGTTGCTTTGATTGTCGCGGCCCCTACTCTCGATAAAATCTGTTATCAAGAGTAAAAGCGCGAGGTAGGTGTCAGGCGTTCTTGCGGCCGTGGCTGGATGTCGGCTGTCCGCGCAGACGCACTCCCGGCCGTCCCTCGCCGAGGAATTCGATCCCGGCCCTCTCCAGCGCGGCCTGAACCTTTGACAGGGTTTCAGTGCGCGAGCCGACTTCGCCTGCGAAGGATTCCATTCGTCGAATTGTGCCGATGGCAACGTGCGCGCGTTTCGCGAGATCGATCTGTTCCATTCCAAGCAACGCACGCGCGGCACGCAGCTGTCTTCCTGTAATCAATCCCCGACGCTATCACGGCATCGCAGCTAAATCCAACTATATAAATGTGATACACAACTAGTTGAGTATCAGAGCTAAATTAGCGATCATGAATCATGCTGAACAACATGCTGGCGGCAGGGGCGCTCCTTGCCGCTTTTTCTGTTTTTGCCCCGGCGCAGCAGCCCCGAGGCATGGCCAGTCAACAGGCAGGTTCCACCGCTCCCGCAGACTTCACGGAGGGCAATTTGAAATTCCATCGCGCAGGCGGCTTTCTGCAGGTTGTGGATACCGCGAAAAACCAGAGCGCCGGGACGGTTATTTTCCCTCCGGGCGGTGCGCCGGTGTTCGCGCCTATGCCGGGCTACGACATTAAAGTGGCGTATGAGAGACACATGAACGGGAGCGGCGCATCAGCGGCGGCCCAGACCGCCAGTGCAGGAAAAGACAACGCCCCAAGCGCAAGCACCGTGCAAAGCCCCGCTGCGGCGGCTCCCGCAATTGGCTTCGACGCGGCGAGCAAAACGGTCACGTTGGCGGACGGAAGGACCGTAACCTTCATGGACAACGACACCCTGAGAGTGCAGATGCCCGGCCCCGCCGGCATGAAGGCTTACAATCTGCGCTTTCACAAAGCGGGTGCGGGCGGCTTTATGAAGGAATGGGCGCACAGGGAGCAAGGGCGCGTCGGCGGTTCCCTCGGCGGGGGCGGCGTGACGATAAGCCTGGAAGCTCAGAACGGGATGCCAGGAGGCGAGGTTTACGACACGGCGAAGGGCATCGGTTATGGGAGCAGCGGGTTCGCGCAAGCCAAATCCGTGACGGCGGTAGTGCGTGAGGCTGTCGATGTGATCAAAAGCAGCAGCCAGCCTGACCTCGCGAAGCTGAACGTCGTCAAGATTCTACTGAGCAATAACCTCGGCATGTAGCGAGCAACGCAGATCGCCAACCACACGACATATGATTTTCGATTTCGTGTCCGACAAGAACCAGTTTGTAGGGTGACAGAACTAATGACAATTCGTGCCACAATTATTGACAATATGTGCCAGTGTTAATGGCAGTATCCTATTTGCGCTCGCCTGAGCATTCTCACCGGATGCGCTGCAATCCTGCTCAACCCAAAACGGGCCGTCACACCTGTTTCGGCAGACTTGGGTGTCGCAGGAAAACGAGCTAAGCTAGGTGCATGGAGGCAATCCAAGTCTCACTACCGGCTGACCTGCTGAAAGCCGCCGGCGTCAATCCCGCCGACGCGTCCCGGGAGGCTACCTTGCTCCTCACGCTTGAACTCTACCGCGAGAATAAGATCTCGGTGGGGCGGGCGGCGGAATTGTGCCAGACCTCGGTCGAGGCCTTCATGGTTTTCGCCGGTCGCCACGAAGTGCCAATGCACTACAGCGCCTCCGACTTGGAAGAGGACCGACGCACACTTGAACGCCTCAGCTCGTGATCGTCGTCTCGGACTCCTCGCCGCTGATCACTCTCGCACGCGCCCATCACCTTGAATTGCTGCGCGAATTCTACGGACAGGTTTTGATTACGCGCGAAGTCCACGAAGAGGTGACCGTCGCCGATGCCGGATTGCCTGGCGCGGACGAAGTAGACGCGCCTCGTGGATAGAGGCACGGTCCGATCCAGGGGAAGGTGTTGGCTCCTCTATTGAGTCTGCGTGCGCGGGCTTGGGAGCCGGAGAGCGAAGCGTCATTTACCTCGCCTCCGGGTTAAAGCTGCGGTTGTGCTCATAGATGAGGATAGGGCTCGCCGGGTGGCGAAGAATCTCGGGCTCGCAGTGGCCGGATCTATCGCCGTTCTTGAACGCGGCGCATAGCTGAAGAAAGTTCCGGATCTCCGATCCGTGTATCTGGACCTTCTCGATCAAGGGATACGGTTCAGCCCAGATCTTCTGGAGCAGAGCCTTGCTAGGTGCGGGCTTGGCAAGCTGAAGCGGTAACGCACCGCCCTCTCGGGATTCCGATCAAATCTGTTTGCTCACCGCGACTCGTACTTACTGATGCGTACCGAACGCAATATGTTCCGGTCGGGAGCTTACGGATGACAATCATCAAGGGTTCCAGCAAGCCGCTCTTTTCTGGCCCGCCCGAAAATTTAGAGCCGCTTGACTACACAAAGCTGAGCCGAGTACGCGAGCCGGTAAGCCGCTCAAAGTCTGGCGTACAAGCCAAAGTGGCCGATGTGTTGAATGGCCGTTCGCGGCACGCGTAATCGCAAAACGAGCTGAATGCATTCCGGATTCTGGCGGCGACAGCGCAAGCCGATGCTTGGCAGGAACAACCGTTCTCGATTGAATACCACCTGGATGGGTACAAACGCCGCTACACCCCTGACGTGCTGATTGTATGGGGACCGCGCCGGGAGGTGCTTGAGATAAAGGAAGATCGGGAGGCAGATTTACCCGAAAACCAAGAGCGGTTTAGTATGATTGCTCAGCTCCTCGCAGAGCATGGTTATGGTTTCAGGATTTGGAGAAGATCCGAAATTTGCGCTGAGCCGCGCCTGACGAACGCGAGCCTGATCCTGCGTTATCGCCGTGTGGAGGTTCCAGCGATAGAAAACGAAAGAATTCGGCGACTATTCTCTTCGACGCGCGAGTTTCGCTTGAGCGCTCTTCGCGACACGCCTGGAGTAACAGCGGCAAGCATCCTTCGCCTTGTCCTCAACGGCAGATTACATATTGACTGGTGGCATCCGCTCGACGGCGATTCCCTAGTAAGCGCCGTTCCGATTGGTCCTCAGTTATTTCCCAGTCCTCCGTCTGCATCGGCCTGAGCCTGTTTTCGGAGGACCACATGTCTTTCTGCGCATTGCGAAAAGGGGCACGACTCAAGATGGGCGTGAGTGAGTTCGTCATCTTGCAGCGACTTCCAGAGGCGCAATGGCAGCTGCAAAATACGGCAACTGGCGAGTGGTGCACCTTTTCAGAAGCTCACCTGTTGGACCGGTTCGCTCACAGCGAGCTATCGTTCATGATCAGGGCTGATGAAAGTGGGCCGCTTACTGACCGACTCGCTATCAATCTCGCTCGTGATCTTTCGTTCTATAGCCCCGAATTGGTCGCCCTGGCGAGGAACCGAATGCACTATCTGAAGAAGATCGACACTCGCCAGCCGATTGATATGACTCTCCGTGTCATGCAGCCGTTGATCCAACAGTTAGCGGAAGAAATCGCCGATCCGAATCCGCCGGGTTGGCGAACGCTCTGCCGTGACTACCGAAAGTGGATCGCGAGCGGCCGCGATATTCGGGCCATCATCCCGAGGTATTCCGAGCGTGGCAAGTCCGGAAGCCGGATGGCGCCAGAAGCTAAGGCGATCAGCGATCAAGTCATCGATCAGCTCTATATGACGGCTGAACGGAAGCGCGTTCCTGAGGTGCATTTGGAAGTTGTCCGCCGCGTTGAGGAACTCAATGAATTCCGTGCCCAAACAGAACGGCTCTCGATTCCAAGCCGACGAACGATCTACCGAGAAATTGAGCGCCGCCCTCCATATGAAGTAATGGTTGCGCGTTACGGAAAACGCCATGCCGACATGGCGTTCAGAGTCTCAGGTGCCGGGCCGCACACGTCCCGTTCCCTCCAGCGCGTCGTGATCGACCATACACCAAGCGATCTCATCGTAGTCGATGACAATAGTATGTTGCCACTGGGCCGACCAACAATCACGACGGCACTTGATGAATATACGCGCTGCCCAATGGGCTTTTACGCTGGATTCGAACCACCGAGTTGCCTGTCCGTAATGCGATGCCTCAAGCACGCCATCCTGCCCAAGACCTACGTGACGCGCGAGTTTCCCTCTATCAAGAACTGTTGGGAATGCTACGGCATGCCGGAGCTACTTGTTGTGGACAACGCGCCGGAATTCCATTCCAGTCACTTCGAGCGGGCATGTCTGCAGATCGGCACCGACATTCAATACGCCAAGGTGCAGGTGCCATGGTACAAGGGCACGCTGGAACGATTCCAGGGAACTATGAATCGCGATTTGATGCAGGGCAATCCCGGAACGACATTCAGCAACATCCTGGAACGCGACGATTACGATCCCGGCCAAAACTCGGTCGTCATGCTCAGCACTTTCCGCGAGATCTTGCATAAATGGATCATCGATGTGTACCTGCAAACGCCGCATCGAGGCATCCAGGACACGTCAGCGCATCGCTGGCATGGCGAAAGGCGTGATTTGCCACCTCCGCTGCCCCCAAGTGCTGACGAGTTGGCCGTCGTGCTGGGGATGACCGTCCAGCGCGTGATCTTTCACTATGGGATCGAACTGGAAGGGCTAAAGTACAACAGCCCAGAGCTGGGCGAGCTCCGTCGACGCTTCAGTTCGCCCGCAAAAGTCGAGCTCATATTCGACCCGGGTGATCTCGGCCACATCAACGTAGCGGACCGGCAAAAAGGAACCTACATCCGCGTTTTAGCGGTAGATCAGGCGTATGCCAAAGGGATCTCACTCTGGCAGCACCGGGTTGTCCGCCGTTATTCGCGGCATCGACTGAATGGGCGCACGGATCTGGTGGCTCTTGCTACGGCTAGAGCTGAGATCCGCGCATTGGTGGATCGCGATCTTAACCGGAAGTCCCCCCGGGGCCGCAAACGACACGCCCGGTTCATGGAAGGCTCCAGCGCGCATGGAGTTCCGGAACGAGTGGTACTTCCGGAGAACCCGAGTCCCTCGCAAATTGACGGATTCAGCGATGACCAGGTGCTTCCGGTGTTCGAGGCGAATCTCGATTTGCCTAGCGTGCCAGTCAAGCTTGTCGAACCTGCGGAGATGCGCAAACAATGACCCAATCGATGGATCGCTGCGAACGGATCCTGGTTCAATACCCACTCTTCAAAACAGCGGTCGCGCGAATCCAGGCGTGCTTCGATAGTCACGACGCTACGGCCGAACCGGACTGCTGCCTACTTGTCGGCGAGAGCGGTAGCGGGAAGACCACGATCGTTTCGTACTTTGCGAGCCTCTATCCGCGCGTCGACCACAAGTCGGGCGTCGAAGTTCCCGTGCTGGTCGCAAAAGTGCCGGCGCGGCCCACAGTCAAAAGCTTTGCGGAGACGCTGCTGTATCAACTTGGTGATCCGCTGTGGTCTCGCGGCAACACGGTGGGCAAAAGCATTCGCCTGAGGGAACTGATCAAGCGCTGCGGAGTGCGCCTACTTGCACTCGATGAATTCCAGCATTTCGTGGATGTCCGACGGGCCAGCATCGTAACTGACGTCGCCGATTGGTTGAAGGAGCAGGTCGAGGAGGCCAGGCTCGCCATCGTGGTCTCAGGGCTGCAACGCAGTCTGGAAGTGCTGCGGCAGAATGAACAACTCCGGCGCCGTTTCGGTTCGACGCTACGAGTGGGTGCCTTTCGCTGTGAGATCAAGGAAGATCGGACAACCTACAGAGCGTTTCTGCGAGCGGTTAAGGAGCAGCTTTCCGAGTACGAAATGGCGAATCTGGCCGATCTCGACCTGGCCTTTCGGATGCACTACGCCTCCTATGGCCTCATCGGCTATACGATGAAGATCATCCGAGGCGCCGCCAGGATCGCCTCTTCTCATCCGCGCCGTCAAATCACGATGCGGACCTTTTCGCAATCCTACGCGGACTACGTATGGTCGGAACGCCTCAGCGATGCGAACCCGTTCGACGAAAAATTTGATTGTGAAAAGGCTCCGCCGATAGCGCTTCCAAGCGCAACAGCCTGTATCCCGCCTAGCACGCTTACGCCGCGTGCTGTCCGCCTGGAGCTACACGCGTGAGCGGACGGCTCCTGTTTCGAGTCGATCCGGTCGTGGGTGAGAGTCCGCGCGGCTACCTTTGTCGTACGGCTCATGACGACGGCTATGGTAGTCCCAACGCGCTCGCACAAATTGCCGGGCTTTGGGTATCCGGCACCGGCAAGGTCACTGGCTTGGATCAGGACGCAGCCATCAAGCAGCTTTCGTACACGTTGCGCCTCGAGCCGGAAGAGTGGCGATCGATGTGCTATCACCACGTCAAGGGGCGGCATCGATTTAAGCAGCGATCATTCTATGGTGAGGCGATTAGCGCCGATGATCTGAATTACCGAAAACCGCGTCTCTGCACGGCCTGTCTTCGGGACCACTCGATCTGGTGGGCCGTTTGGGACCTCGGGCTCATCGTCGCGTGCCCTGTACACCGCTGCCTTTTACTCGATCAGTGTCCGGCCTGTAAACGAAAACCCGCCTGGGAGCGTCCAGCCGTACACGAATGCAAATGCGGTCTCGACTTTCGACAAGTGAGTTCGGAGCCCGCTGACCCAGGCTTGGTGGCGATCAACGCGATCGTCTTCCGCGCGGCCAAGTTCACACTGGCAGAAACGGTTGGACTCGAAGTGGCTGACTTTGGCTTTCCGCCCGAACTGCTTCAGTTGAAGCTCGGTGCTTTGTTGAGGTTCGTCCTCTTTGTGGGGTCCATCAACGAAGGGAGCATCCTTCGACGGAAGCAGCGGCCATTTCGCGCCACGGATCTCGTAGGTGCAAGGCCCTATGCCGTGGTGCGGTCGCGTTGCTGCGAGACTGGCCGCGGCCTCTGCGCGAAGTATTACACCGAATGATCCCGCAATCAGCGAATCCAGCCACGCTCAACTTCAGCGAGATCTTCGGAAATTTCTATAGGCACCTGTTTCGCGTACTGCCGCGCAGCGAATTCGGATTCCTCCATGATGCCTTCGAAAGCTTCGTAATCGAAGACTGGCCCGGCCTGATCCGCGGCCAGCACCGATACTTTTCGGCAGCCGTGCAGCGGAGTTCGCAATGGGTGACCGCCAACGAGGCGGAGGTGATAGCACACACGGCCGGGGGGCGGATCTGGGATCTCGCGCGTCAGGGCCAAGTCGACGCCATATTCCTGAACGTTCGCCGAGAAGGGAGCCGCACCGAGTGCTGGATTCGAAGGGAATCGCTGAACCAACGGATTGTCGCTCGCGACGCGGAACTTGCGCCCTACATGTCACGACCCGAGGCTGAGAGGGCGCTCGGTCTAAAGAACTTCACTCTCGTCACGGTCGCCACCGCCGGAGCCATCCGCTTCGTGAAAGGGCCCGAGCGCAATTTCCCCGCCCGGTGTTTCTTCTTAATTCGCGAAGACGTCATGAAGATCAAGGCCGCCTTTGCAAGACATTCTGTGCCGGTGAAGGCATACTCGAAGCCGGGCGAGTTCATAGCACTGCGCCATGCCATGAAGAACTACCTCGGTCGTAGCGAAGGGCTTGCCGCTGTCATCCGGGCTGTCGTTGATGGTAGTCTTGTGCCGGCCGGATATGCAAAACAGTTTCGGGGGATCACGGGTTACCTGTTCCGGTCCGAAGATCTGCGCAAGTATCGCCCGGCGCCCGACATCATAGCGCCACCAGAAGGCTTCCTCAACTACAGGGAGGCGGCAGGCCTTTTGCGGGTCAGAACCGATGTCATTCGTGGCCTGGCGGATCGAGGCGTCTTTACGGATTCGGGCATCTTTCGGAATGGCTTTGCGAGGCTCGTACTTGCCAAAGAGGTCCAACAATTCGCTGAACGATACGTGTCGACATCGATCCTCGCCGGCCAATTCCATCTCAACAGTGGTTCCCTCTCGCGCTATCTGAAAGAGTCAGGCACATCGCTGCTTGAGATTCCAAAACCTAGTAGTGGAAGGGGTCACGCAGTTTTCCTCCGCCAGGATATTGCTGCTCAGATACAGCTACCGAGCGGGGAGATGCTGCGGAAGCAGGCCCAGCGCCGCATCAAGGCCGCCCGGAAGAAGCGTTGGGCCGAGTACAGGCTGGCCAAGGAAGCCGCCTCCGGTAAACCCATGCGACGACAACTCCGCATATCCGGCCTCCCGTCCGACGTAAATCTGTCGCGGATCAGCGTAGTGGGTTCCGCCGAACGTTAGGCAAGAACCGCCGGTTGCTGAGATTCAGAGCCGTCACGGAACCTAACATTCTCCCCGATGGACTTGCCTACAAGAGATCAAAGGTGGTGTGCTCCTGAAGGAGACCGCCTTCTCCAAGCTTCCAAATCCACAACCTCGCGCAGATGGGCCGGCACATCGCTCGATTTGTCCGTAAAACCTAATCCGTAGTAAAGATTCGAGAAGTTCACCACGTGATCGTGCAAGATACATGTCGCGTGCGCCCGCCAGCCAGTTCCGCCACATAACCAGAACATGCCCTGTAGAATCGATCGTGATCGACGGATCGCAGCATTCGCGGATGTCCGTTCCGGAAACTGGTAGATCAATGCGTTCTTCGACCATGTAGACTGCGAGACATTAATGGCCGAACAGCGCAAGCAATAGGACGATGGGTATGGGTACACCGAGCATCAAGAGTAGAATCGAACGCATCGTAAGTCTCCTTAAAACTAAATAAAAACACAAGCTGGAACTTGGATCGAGTGCCCCGGAACGCGCCACCGCTAAACGATTACGACATGATCGCGTTGCCTACCTCCGATAGTCGCGGCGAAACTCGCACAAAACGCTCCGATCAAGAGAGCAAGGAATGCCCATAACAATGAATGCGCCACTATCTTGCGTGTCGTGTCTGCAGTTTGTTGAGCCCTGGCAAAAACGTCAGATACTCGTTTGTCTGCATCCCCTTGACTGAGTCCCGTACGAGCTGATACTAGCTGAGCTAAATAACTCTTGTCTTCCGCCGGAACATCCCCGTGACGAAGGGCATTCGCAAGAATGCGTTCAACCTCACCGTACACTGAAGTGCTGTCTGCGTCCCGTTTTACAGGATCCGAGCGCAGCAGAGTATCGATAAAGTACGCGTTGGGATCGAACTCCCGCGCTTGGGCCTTAGCACCCGTTGTCCCACCCGTCCCGTCTGGGGAAGGTGTTGACGGCGCACCCACCATGGAGGCAGCTGCGGAAGCCAAGAATGCGGCGGTGATTACTAATGCTACCGCCCACGCTAGAAACCCGTGCGCCGTATCGCGGAAATAGACTTCGTCCGTGTGAATATTG
>Ga0134126_10010396_pt1 | contig 11730 bp, 9 predicted proteins | sample KB31752_FD_96881 | JGI IMG/M metagenome (GOLD analysis project Ga0134126, IMG submission 96881) | Terrestrial soil microbial communities with excess Nitrogen fertilizer from Kellogg Biological Station, Michigan, USA - KB3-175-2 | ecosystem: Environmental > Terrestrial > Soil > Unclassified ...
GGGCCGGATTTACGATGACGCTTAACTGTGCGCAGGTCACCGGAATGGATAACAGCAGCTTTCTAACGAGCGTGGTCTTTCCGGTGCCTGCATCGCCGGTCAGAACCATGAATCCTTTGCGGCCCGTGACCGCAAACAACAACGCCGCCAGGGCTTCGCGATGCTTGGCGGTTAGGAAAAGAAAGCGGGGATCGGGAGTTAGCGAAAAAGGGCTCTTTTCGAGGCCAAAATGCTGCAGGTACATATCAGGCCTGTACCGAACCCCGAATCAGAGGTACCCGGCCCAGCACAATCGTGCCTGCCGGGAGTTCCCATTCCCCCAGAAACGTCTGCTTTCGAAACTCTAGCGCAAAGCCGAGCAATAAACCCACCATCAACCCCGCCACGCTGCCTCCGATCCCGAGTAGCAAGCGCTTTGACTTTTCCGGTTTCTGCGGAGTACGGGCCGGGTCAATGACTGCAAATCGTTCCGATTTTTGCGCGTGCTCCATATCAGTCGCAATTCCTGCGGCCATTTTCTTTTGAAGCAATGAATTGTAATTGTTTGCGGATTCATCGTAGTTTCGCTTCAGACCAGCCATTTCCTGTTCCACCAAGGGAAGTTTATTGATTCTGGCCTGGCAGTCTGCAATGGACGCGGTTACTTGTTGCCGTTCCTTCTCAAGAAATTCGAGCTCATGTTTTGCCGCTGGAATCTGCGCCCGAAGTGTCGCAATCCGCTCCTTTGATGCCAACAGCTCCGGGGAAACGATCATCGATGACGCATCCAATGAATCGGCCGGTTGGCCGCTGGCCGAGCTGGATCCCCGGTCTTTCAAGGCGCTTGCCTGATTGGCTTCCTCACGTTCGGCCTGAGCGAGCTCTTGCTCGACGGCTTGCACCTCAGGATGGTTGGGCGTGTATCGCAGTCGCAAATCGCGCAGCTGTTCGCGCAAAATTTCGGATTTCGGTTTCAGAACTTTGCCGGAATCCGTGACGATCTGGTTCGATCCGTTTAACTGCCGCTGGAGACTGGCCCGCAGACTGGCGTCCGTCGATTCCGCCGCCGACAGAGCCGCATCGAGCGCCATCTTCTTTTCTTGCGCCCGGTCAATGCTCGCCTGCACTCCCTGCAGCTCCACGCTCAAGCTGTTCAGCGTTCCTAGTAACGAAGTCTGCTGCTCGGGAAGCGCGCCATTGTGCTCCTGTTTGAACTGTGCTACTTTCTGCTCCTGTTCATTGAGACTGGTGCGGGCCTCCTGCAACTGCCGGCGTAGGAAGTCGACCGTGCCCTGGGCCTGGTTTTCGCGCGCGCGCACATTTTCGGCAACGTACAATCCCGCCAGACGATTTGTCACCTCGGCAACCGTTGCCGGATCTTTCCCCTGGTATGCGAGCCGGAACGCGTGCATCCGATCGCCCGTCCAGCTCTTTTCAAAATCTACCGCGATATCCTGCCGCATCTTGTCCAACAGTTCTTCCTGCGTTAGATGCCGTTTCTCATTTGAATACAGGTGGAAGGTGGTGATGATCTCCAGAAGACGCGTGCTCGTCATAATGCTCTGGCTAAGCAGCGCCAGCCGGCTTTCGACATCGCCGCCAACCGTTGGGCTCACGAAATTTTCAGGAATCTTCTGGGAGTCAACCAGGACTACCGCCTCGGCCCGATAGACCGGAGGGAGCAGCCGAACCAGAGGAATGGAAACGGCGGAAGCCGCCACCCAGATGAAAAGGGCAAGCCATCTTCGCTTCCAGAGCATGCGGACGATGGACAAGACTGGGAGCGAGCTTCGCTGATCTTCAGACTCGTTGCTGTCGGACATTTGGAACAATCGTATAGAGCAATCGTGCGGTCGCCAACATTTTGTTGACGTGGTTATCAGAGCAAGGAAGGGACCAACTGCAACTCCCTCACGACCGGACCTGAGGCTTTTGGAACCTTGCGCCGTGAGGCTTGCCGGCGGCACCAGTGACGCCAGTTGTGTTCGCTTGGCGCCCCGATCGAAGTCATTGCAGCAAATCCTAAAGAATTTGTCCCAATTTGCCGCCTAAAATTCCAAAATCGACTCCTAAGTATCCGGGCCGAAAGTTCTCAGCAAACACATTCTGCCGCGAGCGCCTGCCTGAGTTCGGAAATAACACTTGCCTGGTCATTCGGATCCATTTGTGGGTACAAAGGCAGGATGAGACCTGTATCCTGGGCTTCCTCACTGCAACGAAGCGACCCGGCACTCCGCCAGGGTTGACTTTGGTAGACCGGCTCGCGATGCGCGCAGCTGATTCCGCGCCGGGTCGCAATCCCGCGCTCGAGCAGCGCTTGCATGGTTTGTCCGCGATCCAAACCTTGGGAAATTCGCAAACAAAAGCTTTGCCAGTTGCTGCGGGCCCAGGCAGGCTCCGCGGGCAGGATCAGATTCGGGATGTCCTGCAGGGCTTCGCGATAACCCGCTGCCAATTCACGGCGGCGCGCGACCACCTGCGGCAGACGTTTCAATTGTTCGCGGCCGATGGCCGCCTGAATATCCGTCATCCGGTAGTTGAAACCGAGCTCGGTATACTCCTCAAAGACAACCCGCTTAGAACTGTGGCGAGCGGCGTCGGAAATGGACATCCCGTGCTGCCGCCACAAGCGGAATTTTTCATCCCAGGGCGCGTGCCGGGTGGTTATCATTCCGCCATCGCCCGTTGACACAATCTTCCTGGGGTGGAAGGAGAAGCAGGCCGCATCTCCGTGCGGTTTTCCGATGCGTTCCCAGTTGCCGTTCCAAAGTACTTCGCTCCCAATCGCACACGCCGCGTCTTCAATGAGCGGAAGAGCATGCTTTTGAGCGATTCCCACCAGGCGCGAGAGATCGCACGGCATACCCATCTGGTGCACACAAAGGATGGCTCGCGTGGAAGGTGTAATCGCCGCTTCTACCTGCGCTACATCCAGGTTGAACGTATCGGGACAGATATCGACAAACACTGGAACCGCGCCACAGTACCGGATGCTGTTTGCGGTGGCGACAAACGAATGGCTGACGGTGATCACTTCGTCTCCGGCGCCGACACCGGCGGCAAGTAAAGCAAGGTGCAGGGCCGTTGTACAGTTGGAGACGGCGCAGGCATACAGCGCGCTGACCGATTCGGCAAATTCGCGCTCGAAAGCGGCGACTTCCGGTCCTTGCGTGATCCAGCCGGAAAGAATCGCGCGCCGCGCAGCCTCCGCCTCGCGTTCGTCGATCCAGGGCTTGGTGATTGGAATCATGCCGCGTTCTTTCCCCTCTTTCAGGTGAGTTGTGCCAGCGCTTCCGGGCAGCGGTGTTGCTCCCACCACGACACCAGGCGGCGCAAGCCTTCTTCAAGGCCTATCCGGGCGCGAAATCCCAGGAGCCGCTCTGCTTTACGTGTATCGGCCAGCCGGCGGGGCACCGGATTTACCCTGCGGGCAGGCCCGTATTCCGGTAAGTACATTCGTCCCATTGCACGGCCGAGTACGGCCGCGAGTTCATTCAAGCTTGTTTCCGTTCCGCTCGCAATATTGAAGACTTCATCAGTGGCCGCGGTGTCAGCCGCGAGAATGTTCGCCCTCGCGACGTCTTCAATGAAGACAAAGTCCATGGTCTGTGTTCCGTCACCCAGAATCAGGCACGGCCTGCCCTCCGACAGTCGCTCCATCCACCGAATCAGCACTTCCGTATAGGCGCCGTGCGTATCCATTCGAGGACCGTACACATTGAAATACCGGAGCGCCACGTAATTCAGCCCGTGCATCTCGTGGAAGCTGCGCAGCAGACCTTCGTTGAACAGCTTCGCGGCGCCATAGAGTGTCCGGTTATTGTACCCGTGATGTGTTTCGGAAGTAGGAAACTCCTCGGCAAGACCGTAGACCGAAGCCGAAGATGCGGCCACAACCTTCTTGACGCCTGCCCGCACCGCCGCTTCTAGAACATTGAAAGTGCCATCCGCCAGCACTTCGAGCCCAAGCCTGGGATCTCCCGCGCACTGCGTGATACGCAGCGCCGCCTGATGGAACACCACGTCGATGCCTTCCATCAATTCAGAGACCAGGCGCTTGTCACGGATATCTCCTTCGACAATGGAGACGTTTCCCCGTGCAATGGCGGCTGCCAGATTCTCCCGCCGCCCGCGGCTGAAATCGTCCAAAACGATCACTTCCCCGACGCCCTGTTCTACCAGGAGGTCGGCAATGTGGGACCCGATCAATCCCGCTCCACCCGTAATCAATGCTCTTTGGTGAGAATTCATCTATTTATTGTCCCCGGTTATTGTCCCCGGCAATCTATGGTCCCGGCTGAATTGTGCCGATGCTTGAGCACCGGCAAACGCGTAGTCCGCGCCGGGTAAGGCGTTCCAACCCGCCAGGATCGCCCGGATCACCCTCGACATCAAAGCATGCCGGTGACCAAGGAGGGAGAGCTGGGAAGCGGTTTCCAGGCTGGGCTCGGAGCGCACACGTTTTGAAATTCCAGAACCGCCTCGCACACCTCCTCGATTTGCTCTTCGGCCAGTTCCGGGAACATGGGGAGGGAAAGCTCTTCGGAAGCCACCCGTTCGGAGACCGGGAAATCCCCGGGCCGATGCTGTAAGTCCGAATAGGCCGGCAATAAGTGAATCGGAGTGGGATAGTGAATTCCGGTCTGCACACCACGCGCGGCGAGGTGGTCGGCCAATTCCTGCCGTTGCCGGGTCAGAACCGGATATACATGATAGACATGCCGGTTGCCCGGCGTTTCGAGCGGAAGCTGGAGCCCGGACTCCGCGAGGAGCCTTGAGTAGCGCATCGCGTGCGCGCGCCGGGACTCGGTCCATTGCTCCAGATAACGGAGTTTGACGCGAAGAATCGCACCTTGCACGCCTTCCATCCGGTAATTGAAACCCTTCAGTACGTTTTCGTACTTTTTCTCGGCCCCCCAATCCCGCAGGATCCGAATCTTACGAGCGAATTCCGGGTTGTTGGTTGTTACCATGCCCCCTTCGCCGTAAGCGCCTAAATTCTTTCCGGGGTAAAAGCTGAAGCATCCAAGGTCGCCCATCGAGCCGCAGCGCCGGCTGGCGTACTCTGCACCGTGAGCCTGTGCCGCATCTTCGATGACCAGGAGCCCATGACGGCGCGCAATGGCCCGGATCGAATCCATGTCGGCTGCCTGCCCGTAGAGATGCACCGGCAAGATTGCCTTCGTCCTGGGCGTGATGACCGCTTCGATCTGCTCCACGTTCATCGTATAGGTCGCGGGATCGATATCGACGAAGACCGGTGTAGCGCCGGTGTAGCCGATGGCCGCCACGGTGGCCACAAAAGTAAAGGGAACCGTGATCACCTCGTCGCCCGGGCCGATTCCACCAGCAAGCAGTGCCAGGTGCAGGGCGCTCGTTCCGGTATTCACTCCGATCGCGTGCCGGACGCCGCAGTACGCGGCGAACTCCTCCTCGAAGGCGGCTACTTCTTTCCCCAATACGAATTGCGTGCTTTCGAAAACCTTCGAAACCGCAGAGAGCACTTCATCTTTGATGCCCAGATACTGCTGCTTCAGATCTACAAAAGGAATAACCATAGAGATTGGTCTTACACAGAGATTGGTCTTATACACAAACCGGTTCCGCCGAAGGGCAATTCTTAACAAGCGCCGAACGGCCGCGATCCCTCATGGACTGCGTGGCCGCTTCGAGGATACTGACCACGCGCAGCCCGGCGAAGCCGTCCGTAATTGGGGTTTTCCCCTCTTCAATACACTCGGCAAAGTGTTGTGCTTCGACGCGCAGCGCCTCGGTTACGTCCAGTTGCGGGCAGTACATGTCGCCGGAACGGTAGCCAACCAGCATTTTGTAAACGGACTCGGGACCATTCTGGACGGTGATCCCCTTGTCATAAACTTTGACCTTCTCGCTGCTCTCCATGTCGTCGTACACCACCATTTGCCGGCTTCCGCCAATGAGCGTCCGGCGAACCTTTACCGGAGAGAGCCAATTGACGTTCAGATGCGCGATCAGCGGACTATCGTAAAATGCCGTAACGTAGGCAATGTTTTCCGCTGCTCCCTTCACATGACCGATGCCGGTAGCAGAGACGGCAACCGGGAACTGGGGTAAAAGGAAGTCCAAAATGGAGAGATCATGCACGGCGAGATCCCAGATTACGTCGACATCCCGCTGAAACAGACCTAAATTGACGCGTGTGGAATCGTAATAGTAGATTTCGCCCAGAGAACCTTGTTCGATCACATCCCTTATCTTTCGGACAGCGCCCGTGTACACAAACGTGTGGTCCACCATAAGCACCAATTGGCGCCGCTCGGCTTCTTCGATCAGATCGAGCGCCTGATCGGACGTTGCGGTCATGGGCTTCTCCACCAGGACGTGCTTGCCCGCTCGCAATGCCTCCATCGCGAGCGCGAAATGCGTCGATACGGGGGTCGAGATGGCCACCGCGTCGACTTGCGGGTCTCGAAGCAGGTCGTGATAGTCGGTTGTAACCGTGACTCCCGGATAAGAGCGTCTGACAGCGGAGAGCCGATCGTTGCTCAGGTCCGCTACCGCAACCACCTGTGTCGAGGAACAAGCGGAAAAATTGCGAACTAAATTCGGTCCCCAATAGCCATATCCAATCACTCCGACTCGTATCAAAGTAATTCCTCCTGAAGATCTCTACTGAAAACGTTCTGTGAACTATATCTACGACGGCTCATCGGTTAGTCGGCCGCATCTAATCCGCTGCATTCTGGCCGCTCCGTTTGCGAGCGCGCACATCGCCGATGATGCGAGCCGGCACACCGGCGACAATGGCGTAATCGGGAACATCCCGACTGACGACGGCCCCGGCGCCGACCATAGCGTGTTCGCCGATTGAAATTCCGCCGAGTATCGTTGCGTTGCTGCCGATAGAAGCATTTCTGCCGATCCTCGACCGCAGGCAGATCCAATCTTCTGCCGTTTGAAGGCTTCCGTCGGCATTTACTGCGCTCGGGTACATGTCATTGATAAACATCACGCCGTGACCAATGAACACAAAATCTTCGAGAGTAACTCCCGAACAGAGGAAAGCATGACTCGATATTTTGCAATTTGAGCCGATAGTGACATCGCTTTGGATCTCGACAAATGGCCCAATACGGCTGCCGTTTCCAATCCAACAGCCGTACAGGTTTACTAAGTCGGGTTGGTAAATGATGACGCCGTCTCCGAGCTTTACATCGGGAGCGATCATGCGCTTTCGTTCTCCATCGCAGCCGGGATCGAAAACGAGGAAAGCACTTCAGCGGCCAAAGGGTAATAAGGCGGAGTGGCGGCGCAGACCGCGTCGAACCGAAAAAGGGTTGCGAGTGATGAGGCTTATTTCACGCCTGGCGCCGATCAAACGGATGGGAGTATAGCTTCCTTTGGCGGGTTCGATGCCGAAAACGTCAGAAGAAGAGCGAATATTTGGGAAGAGATTGGGAACACGTCCCCGCCTCCGAGATCGCTTCCACCGATACACCCGTTGAACCGGGAGTTGCCGCGAACGCGCACAGCCCCGCCGTTTTCGATGATCACCAGGACGCACAAGATTGGATTGCAAGGATAGCGGACCTCTGCATGCAGTTGCGACACCATGACGTGTGCGCCCCTGGGACGCGCAGAGGATCCTTCGTCGGGTTCTGCGCGGAAAATATCTGTGTGCGAGATTGCCTGTTTCGTTGCTCGAAGAGCGTGCCGAAGTATCGCCGCAGGGAGGCCGGGGTGGTTTCTTGCCCGACTCGCCCTAGTACTACTAATGAGTACGTGGTATTCCTTGCAACTGCGGGGCCAATGTGCTCCACCCGCGAATGCGATCGTAGCCGAGAACTGTCTGCCGGGAAATCCGCAAAGCGAGTGGGACGTGAGTACGGGCGACGCGGGCGACCCCAGTATTCAGGGTTTTGCAACGGACATCAGCGTCAACCGGGGCGGCACTGTCTTCTTCAAGATCAAGACGGATGCGAGGGCCTACACGATCGACATCTATCGCATGGGTTACTACGCCGGCATGGGCGCTCGCAAGGTCGCAGGTATAAGACCGTCAGCGACGCTGCCGCAAACCCAGCCCGCCTGCTTGAGCGATCCGGCTACTAATCTTGTGGATTGCGGAAACTGGGCCGTATCGGCTTCCTGGCAGGTTCCTGCCAATGCGCCCTCGGGAATTTATTTCGCCCACCTGATCCGGACCGATACCGGCGGAGACAGTCACATCGTATTTATCGTCCGCAACGACAGCGGGCACTCGGCGGTTCTGTTCCAGACCGGAGATGAGAGCTGGCAGGCTTATAACTATTACGGTGGAGGCAGCCTCTATGGTCCGTCGAGCGCTTCTTTCGATCTCAACAATAGAGCGTTCAAAGTAAGTTACAATCGCCCGTTTTTCACCAGAAGTTTTGGCGCTGAAACAGCGACATGGCTCTTTGGAGCCGAGTATCCGATGGTGCGGTGGCTGGAATCGAATGGCTATGACGTAAGTTACTTCACCGGACTGGACGCGGCTCGGAATGGCGCTCTCATCAAAGACCATAAGATTTATATGGCTTCGGGGCACGATGAATACTGGTCAGGCCCACAGCGGGCCAATGTCGAGGCCGCGCGCGATGCCGGCGTCAATATGGCCTTTTTTACAGGCAATGAAGTCTTTTGGAAAACACGCTGGGAAAACAGCATTGACGGTTCCAATACAGCATTTCGTACGATGGTTTGCTACAAGGAAACTTACAACGGAACCGGGACGGTCTATCAAAGGGATCCGAACGACCCGCCCACCTGGACGGGCACCTGGCGCGATCCGAGCGTCAGCCCTCCAGCGGACGGCGGACGGCCGGAGAACGAGCTGACCGGAACGTTGTTCATGGTGAATGGTCCGGGAACTGACAACAACGGAAGTCTTTCCATCCAGGTTCCCGCGGCTGACGGCAAAATGCGGTTCTGGCGCAATACGGCGATTGCCACACTCGCGCCGAACGCCACTTACACACTTCCAAGCGGGACCCTCGGCTATGAATGGGATGAAGATGTCGACAATGGCGCCCGGCCGGCGGGAGCCTTTCAACTCTCGACCTCCACCTATCCTCTGACCGCCGACTTGCTTCTCGATTCTGGCGCGACCTACGGGGCGGGGAACGCGACGCATCATTTGATGATGTACCGCGCCTCCAGTGGCGCGCTCGTCTTCGGCGCAGGGACCGTGCAATGGTCCTGGGGACTAGATGCCAACCACGACACCCCGTTCTTTTCCGGTGGGTCCGATCGCAACATGCAGCAGGCGACCGTGAATCTGTTCGCCGATATGGGCGTGCAGCCGGGCAGCTTGCAAGCGGGGTTGCTTCTTGCTGCCACTTCGGCGGACAAAACGGCACCGACTTCCCGCATCACCTCTCCGGGCTCGGGCAGCTCGATCAGCATTGGCACTTCGGTAACGATCGCAGGAAGCGCGGTAGACGCAGGCGGCGGAGTGGTTGCGGGAGTGGAGGTGTCCGGCGACGGCGGAAACACCTGGCATCCGGCCGTAGGCCGCCAGACATGGACCTACGCGTGGACTCCGAATACGGTTGGCAATACGACCATTCTGAGCCGCGCCGTAGACGATAGCGGGAATATAGAAGCACCTTCGTCGGGCATCACTATCGATGTCATGGAGCATGACTGTCCTTGCAACGGGTACGGTCCCGCCGCGGCACCTTCGACGCCGGACAGCGGTGACGCCTCGTCCGTGGAACTGGGTGTAAAATTCCGGGCCGATTACGACGGCTACATCACCGGTATTCGCTTTTACAAAAGCGCTGCGAACACAGGGACGCACACGGGAAATCTGTGGAGTACTACGGGAACACTGCTCGCCTCCGCCACTTTTACGGGAGAGACAAATTCCGGCTGGCAGCAGGTGAATTTCAGCAGCCCAGTCGCAATCTCCGCAAACACGACGTACATCGCTTCGTATTACGCACCCGCCGGGCACTATTCCGCGACAGCAGCGTATTTCGAAACATCTGGTGTCGACATGCCGCCCATTCATTTTTTGCGGGATGGCATAGACGGTCCGAATGGGATATATGCTTACAGTTCCCACACAACATTTCCGGCCAATAGCTTCTCCGCAACAAACTACTGGGTGGATGTGGTTTACATGCCTGGGACCTCGATGGCGGACGCGCCTCCGGCTCTGGTTGCCACTCCCGGGAATCTTACTTTGACCGCCTTTCTGGGCGGGGGCAATTCCGCGAGCCAAACCATCGCCATTTACAACCAGGGCAGTTCGACGCTCCATTGGAGCGCCAGCGCAAGTGCTTCGTGGATTGTTCTTTCCGCCCAGTCCGGCAGCACCCCACAAACGGTTTCCGTCTCTGCGAGTCCATCCGGACTTGCAGCCGGAATCTATACGGGTACGCTCACGTTCAGTGCACCAGACACCACAAATGGTCCGCAGACCGTTTCGGTGACTCTAACCGTTACGAACCTGCTGCTCTCCTCCAATTTCGCGGCTGGAGATGGATTACCAGGCTGGGTTACTTCGCCGCCGGGGGGCAGTTCAAACTGGACCGTCAGTAATCAAACCCTGCAGTATAGCGGCGCGGCGAATTCCCAGCTCTTTGCCGGCAACGCTGCCTGGGCCAATTACACCGTGAATGCCGAGTTCAAGGTGTCGAACCTGCTCGATTGGCCCGGCGGCATTCGCGCACGCGTGGATCCCAGCACAGGGGCGGGCTACATGCTGTGGCTCTACCCCGCGTTGAACGAAATCATCCTCTATCGGGCGTCCTCCTGGGACATCAACCAGCCGCTCACTGTGCTTGGTCAGTCGTCCGCGGCTTTTGACACAGCAAGTTTCCACAACCTGAGCATCGCATTCCAAGGAAGTCAGATCCAGGCTGCATACGACGGCACGACACTCATCTCGGTAACCGATTCCACTTACCCGAGTGGTCTGGTCGCACTGGAGGGTCTGGATCAGCCGATCGCATTCCAAAGCGTGCTGGTTACCTCTCCGAATGGGAATACCGGGACGCTATCGGTGTCGGCTTCTTCGCTCGTATTCAGCGCGAACTACGCGGCGCCGAATCCGGCGCCGCAAGCGGTTCAGCTCGCGGGCGGAGGCGGTGGAATACTGGCCTGGACCGCGGCGGTCAGTGCCCCGTGGCTCAGTGTATCGGCCGCAAGCGGCGTCACAGCATCCAGCCTGCAGGTCTCGGCTAACTCGTCCTCGCTTGTACCCGGAAACTATAACGGCACGGTCACAATTACTTCGCTTGGCTCCGTCCCAAGTAGCCGGCTCGTCTCTGTCGCTCTGACGGTAGTGGCCCCGCCTCCGGCGATCGTTCCGTCGGCATCCAGTTTGGATTTTGTCATCGTTAATGGCCAGTCAACGCCTGCCCAGGGCTTGTCCGTGCTAAACGGCGGGTACGGCAGCTTTGGTTACACCGTTCGAGCGACTCGGCCTGGCTGCTCGTGTCTTCTTCCTCCGGATCGACTCCTGGAAATCTCAATGCGTCTGTCAATCCCTCCGGGTTGGCTCTCGGTAGTTACAGCGGGCACATAATCATCACCGCCCCGGGTGTATCGAATTCCCCGTTATCGATTCCCGTGCGCCTCGAAGTGCTTACTAGCGATCTAAGCGAGAACTTTGTAAACGCATCAAATGGATGGATTCTCTCGCCGATGGGATTGGGCACTGGATGGAGCGTTTCAAATGGCGTCTATTCGTATAGCGGACTCGGTCTCAGCCAGTCGTGTACCGGGAACAGCAACTGGTCA
>Ga0134126_10010397_pt1 | contig 11730 bp, 13 predicted proteins | sample KB31752_FD_96881 | JGI IMG/M metagenome (GOLD analysis project Ga0134126, IMG submission 96881) | Terrestrial soil microbial communities with excess Nitrogen fertilizer from Kellogg Biological Station, Michigan, USA - KB3-175-2 | ecosystem: Environmental > Terrestrial > Soil > Unclassified ...
TCGCTTCGATCGAGGACGAGGCCTATTTCCAGACCCGGCTCAAGGACGTGATCGCGGAGCGGGAGGCGATGACGGCGGGGCTGAAGGCGCTCGGCTTCAAGGTTCCGCCCTCATCGGCCAATTTCGTCTTCGCCCGCAAGCCGGGCTTCGCGGGCGCGGCGCTGGCGGCGGGGTTGCGCCAGCGCGCGGTGCTGGTGCGTCATTTCGCTTCAGCCCGCACCGCCGACTATCTGCGCATAACGGTCGGAACGCCGGCCGACAGCGCCCGCCTGTTGGCGGGCCTGCGGGAGATCGCAGGTTAGGACGTGCGCTGACTATGTGAGATTCGGCCAAGGGTAGCGGCGGGGAGCGAAGTGGTGAGGGCAGAAGACAACACTAAATGACCGGAATATGGCAACTCCAGGCAATTAATAAGGGTATTCCAAGTGTGTTTTTGCTTCGAAACTGAGTACTTGCGATGAATTTTCGCAGAAAATTTCATCTGAAGTTCGTTAGTAGTAGCACGCTCATCTTGGCTATCACCGCTCAGGCAGCGCTTGCAGACATGGGCGATCTCGTCAAAATCTACGAGTACACAGGTAAATACTTGTTAAGCGAGGTTCCTTCCAGCGCAAAATCAATCGTTCTGGATGTGCCTCAGAAATACCGTTATGGCGGTAGTCGAGGTGTATCGCGCGCTTGGGGCGTGAATATACTAACGTACTATCCAGGTTTTTCTAGCTCTAATGATCCAGAGAATGCGGGGGCAGGGCTAAACTGCGCAGGATATTGCAATGGACGAATCTTGGTTTCCATAGAAAACAGAGCAAGATCGATTAACAATACTCGCTGGCTCAATTCTCCAAATATGGCGGACATCGTAGGGCGTCTAGCCCCAGAACTTGACATTCATGCAAAAGGAAATTCGACCATTGCTGTTGGCCCAGAGCACGGATTCGATAAGGGATACGAAATAACTATCCCGCCCCACGGCGCTCTTAAGTCCGAGGTGCGCCTCTACCTATTCCACATATCTGAAGACCATGTGCATTATGACGTTACGGCGCAGTGCCTAAGAAACCAATTTGCGGACACTTGCGTACTGCATTTTTCTCTCCATTGTAATCCGGCGGTTTATGTCCAAGTCGTCGGGATCGACATGCGGTTCATAGATAACTTGCTGGAAATCAAAGACAAAGCGGATCGCTTTGTCAGCTCAATGATTCGCGAACCAGCTTGCATCGGATAGGACAAAAAGTACGCGACCAATGCCGCCTTTCAATGAGCGCAACTTGTCGTGCTCAATTCCATGCGAATGCGCCTGAGCGTCTGGCTTAGTAACGCGGGCCGCTGATCTTACGCGACCGAGGCGTTGATCCAGCGCTGGAGTTCGCTTTTCGGCCCGGCGCCGGTCTTCATCGCCACCTGCTTGCCGTCCTTGAACACCATCAGCGTCGGGATCGAGCGGATGCCGAATTCCGCCGAGACCTTGGGGTTCTCGTCGACGTTGAGCTTGGCGACTTTGAGCTTGCCCTTCATCTCGGTGGCGATTTCTTCGAGCGCCGGGGCGATCATCCGACAGGGGCCGCACCATTCCGCCCAGAAATCGACGACGACCGGCTCGGAAGAGCCGAGCACGTCCTGCGCCCAGGTGGCGTCAGTGACCTTGGAGGTGATGGAATCGGCGCCGGCCATAGTGTCCTCGGGTTTAAGCGTCTGATCGCTGAACGATCCGACGTCCTAGTTAAGAAGCCGACCCGTGGGGGTCAAGGCGGACTCAAAACAGCCGGCCGCCGTTCGGCGTCGGCTGCGACGGGCCGATGATGACGACCTCGCCCTCGGCGTCGGGAAAGCCGAGCGTCAGCACTTCGGACATGAACGGCCCGATCTGGCGGGCCGAGAAATTGACCACCGCCGCCACCTGCCGCCCGACCAGCGTCTCCGGTGTATAGTGCCTGGTGATCTGCGCCGAGGATTTCTTGACGCCGATCTCCGCGCCGAAGTCGATGGTCAGCTTGAACGCCGGTTTTCGCGCCTGCGGGAAGGCTTCCGCCGTCAGGATCGTGCCGACGCGGATGTCGACCTTCAGGAAATCGTCGAAAGCGATCTGGGCGGCGACGGGCACGGGCGGGCTCCTTGGGCGGCCGGCGTCTTGGCTGACGGCGGGCATCGCGTCAACGCCTTGACTTCGCCCCTCCCGCCCCGCAAGCACCGGCCATGCCGCGCATCGTCTCCCGCCTCGCCGAAATCTCCGACCCCTATGACGCCATCCTGTGCGACGTCTGGGGCGTGCTGCACGACGGCAAGCGGGCCTTCGCGCCGGCTTCCGAGGCGCTCGTCGCCTATCGCCGGCGCGGCGGCGCTGTGGCGCTTATCACCAACGCGCCGCGGCCGAACCCGCCGGTGAGCGCGCAAGTCCAGCGCCTCGGCGTGTCGGCGGACGCCTTCGACGCCGTCGTCACCTCCGGCGACGTGACGATGGCGCTCGTCGAGGCGCGCGGCGGCGCGCCCGTGCATCACATCGGCCCCGAGCGCGACCTCAGCCTGTTCGAGGCGGTGGAGGCGAAAACCGGCGTGCGGCCGCCGCGCGTCGGACCGCAGCAGGCGGAATACGTCATCTGCACCGGACTGGAGCACGATCACGTCGAGACCCCGGCCGATTATGCGCCACGGCTCGCGGCGCTGGCGGCGCGCCAACTGCCGTTCCTGTGCGCCAATCCCGATCTCGTCATCCATCGCGGCGCCGATCTCGTCTATTGCGCCGGCGCGCTCGGCCAGGCCTACGAGGCGCTCGGCGGCGCCGTCACTTACGCCGGCAAGCCCTATGCGCCGATCTACGAGGCGGCGCTGCTCGCCTGCGAACTGGCGCTCGGGCGCGCGCCGAAGCGCGCGCTCGCCATCGGCGACGGCTTCCGCACCGATGTCTTCGGCGCCCGGGATCGCGGCCTCGACGTGCTGTTCGTCGCCGGCGGCATCCACCGCGACGAAGCGCTGACCGGCGAGGCGATCGCTCCCGAGGGCCTCGCGGGGCTGTTCGCCCGCGAGCGCTACACGCCGGCGGCGACCATCGCCACGCTGCGCTGATGTCAGTGCAGCCTGCCGCTGTGGGCCGGCGCCGCCTCGATCTCCGGCGCGAGCCTTTGCGCCCGTTCGCGCAGATCCTTCAGCACCGGCTCGACCAGACTATGGGCGAGTGCGACGCCCTCAGCATGAGCGCTCGCCGAGACGCCGTCGATATGGGCGAATAGTTTGGCGCGGACGCAGCGTTCGACGAGGTCGATGTCCTCGCGATATTTGCCGACTGTCAGCTCCGCGCCGAGCAGATTGACGAGCTTCACCAGTGCGGCGAGGGTGACGGCGGTGGCAGGATTCGTCGCGGCAGCTTGCATGAAAACCTCCATCGAGGCTCAATCTACAAAAATAGTAGATTTTGTCAACTGCGACTTTGCCAACGCCCGCGCGCGATCGACCTGCACCAGCGCGGCGCGCAGCGCCTCGCGCACGCCGGCGCCGGAGACGGCGGAAAGCTCCAGCAGGCGCCGCGGCTCGCCGGCGGGCGGTCCATAGCTGCGCATCGCCCGCCGCAATCGCTCGCGCTGGAGCTTCCGGGTCTCGGCGTCGATGGCGTCGACTTTCGACAGCGCGACGATCTCCGCCTTCTCGGCGAGGCCCTCGCCATAGGCGTCCAGTTCGCGACGCACTGTCCGATAGGCGGTTCCCGCATGGTCGCCGGTGGCGTCGACGAGATGCACGATGGCGCCGCAACGCTCGACATGGCCGAGGAAGCGGTCGCCGAGGCCGTGGCCTTCGTGCGCGCCCTCGATGAGGCCGGGAATGTCGGCAAGCACGAAATCGCGGTCGTCGATCTTCACCACGCCGAGGCCGGGGTGCAGGGTGGTGAACGGATAATCGGCGATCTTCGGCTTGGCGGCGGAGCAGGCGGCGAGCAGCGTCGATTTGCCGGCGTTGGGCAGACCGACGAGGCCGACGTCGGCGATCAGCTTCAGCCGCAGCACGATGGTCTTTTCAATGCCGGTCTGGCCGGGATTGGCGCGGCGCGGCGCGCGGTTGGTCGAGGTGGTGAAATGGGTGTTGCCGAAGCCGCCGTTGCCGCCCTTGGCGATGACGACGCGCTCGCCGGGGGCGGCGAGATCGGCGAGCAGATCGCCGCTTTCCTCATCGAACACCTGCGTGCCGACGGGCGCCTTCAGCACCGCGTCGCCGCCGCGTCCGCCGGCGCGGTTCTTGCCCATGCCGTGCATGCCGGTCTTGGCCTTGAAATGCTGCTGGTAGCGGAAGTCGATGAGCGTGTTGAGCCCATCGGCGCATTCGACGACGACGTCGCCGCCGCGGCCGCCGTCGCCGCCGTCGGGGCCGCCGAACTCGATGAACTTCTCGCGACGGAACGAGACGCAACCCGCCCCGCCGTCGCCCGAGCGCACGTAAACCCGCGCCTGATCCAAAAATTTCACCGCGCCGCCTCCAGCGTCGACGCCTCGTCGCGCGCCATCCACTGGGCGCGCTTATAGGAGAACACGTCGCATTCGACCATCGCCCCGCGCGCCGGGGCGCCGCGCAGGGCGCGCCCGTCATGCGCGAACCCCGCCTTCTCCAAAACACGCCGCGAGGCCGCGTTGTCGACCTGCACGCTGGCCTCGATTTCGCCGACATGCGACAAAGCGAAAGCCGCCGCGATCACGGCGGCGACAGCCTCGGTCGCAAAGCCGCGGCCCCAGACCTCGGGGGCCAGCGCATAGCCCAGCGTCAGCCGCTCGGCGCCGCGATGCTCCAGGCTGATCGCGCCGATCGCCTTGCCCGGCGCGTTGAGCGGCGCCAGCGCCAGCGTCAGGTCGCGGCCGAGCGAATTGGCCTCGCGCGCGGCGAAAACGAAGCGATCGGCGCTCCCCTTGGGGTAGGGATGGGGGATGCGAGCCGTCCGCCGCGCCACCTCCCAGTTGGCGCAATAGCGCTCGATGGCGGCGGCGTCGCTCAGGCGCGGCCACCGCAGCCAAAGCCGCCGGGTCTCCAACCTGAAAACATCATCTGTGGCGATATCGTGAAACATGTGGGCTCCGCTCGGTTGGCTCGAAATCAAGATTCGGGCCGAAACGAGAAAGGGGATGCGCTGTGCATCCCCTTTCGCAGGCTTGGCCTGCCGGACGGTGGAAAGGCTCTTGGCTTTCCGTTTAACTCGGGTTTCCGAGAACCGTCCGCGGGGATGAGCGCCGCGGCGGATCTCGTGGGTCCCGCCGCTATTGCGCCGCCTGAAGGGCGACGACCGATACGTATTGTCTGGTGGATTTCTGCTCGAAGAGGACTTTACCGGGGGCGGTGGCGAAGAGCGTGTGATCGGTCCCGATGCCGACGTTGCGCCCAGCGTGGTATTTCGTGCCACGCTGGCGCACGATAATATTGCCGGGAATCACCGCTTCGCCGCCAAACTTCTTCACGCCGAGACGGCGACCGTCGGAGTCGCGCCCGTTGCGCGACGAGCCGCCTGCTTTTTTGTGAGCCATCGTTACCTCTCCAAAGGGTCGCCCCGACCCTTCCGGGCAGGCGACCTTATATACGAAATTCCCCGCGAAGGGAAGGATCAGGCAGCCGGCGCCTCGGACGTCGCGGCTTCGCTGTCGGCCGAACGCTTGCCATCGGCGCCGACGATGTCGAGGATGCGCACGATCGTCAGATCCTGCTTGTGGCCGCGCTTGCGCTTGGAGTTCTTGCGGCGGCGCTTCTTGAAGGCGTAGACCTTGGGGCCGCGCGCGTGCTCGACGATCTCGGCCGTCACCGAGGCGCCGGCGACGAGCGGCGCGCCGACATGGTGGGCCTCGCCGTCGAACAGCGTCAGCACCTCGCCGAAAGTGATCTGAGCCCCCGCCTCGCCTTCCAGCAACATGACGATGATTTTGTCGTTGGCGGCGACCTTGTATTGCTTGCCGCCGGTCTTGATGACTGCGAACATCTTTCTTTATCCCGTGTTCGTCCCGGCTCTACGCGCGAGCGCGCGGCCGGCTTCTTGTGCAGGTTGCGCCCGGCGGCTCGGGCCGCCCCAAAGGCAAACACGCGCAGCCTTGCGGCCACGCGTGTCATTGGGCGGAAGATCGCATAGAGGCGGGCGCGCCGCTTGTCAACGCGCGCCGGGTTTCGGCCTAGCGGCAGACGTCCCGGCCGTGGCCGTTGCCGTGCGCGACATGGCCGGTGTGGTGCTTGCACCAGCCCTGGTGTTGTCCGCCGGCCACGCACCTGCCGCCGGCGCTGCGATGCCGGTTTGGCCCGCAGCCGCCGAGCGCATAGGCCGGCGCGACCGCGCTCGACGCCAGAACCGCGGCAAACAGGCCGCTGATAAAAACCGCAGAAAATTTCTTCAACTCACTCTCCGAAGATTGCGTTGGCTCCAGGATGGCGGCCCCAGCGGCGGCCACGCGGCCTTACCGGTAGCAGACGAGAGCGCCGTGACCGTTAGGGACGGCGCGATGTCCGGTATGGCGCAGGCACCAGGACTGATGCTGCCCGCCCCAATAGCAATGGCCGCCCCAGCCGCGATGTCTGTTCGGCCCGCAGCCGCCGAGCGCGTAGGCCGGGGTAATCGCGATCGAGATGAGACTCGCCGTCAAAACGGCGAGGATGCATGCGCTGAAGCCTTTCTTCACGGGTGTTCCTCCGTTGCGAAGCGCCGAAATAGCGATGCGCTCATAATTTGTACGCCGCCGATTCTGCACGCCCGATGAACAGGCGCCAAGCCTGCGCCCGGCCCGCGGAGAGGGCGCCATTGACGTGCGCCGCAAATACGCCACATTGGCGCCTATGTCGCATTTGTGGCCGCCGCTGCTCGTCTTTTGCGTGATGCTCGCCGCCACCGGCGTCGGCTTCTTCGCCAATTCGAAGCTCACCGAACGGCATCGCACCACCGAATCGATCGAACTCATCCATCTCGCGATCACCCTCCAGGTGACTTTCACCGCCATCGTGCTCGGCCTCCTGACCTCCTCGGTGAAGGTCGGGTTCGAGAGCGCCTATCAGGCGCGCGGGCTCTATGCCGGCCAGCTTGCCCAACTCGACCGCTGCCTGCGCGATTACGGCTCCGATGCCGCCTCGATTCGCTCGGAACTGCGCGCTTACACCGCCGCCGTCATCGCCTCGACCTGGCCAGGCGAGCCGCCGCCGCAGGGGGTCGCCTATCCCAACACCAGCCAGATGGCCCGCACCGGCGAGAACGAGACGCTCGCCAACGTGATGAACGACATCGGCCTGTCGGTGCGCGGGCTCGCGTCGGCCGATCCGCTGCATCGCAGGATCGCCGCAGCCTGCGTCGGCGATTACACCGACGTGGTGCGCAGCCGCTGGGCGGTGATCGAGGGCCTGCACGGCGCGATCGCGACGCCGTTCTATTGGGTGCTGGTGTTCTGGCTGTCGATCATGTTCGGCTGCTTCGGCCTGCGCGCGCCGCCGACGCGGCTCAACATCATCGTCATCGCGATGTGCGCGATCTCGGTCAGCAGCGCCATCTTCGTCATCCACGATCTCGACTTGCCCTACGGCGGCCTGTTCGGCGTGTCGAGCGATTCCATGCGCAACGCGCTGAGCGACATGATGCGCTGAGGCGGCTCTGAACGACCGCATCGGTGACTTGAGTCGAAATTCTTCGCGATACTAGTTTGGAGGGTCTCAGCTTGTCTGTTCCTATATATTTCAAACCAAAAATTACACTGTCTGCGGCGACGATAGTGGCTCTTGTTAATCTTCTCCGAACTGCTTGGCGAGTAGTAGGTATCTATAAATCCGGCGCGTGGAGTGTTTTAGACGGTAACAGCTAAAATCTAGTTTTTTTCGGCACTGTTGGAAGTATTATTGTGCCCTTTATTGCGATTTACGGAGTGATGCGTTTTGAAGCAAACCGCAAGAGAGTGGAGGAGACGTTTCAGGAACTGGGCTCGGAGTCAGGTGTTTGGGCCGCTAAGCGGATGTGGCTCGCGGGGTTTTATCTCGCGTGCATACTTGTGATTGCTTCATTCGGGTTTTCAGATTTAGTGAACATAAAGTCGCGCTAGTCACTCTGAATTATAGGCGCTGTGATGCTGCGCGTAAACAGCGAGAGAGAGACCGTGGCTCCTAACGGTTCACTTCGCCGTCGCCGCCGTCCATTCCACGATCTCTTTCGCCGCCCCGTCGAACGCCCGGCTGAGCGCGTCCGCCGCCGCCTCGCCGTCGGCGACGGTGGCCGGGGCCTCGCCGTGGAACAGCTTGGCGGCGACCACCTTGCCGTCCTTGCCGACCAGCCGCGCCGAGAGGTCGACCACCGCCTTGTGGTCGAACAGATCGACCTCGAAGCGCCGGAGATCGAGCATAAGCTGGAGATCGGCCTGGCCGGAATCGAAGGCGCGGCTGACGGCGCCGCCGAGGTGCGCGTTCTCGAACGCCTCGACCAGTTTGATCTGCAACAGCTTCGGCGTCGCGTCGGTCCATTGCGCCTCGCCGAGCGCGATCGGGCTGTCGCGGCCGGCGCGGCTCATGATCTTCTGCGTCTGGAAGGCGACGGGGGCGGAGACTTCGGCGACCGCGACCTGTTCGGCGGGCGGCGCGATCGCCGGGAAGTCGGTCGGCGCGCGCAGGCTGAGGAACTGCGGCGGCGGCGGCTTCGGACCGTTGCCGAGGAACTTGTCGAGCCCGGCGACGATGCCGTCGAGCTTGCCGGAATTGCGGCCGAGCGCCTTGGCGAAGATGTCAAGGTTCTTGAGGATGTCGTTGAGCGGCGCCTTGTTGTCGTCGAGGATCGATTGCAGGCCGGCGAGCGCCGTGCGCGCCTGCTCCAGCAGCGGCGGCGAGGCGCCGGCGCGCAGCATCGCGCCCGGCGGCAGCAGCGGCGCGTCGACGCTGACGCCATAGATCGCCACCACCGCCGTGCCGAGCAGGCCCTGCGCCTCGACGCCGACCTTCGCGTCGGCGCGCAGCGGCGTCGCGACGTCAACCGCGAGTTCGGCGTCGACGATGTCGGCGCGCGCGGGATCGAAGACGATGCGCGTCACCTCGCCGACGCGCACGCCGTTGAACAGCACCGCCGAGCCCGGCCGCAGGCCGCTCGCGGAGCCGACGAACTCGACCTTCAGCGCCCGCGTGTTGGACAATCCGCCAGCGGCGTGAATCCAGAACACGAACAGAAACCCGCCGACGATAACGGCGGCGGCGAAGGCGCCGACGATGATGAAACGAACCCGCGTCTCCATGCGCCCTCTTTAAGCTAAAGCCGCGCGGCCGCGCGCGCCGCGGAAATAGGCCCTGATCCAGGGATGATCGACGCCGCGCACCTCGGCCAGCGGCCCGATGGCGACGATTTTGCCGGCATAAAGCGCCGCCACCCGGTCGCACAGCAAGTTGAGCGAATCGAGATCGTGCGTCACCATGAACACCGTGAGGCCGAGCGTGCGGCGCAAGGTGCGGATCAGCGCGTCGAAATCGCCGGCGGCGATCGGATCGAGGCCGGAGGTCGGCTCGTCGAGCATCAGCACGTCGGGATCGAGCGCCAGCGCGCGGGCCAGCGCCGCGCGCTTGACCATGCCGCCCGAAAGCTCGGCCGGGTATTTTTGCGCGTCGTCGGCGCTCAAGCCGACCATTTCGAGCTTGGCGATCCCCACCTCGCGATGGAAGGCGTCGGAGCCGCCGAGATATTCGCGCATCGGGAATTCGAGATTCTCCAGCACCGTCAGCGAGGAAAACAGCGCCCCTTGCTGGAACAGCGCGCCGCAGCGCCGCCCGATTTCACGCGCCGAGCCCGCCTCGCGCACGCGGCCGAGAATCTCGATGCGGCCGGCGCGCTTCGGCAGCAGGCCGAGAACGGTGCGTAACAGCACCGACTTGCCGCCGCCCGAAGCGCCGATGAGGCCGAGGATTTCGTTGCGGCGCACGTCGAGCGACAGCCCGTCGATGACGATCTTGGCGCCGAAGCCGACGGTCAGGTTTTCGATGCGGATGGCGCTGTCGTCCAAGACCGCCTCACATGCCGATGGCGGCGAAGAAGATGGCGAACACGCCGTCGAGCACGATGGCCAGGAAGATCGACTTGACGACCGAACTCGTCGTGCGGGCGCCGAGCGATTCCGTGCTGCCCTCGACCTTCAGCCCCTCGCAGGCGGCGACGATCCCCACCACCAGCGCCATGAACGGCGCCTTAATCATACCGACCGCGAAGGATTGCATCGACACCGCCTCGGACAGCCGCTGGATGTAGATCGCCGGCGACATGCCGGCATAAGTCCAGGCGACGACGCCGCCGCCCGCCAGCGCCGCCATGGCGCCGATGAAGGTCAGCGCCGACACGGCGACGATCAGCGCCAGCACCCGCGGCAGGATGAGAAATTCGGCGGCGTCGAAACCCATCGTCGCCAGCGCGTCGATCTCCTCGCGCATCTTCATTGCGCCGAGTTCGGCGGTATAGGCGCTGCCCGAGCGGCCCGCCGCCATGATGGTGACCAGCAGCACGCCGATCTCGCGCAGGATCAGCACCGCGACGAGGTCGACGACGTAATCCTGGGCGCCGAATTTGCGGAAATGGAAGAACCCCTGCTGGGCGATGATGGCGCCGACCAGGAAGGTCATCATCGCGGTGATCGGCGCCGCCTTGACGCCGACGCGGTCGAGATGATGCACGATCGAGCGCAGCCGGAAGGCCTGCGGGTGGGCGAGCGCGCGCAGGAAGGCGAGCGACACGCGGCCGAGCATGGCGGCGAAATCGACGCCGTCGGCGCCGATTTCGGTCAGCGCGCGGCCGAACGATTCCAGCGTGTCGGCAAGCCGGTTGCGCCGCGCCGGGTCTTTTGCGGCGACGTGCGGCAGGCGCGCCACGGCTTCGAGCAGGCCGCGCTGGGCTTCGCGAACGCCCGTCAGCGCCGCTTGCGGCGCCAGCCGCGAGATTGCGAAGGCGCCGAACGTGTCAAGCCGCTCGACGCCGGCAAGGTCGAGCGCGGCGGGCGCGGCGGGCGTTGATTCGATGAGCGCCTGCAAGGCGTCTGCGTTGTCGGCGATCCAGGCCCCGGAGGCCTCCAGCCGCAGGCCGCCGTCGGCGGCGACGCGGGCGAGTTTCGGGCCCGTCAATACGCCGTCTCGCTTGGCGACCTTGCGCCGATGCGCCTATGCCCCCGCCTCAATCTATCGCCCCCGCGTTGCGCCCGCCTCGCGGCGGCACTACAAGACGCCAACTTCACCAGATAGGACGCCCCATGTCGAGACTGGACGATAAACTCACCCGCATCCGCGCCGGAAACTACCGCCGCCGCGACTTCATCATCGCCGACGCCAAGGACCCCGACATGGGTCCGGGCCTGCACGCCGTCGGCCCCGTGCGCCAAGCCGACGGCGCGACGCCGCGCCTGCGCACGCGCGCCGAATTCCTCGCCCAATGCACCGACATCGTCAAACAGGACATCGTCGACATTCTGCTGGCGTCGGCCTCCAACATCGAGGCGTTGACCGACAACGGCGTCTTCAAGCACTCGGCGGTCAAGCCGGCGATTCGCGCCAATGACGCCACCGACATCTGGCGCCATCGCGCCGCCCGCCACCACGAGACCCCGTCGCAAGGCTTCCGCACCGCCTCGCTCAAGCATGTGCGGCAGGCCGGGCTCACCGACCTCGGCCTCTACTCGATCACTTTCAACAACGTCACCGACGCCGACCTCGCCTCGCTGCAAGCCTTCGCAGAGTTTCGCGCCGACGCGGAAGCCAACACGTTCAAATATTTCCTCGAAGTGTTCAACCCCA
>Ga0134126_10010400_pt1 | contig 11728 bp, 12 predicted proteins | sample KB31752_FD_96881 | JGI IMG/M metagenome (GOLD analysis project Ga0134126, IMG submission 96881) | Terrestrial soil microbial communities with excess Nitrogen fertilizer from Kellogg Biological Station, Michigan, USA - KB3-175-2 | ecosystem: Environmental > Terrestrial > Soil > Unclassified ...
AATTACGTGAAGCGCGAGCTGAGCATCGTCCCGCGTGAGTGAAGCGCGGACATTGGGTTTAACCATTGCGCGTACCCTCCGGCTGAGGCCTGTGGGTAGGAGTATCGGCAGGTGATTTTCAGTTCAGGCGGTATCCACGCCAGTTTCGCGAGCGTGCTATCACTACCGTGCTCACGCTAACCGCCAATAGTTTCGACTTCGCAAGCGAGGGAGCTCGCATGCTAGATTTACACGACGGCTGCCTAATTTGGCTGTATCTACCGCCCAACTTCCTAATGACCAAACGAGCACACAAGCCACTGGGCGTTGACGATGCACTTCGCGAAGACGTTCGTGTCCAGCTCGCCGTCCGCACCAAGCGCGAAGCGATGACGCTCTCCCTGAAGCAAATGCAACGACAGCTACCCATCACGGATCTCATCCACGAATTCCACGGCATAGGCTCTTTCGACATCACCCGTATCGAGGATTGACACACCGGCGTTCGCGTTCAATGCCAGGTTCATGTGAACATCGAGAGCTAGCTGTAGTTCCAGTCCGCGAGCAAAAGCCAATGAGTCTTCTTACAACCTGCGACATGTGACGGACGGTTCTTAGCCGCCTAAGGCGATCCGAACACTCGTTCGAGAGACTGTCGAATAACAAGTGACCATCGAGCGGGAACCCTTCCCTCCAGAAGCGGATACGCTGTTGTGGGCTCCAGCCGGATCTCACATTAGTAGTTGCCAGGGACATGCCGTTGACGTCCCAGATTTGCTTCGCTCCTACAAACATGTAATTTCTGCTGCTTGCCTTCTCTACCGACAAGCATTCGCGCGCCAGGCAACGCAAAACGGCTCCTGCGCCGGCCCTCGTCCGCCCTACATCCTTTTGTTTGCGATGCCGAACGAGGCTGACACTTGCCGGAAGCTCGTTGTCCCCAAGCTGCAGACTGCGGGGTGGGATGACGACCCCCATTCTATCGCCGAGCAACGTACCATCACTGATGGGCGAATCGTACCCGTCGGCGCCGGGTTCGTGCGCAAGCCGCCAAAACGAGTCGACTATCTCCTTCGCTACACGCGTGATTTCCCCCTTGCCGTAGTAGAGGCGAAAGCCGAATACAAACACTCCGCTGATGGAATGCAGCAGGCAAAGGAATACGCCGAGATGCTGGGGCTGAAATTCGCCTACGCTACAAACGGCAACGAGATCATCGAGTTCGACTATTTCAGCGGCATCGAAGCCTCGCGAACCGACTACGCCACCCCGGCCGAATTGTGGCAGAGGTACCAGAGTGGAAACAGGATAACGCAACCTGAAATCGCTGGGCGTCTGCTTACGCCTGCGAATCACCTGGTAGGCCAGGGAGAGCGCTACTATCAGCAGATCGCCATCAATCGCACCGTCGAGGCGATCCTGAAAGACGACAGGCGGCTACTCATTACCATGGCCACGGGCACTGGCAAGACAGCCGTTGCGTTCCAGATTTGCTGGAAGCTTTGGAACATGCGGTGGAACCGCCTCGCGGAGCATCGCCGGCCTCGCATACTCTACCTCGCCGATCGCAACATTCTCGTCGACCAGCCAAAAGACGGGATATTTGCGGCATTCGGCGACGCACGCTCCAAGATCGAATCAGGGGAAGTTGTAAAGAGCCGAGAGATGTACTTCGCTATCTACCAGTCGCTGGCCGAGGACGAGCGTCGCACCGGGCTCTTCAACGAGTTCGCTCCGGATTTCTTCGATCTTATCATCGTCGACGAGTGTCACCGCGGAAGCGCTCGAGATGATAGTTCGTGGCGCACCATTTTGGATTACTTCGAGCCCGCGGTGCAGCTCGGCATGACCGCGACGCCGTTACGCGATGACAACCGCGACAGCTACCGGTACTTCGGGAACCCGATTTATGAGTACAGTCTTCGCCAGGGAATCGAAGATGGCTTTCTCGCGCCGTACCGTGTCCATCGCGTCATTACTGAGTGGGATGCGGCGGGCTGGCGACCAAGCCAGGCGGAAATAGATCGGTACGGCCGGACGATTCCGGATGAGGAATACGGCACCAGGAACTTTGAGCGTGTAGTCGCCTTGCGCGCACGTACGCAGGCGATCGCAGCCCATCTGACGCGATTCCTCAAGAAGACGGACCGTTTCGCGAAAACCATCGTCTTTTGCGTGGACCAGGAACACGCCAGCGAAATGCGCCAGGCGCTCTCGAATCTGAACGCCGATCTCGTCGCGCAGCATCCTGACTACGTCGCGCGTGTAACGTCCGACGAAGGCGACATCGGGCGCGGTCACCTCGGCAGATTTCAGGACGTCGATTCCAACACACCGGCAATACTTACCACTTCGCAGCTACTCACCACAGGCGTTGATGCGCCAACATGTAAGAACGTAGTGCTTGCACGTGTCGTGGGTTCCATGAGCGAGTTCAAGCAGATGATCGGCCGCGGGACGCGTGTTCGCGATGACTATGGCAAGCTATGGTTCAACATTATCGATTACACTGGCTCCGCCACACGCCTTTTCGCCGATCCTAAATTCGACGGCGACCCCGCTCGCATTACCGAAGAAGAGCTATTATCGAACGGCACGACTCGGCTGATCGAAGATATCGGGCCCGTTGGCGTCGATCCCGACCCTGCTGACACCGGCCCAGGTGGCAAGATTGGTGAAGGACCACCCGTCGACCGGCGGAAGTACTACTTTGACGGCGGCCAGGTCGAGATTGCGGCGCACCTCGTGTACGAGCTGGATAGTGATGGACGACAATTGCGGGTCGTCCGCTACACAGAATTCGCGGCCGACAAGGTGCGAACACTGTCACGATCACCTCTGGAACTTCGCGAGCGATGGGCTGATCCTGCGCAGCGCACAGAGATCATTCGATCCCTGGAAGAGCGCGGAATTAGCTTCGAAGCTCTGGCGGACGCACTCCACCAGCCGGACGCAGATCCATTCGACCTCCTGTGCCACATTGCCTACAATGCGCCATTACGAACTCGGCGCGAGCGGGCGCAGCGGGTAAGGGAGACGCGCGGAAACTTCTTCTCACAGTACGGACCCGAAGCACGCAGCATACTAGAAGCGCTGCTTGAGAAATACGCGGAGCACGGGACCGCCCAGTTCCTGCTTCCTGACATTCTTCACGTTCCGCCACTCTCGGATCACGGCACGGTGCTTCAGATCAGCCACGCGTTCGGCGGTACGGACGAGCTGCGCGAGGCGGTCACCGAATTGCAGAATCTCCTCTATGCCGCCTGAATCGATCCAGGAGTAAAATCGGGGGTACCGAAGAACCGCCATGTGACCATACATTAGGGCGACCAGAGACATACAGCCACAGGAGAGCGCGTCCTTTCTACATGCCGCCAATGAACCAGCCGCATCATCCCAGCAGGGAAATGCCGTCATATCAACTGGCGGAGGCCGCTCGCTACGTACGGCTTCCGTCGGCGACGCTGCGGTCGTGGGTAATCGGACGTTCATACGATACCCACGATGGAAAGAGTCACTTTCTGCCATTGATCCGCCCCGCAGACCCTAAAAACCGGATCCTGTCCTTCAACAATCTCATCGAGGCACACGTGCTCCGCGCACTCCGGACGGACCACGGCGTTTCGATCAATGCTGTCCGCGATGCCCTACGCTATGCCGAATCGGAACTGGGGATCGAGCACCTGCTATTGAGCAAGCAACTATCCACCGGTGCCGGCGAACTGTTCCTGGACCGCTACGGAGATCTGATTCAGTTGTCGCGGTCCGGTCAATTGGCCATGCGTCATGTGTTCGAAGCGTATCTCGACCGCGTGGAGTGGGGTGAAGATGAATTCCCGCGCAGGCTTTACCCGTTTGTTCGGGGCGAGACAACTTCCGGGCAGCGCCTCGTAGTCATCGATCCATCGCTTGCATTCGGGCGACCGATCGTCCAATCAAAAGGTGTGTCAACGAGCGTGATCGCCGCGCGTCTCGATGCGGGCGAGACCGTTGAGGATCTTGTTGAGGATTACGGCATAAGCCCGCGTGAGGTGGAGGAGGCAGTCCTGTACGAACGTGCGGCGTGAGTTTCACGTTTTTCACGGATCGCAACCTCGGCCACAAGTTCCCGGACATCCTTCGCGCCGCGGGATTGAACGTTGAAGAGCACGACGATCACTTTGGACCGACCACGCCCGATGTGGAATGGATCGCCGCAGTGGCCTCCCGAAACTGGATCGCGGTATCTCGGGATGAGCGAATCCGCTACAAGCCAAACGAACGCCGCGCTGTGTTCGATGCGGGACTCGGCCTGCTCCTCGTGATTGGCAATGCGACGCATCCGGAGCTGGCGATGAACTTCGTGCGCACGGTCGGCTCGATCATGGCATTCCTGAGCCGCCACAACGCTCCGTTCATCGCCAAGGTCTATCGGCCATCTCCGGCCGAGGTTGCCCGCAATCCGCAGGCAGCCGGCAGAATCGACCTCTGGCTCCCGTAGCTCGATGAGCGCAACATTGTTGCACGCGCACGACTCCTGCTAACTCGCTTTCGACGCTTATCACCATAGATGCCACAACGCAAGAAGACTAGCGCGCCAGTCAAGACCACCGCGCAATCTCTCGGAAGCCTGCTGAAATCCGCGCGTGATCTCATGCGGAAGGACAAGGGACTCAACGGAGATCTCGACCGGTTACCGCTGCTTACATGGATCATGTTCCTGAAATTCCTGGACGATCTGGAACTGGAACGAGAAGCAGAAGCCACGCTTGCTGGCACAGCATTCAAGCCTGCACTTGAGCCGCCGTACCGCTGGCGTGATTGGGCAGCGAACGAAGGCGGTATCACGGGCGATGAGTTGCTCGCATTCATCAACCAGGATGAAACAACGCGCCCCGACGGCACGAAAGGCGCCGGATTATTTGCGTATCTACGCAACCTGAGTAGCTCCGATGGTGACGATCGACGCGACGTGATAGCGACCGTCTTCCGCGGCGTGGACAATAGAATGAAGAGCGGTTATCTGCTACGTGACGTCATCAATAAAGTGGCCAGCATCCACTTCACATCCAGTGAAGAGCTGAGCACGCTCGGCGCACTGTACGAAAGCATGTTGCGCGAGATGCGTGATGCGGCTGGCGATTCAGGCGAGTTCTATACACCTCGTGTCGTCGTGCGCTTGATGGTGGAGGCAGTCAACCCACGTCTGGGTGAAGTCGTTCTCGATCCTGCAACCGGAACTGGCGGTTTCCTTGTCGAGGCATACAAACATCTTGCCGCTCAGGTGGAAACTGTTGAGGATCGCGGTGTGCTTCAAACCCAGTCGATTCTCGGGTGTGAACCGAAGCCGCTTCCATATTTGCTTGCGCAGATGAACCTCTTGTTACACGGATTGGAGTCGCCGCAGATCGACCCCGGAAACGCGCTGCGATTCAGATTAACGGAAATTGGCGATCGCGACCGCGTCGACGTGATCGTAACGAATCCACCTTTTGGCGGCGAAGAAGAAAAAGGGATTCAGGACAATTTTCCGGACGATAAGCAGACTGCGGAAACAGCGCTGCTCTTTCTTCAGCTCATAATGCGCAGGCTACGTCGCAAACCCGGCAAACATGGATCTGCTCGCGCAGCGGTGATCGTGCCTAACGGCACACTGTTCGGCGATGGGGTTTGCGCGCGCATCAAACAAGAATTGCTCACGGAATTCAATCTCCATACTATCGTGCGACTGCCGAATGGTGTCTTTGCGCCATACACGCCGATCGCGACGAACATTCTCTTTTTCGATCGCTCCGGTCGGACCAAAGATGTCTGGTACTACGAGCATCCTCTTCCAGAGGGGCGAAAGAACTATACAAAGACGCAACCGCTGCAGTACGAAGAATTCCAGCCGTTACTTGAATGGTGGAGTACGCGTGCGCAAAACGATCGCGCGTGGAAAGTTAGCGCAACAGAGCTGTCGTCGACCCGATACAATCTGGACCGCAAAAATCCGAGCGCGAAGGATGACCTCAGGCATCTGCCGCCCGAGCAGCTCGTGAACGACATTATCGACAAGGAAAAGCGCATACTCGAGCTAATGGGCGAGATCCGCGCCGCGCTTGTGGTGCATACATGAGTCAGCGGTGGCCGAGTGTACCATTGGGCGACCTGCTGCGACGTTCCACGGAGGTTGCCAATGTGTCGCCAGGCTCGCAGTATCAGGAAATCACTGTTAGGCTCTGGGGAAAAGGCGTAGTCCGACGCGGCACGGTTGCGGCCGAGGACATCGACGGCAGCCGTCGTTTCCTGGCGAGATCCGGCCAGTTCATCGTCTCACGGATCGACGCCCGTAATGGCGCGCTCGGGATTGTCCCGGATTCACTTGATGGTGCGCTGGTTACAAATGACTTCCCGGTATTCGTGATCGAGCAATCCCTCCTTGACTCAACGTTCTTCGAGTGGCTCACTAGAACTCGATCTTTCGTTGAACTGTGCCAGCGCGCGAGCGAAGGCACAACGAATCGGGTACGTCTAAACGAAGCGCGTTTTCTAGCCCTGGAAATTCCGCTTCCACCCCCCGTCGACCAGCAGCGGATCGTGGCACGCATTAATGCTGCGGCATCGAAGTTGGATCAAATTGCAAACGTACGATCTGAAATCGGCGACGCGGAACGCAGCCTCTTGGGAAGCGCGTTCCAGCGTATCGTGAAAGCCGCACCGCGGCGTCCATTTCGTGACGTCGCACCTCTGATGCGTAGACGTGTGAACGTACGCTTGGATCGAGATTACTTGGAATTGGGAATACGCTCCTTCGGCCGAGGCGCCTTTCACAAGCCTGCGCTTCCAGGTGCGGACGTGGGCTCGAAAAAATTGTTCGAGATTCATCCCGGCGACCTTGTTTTCAGCAATGTCTTTGCGTGGGAAGGCGCACTCGCGGTCGCTCGTGACGCCGATGCCGGCCGTTTTGGTTCTCATCGATTCATCACCTGCGTTCCACACGCTGGTGTAAGCACAGCGCCGTTCCTACGGTTCTACTTTTTGACCAATGAAGGGCTAGCCGAATTGGGGACGGCGTCGCCAGGCGGGGCCGGACGAAATCGCACTCTCGGACTGAACGCGCTTGGAGCCATTCAAGTTCCAGTTCCTCCGTACGAACAACAACTCGCGTTCGATACTCTGCAAATGAAGGTGGATGCAGCCCAGCGTGTACAATCCGTAGCCGACTCACAACTCGACGCACTTCTTCCCTCAATCCTCGACCGCGCGTTCAAAGGTGAGCTCTGACGCACGACACCACCCCTCATACCACCACACCCGACACATACGCTTCGCATATAAGTGAAATCATGTGAGATCACAGCTCCCATATGCAGCGGATCGAGGCAACCACGGTACGTAACGACGCTATTCACGTGTTTAACCATGCGTCCTTTCTGCGGCTATCAACCGCTGCGCTCCATCAGCAAACGCTGTCCGGCACCTGTGCGCGAGTTCTGCCAACACTTCGACTGAGATGAGTCGGTTCACGGTCGGCCGGAACCGCATTGACGCCAATACGAGCAAGACAATTGACTCTGCTGTGTGCCGACCTGGATCTTCCAGCCCTGCATTCGACCACCCGGCCGGAAGAGAATCCTCCCCGCCCAAGAGGCCGAGTGCGCGCAGACCATCAGCTCCCGCATGTATTTGCGCGCTCGCAACATCGTACAGAGCCCGTGCGATACTAAGGTCAGCCGCTGTTTCAAGATCCGCGAATGTCGGACGCTTCTTTTGAAGGGCGAGCGCCGCCCAGCCGTAGTCTGATGCGAATCCATCGCCAAAATCCGCTTCAAGTTCTTGGCGCATGGCAGCTAACTCCGCCACATCTTCTTCGGATAACGCTTGATCCGGAGCATATGCACCGTGATGATGTGCTAGCTCCGCGCGCCGAATCTCGCGCAGTTCCTCATGCGCCAGATAACGATGTGCGGCGTCTGGATGATGATCTGCAAGCACATGGGCCGTAACCGCGATCTCATGTAGCGTACGCCATCGAGCTTGTGCACCATCCGGCAGACCAGAACGTAGGAGTGTCCAGATCTCAAGCGCTACGCGCGAGGCCCGCGCTTGGAGCCTTACAAGAGCCGTAAACGTTGGATCGTCAAGTAACGACGGATCTTCAGTCGCTTCGCCAATGAAAGCGACGCCGTACTCCCAGAAGGCATGTACGATGGCCTCTAATCGGTCTAGTGCTTCTCCCCAATACGTTCGTAGACGACGCTGGAAACCGCGACGGATCTTGCGGCGAGCCTTGAGGAGATCCGGCGTCCCCGTCTCCAATAACTGCACGACGTCTGGCACGGTTGCACTGATCGAAGTCGCGAGCGCGTGCTGCAACACATCCGTGAGAAAGGCTCCCGTTGGGTCTGCCTCTACGCGTTCTAGAAACTGACGAACCTCGTTCTCCGACAATGCGTGGATCGCGTCCATCACTGTGCGCTCAAATGAAGCGTCGCTTTTTCTAGGTACGTTCGGCTTGCGTCGGTGTTTCCTCATCCGCTCCTACGGTGTTCCCGTTCCGGAATTGTTCCTAGATAGTGTGCACCTGAACAGCGATCAAGAATCCTTCGCCGCGAGCCCGTTGCATCCTGCGCGCGCTAATCTCGCCCCCAGATACCCCATTCAGCTCCAGAAGGTGATCACCTGAGCGGAGGCGGATACGGGAGTTCGCATTCGCCACGCCTACCACAAGATCGTTGAAACCCCATCCTCGACCGCTGCCAGCTCCGAACCGGCTATGTCCGGTGCCGATTGCAATTTCAAGGGCGGTTCCGTGATCCCTCAGGTACGAGAACTCCGGCGCTGATTTTAGCGACGCCAATACTCCCTGCCCCGAGTCAACTACCACAAACTCGAAGATGGATTCATGACTGACATAGGCGATAAGGCCCGATCGGTGTCGTTTCGAGTGCCAATGAATGTTGTCCTCCATTTCTTTGACGACCCCTGTGAGCTGGCTTGCCATCGCCTTACTCAGCCCGGCGCTGCGCGCTGCGCGACCAAACCCGGATAGGAACGAGATCCATCGCAGATTCTCGACGTCGGTGTGCTCGCGCCGAACACGGATGAAGCCTGCTCTCGGATCTATTTCGTCAGCCCAGACCGCCCGCCGGTCATGTAGCGCGCGCTGAAGACGCGCCAGCCCGTGCATTGCGCCAAGGGCGGGAAGGTTATGGCCAGCCGTTTTCAGCCAATGCCACTCAACAAACGGAATTAACTCACCCGTCGTTTGATCCTCCTTGAGCGTTGGCGAAGTGTCAGCGAACAAGGCAACACTGATTTCATCCAAGCGGTCGATCGATATTATCTCCACATTGCCTCTTGCGTCCAAAGAGTCCATCGTGCATAATTCCTCATGTGACTCACGTGAGGAATATAATGATCGTATACGTCAAGAAGGAAGTAGGTAACCAATCGGTGCTCGCCGGAGCAGCAGAAGGAGGAGCCCTGCTGTCTCGATTGATTACTAGCGTCGATGAACCAAGTCGACCAGAGTCGCTGTTCTTGGACTTCGGCGGCATCGCCGTAGCTACCGCAAGCTTCCTACGCGATGGCCCGCTTGCGTATCGACAACTCGTCCGCTCGCGCGGATCGAACATATATCCCGTAATCGCGAATGCGAACGACAAGATCGTTGAGGAACTCCGACTTTTCCTATTATCCCAGAACGATGCCATGTTTTGCTGTGCACTCTCACGGATGGGTTCGGTGTCAGACATTCGTCTCGTCGGCACCCTCGATGAGAAGCAGGCCGTCACGCTCGAATTGGTGCGGCAATTAGGGGAAGTCGATACAGGAAGACTGACGGACGGTGGGTATGACCCGTCGGTTAAGCCGACGGCATGGAATAACAGACTCGCTGCCCTGGTGGATAAAGGGCTGATAATCGAGTCAGCGAGAGGCAGGAGCAAGTATTTCCGACTATCAGTTAGGGGATGACTTATGGGCGTCGACTTTCTGAAATCCAAGGCGAAAACTTTTATTAAGGGATGGGATTCAAGTCGCCTGGAGTTGGCACGCAGGAACTTATTCACGCGTGACCCAAGTTGTCTTGCGACTCGCGTCGTCGCTAGAACGCTCGGATCGACGCTCAGCGTGGGTGACGTGGTGCTGGTTCGGACAGATGGAAGTCGCTTGGTCGTCATTGACGATCTCGCTATACGTGCGGTCTTCGTGAAGCCGCCGCCAGATGTATTCGACAGGATCCGTGACTCCGGGGGCTACGCCCATGGTGAAATTGCGGGCGCATTCCCAACGCTTCAGCTTGTCGAGGTTACCATCCGATGAAAGAGTTCGTGAAGTCCCGGCAACTCCGACGTGAGGGTCGCTATTGGGATGACCCACGGCGCAACTCCTCGTCGCTGGGATGCGGCCGCTGCCTTGAGGTTGGCCTTTGCGGCGGCCTTCATGTGCGATCGGACGCATTCGACTGCCTGACGTACTGCTGCGGCAAACCAGATGGGTGTGTGACCGTTTGCCCAAAGAACGGTACGTTTGTTGAGCGCGTGCGCGAGGTTGGGGGCTTCGAACTTCAGCACATTCACCGTGCGACGCGACTCGAGTTTCCACTATTGCCGTATAGCGTGCCGCTGATTTACTCACGCGGAGTGAGGCAAGGAGGCTTCCGACCTCCAGCTGTCGGCATCGGATTGTACCGCCTATTCGAACGCGGAACTGGTGAGCTACGATTCGCCAACAAAGGCGCACTTTGCCAGTACTTTGGCATTGATCCTACAACGCCGGTCTTCTTGACAGGAACCGCGATCGACAAGACCCTAGAGCGATGGTGGTCACTCGGCGCGCAGCGGCGACGTAGCGTGCTTGCAACAATTCGCTCGTTGGGTATCCTTGCGGCCACGGCACCTAACTACAGCGTATTTTCCGACGTTCCGCGATGGGACAACTTTCACGCGATGACAAGGATCGCGCTTTGCTGGCAGGAAATGACTGAGGCCGGTATTCCCACGGCGCTGCATGTCAACGCCAGAGCACAACCCGATTGGCGCCGTTGGACTGAGTTTGTGCAGGAACGACCGGAGGTTACAGCGATCGCCTACGAATTTGCTACTGGTGCAGCTGGTCCGACCCGCATGGCGTACCACGTCGATGAGCTGCGGCACCTCGCCGATCGGGTTGCGAGACCACTCACGCTCGTCGTGCGGGGAGGCCTAACAGCTTTGCCCGCACTGCGCCAATCCTACTCGCACGTGACTATGCTCGATTCGACGACGTATATGAAGACAGCTTATCGCCGTAAGGGGATTATTGGCAATAATAGCGCTATTGTGTGGCAGGCGGCGCCCGGGTGCCCGAACATCAACCTCGACGAACTTATCGAGCATAACTATCACGTAATGCGGATCGCAGCCACACCGAGATAATAGTTGGCAGTCCGCACGAGGTTTCGAGAGCAAATACTGTCGGTTTCCCACGAGCCCTGCATCCGAACCTCCCATGATAATCGTGTGGAAATTTTCAACTTTGAAGACCTTTATCGCGTGGAGTGCGACGGGCTCTCAGGCCTGACCGCGCGGGATAATGGTGACAGGATGTGACCATGCGGTGGTGTAATCCCGCGCCGAGACGAAAAGTCCCCGCCTCAATGCGAGGTGGGGACTTTCTAAAATTGCCCCTCCTGGGGTCGAACCAGGACTCTTCCGCTCCAGAGGCGGACGTGTTGCCAGTTACACCAAGGGGCATCGACCGGATTCCTCCCCCGGCAGATCCACCAAAGCTAAACCCACGCCAC
>Ga0134126_10010402_pt1 | contig 11728 bp, 6 predicted proteins | sample KB31752_FD_96881 | JGI IMG/M metagenome (GOLD analysis project Ga0134126, IMG submission 96881) | Terrestrial soil microbial communities with excess Nitrogen fertilizer from Kellogg Biological Station, Michigan, USA - KB3-175-2 | ecosystem: Environmental > Terrestrial > Soil > Unclassified ...
ATGGCCCTTCGCCAGGAGAAGGATCGCCTGAAAATGCCGCGACGACGTCACGTCCTTGCTAGCCTTATAACGCTCTTCCAACTCCGCAACGCTGAGGTGCTCGTCGACTACGGCCATGTCCGCCTCCTGCGAATCATGACCGTCCTATCTATCACCCGACACAACCCACAGGAATCCCGCCTGTCGGTAGCACACGATATGTCCGGTTTAGGTAGCACGCGATCTGTCGGGTAGCTTCCGGCCCTCGATGGAGGGTCAGGGATGCGCCGGTCGAAAGCCCTTCAGGGGGTTCGTGTGATCAAGTTCACGAGCATATTGGGCCGCTACGAGGCGGCGGAGCTGAACCAGATCGAAGTGGCGGAACTGCTTGGGATCGATGAGCGGACGTTTCGGCGTTGGCGGCAACGGTTCGAAGACGACGGCGAAGCCGGGCTTTTGGATCGGCGGCTGGGCAAGGCGTCAGGCAGACGGGTTCCGCTCGACCGGGAGCATGAGGTGGAGGCCTTGTATCGCGAGCGCTACAGCGGCTTCACGGCCAAGCATTTCCACGAGCAACTGGTCGCCCGGCACAATTTCGCCTGGAGCTACACCTGGACGAAGACGTTTCTGCATTCGAAGGGGCTTCTGGAGAAGGCCGAGCGTCGCGGCGCGCATCGGCGCAAACGTCCGCGCCGGCCGATGCCGGGCATGATGCTGCATCAGGACGGATCGCGCCATATTTGGGTGCAAGGCCTGCCGGCGCTCGATCTGATCGTGACGATGGACGACGCGACGAGCGCGATCTATTCGGCGTTTTTGTGCGAGGAAGAGGGCACGGCCTCGACGTTTCGGGCCTTGCGCGAGGTTTTCTCAGAGCATGGGTTGCCGTTGAGCCTCTACACCGACCGAGGCTCGCACTATTTCCACACCGATAAGGCGGACGGACCCGTCGACCGCAAGCGGCCCACGCAGGTCGGGCGGGCGCTGGAACGGCTGGGGGTCGAGCATATCGCGGCCTATTCGCCACAGGCGCCCCTTCGACAAGCTCAGCAGACGTTCGGAGCGCCTGTTCCAGACCTTGCAGGACCGTCTGGTCAAGGAACTGGCGCTGGCCGGGATCGAGACGGTGGAGGCGGCCAACGCCTTCTTAGCGCAGGTCCACATTCCCGCCCACAACGCGTGGTTCGCGGTTCCCCCCAAGCAACCGGGAACGGGGTTCGTGGCGATCCCCGGCGTCGATCTCGACGAGGTGCTTTGCGTGCAGGAGGAGCGCCAGCTTGGCAACGACAACCGCGTCTCCTACAACCGGCTGAAGCTGCAAATCCCTGAGAGCCCGCTGCGGCCTCATTTCGTCAAGGCGCGGGTGAAAGTGCGAACCTATCTCGACGGCACGCACGCCATCTTTCACGGTCCCAGGTGTTTGGGACGTTACGACAGCAAGGGGCTATCCGAGAAGAAAAAACCGCCGCCTAAGCCCGCTCGGCGGCGCGCCAGCGGGAGACCGTTTTGCCGATCAAACGGAAAACCGTCTCCCGCGAACAAAACCAGAAGAAGCGGACATTTGATGTGCTACCAAAACCGGACAAGTTAATTCGCTATCGACACCCACAGGAATCCCGCCGAGTCTTTCACACGGAAACCGTATCAGAGGTGCCACCGACGATGGTGAGGGCGAACAACATGATAGATTGGCTCGCGGGAATGGCGCTACCGTCAAGCTGCCCTGCGCCGCCGGCGAGCACGCAACCGGCGACCCCTGCGAGAAAGCGGGCCAACGCGAAGGCCCAGGCCTTATAAGCGCCGATGTCGACGCCGCAGGCCAGCGCGCAGACTTCGCCGCACGTGCAGCCAGACGATGATGTAACAAATCGCCAACACGGCAAGCGCGTAATAGCGCAGACTGCGAAGACTGCTTCGGGCTCCAACCATCGTCGAGCATGTCGTATTTAATCGGTCTGCCGTTGATCCCGCCGTTGGCGTTGACGCAATCGAAATACGTCTTCGCCGCAAAGCCTGAGGAGCTGGAATTGTCGGCGACGGTGATGCTGACGATGTTGCCGATCGGAATCGGCGCCAGTCGCTGGCTTCCCGCTTTTGAAGCCGCAGTCGCCGGACGCCATTCTCACTTATGCTATGCAGAAATGGCGCGTCTTGGATTCGATCACAGCAGAGTTAGGACCCAAGCGCGCCCAATGCGGTCGTCTCCCCAACTTGCGGTTCTCGCAAAATATCCGTTTACTGACGCCCTCATGCGCACCGGTCTTACGGTGAGCGCGCATCGTAGCGGGCGGACGTGGAGGAATACGACTATATCGTCGTCGGCGCGGGCTCGGCTGGCTGCGTGCTCGCCAACCGTCTGACCGAAGACGGCAAAACCAGCATCCTTGTCCTGGAGCCCGGCGGCAAGGATGGTAGCCTTTTTTATGTAAATGCCGCTTGGCTGGCGCCAGATCCGGCGCGGGCCGAAACACAATTGGACCTTTGTCACGCAATCCGAGCCGGGGTGCGACAGTCGCCGGCTCTCGCTGGCGCGCGGCAAGACGCCCGGCGGCTACTCTTCAATCAACGATATGCTTTACGTGCGCTGCCATTCCCGGGGCTATGATCTATGGCGGCAGGCCGGCTGCGAAGGTTGGTCTTACGCCAAGTTTTGGTTCCCGGGCCTGTCGCCGCGTCAGGAACACATGCTCGAAGGTTATCCCTCTCTCAATCATCCCGAGAGCCGCGGCGACGTGCGCCTCGCCTCGGCGAACCCGAACGATCCGCCGCTGATCCGCCTCAACGCACTCTCGACCGAGGGCGACCGCGCGACGGGTCGCGAGTGCGCCCGGCTCGGCCGGCGCGTCTGCGGAACGCAGCCGCTCGCCGATCTCATCGTGCGCGAGACGTCGCCCGGCCCCAACGCCGTATCGGACGTCGATCTCGACGCCTTCACGCGCTGCTCGGCTGAGGTTGGCCACCACCCGGTCGGAACTTGCGCGATGGGCGCAAGTCCGCAAGCGGTCGTGGGTTCCCAGTTGCGCTTGCGTGGCCTTGAGGGCTTACGCGTCGTTGACGCCCCGGTCATGCCGAGCGTTCCCCGGCGCACGACACGACGCTGGCAGCGGAATAAAGTCTATTCCATAGCCTCCAGCTCGCCAATCATGCGCTCGATGAGGGACAATCCGATCGACCAGAATTTCGGATCCTTCGAGTTGAGTCCGAAGGGCGCCAGCAACTCTCCATAGGGCTTAGAGCCGCCCGCGGCGAGCAGCGCGAAATAGCGCTCCACGAATCCCTCGTGCGCGCGCTCGTAGACGCCATAGAGCGAATTCACAAGACAATCGCCGAAGGCGTAGGCGTAGACATAGAACGGCGAGTGGATGAAGTGGCCGATATAGGTCCAGTATGTTTCGTAACCGGGACCGAGGTCGATCGCCGGCCCCAGGCTATCGCTCTGCACGTTCATCCAAAGCGCCGAGATCTGTTCGGAGGTCAACTCACCCCTCCGCCGTTCGGTGTGGACCAGACGCTCGAATTTGTAGAAGGCGATCTGGCGCACCACAGTATTGAGCATATCCTCGACTTTTGCGGCCAGCATGGATCGGCGCTCGGTAGGGTCCGTCGCCGAATCGAGCAGGGCACGAAAGGTCAGCATCTCACCGAACACGCTGGCGGTTTCTGCCAGCGTCAACGGCGTCGGCGCCATCAGTGCGCCGTTGGGAGCGGCCAGCACCTGATGGACGCCGTGGCCGAGTTCGTGCGCCAGCGTCATCACATCGCGCGGCTTGCCGAGGTAATTGACGAGCACATACGGATGCGCGGAGGGCGTCGTTGGATGGGCGAAAGCGCCGGGCGCCTTACCCGGCCTGACCGACGCGTCAATCCATCCCTCATCGAAGAATCGGCGCGCGATGTCGGCCATGCGCGGTGAGAAGCCGGCGTAGGCTCCGAGCACCGCGTCGCGCGCCTGATTCCACGAGAAAACGCGAGCGGCGGCCCAGGGAAGCGGCGCGTTGCGGTCCCAATAGGCGAGCTTGGGCTTCCCGAACCAACGCGCCTTCAAAGCATAGTAGCGGTGCGAGAGCCTGGGATAGCTTTGCGTGACCGCTTCCACCAGCGCCTCGACCACCTCGCGTTCGACGCGGTTGGCCAAGTGCCGGGAATCGGCGACGTCGGCGAATTTGCGCCAGCGGTCTGAAATCTCCTTGTCCTTGGCGAGCGTGTTCATGATCTGGGTGAACACACGCAGGTTCGCCGCGAAGGGCTTGGCGAGCGCATGCGCCGCTGCTTCGCGCTTGCTTTCGTCCGCATCGGAAAGACGCGCCAGCGTCGGTTCGAGCGTCAGACTTTCCCCCTCGATCTCGAACCGCAACGAGGCTACCGTCTCGTCGAAGAGGCGGTTCCAAGCGGCGACGCCGGTAACGGACTTTTCGAGGAAAAGCTGCTCGATATCGTCGGCGAGCTGATGCGGCTTCTCCTTGCGAATGTCCTCAAGCCACGGGCGGTAATGCGCGAGCGGCCCGCTAGCCATGCCTGCCGCCAGGGCCGCGTCATCGAGCCGGTTGAGCTCCAGCTCAAAGAACAGCAATTCACTGGCAATCTCGGTCACGCGTTCCTGGGCATCGCCATAGAACTTAGCGCGCACCGGATCGGCGGTGTCGCCGGCGTAGGTCAGCGACGCATAGGACATCAGGCGGCCCATGAGGTCTTGCAGGGCGTCGTATTCGCGGATCACGCTGGCCAAGGCATCGCCCCCTTGCGCGAGCAGCTCCGCCAGGCGGCCCTTGCCGGCGGCGGCGAAGGCCCTGGCCTCTTGCTCGGCCCGGGCGAGATCGGCGGCAAACTTCGGCGACTCCATCCCGGGGTAAAGATGCGCAAGCCGCCACTCGGGCAACTCGCCAAAAGCCGGAGCCGAACTCGCGCCCTCGGCCGGCGTCAGCAATCCAGGGTTGTGGGCAATCATCGGCGAATCGCTCTCCTTACGGACACGGCAAAGACGATCCGCGTCCGATCCGTCACAAATGCCGGCTCACAATGTCGCGCGCAAGTCCGTTGCTGCGGCGGCGAATCGGGTCGCATTAAGATGACCTTTACCGTGGCGTCCGAGTCTGCCGGCGAAGCGGCGCAATAGAGAGCCGCGACGCCTTGGATGCTACATGGCCGCCTTGATTCTGGTTGTGGACGACGACCCCGTGCAGCGCCGACTGCTCGAAGCGATGATCCGTCGCTTCGGATATCAATCGGAGACTGCGGAATCGGGCGAGGCGGCGCTGGCGCGGCTTGAGGCCGTCGACCGCCCGTCCATCAATCTCGTCATTCTCGATCTCGTCATGCCCGACCTCGACGGCATGGGCGTGCTGACCCGCATGCGCCAGCGGGGCCTTCAGACGCCTGCGATCGTGCAGACCGCGCATGGCTCGATCGAGGCGGTGATCTCGGCGATGCGGGCCGGCGCGCTCGACTTCGTGGTCAAGCCGGTCGGCGCCGAGCGGTTGCAGGTCTCGATCAAGAACGCGCTGCGGGTCGATGCGCTCGAAGACGAATTGCGACGCGCAACCCGTCGCGGCGTCGGCGAACTCACGTTCCGCGACATCGGAACGAAAGTGGAGAACATGGCGCGCACGTTGCGACTCGCGGAGCGCGCAGCGAAATCCTCCATTCCCGTGCTGATCGAGGGAGAATCCGGGGTCGGCAAGGAGTTGCTGGCGCGCGCCATCCAAGGCGGCTCGGAGCGACGCGGCAAGGCGTTCGTCACCGTGAATTGCGGCGCGCTGCCGGAGAATCTCGTCGAATCGATTCTCTTCGGACACGAGAAAGGCGCCTTCACCGGCGCTACGGAGAAGCACGCCGGCAAGTTCTCGGAGGCCAACGGTGGCACGCTGTTCCTGGACGAAATCGGCGAATTGCCGCTCGACGCCCAGGTCAAGCTGTTGCGCGCGCTTCAGGAAGGTGAAATTGACCCGGTAGGCGCCAAGCGCTCGATCAAGGTCGATTTTCGACTGGTTTCGGCGACCAACCAGAACCTGATCGAGCTCGTCAAGCGCGGCAAGTTCCGGGAAGACCTATTCTATCGGCTTAATGTGTTCCCCATCACCATCCCGCCGCTGCGGGCGCGAGTTGCCGATATCTCTGACCTCGCCCGCCGATTCATTGCTCGTTTCTCCGCTGAGGAGGGTAAGCGCGTGCGCGGGCTTTCGACGGAAGCGGCCGCGCTGTTGGCGAGCTACGACTGGCCGGGCAACGTCCGCCAACTCGAAAACGCCGTATTTCGCGCCATTGTACTTGCCGACGGCGACGAATTGACCGTCGTTGAGTTCCCGCAGATCGCCGCCCAAGTTCAGGGATTCGACCTGCGCATCCCACCGGCTCCGACGTCTGCCTACGCGATGACCGCTGCGCCTGCGTTTGCGACCGCTCCGGCCATCGAGAAGCACGATCCCAGCATGTTGAGCCTCATTGACGAGAGCGGCGACGTGCGCAAGCTCGAAGACTTGGAGGCGGACGCGATACGGTTTGCGCTCAATCATTATCATGGGCAGATGTCGCAGATGGCGCGCAAGCTTGGCATCGGCCGCTCAACGCTGTACCGCAAGATGAAAGAGATCGGGGTCGAGGCGGACCTCCTCGGCGACGCAGCCGCGTGAGCGCGCGGCGACGGCGCGCTGGGCAAAGTGCATATCGGCCGCTCTATTGCGCCGCGGCGCCAGCGCACAGGTGAGGCGATGTCGATTTGCCGCGTGAGACGAGGGGCGAGTTGGGCGGCGCTGCTGTTCTTGACGGCGAGCCCGTTCGCCGTCGCCCTGGCGGATGATGTCGCCACCAAGCGGCCCGCAGCAGAGGCGACGCCCCTTTCTCTTTCGCTGCCCGTGCGGAAATCCGCAAGCGACGAGGTGGACGCTGCCCAGACGGGCGCCCTGAAGCCGCAGGCGCTGCCGGCGTCGTCGCTGCATGCAATTTCGAAGCTCGATCTATCGCCGCCGCCTGGCCTGCCGCCGGATCTGCCACCCGAGACGCAGCCTCCTTCATTCGAGGCGCCGCCGGTCACCTATGTAATCGCGCCTTCGGCGCCGGAGCCGCAGAAGGGAGAGACAGCGGCGATTGAAGCCCCACCTGCGGGTACGGATGCGGCGGCGTTCGCCAAACCGGATGCCGCCTCTCAACCTTCGCCGCCCGCAATGGACGAAGCCGACCGACCTATGCCGCCCGCTATTGGCGTGACGGCGCCCAATGATCCGGCGCAAGCGGAAATATCTCCCGCCGTGCCTGCGGCTGACGCTCTCGCCAGCGAAATCCACGCCGCTCTCGACCGTTTCGTCGCCGCTGAGCCGACGCACCACCCCATCGGCGCCGGCGACTGGAGCGCGGCCCGCAAAGCGATCGCCGCGTTCTACGCCAACCGGAACTATGCGCCGTTGTGGACAGACAGCGACCATTTGAGCGTTGGCGCCAAATCGGCGCTCGCTCGACTCGCAAAGGCCGGGGACGACGGCCTTGATCTCGCCAGTTCACCCAGGCCATCCGCTGACTGGAGCGATAGCGCACTGGGCGCGCGAGCTGAGGTGGACATTGAGATTTCGGCCGCTGTCGTCGCCTACGCCATGCAGGCGACGGGCGCGCGGATCAATCCGCGCGCGCTTTCGAGGGACGTATCGGTCGAGCCTGAAGTCGCCGATGCCGCGTTCGCATTGAAGAGCGTTGCGGGGGCGCAGGACGCCGATGTCGCGCTGGCGGCTTTCAATCCGCCGCAGGCCGGCTACGGCACTCTGCGCGCGGCGCTTGCCGCGCAGCGTGAAGAGGGCCCCACGGCGGTCGCGCGGCTTTCGCCGGGGCCTGTTCTGAAGCTTGGCATGTCCGACCCGCGCGTGCCGCTCATCCGTGCCCGATTTGGCCTTAGTGCATTGAAAAGTGGGCTGTCTTCTCAAGTGTACGACGTGCGCGTGGCCAGCGCCGTGGCGGCTTTTCAGCGGGTGCATGGTCTGCGCGCGAACGGCGCTTTTTCGCAAGCAACCGCAAACGCCCTCGACAGCGCGAACGTTCGCAAGCGCCGCGAGCTGCTCATTCTGGCGAATATGGAGATGTGGCGCTGGGAGCCTCGCCAGATGGGGGAGCTGCGCGTCGAGGTCAATGTGGCGGATTTCTCGCTCAAGCTGATGCGCGGCGACGCGGTCATTCGCCGCGCCCGCGTCATCGTCGGCAAGCCGGACACGCCGACGCCTATTTTCTCGAATTCGATCAAATATATGGTTTTCAATCCGGTTTGGCATGTGCCGGATTCGATCATCAAGAAGGAAATGGCGCCGAAATATGCCGCCGACCCCGCCTATTTCGCTCGCCACGGCTATAAGGTGAGCTATGACGGTCACAAACTCGTGGTGGAGCAGCCGCCGGGCGAGGCGAACGCGCTCGGCCGCATGCTGTTCCTGTTTCCCAACGAGCACGCGGTCTATCTTCACGATACGCCGCTGCGATCGCTGTTTTCCGCATCGTATCGGGCCTTTAGCCACGGCTGCGTGCGCGTCGAGGAACCCGCGCGCCTAGCGGAGATTTTGATGGGCGGCGCCAAACGCGGCTGGACAGACGCCAAAGTGCGCTCCCTTCTCGGCGACAAGGAACGTACCTTCTCGCTGCCGACGCCGGCGCCAATCCATCTTCAGTACTTTACGGAATTCGTGGACGAAAACGGCGCGCTGCATGAGCGTGAAGACCTATACGGATTGACGCGAAAAGTAGCGTTGGCCCTCGCCAAATTGGGGCGAGATTGAATCGGGGCGGACGGCAGTCTATAGAATGTGCGAAGTCGTTTCGCCGACAGGACAAACTGGCTTCAGGGGCGGGCTCGGCGCCTTGCCTGCGGTGGGCGCGTCGCGGCGAACGAAGAAGGGGCGGAATTGGCGTTCGTCGCAAGAAACATGCATCTTGCGCAATGGCGGCGGCGCAGGGTTGCGAGCCTTGTGGGCGTGGCAGTTTACGTCCTTTTGCACGCGCCTGCCGGTACGCAGCCGGCGGTCGCCGACGGCGATACGCGAACGCTGACATTTGTCGACAACCACACCAACGAGTCGGGCTCCTTCACTTTCCGAGTGAACGGTCGCTATGACCAGGTAGCGCTCGACAAGCTGAACTGGTTCATGCGCGACTGGCGGCTGAACGAACAGATCAAGATGGACCCGCACCTGTTCGACATCCTGTGGGAAGTTTATCGGCAGTCCGGCTCCAAGCAGCCTATTGATCTGCTCTCCGGGTATCGTTCGCCGCAGACCAATGCGATGCTGCGGCGGCGATCGCGCCTCGTGGCTTCGAAGTCCCAGCATATGCAAGGCAAAGCGATCGACGCGCATTTCATCGATGTCGGAACGGCGCGAATTCGCGACGTCGCAATGCGCATGCAAGAGGGCGGCGTTGGCTTCTATCCAATCGGATCAACGCCCTGGGTGCATATCGATTCCGGAACGGTGCGCTACTGGCCGCGCATGAGCCGCCGCGCGCTCGCGCGTCTGTTCCCGGACGGCAAGACGGTGTTCATCCCCGCCGATGGCCAACCGATGGACGGTTATGCCGAGGCAAAGGCGATGATCGAGGCCCGCGGCGGCGATGTTCAAACCGCGACCGCATCGGGCGGCGGCCTGTTTAGCTGGCTGTTTGGCGGGGCCCGCGGCGGCGGCGAAGACGACGCAGAGGATTCCGGCGGCGCGCGGATGATCGTTAGCGGGCGAGGCGGGATGACTACCGTCACCGCCAGCGCAGGAAACGGCGGTTCGCCAGCGCGGGTTGAGACGGCCGCAAACGGGCCCGCGCCGCCTCCACCGCCTGAAGCGACGGCCCCCAACCCAGCCGATGGCGCGATCACCGACGCCGCTGAAGCGACGCCGCTTTCGTTTGCTCCCCCTGCGATCGACCCGGGCATCCTCCTGGCGCCGCTGCCGCCGCGCAAACCCCTCGAACTGCTCGCCGATCTCGATCTGACAGCGCCTCTCCCACCGAGGCGCCCACTGGAACTAGCCCTCCCGCCGTCCTCATCCGCAGGGATCTTGTCGCCCGAGGATTTGATCGCAACGCTGATCGAGCGCTCACAACTGCCGGGCGCAATCGTCAAAGGCGTGGCCGGCAAGCCGAAATCCGCGCTTGCGTTGGTTGCCTCGCGGCAAGCCGAGCGGGGCGATCCCGCCGCGCTTGCGCCGCCGCCGCTGCCGCCCCGCCCCCCCCGGCTCGGAAAAGGAGGGGTGACGACGGTCGAAAAGGCCGCTCCGCAACCTCCGCGCGCATCGAGTGCGACGCGGCCGTCGGCCGCCAATCCATTTGGCTCGCTGGTCATGGATGCTTTCAACGTCCCGCCGCCGGCCGCTTCAAGTAAGACGCCGTTCGCGTTGCGCGGAGCCTCGCCATGAGGAAAACCAAGGCGCGCGACGGCGCGGACGGATCTGATGCTTCCATTTGATTTGATGGCTCCAATGTTATCGCAGCCGCCTGCGTGCTTCGCGCGCAAGCGAGATTTGGCGTGATGGTGGCGTCGATGCGGTTTCGACGCGCGGGTTCGCTTGCGAATGAAAGCGAGCCGCGGCGCGTACTGCGCCGTAAGCGCCAATGCCCAAACAGTTTGGGCGTGTTCGCTTTTCGCCCGATGGCGGCTTACGAGAGAAACGCATGATACCGCGCTATTCCCGGCCCGAAATGACCGCGGTGTGGTCCGCCGCGACACGGTTTCGCATCTGGTTCGAGATCGAAGCGCATGCCTGCGACGCCTTGGCCGAAATTGGCGTGATTCCCAAGGAAAGCGCGCGCGCGATCTGGGAAAAGGCCGGCCATGTGGACTTCGACGTCGCCCGCATTGACGAGATCGAGCGCGTCACGAAACACGACGTCATAGCATTTCTGACGCATCTGGCCGAGTTCATCGGCCCCGACTCTCGTTTCGTGCATCAGGGACTGACCAGTTCCGACGTGCTCGACACTTGCCTCGCCGTGCAACTCAGGCGCGCCGCCGATATTCTGATCGCCGATGTCGACGCCCTGCGCGCGGCGCTGAAGCGTCGCGCGTTTGAACACAAGATGACGCCGACGATTGCCCGCTCGCACGGCATCCATGCCGAGCCGACAACTTTCGGACTGAAACTCGCCGGGGCTTACGCCGAATTTATGCGGGCGCGGGCGCGGCTCGAAACGGCGCGTGAGGAGGTCTCGACCTGCGCGATTTCCGGCGCCGTTGGCACCTTCGCCAATGTCGATCCCCGCGTCGAGACGTATGTCGCCGCTAAGCTCGGCCTCAAGCCGGAACCGATCTCGACCCAGGTGATTCCGCGCGACCGCCACGCGGCATTCTTCGCCGCTCTCGGTGTCGTCGCCTCCTCGGTCGAGCGGCTCGCCATCGAAATCCGCCACTTGCAACGCACCGAAGTGCTAGAGGCGGAGGAATATTTCTCCGAGGGTCAGAAAGGCTCCTCGGCGATGCCGCACAAGCGCAACCCCGTGTTGACGGAGAACCTGACTGGCCTCGCGCGACTCGTGCGCAGCGCGGTGACTCCGGCGCTGGAAAACGTCGCGCTTTGGCATGAGCGCGACATTTCGCATTCGTCGGTGGAGCGCGGCATTGCGCCCGACGCCACAATCACGCTCGACTTCGCGCTGGCGCGGCTTGCCGGCGTCATCGACAAGCTTGTCGTCTACCCCGAGAACATGCGCAAAAATCTCGACCGACTCGGTGGCCTCATCCATTCCCAGCGCGTGCTGCTGGCGCTGACGCAGAAGGGCGTGTCACGCGAGGACGCCTATG
>Ga0134126_10010403_pt1 | contig 11728 bp, 10 predicted proteins | sample KB31752_FD_96881 | JGI IMG/M metagenome (GOLD analysis project Ga0134126, IMG submission 96881) | Terrestrial soil microbial communities with excess Nitrogen fertilizer from Kellogg Biological Station, Michigan, USA - KB3-175-2 | ecosystem: Environmental > Terrestrial > Soil > Unclassified ...
CGGCTTCCGGTAGCCGATCCGGTGTCTTCATCGTCGCTATGAATATACTTGAACTCTTCGGGACTCAGGTTCTTCATAGCGACGATGAAGACACCGGATCGGCTACCGGAAGCCGGGTTTCCTGGGGAAAGCTCCTGTCCGTGCGTCAGACCTGGGCCTTCGTATTCGGCAAGTTCCTCACCGATCCTATCTGGTGGTTCTACCTCTTCTGGCTGAACGCTTATTTCCACGACGTTTTCCATACGAGTGACAAAAAGATCACCTGGCCGCTGGTGGTCATCTATTCCTGCACGACGATCGGCAGCATCGGCGGCGGCTATCTCTCGGGATACCTGATCCGCAAAGGCTGGCCCATTTACAAGGCTCGCAAGACCGTAATGTTCATTTTCGCGCTTTGTGTCGTGCCGGTCGTCTCGGCGGGTTACCTGGATAATATGTGGCTGATCACGGCTGTCATCGCTGTTGCTGCTTCTGCGCACCAGGCATGGAGCGCCAACATCTTTACCACTGCGTCCGACATGTTCCCCAAAAAGGCGGTTAGCTCGATTACCGGGATCGGCGGCATGGCAGGTTCGATCGGCGGCATCATCTTCCAGCCTGCCGTGGGGCTGCTACTGGATTATTTCAGCAAACACAATAATAAGACGCTGGGATATACGATCATCTTCCTGATCTGCGGGTCGGCATATCTGTTGGCGTGGGTCATCATGCATTTGTTTGCGCCCAAGCAGACGCGTGTGCAGTTGGATTAGGGCTTGACTCGGCCCTACGCCTCAGCCTACCCGGCCTTGACGCTCGACGAGCGGACGGTCAGTTCCGTATTGAGGACACGTGTTTCGAATTTCGAGACGGGATGTTTGCTTTCGATGAGCTGGATCAGCATCTCCATCGCCACCTGCCCCATTTCGAATGCGGGCTGCCGGATAGAGGTCAGCGATGGGTGAAAGATATCCGTCACCAGTGAATTGGTGAAACCTACGATACCCATCTCATCGGGGACCCGTATCTTTTTTCTGGCCAGTACGGCCAGACACCCGGTGGAGAGTTTGTCGCTGGCCGCGACGATGGCATCGGGTCTTTTCGATAGCGACAGCAGGCCTTTGACGGCCTCTTCGGTTTCTTCTTCGACCAGTCCGCCGTATTTGCAGTATTTCACCATGGCTTCGTCGAAAGGGAGACGATGATCTGCAAGGGCGGCCTTATAGCCGGCCAGTCTTTCCTTCGTTATCGACAGATGAGGCGAAATGGTGAGATGCGCGATTCGTTTGAAGCCGCTGTGGATCAGGTGTTCGGTGGCCTGATAGGCGCCGTTGAAGTTGTTCGCGATCACCTTATGCGTGGGCATCTCCTCCGGTATCCGATCGAAATAAACTATTGGAAGACCCTTATCATGTAACATCGTGAAATGCGAGAGATCCGTCGTCTCGGTGGAAAGCGAGACCAGCAGCCCGTCCACCGAGCGTGAAGCCAGGTATTGCGTATTGGCGACCTCGCGTTCAAAGGACTCATGGCTTTGCGAGATGATGACGTAGTATCCTTTTTTATAGGCCACCGATTCGATACCATTGATCACCTGCGAAAAGAAATTGTTGGCGATCTCGCAAACAACGATACCGATCGATCGGCTTCGTTTCTCTTTCAGGCTTAAGGCGATGGGGTTGGGCCGGTAATTGAGCTTCTCCGCATATTCGAGAACGAGTTTCCTGGTTTCCGCGCTGATCTCATAGCTCCCTCTGAGGGCCCTGGATACTGTAGACGTCGAAAGGCCCAGGGCTTTGGCGATGTCTTTTATGGTGATGGCTTCGTATTTCATCCGTATTGATTAAAATTAGTATTATTTTCGGTGACACAATAAATTGTCTGCCATGCTGGCCTATCCCGTTCGTATTGCGCTGATCGCTGCCCTCGGCGGCTTCCTGTTCGGATTCGAGACAGTGGTCATATCGGGGGCGGAGCAGACGCTTGAACAGTTTTGGAAGCTGCATGGTCTGATGCAGGGATTCACGGTCTCCTCCAGTATTTTCGGCACGGTCCTCGGCGCGCTGGTAGCGGGTATACCCGCAAAAAGATATGGTCGTAAGAGAGTATTGCAGACGATTGCCGTTATGTTCGTGGTGGCTGCCCTGGGATGCGCCTTCGTGTCCGCCTGGGGGTTATTTATTCTCTTTCGGATCATCGGGGGCCTTGCGGTAGGTGCATCATCGGTGATCGCACCTATGTATATCTCCGAAATATCGCCGGCTACCATGCGCGGCCGGTTGGCCGGTTCTTTCCAGGTGAACATCGTGGCGGGCATCGTCGTCGCCTATCTCACCAACTATTTTTTTCTGCAGCTGCAGCTAACGGATTCATGGCGATGGATGCTGGGCGTTATGGTGATCCCCGCGGTCATCTTTTGGATACTGCTGCTCGCCATTCCCGAGAGCCCCCGCTGGCTGATCCTCAATGGGGATGAACAGGCCGCATTGCCGATATTGAAAAGGCTGGGAGAGCAAAACCTGGCGGCGACGATCACCGCGATCCGCGAGTCGGTAAAGGAACACCAGGAATCGCTGTTCCAAAAGCGGTATTCGAAACCGATCGTTTATGCCATGTTGCTGGCCATGTTCAACCAGTTATCCGGGATCAACGGCATCTTGTATTATGCGCCGCGTTTTTTCACGATGGCGGGTTTCGACAAGACCCAGGCTTTCAGCCAGCCGATATACATCGGGGTAGCGAATCTTTTGTTCACGCTGCTGGCGATGACGGTCATCGACAAGTTCGGTCGTAAGACGTTACTGATAATCGGTTCGCTCGGCATGATCGTTTTTCTCGGTCTCACTGCCTGGGCCTTCAAGACACATACGGCGGGCAGCAATCTTTTATTTTACCTGATCGGGTTTATCGCCTTTTTCGCCTTTTCCCAGGGCGCCGTCATCTGGGTTTTCATTTCAGAGATCTTTCCCAATTCCGTCCGGTCGCAGGGCGGCTCACTAGGCAGTTCTACACACTGGGGTATGGCCTGGATCATCACCACCATCGTTCCGGGCATACTGGAGGGTAGCGCAAACGGGGCGTATTACTCGTTTGCCTTTTTTGCTTTTATGATGGTATTGCAATTTATCTTTATCTGGCGAGTGATGCCCGAGACGAAAGGGCGTACGCTGGAGGAGATCCAGAAAGATCTGGGAATATCTTAAAAATTACCAACATATGCGAACTATGCTGTTTTCCGCGCTGATGCTGTCCATTTTTTCCTTGCCGGTCCGTGCGCAATCCAAAGACGAGCAATCCGTCGCCACCGCCGTCGAATCGTTGCGCAAGGCATTGATCGACCCCGACAAGGCAACGCTGGATGCGCTGGTCCTCGATGAGCTGACCTATGGTCATTCCAGCGGCGTCATCCAGGACAAGGCGGCATTCGAAGAGGCACTGCTCAACAAGTCATCCGATTTCGTCACCATCGATCTCAGTCAGCAGACCATCAGGGTCGTCGGCAATACGGCCTGGGTCAGGCATATCCTGAGTGCCACTACCAATGACGGAGGGAAACCGGGTTCCACCCACCTCTCAGTACTGCTGGTGTGGGTGAAGCAGAAAGGGCAATGGCGCTTACTCGCACGGCAGGCGGTGAAGGCGCAGGCGTGACGCCGTGCCTATAACAAACGCGCCAGTTCCTCCGCCGGGGGTAGACAATTGAAGAATTCTTCTTCGTGCACGTCGACCCTGTACTGATTGTCGATAAAGCAAAAGCCCTTGCCCATGACAAGGACGAAATTTTTGATGTCCGCCAGGACTTTGGATTCGAATTGGCGTTCGTCTTCGGTGTCGGAATCGGAAATGAAATCCATTAGATATTCATCCCGGAAGACTTCGAGGGCGGAGGATTTTAGCTCGTCGGGTAATGTTTTGTTGAAGTTATTGGGTAACTTACCCTGATACTTATACAAATTTGCACCGATGTGGTGATCAACCAGAATCTCTCCAATTCTGCAGACTCTGTCTGCAGAATCATAACGTCTTGATACTCAGAATAAAATCTCCGCATATTCATTAGATTCCGATAAGAGAATCCCCTCAATCCCGGCAATTCCTTTTGCAGATCGGTAGCTATTTGTTCGACCACTTTCGTTCCCCATTTCTGTATAGCAATTTTTTCCGACAGCATCTTCCCGGTTTTGAAATAAAGCAGTAACTGCTCTTTATTGGCGAGCCGCATGGCGGCATAGCGACTCTGAACGATATTCGTCTTCAGGTCAGTTATATTTAGCCAAAGCCCCATCCATGACAGTACATGATGGTTCTCCCGGCATTCCGTTTTACATTTGACCATCGTTTGTACAGCCATATCGAAAATCACTGGTATTCATGCAAATAATCCTCGGCATTTTTTTCCATTTTATCGGAGGCGCCGCTTCGGGCAGCTTTTACATCCCCTATAAAAAAGTGAAGGGTTGGGCGTGGGAAAGCTATTGGATCATCGGCGGTCTGTTCTCGTGGCTCATCGTGCCGCCGCTGGCAGCATGGCTGACCATCCCGCATTTTTCGGACATCATCGCACAGGCGGGAGCCTCCACCTTCTGGTGGACATATTTCTGGGGAGTACTCTGGGGCGTCGGCGGGCTGATGTACGGCCTGGGTATGCGCTATCTCGGCATGTCGCTCGGCAACTCGGTATTATTGGGTTTCACCTCCGCATTCGGCGCGCTGGTCCCCTCCATCTATTATAACTTTGTACACACCCCCGGCAAAACGACCTTCCACGAATTGCTGACCACCCATTGGGGTCGCATCGTGCTTATAGGCGTGGGGCTTTGTCTGCTGGGTATCTTCATCTGCGGGAGGGCGGGGATGCTGAAGGAAAGAGAGCTGCCCGAAGAAAAAAAGAAAGAGAGCATACAGGAGTTCAACCTTGTCAAAGGCCTGATCGTTTGTATCATCTCCGGGATACTCAGCGCCTGTTTCAACTATGGCATCGAGGCGGGTTCGCCGATGGCCGAAGCCGCCAACACATTCTGGAAACAATCGCATCCGGGGGTCACGACGGAATTCCTGTACCAGAATAACGTCACCTATATCGTCCTGTTATGGGGAGGGCTCACGACAAATCTCGTGTGGTGTATGCTCCTCAATGCCCGGAACAGGACCTTCGGCGACTATACCAACGAACGCGCACCGCTGGCACGCAACTATCTGTTCTCGGCGCTGGCGGGCACTGTGTGGTTTCTGCAGTTTTTCTTTTATGGCATGGGGGAAAGCCGTCTCGGCAATGGCGCCAGCTCGTGGATCCTGCACATGGCGTTCATCATCCTCGTAGCGAATCTATGGGGTTTCGCACTGAAGGAATGGAAAGGAGTAAGCCCGAAAACAAAAACGACGATCCTGATGGGCATCCTGTTCATCCTGGTGGCGGTGGGACTCGTCGGCTACGGGAATTCATTGAAATAGAAAAGTATAAGCATATGTCTGTTATAACCACGAAATTCAAGCATGTCAGCTACCTATGGGATGAAAAGAAAGCAGCAGAGATGGCGGGGGATGAAGTTGCCTTGCTCATCTATCGCTCGAACCTGCTGGGGGCCGATCTGCGTTTGACCAATTACGGCGGCGGGAACACTTCCTGCAAAGCCATCGCGAACGACCCGTTGACCGGTCACGAGACGGAGATCATGTGGGTGAAGGGATCGGGCGGAGACCTGGGGACCTTGAAACGCAGCGGTCTGGCGGCTCTCTTTGTCGATAGGCTGCTCGCGCTGAAGAACGTCTATCGCGGAATCAAATATGAAGACGAGATGGTCGGTCTTTTCAATCATTGCATCTATGATCTCGATTCCAAAGCGCCATCCATCGATACCCCGTTGCACGGCTTCCTCCCTTTCGCACATATCGATCACCTTCATCCCGATGCGGCCATCGCCATCGCCGCTGCCAAAGACGGCAGGAAGATCACGCAGGAACTTTTCGGCGGCAAGATCGGCTGGGTGGAATGGCAGCGTCCCGGTTTCGATCTGGGCTTAAAGCTAAAAAAATGTCTCGATGACAACCCGGGCATCCGCGGGATCATGCTGGGCTCGCACGGTCTGTTCACGTGGGGCGATACGGCATACGAAAGTTATATCAATACGCTGGAAGTGATCGAACGTTGCGCGCAATACCTGGAAGACCATATCGGGAAAAAAGGCCCCGTCTTCGGCGGCGCAAAGATACAGGCCCTGCCCAGGGAGCAACGGCTCGATAAAGCGGCTGCATTGGCGCCCATCCTGCGCGGATTCTGCTCCTCGCATACGAAGATGATCGGTCATTTCACCGATGACGACCGCGTCCTGGAGTTCATCGATTCCAAAGACCTGGACCGTCTCGCACCGATGGGGACCAGCTGTCCCGACCACTTCCTCCGCACCAAGATCAGCCCGCTGGTGCTGGACCTCGCACCTGCACAGGATCTCGGCGATGTCGCTCAGCTCAAACAAAAGCTGTCCCCGCAATTCGAGAGCTACAGGCAGCTGTACAAACAATATTATGAAACCTGCAAACATCCCAACAGCCCGGCCATGCGCGACCCGAATCCGGTCGTCATCCTCTATCCCGGCGTCGGTATGTTCACCTTTTCGAAGGACAAGCAGACCGCGCGGGTGGCGGCGGAATTCTATATCAATGCCATCAATGTCATGAAGGGCGCCGAAGCCATCTCTTCCTATACCGCCTTACCCCGGCAGGAAGCGTTCAATATCGAATACTGGCTGCTCGAAGAGGCCAAGCTCCAGCGGATGCCAAAACCCAGAGCCCTGTCGGGCCGTATCGCACTGGTGACCGGCAGCGCGGGCGGCATCGGTAAAGCCATCGCCAAAAAATTCGCGGATGAAGGCGCCTGCGTGATCATCAACGACAACGACGAATCCCGGCTGGATGCGGCGCGCAAGGAATTCCAGAAACAATATGGGAAAGACGTGTTCATCGGGGAAGTCCTCGATGTGACCAGCGCCGAGGCTATCCGGAAAGTCTACCGTGCGGGCGCACTCGCATTCGGCGGCGTGGATATCATCGTCAACTGCGCCGGCCTCTCCATTTCCAAGCCGATACAGGACCACACCGAAAAAGACTGGGACATCCTCTATGACGTGCTCGTCAAGGGTCAGTTCCTGGTTACACAGGCAGGTGTGGAAGTATTGCGGAAACAAAGTATCGGAGGAGACGTCCTTAATATCGTCAGCAAGAACGGTCTTGTATCAGGGCCCAACAATGCCGCCTATGGATCCGCCAAGGCTGCACAGCTGCATCTGAGCCGGCTGAATGCGGCCGAGCTGGGACCCGACAAGATACGCGTCAACGTCGTCAATCCGGACGCCGTCATCTCCGACAGCAAGATATGGGAAGGCGCCTGGGCGGAAGGACGCGCCAAGGCTTATGGGGTCTCGGTCCAGGAGCTCCCCGCCTATTATGCCAAAAGGACGCTGCTCAACGAGATCATCCTGCCCGAAGATATCGCAAATGCATGTTTCGTGTTCGTCGGCGGGTTGATGAATAAATCCACGGGGAATGTATTGAATGTCGACGGCGGAGTAGCGATGGCTTTTGTCAGATGATCTGGCAACGGGAGCCGGCCCCGGATGGCGGCGGAAAAGCGAATATTATGGCACGAATTGCTTTTACTATGAAGCTGCATCCTGGGCAAACGGAAGAATACCGCCGCCGGCACGATGCGATCTGGCCCGAACTGTCGGACCTCCTGCACCGAACCGGTATTCGGGAATATTCGATATTTTTGGATGAGACAACACTGACCTTATTCGCAGCGCTGTGTATCGACGACGCGGCAAAACTGGACAGTCTTCCCGCCCAGCCGGCGATGCAACGCTGGTGGGCGTATATGCAGGACATCATGGAGACTAACCCGGATCATTCCCCTGTGACCCGACCGCTGAATGAAGTTTTTTATATGCCTTAGCCCCCTGGTAGACCTGATAGGGATACAGGTGGGGGCGAATGCCTAAAACAGAGAAACATGCAAATAGAAAAATATAAAATAGACGAGCACAACCATTCGGCGGAGAAAGACCATCGCCGAAAATTCGAATTCCTGGCCGGCGGGTTGAAGGATGCCGAAGCGATCATCCAAAAGCTCATCGATTTCCAGGTAGCGATACCCAGTTGGGCATTGGGAACGGGTGGGACCCGTTTTGGCCGGTTCTCGGGCGGCGGCGAGCCGCGGAGTCTCGAAGAAAAGATCGAGGACGTGGGGTTGCTGCATTCCCTCAACCGCAGCAGCGGCGCGATATCATTGCATATTCCGTGGGATATCCCCCGCAACGCCGCATCCATAAAAGCACTCGCCGCCCAGCATGGGCTGACCTTTGACGCGATGAACTCCAACACCTTCCAGGATCAGCCCGGACAGGAGCAGACTTACAAATTCGGCTCGCTCCAAAACGTTAAAAAGGCGGTACGCCGTCAGGCCATCGAACACAATAAAGAAGTGATCAAATATGGCGTCGAACTCGGCTCGAAGTCTCTGACCGTCTGGCTATCGGACGGCTCCTGTTTTCCGGGTCAGTTGAATTTCCGCCAGGCTTTTCAAAACACCCTGGAAGGTTTGCGCGAAATATACGACGCCTTACCGGACGATTGGAAGGTCTTCGTCGAATACAAGGCCTATGAACCGAATTTCTATTCCACGACGGTGGGCGATTGGGGCCAGTCATTGCTATACGCATCCAAACTGGGACCGAAGGCATTTACGCTTGTCGATCTCGGTCATCACCTCCCTAACGCCAATATCGAGCAGATCGTGGCTTTATTGTTAATGGAAGGAAAGCTCGGCGGTTTCCATTTCAACGATTCCAAATACGGTGACGACGATCTGACGGTAGGCAGCATCAAGCCCTATCAGCTGTTCCTCATCTTTAACGAGCTGGTGGAAGGAATGGACGCGCGTGGTATGGATCATGCACGCGACCTGGGCTGGATGATCGACGCTTCACACAATGTCAAAGATCCGTTAGAAGACCTGCTGCAGTCCGTGGAAGCGATCCTGATCACCTACGCGCAGGCCTTGCTGGTCGACCGGCCGCGGCTGCTCGCCGCGCAGCAGGCCAATGATACTGTGGCTGCACAGGAGGTCCTTCAGAATAGTTTTCGGAGCGATGTTCGCGCGCTGGTCGCGGAGGCGAGGCTCCGTGCGGGAGCGGCATTGGATCCTCTCGCACTCTATCGCATCGAAAAAGTGCGTGAACATTTGACCAAAGAAAGAGGCGCCGGCACAGTAGCCACCGGCTTATAGTTATGCAGAACGTCATTGCCATTTTTGACGTAGGAAAAACAAATAAGAAACTCTTCCTTTTTGACGAACAATACCGGATCGTATGGGAGCGGTCGGAGGTATGTCCGCAGACCACCGATGAGGACGGCGACGCATGTGAAGATGTAGTGCTGCTCACCGACTGGGTGAAGCGTTCGCTGGCGGAGGTAGCCGCATTGCCGGGTCTCCAAATCAAAGCGGTGAATTTCTCCGCCTATGGCGCCAGTCTCGTACATATCGGATTCGACGGAACGCCGGCGGCGCCTTTATACAACTATTTGAAACCGTATCCTGAAGATCTAAAGAAATCTTTTTATGACACCTATGGCGGTGAGGTCACCTTTTCGATGCTGACTGCATCACCTGTCCTGGGCAGTCTCAATTCGGGGATGCAGCTTTACCGGATAAAAAAGCAGCGGCCCGATCTTTTCGATTCGATCAAGGTCTCGCTTCATCTGCCGCAGTACCTTAGCTGGTTGGTCACAGGGATGGCTTGTTCCGACATCACCAGCATCGGGTGTCACACCAATTTGTGGAATTTCGCGCAACAGCATTATCATGAATGGGTGTACCGCGAGGGTATCATCGATAAGCTGGCTCCTATAATGCCTTCCACGGGCGTACTATCGCTCGCGGGTGTCGGTCTCCATGACAGCTCGGCCGCGTTGATCCCTTATCTCCAGACCTTCCGCGAGCCGTTCGTGCTTATCTCCACCGGCACATGGTGTATCACGTTGAACCCTTTCAACGACTCGCCGCTGACGGTGGCCGAGCTGCAGAAGGATTGTCTTTGTTATATGAGCTATCAGGGGCGGCCTGTCAAGGCCTCGCGTCTTTTTGCCGGTTATGAGCATGAGCAGCGGGTGAAGGAGCTGGCGGCTCGTTTTCATAAGGACCCGGCGTATGCGGAGACGGTCAGGTATGACGCGGATTGCGTTGACGCCATTCGACGCGGCCGGAGGGACGACGACAATTTCGAGCAAGCCTATCACCTGCTGATGACGGACATCATGACCCAACAGGTGCAGTCCACGCAATTGGTGCTCCATGATACCGGCGTACGGCGTATCTTCGTGGACGGAGGTTTTGGAAGGAACCAGGTCTATATGCATATGCTGGCGGACGCCTTCCCGGATACCGAGGTCTTCGCAGCCTCCATCCCGCAGGCGACGGCTATGGGCGCGGCCCTTGCGATCCATGAACACTGGAACAGTCATTTCCCGCCGGCAGACATTATAGAATTAAAATATTACCGATAGGATGCGTGTTGGATTATTCATACCCTGTTATATTGATCAGTTGTATCCGCAGGTGGGTGTCGCCACGCTGCAATTATTGGAGAAGCTGGGTTGCGAAGTGGTTTACCCTCCCGATCAGACCTGTTGCGGACAGCCCATGGCCAATTCGGGATTCGAACACCTCACAGGAGGCTGTAATGAACTCTTCATCAAAAATTTCGAAGACTTCGACTATATCGTCGCCCCGTCCGGCAGCTGCGTATTGCATATCAAGGAACACCTCCATGGTGATACCGGGATCCCTAAAAAGATTTTCGAGCTTGTCGAATTTCTCACAGGCATATTGAAGATCGAACACCTCGAAGCAACATTTCCCCATAAGGTGGGTCTTCATCAAAGCTGTCATGGGCAACGCGGTCTGCATCTTGCACAGATGAGCGAACTGATGGCGGCGCCCTTCTCGAAGCTGGAGCGGCTGCTGAGCATGGTCAGGGGGCTCGAGCTCATCGGACTCGATCGTGTCGATGAATGTTGTGGATTTGGCGGAACTTTCTGCGTGGCGGAAGAAGCAGTCTCGGTAAAAATGGGAAAGGACCGGTGCGCCGACCATATCAAACATGGCGCGGAGTTCATCACGGCCTCCGATATGAGCTGTCTGATGCATCTCGAGGGCATCCTCCGCCGCGCCAACAGCAATGTCCGTGTAAAACATATTGCAGAAATCCTGAATAGCAATGACACAGCATAAAGATCATGCCGCGCTGGCCGCGGCATTCAATAAGGACGAGCCGCGGGTGGACTGGCACGACCAGACGCTCTGGTGGGTACGCCGGAAAAGGGACATCGCCGCCTCGAAGGTTCCCGACTGGGAAGCGTTGCGTGAGACGGCTTCGGGAATAAAGGACAACGTGCTTTCGAATCTGAGCCAATACCTGGCCCGATTTGAGCAGGAGTCGATCGCAAACGGCGTTAAGGTACACTGGGCTTCAGACGCCACCGAGCACAATGAGATCGTATATTCCATCCTGCACCGGCATGGCATCGAAAAAATGGTGAAAAGTAAATCCATGCTCACCGAGGAATGTCATCTAAACGAATTCCTGGACGAAAAGGGCATCGAAGTGGTGGACACCGATCTGGGGGAACGCGTTGTCCAGCTGGCCGGCGAACCGCCGAGCCACATCGTATTGCCATGCATCCATAAGAAAAAGGA